>Ga0334883_1001806_pt1 | contig 29464 bp, 15 predicted proteins | sample GraSluR1_MG_6_FD_207230 | JGI IMG/M metagenome (GOLD analysis project Ga0334883, IMG submission 207230) | Sludge microbial communities from methane-producing bioreactor in Wageningen University, Netherlands - Granular Sludge_09_05-R1 | ecosystem: Engineered > Bioreactor > Anaerobic >...
CTGCCATCACCCTAACAATATAGGTTCCCGAAGCAAGTGCTCTGTTGTTATCGTCCCTGCCATTCCAGATCGTGGAGTAATACTCCCCGTTTTGATTCACATCATGCGAAAGTCCGGCTTTGTGCACAAGGCTATTGTAGCTTTCAGTCAAGCGCATGGTTTTCACCTTCTGTCCCCGGATGTTGAATATCTCGATCACAGGATGCGCCTCAGGTTTCTTGGGTAAAGTGAACTCGAGAAAAACTCCCGCGGCCCGGCTGGTATTTAGTAGTGGATTGGGGTAGGTAGAAACTTTGAATCCTTCCGAAGGCGGCAGCAAGGCGGGATCTTCGTTGCTAACCCAGGGCTCGGACGCGTATTCATAAACTCCCATATCTATCCTGCCATTGGCGATGCGATAGTTGCCCGCCAGGTCCATGGGGGGTAGATTCAGTCCTTCGGTATCCGGAGTGCCACTATCGATGCAGGGAGAAAGCGCGCTAAGCTGATAGTATTCCGGCTGGCTCACATCGAGCGTGGAATCCGTGGTGCCCAGAAACAAGGGATCGGCACTCATGATGTTATCCGTAAAAGTAACCAGATCGGGCAAGGAACTGAGTACTGTGTTGGTACGAAACAGGCTGTTGCTGATGCTTACTTCGTAGCTGCTGCCAATCGAACTTAGATAGTTGGTGAGATACATTTCAGCATAAGCCCCGGGATTATAGGAGATCAGGTTTCTGATATCTGCCATGGCGAGGATATTGGTCAGGGTTACGTCTGTGTTGTTATTGGCAAAGGTGCAGTTGTTGATCTGCATCCGCTGAAAACGATTTTGCATGTAGATCGGGTTATCCACCCACCAACAGTCGTACATGGTGTTGTTGATGATCAATACATTGCTCATGTCCAGATTAAAATCCTCGAAACCGGGATAGATGTTTGTATAGAAAAAAGGCCAGGCATCTTGAGCTGTGTTGTTGGCTATGATGGAATTCCTTAGAACCAGATCGCAGGAACTAAAGTACATACCCAGATGATTGCTTTCCCAATCTGTTATCGTGTTATGGGCTGAGATAAAGTTATTGATCAGCAGATTGTCGCATTCAAATCCATCGATCGTCAGCAAACCACTATCATAAATAGTGTATCCGGCTATGATATTTTCAATTATGACATTATTACTGTATCCAATAGCCATCCCACTGAATCCTGTACCCCAGTTGTTTTCAAACTTTAGATCATGAAGACAGATGTCCGATCCATAATAGACTCCCAGGGGAAAAGTATAGGAAGACCTGCAGTTAACAATCTTCATATTGGCAATCTCAATATCGTTTGCATACCAGGCACCCCAGGCTGTACGGAGAAATTCGCCATCCATTATCGTATCATCAATGCCAGCACCTATCACCCTAACATGCGATTTAACGCCAGCAGGAAAGAGTTGGCTGTTGTTTGAGTTTGAGTAAATACCTTCAGCCAAGTGAATCGTCTTGGGATTTGCCGGGTTGGAAGCTATTCTCTGCATAGCGTAAACAATAGACTTAAATGGAGAATCTGCTGATAGGCCTGTATTGGTATCATCACCATCGGGTGAGACGTAAAGATCACTGTCTATATGAGTTAGATAACCCTCTTGGACATCTAATGTCACATTACAATTTCGAGCTCCAATAAAGTAACCATCGGGCTCAGATAAGATACTGCTTCCTTGCAGCAAGTGGACATTGTAACTATTCTGTGTCTCATAATGAAACGTGAAACTGATATCCATGCCAATGGTTGCAGTGTTGTTGTAAACTGAGCATAGAGCATCTGGATCAAAGTATAGCATAACAGATTCGTCAAACGATATACCTCCACCTAGTCTTAAGGCCTGATTGTCAAAAATCTTTACGTTAGATAATGAAAGACTCGAATGACTGCCAATAGCGATACCACCTCCAGACTGAGCAATACAGTTTCTGATAATGCAGTTTGAAACAATAGCACTTGAATAGTTTCGCAAATACAACCCACCCCCCGCATTGATCGGACTACCATAGTACCCATCCTCGTTGTTGACCAAGGTAAATCCGTTTAGAGTAATGGTCTCGCCGTTTACAACCCTGATGCAAGTGCTAAGATTCCCATCAATTACCGTAGCTTCAATGTATGATTGCAAAGGGTCAGTTGAATATAGACTAACTATTGATATGCTCTGCCCTATCAGATTGATATTCTCAATATACCTACCCGGATAAACCAGAACCACATCTCCATTTACTGAAGCATTTACAGCTGCCTGTATACTCGCATATTGCTGAGATCCGTCCAGGGACACAGTGCGAGTAGTGCATACAACAAATGCAGGCAACAAGCATAGCAGAATGACAAGTAACTTTTTCAAGAGTACTCCTTGGTATGTATAGCTTGAGGCGGGAAAAACCCGCCCCAAGCGAGTTTCCATTATTTCATCAGCAACATCTTGTGAATCAAGGTGTTTGTGGGAGTGATCATCCTATAAAAATAAACTCCTGAAGATACTGTTCTACCTTTAGCATCAGTCCCATTCCAGACAACTGAATGATGCCCTGGGGCATAGCTATCTCTCACAAGGGTTCTTACCTTTTGCCCCTTGATATTGAACACCTCAATTGTCACAGGGCATTGTTCTGCCAGATCAAAGCTGATCGTAGTTTCCGGATTGAAGGGATTGGGGTAATTGCCAAATAGCTTCGTCACTGAGGGCAATGGAGGCTCTTCAGTTTTACCCAGCCGGATTTGTAAAAATTCCTTGCTTTCCGAAACCGATATTTTCCTGCTCTCAAATCGACCTGATTGTTTATTGAGGACGGAATAGTCAAGAACATGAGCATTGGCAGCTTTGCCAGGGAAGAACATTCTGAACTCCAAGTTCTTGAGTTCTTCGGTCGGATCATCGACATTTGTGATATAGGCATTTAACTGAACCTCGCCTTCCTTAATCACTGCTGCACCCTTACATTCTTCATCGATAAATACTGCTACTTCAAGCGGTTTATCTCCATCTTCAAACTGGTTGAGGTCAATGGAAAGGAAGATTGGTATGTATTCAGGTTGTTCTTCATACTCGAAATGTGTAGCCATCTCCCGATAGTAGGGATCGGTAAATGGTGGATTGGGGTTGTCTCCGCCTAGCTTAAATTCGATGGGATCACTCCCGATGTAGCGGACTACAACCATTTCTCCAGGATTGATAGTTATCTCTCTACCTCCAGTCGGGAAGCAGCCAAGCCATGTATCAGTATAGGCATCTGAAGGTTCATCACCGGGCTCGGGATTATAATCGAAGATCGGTAACCGAACCATTGCCCAATCCTCAGCAAGGATTGCTGTAACATTGTCCATAATAGGGTTAAGGGCATCAAATGGCATCAGGCTTTCAGATAAATAGTATCCAAGATATATCTCGCGATACGGGATACCAGTATTACTATCTACAGGACTGTTACCTCCAGGGGGAAGTATGTAATGATTTTGGGTATAGCGATCAAGATCCTGGATAAACATTCCTTTATTCATTGGATTATTGGGAAAATATCCCTGATACTGGATAAGCAGATCCTGAGCGTTCTCTGTAAGAGTCACCTTATATCCATTCTGACTGTGGACATAGTGTTCAGGTATACGTGTTGGATTCGCATAATCCCCTTCATCATTGTACTTCCATGTGATTTGGTGCAGAACTGGACTCTGTGTTTCAAACAGACTGTTACCCCTAAACTCATGAAATACATGATACAGCAAATTCTGCTCTCCGCTTCCGGGATAGTTCACAACTCCGGGGATGCTGATGTATCTGATCTTATCACTTGTTAAACGGTGAAACCTGTGGATATGGCCGTCTAATAGAGGAATGGCACCGATATCCTTCTGAGTTACATCCGCATCTCTATCACTATGATCGGTCAGCCAAGTTTCACCATCACCATCAGTATCAGGATTTCCATTGTCGATGCATATCGACTTCACCTCTGAATTCCAAATGGGGTGATAATTGTTGTCGAGGTGCATTTCTTGGACACTCATCACGGAATTCTCTATTAATGGAGAACTTGTGTTTCCTCCAAAATCGTAACGGGAACTAGATGAGCTAAACAAACAGTGATTTGTGGTTAATCCTCTTGTTCTCCAATCAGGATGACCTTCTTCATAATCCCCCCATCTTATACCGTAACTGCTACAGTTCTCAAACACGGTGTTATTAATGGTTGTTGGTGCACTTTGAAAGAGAACTAATCCACTACCAAGGATGTTTGAGAATGTGTTGTTATCAAACACAAAGTAATCTGTATTCTCGGGGGGAGTCCCATCTGGATACCAAGAGCAAACACCATACCCGTCATACATGTTATTGGCAATCACATTTCTCGTAAAGGTCAAGCGGTTCTTACCCCAGTAATCACAGAAATATACGGCACCTTTGCGACTGGACAGGAACCTGTTATCAGTAAGAATCAGATGGGCGTGTGTGGTTACAGGAATAACAGTATCAGTCAAGAACTTAATTGCCGGTTTCGCTCCATTATCGTGAGGTGTATCTGCTGCAAAAGTGCAGTTACGAAAGAGTAGATCGTTCAGCTTTTCAGTGTTTGCCACAAATACATCATCTGCTTCGCTTCTGCCTTGGTTGTTGTAAAAATTACAGTTGTCAAAATCAATATCAATGTCTCGGTGATTTCTCCGGGAATATACAAATACAGCTCCTCCCATGTCTCTGCTAGTAGGATTTTCAATACCATCAGTTACAATGGTACTGTTGTTAGTAAACTCACACCCGGTAAACTGAGCTTGCCCATATAGGGCAACAGCCCCTCCTCCATTCCCGTTCAACGTATAGTTGTCAGTAAATGTGCAATATTCAAATCTTGGTGCATCGGTCTGAGATACTCCGCCAATAACGAATACAGCACCCCCAACTCCATTGGCTAGGAGTAAATTGGATGTGCTAGGATTTCCAACTCGGTTATGGTAAAATGTGCAATTAGAAATAATCGGTGCTGCTCCAGCTACTAATTCAATTGCTGCACCTCTTCTATACTGGCCTTCCTCGGTTAGATCACAGTCCCAAAAAGTGATCCGGGAGATGATATCTTGATTGTCAATTCCAATCCCGGATAGTGTTATTGCAGGCAAACCAATAGTGGGATTATTGGTAATAAACACTCCATTTTGTGTCTCACCTTGTAGTTTTATGTGTTTGCCCTGCCAATTTAACCCGGAAGCGGTATAGCTTCCATCCAGGATAGCTACCGTTCCTCCATTTCTTACCAAATCTATGCCATCCTGTATGGTCGGCACATCAGTCGGGACAACCACGACGTAAGGCCTGAGAGTAAGAACTATCGGGCCAGGGGAAATATGGTTTATTCCCATTTCGATGCTAATATCACAAATCTGGATGGGATTGAAGTAATTGCCTACATCAGTGATTGTGAAATCATATGTACCAGGGGGAAGCCTAAACTCAAAAACTCCATTGTCGGATGTAAATGTCGCGAATACCCCATCATGACCTATTGCTTCAAGGCGAATGCCAGAATAGTCAGTGCTGCCATTTCCCAATTCGATTGTTTGACTGATAGGAACACTCGGTGCGATCCCATAAAGCATCTTATGGTTGTAAGCATAAGGACTTGCCGGGTTGAGGGGTTGTAAACTCCAATATTCTGGATAACACCATGGCCTCCCCCAGTTGACCAAATTCAGCGTTGTATTCACATTTGTGGTTTGAAAACCTGAAATTATGTAAGCATGTCCAGCGGAGGCAACTGTATATCCGCCATATTCAATTGGTCTATTAAGCAATAACTGGCTTTTAATCAAATTTATCCATGCTTCATCAGAGTAAGAATCTAAACTTTTATCTGCCCACTGACTATACATGCTCGTTTTATCGTAAACATTTATACCGTTACTTCCAGCAGACCCAGATGAAGAGTACTGCAATTTCGCAAGAATTCCACATGCAAAGCTCAATGCGGCTTTATCATTATCTGATAGGGCAATGTTGTTGTTAAACTTATAAGCAACTTCATCCATATACCCGTTCAGTGTAGTGAAATCAGGGAAATCGTGTATAGCTATATCTAAGTCAATCTCACATTCAAAAACCATAAATACTGCTAGATGTGTATCTATCCGATTCTACTAATGTATAGTTCCAATGCTTGTAGTAGTTTAGTATCTGAGCTGCTGCAGTGGCCACACAACCAACAACACTTCGAACAGGCGGATTAGTGGAGTCATCCAATGGGCAATAGACATTATAGATGCCCTGGGACCCTCCCCATTGAGGAGTCTCAAGACCTATATCGTGCTGTTCTGTGATGCCTATAGTTTGATTGATTATGGCATTCCATATGGGAAGAGTATCTGTGTTGCTTCGGTTGTTGTTTTTTGCGTCTTCAATCTGAAGTGAGTACTCTAACAGTAAATATTCAGCATCTTCGTTAACTGGATCAACAGTATATGAACCTTCTGTACAAAATGCCAATATCGGTATGCAACAATCGTCTGCTGATACGAATACAAAGCCCTGGTTAAAGTTGATCATGTAGTATAGGGGGTCGCTCGCATTCGGTAACGCAGCATAGTTATCAACAACGCGAGGTTGCTGTGTTTGTAATTCATCCATTTTGTTGCGACTTCAAGGATCGTGGCTTGTGGCACTAGTTCTGAGAATAGCAGACTCAGCATAATGAGCATGCATACTGAAATAATAATCTTTTTCATGGTTTTGCTCCATAATTTTCTAACTTGAGTTCAAGTTGTTAACTTATTAGGTATCAAGAGGCCCCTATTCACTTCGAATTCTCATCTTACAAGGGGTCGGCATCTCACTATCTATATATAGCTTCATCCCCTTAATAGAGAATCAGCCTGATATTTAATATGGGTGCAAGCTAAATCCGTATCAAAACAAGAAACACAATATGTAGTTAATAACCTATGAACGCACTAATAGTAGTCCTGATTTCTATGTCAAGAAATTTTATTGATCAGGCATCACTTCTTTGCAATTTCCCGCAGATTTACGTAGATTGGATAGTGATATGCGGATTACGCCGATAGCGCGGATTTTGATGTAACTCTGATTGCATGATCTTAAGAAGTTTTGAGGTTTTCGGGTTTTCAGGTTTTGATGAGGTGCAGCTCAATTGTCCATCCTTGATTCTCTTATCCTCTTATCCTCTGTGTTAAACAAACTCTTTTTCTCTTTCCTCTTTGTTTAAAAAGCACGCTGATTACGCGGATTATGATGGAAACTGATCCCCATGATCCATGTGATTTGCATGATCTTAAGAAGTTTTGAGGTTTTCGGGTTTTCAGGTTTTGATGAGGTGCAGCTCAATTGTCCATCCTTTATTCTCTTATCCTCTTATCCTCTGTGTTAAACAAACTCTTTTTCTCTTTGAATCCTCTTTTCTCTTTCCTCTTTGTTGATATCACAATGCCGCGCCCGCCAAGATCAAGAAAAACTAACTTTGGGCTTATCAAATCTTAACACTTGGCTCCTATAAGAGGGCAGATACAAAAAAAACCGCATTGGAGAAATCAATGAAAAAACATGTATTCCTATTGATCTTAATTACGCTGATCTGCACTGTCAGTATGGCACAAAGCACCAAGCTGAGTGGTGAGTTCTGGAGCCGCTGGACCATGCAGCAATCCCGCAATGGCGCTACCGGCGACGACGAAATCCTCAAAAACTACATCGCTCTTGAAAGAGGCTACTTCGGCCTGGAGACCGCGTTTTCTGAAGATACCAAAGCCCGTTTTACCATCGATATCTTTTCTACTGATACCGAAGTTGATGGCGCCGGCCTTAAGCTCAAGTATGGCTATGTGGATTTTGCCAATCTGATGCCCGTGCAGGATATGGTCTTCACGGCTGGCTTGCAGAAAGTGTATTTTGGTAGTATTTATGATTGGGATTACACCCTGATCGGCAAAGCTCCGTCAGATGAATACAAGCTGGCAAACTCCGCTGACTACGGCCTCAGCCTCAATGGATACCTTCCTTCAGGAATGGGCAGCTATGCCGTGGGTCTTTACAATGGTGAAGGCTACAAGAAGTTCGGCTCTGCCCTCAAAGATAACACCGCTTTTGGCTATCTGGCCAATGTGCGCCTAACTCCCATCCCCGGCATCAGCTTGGGTGGCAGCGTGATGATGAACAGTGTGGAACGCGAAAACCTGCTCAGTGACGACAGCATCAATCCCAAATATCAGGAACAAATGCTAGCCGACGCTCTGGTGCGCGCGGTATATGGTCCGGTGGACGTCCTGGTGGAATACCTGATGAAGGACGTGAAACACTCCGAAACTCTGGAAGCCAATGACTATACTGCCAGCGGCATCATGATCTTCCCCACTCTGAATCTGAAAAACATGATCGGACGCGATATCCAGTTGGTGGGTCGCTATGATATGTGGGACGAAAGCGATCGCAGCGATAGCAGCAAACACAAGCTCAATGCCATCACCGGTGGCGTGAACTATAACTTTATGCATGATGATGGCGGCAAGCCCAAGATGAATTTGCAGCTCAATGTTACCAGCAAGAAATACAATGAAGATGATTCTGCTGCTTCCTACGCCGATGGCGCGAAAGATCAGCTGCAAGTGATGGCGCAGCTCAAATGGCGCTTCTCAAACTCACTGAAGTAATGAACGCAAAACAAAGAAGAAAACCTAGGAGAACAACAATGAAGAAATATATGATGATCCTGCTCGCCCTCAGCCTGATGCTGCCGATCCTGGCACAAACCATCACCTGCAGCGGTTCCACCACCGTGTTGCCCATTGCCCAGGCTACAGCCGAGGCCTTTATGAATAAATATCAGAACATCAACATCTCTGTGCGCGGTGGCGGCAGTGGAGTGGGCATTGCCTCTCTGCAAAACGGTACTGTGCAGATTGCCAATTCTTCCCGCATGATCAAATCCAAAGAACTCAGTGCTGCTCGCGCCAATGGCATCGATCCTCGTGGTTATGCTGTAGCCAATGATGGAATTGCTATGATCCTGCATCCTTCAAACAAAGTTTCCGCGCTCAGCATCGCCCAGATCAAAGATATCTACACTGGCAAGATCAAAAACTGGAATCAGGTGGGCGGCGACAACCTTCCCATCGTGATCGTTTCCAGAGACGTGGCCTCCGGAACCTTTGAAGTCTTCAACGAGAAAGCCCTCAAAGGCGCCAAAGTGGATGCCTCAGCCCAGATGCTGGCATCAAATAATGCCGTGGTCAGCACGGTTGGCCAAACTCCCGGTGGCATCGGTTATGCCGGATTGGGATACCTTAATGATAACGTGAAAGCAGTTCCGGTGAATGGCGTGATGCCCACCGAAAAAACTGTGAAAGACGGCAGCTATCCGCTTTCCCGCAAACTCTATATGTACACCAATGGCAAAGCCAGCGGCAACGTGGGCGCTTACATCGGCTTCATCCAAGGCTCAGAAGGTCAGAAGATCGTGGAAGCAAACGGCTTTATCAGCTTGAACTAATACACTGCTCTACAAGACGACGTGATGGCGGTCTTCGGATCGCCATTTTCATTTCCCGCAGATTGGCACAGATAAAGGCGCAGATGCACGCGGATTTGCCTCCCTGGGAGTTGTAAGCGCTATAGCAATTCATTGAAGCCAAGCCAATTACGTTCATCTTCCATTCCTGAAGCGGAGCCGATGACTATGTGCGCTTTCGACTTCCAGCAGCGGAGTTGTGAAGTCTTGAGGTTTTAAGGTTCTCGAGTTTTCAAGGATCGAGATCGTGTAGCACAACTCTCAACTCTCAATTACCCTCCTCCTCTTTGTTAAGAATTCTTGTTTGGACACATACAGCCACTTGAAAACTAATGACTTCAGACAAAAGCAAAGACCAAGGAAATGTATGAAAAAGCTACTCGATACTCTGTTCTACTTACTCACGATGATTTGCGCGGTGAGCACGATGATCGCCCTGGCCGGCATCATCTTCAGTATCTTTCGCGAAGGCTTGCCCATGTTTGGCCACGTATCTGTGCCCGAATTCCTGTTTGGCAAGGCCTGGTATCCCACCCATGGCGACGCGGAATTTGGCATTGCCACTTTGATTGTGGGTTCACTGGTGGTAACCATCGGAGCCCTGATCATCGCCATCCCTTTGGGTTTGGGATCAGCTGTCTTTGTTTCTGAGATTGCTCCGCCCTGGTTGCGTGAGATCTGCAAACCGATGATCGAGCTTTTAGCCGGCATCCCTTCCGTAGTCTATGGGCTCTTTGGCATGGCTTTTCTGGCGCCCTTGATCCGCCAGGCTTTCAATCTGGATAGCGGATTCAATATCTTCACAGCCTCGATCATCCTGGGTTTGATGGTGCTTCCCATCATCAGCAGTATGTGTGAGGATGCTCTGCGATCCATTCCCAAAGCCTTGCGTGAAGCCTCCTTTGCCTTGGGCGCGAATAAATGGGAGACCATCACCAAGGTACTGGTTCCGGCAGCAAAGACGGGCGTATTAGGCGCGATTCTCATGGGCTTTGGCCGTGCTGTGGGAGAGACCATGGTGGTCTTGATGATCGCCGGAGGTTCTGCGCAGATGCCCTCCAGCATCTTCAGTTCTGTGCGTCCCATGACCTCTGCGATCTCAGCCGAGATGGGTGAGACTGTGTTTCGCGATCTGCATTTCCAATCGCTTTTCGCCATTGGCATCGTGCTCTTTATCATCACCTTTGGCTTTAGCCTGATGGCGGAACTCCTGGGGAGAAAGAAATGAAGCGTAAGTTGTTTTCTCTGTCCGGCATCGTTGGCCTTTACACAGCGGTGATCCTCAGCATCGGCTTTCTGGTCTTCTTTGTGATCTCGATCATCGTCAAAGGCAGCAGCGTGATATCCTGGGAATTCATCACCACAGCTCCACGGTTGGGGATGACGGAAGGCGGCATCTGGCCGGCTTTGGTAGGCACTTTCTGGCTCAGCTTTCTGGCCGTGATCATCTCGGTGCCCATCGGGGTCTTCAGCGCGGTATATCTCTTTTCTTACGCGAAGTCCACGAAGTGGGTAAGTTTCGTAAAGATCTGCGTGAATACCCTGGCCGGTGTGCCCAGCATCATCTATGGTCTTTTTGGGATGGCCTTGTTTGTGAATATGATGGGCTTCGAAGTGTCTTTGCTCAGTGGCGCGCTCACTCTTGCGGTTTTGGCATTGCCGATCGTGATCAATGCCTCATTTGAAGCTCTCTCCAGCGTGTCACCGGACTTCATGCAAGCCGCATACGCGCTGGGTGCCACCAAACGGCAAAGCATCCTGCGCGTTTTGATCCCCACTGCCATGCCCAATATCCTCACCTCCGTGATCCTGGTAACGGGCAGAGTAGCCGGGGAAACCGCACCCATCATGTTCACCGCAGTCGCGTTTTATAACCGGCAATTACCCAAGAGCCTGATGGATGAGGTGATGGCCTTACCCTATCACATCTTTGCACTGATGACCGAAGGCACCCATTCTGCCAAACAGGTGCCGATTGCCTATGGATCAGCCCTGGTGCTGCTGCTATTGGTGCTTTCCATCAGCAGCACTGCACTCATATTACGATACAGATTAAGGAAGAAAAGACAATGGTAAAGATCAGAACCAGCAATCTCAATCTTCATTTCGGCGATAATCAAGTGCTTAGAGATGTAAATTTGGAGATAGAGGAAAAGAAGGTTACGGCTATCATCGGCCCTTCAGGATGCGGAAAATCCACGCTCCTGCGCACTTTCAACCGCATGAACGACTTTGTGGATAAGCTCAAGATCTCCGGCACCATCATGGTGGGCGACAATGATATCTATCAGGATAAGATGGATTTATCCCGCCTGCGTGCCAAAGTGGGAATGGTGTTTCAAAAGCCCAATCCCTTCCCCAAAACGATCTTTAAGAATGTGGCCTTTGGCCTGGAAGTGCAGGGTAAACACTCCAAATGCGAAGTATTCAGCATCGTGGAAGAAAGCCTGCGCGCGGCCTGGCTGTGGGACGAGGTGAAAGACCGTCTGCACAGTCCCGCCATGGCGCTTTCCGGAGGGCAACAGCAACGGCTTTGCATCGCCAGAGCCCTGGCTAACTGCCCGGAAGTATTGCTGTTGGACGAACCCACCAGCGCGCTGGATCCGCAATCCACTGCCAAGATCGAAGAGCTCTGTCTGGCGCTCAAGGATCGCGTGAGCATCCTCATCGTGACCCACAACATCGCACAGGCTGGACGCATATCGGATTACACAGCCTTCATGTATCTGGGTGAATTGGTGGAGTTTGGCGAGACCGAGAAGGTCTTCACCGTGCCCAAAGATAAGCGCACTGAAGCCTATCTCACCGGTGTGTTTGGATAATCGTGTTTGGGTTTAATCCCCGAGTGACCTATATTTTAAAAGGAAAACGGAGTATAGATGCAACATACAAAGCTACAAGAACTTAAAACTAAACTAATGGAAGAGGCCAAGCTGGTGCAGCAAATGCTGAATCTGGCCTTGATCCAGGACAACAGTGAAAATGGATTTGATAAGGTGCAAAGCCTTGAAGAGCAGGTGAACACCCTGGAAAACGAGATTGATCGCCTGGCCATCAGCCTCATCGCGCTTCATCAGCCGGAAGCCGGAGACCTGCGACGCATCCTGATGATGTATCGCATCAATGTGGATCTCGAGCGCTTGGGTGATCAAGCCTATAACATCGCTGAAAGCGCCAGAAACATCGCTGCTTACCAGATCACGGAACCACACATCTTCCAAATGCAGGAAGCCACCGTGAATATGCTGGAATGCTCCATCAAAGCCTTTGTGGATGAAGACGTGGAAGCAGCTGCCGGAGTGTGCCTGAACGACACCGTGGTGGACGATCTGAACCGCGATGTTTATCATCTGGTGCTGGAGCATATTCAGCGAGATCCCCAGAATACCGCTCAGTTTCTGCACCTTTTGCGCATCGCCAAAAACCTGGAACGCTGCGCTGATCTGGCCACCAATATCGCCGAGAATACCATCTATCTGGTGCATGGCAAAGTGATCCGCCATCACCCGGAATAGCCGATATGAAAGAGCTGATCTACATCCTTGATGACGAGCCGGATATCCTGGATCTGGTGGATCTCAGCCTGTCCAAAGCGGGCTTTGCCACCGCCTGTTTCGAGCGCTGGGAAGCCCTCAAAGCCGCGCTCAATGAAGCTCTGCCCAGCCTTCTGGTGCTGGATCTGATGCTTCCTGATGCCGATGGCATGCAGATCTGCCGTGAACTGAGAGCGGATGCCCGATTTCAAAATATGCCGATCGTGATGCTCACCGCACGCGTGGGCATCGCAGACCGCATCAGCGGCCTTGAGGATGGCGCGGATGACTATATCACCAAGCCCTTTGCCGCGCAAGAGCTTATTGCCCGGATCAAGGCCGTATTACGCCGCTTAAGCTGGCAAAAAGAAGCACGGGTCTATGAGATTGCCGATGGCCTGGTGCTGGATCTGAACCGCTTTGAAGCCAGCCTGAACGGCAAGCGCATTGATCTCACTCTCACCGAGTTCAAGCTCTTGCAACTGCTCACCAAAAGACCGGGTTGGGTCTATACCCGCGCGCAAATGCTGGATTATCTTTGGGGCAACGACAAGGTGGTGATCGATCGCACCATCGATGTCCATATCAAGAACTTAAGAGACAAGATCCGGCCTTATGACGTCTGCATCAAGCCGGTGCGTGGCGTGGGTTACAAGTACTCGCGCGAGGATGAAGATTGAGGCGCAAGAGCGTCTTCCCCCTGCTGCTCGCGCTCTTTGCCTATCTGGCGATTCTGGCCTTTGTCTTGGCCAAAACCACACTTTCACCATGGCTATCCATCCCCATCCTGCTCCTGGCTGCCTTTTTCACCGCCTGGCTGCTCTATGAATATCTGATGCGCCCCATCCGGGCTCTGATGCAGGTGGCGGATTCCATTGCCTCCAAAGACCTTAGCTCGCGCATGCCGGAAAACCAAAGCTGGGAGATTGCTCGCCTGGCCGAGTTTTCGAACTATATGCTTGATCGCATGGCAGCCAGCATCGAGCGCCATCGCGAGAGCCGGGATGAACTGCAACTGATCCTCAGCTCCGTGGAAGACGCGCTCTGGGTGCAAGATATGGAAGGCCGCATCGAGCTCTGCAACCCCATCTTCCAAGAGCTGTTTCCGGGAGCCAAAGACAGCCCACAGGCTTATTGCTGGGAAGTGATTCGCGAGCGGGACCTCTTGCGCGTGATCAAGGAAGTGAGCGATGAAGAAAAGGCCAGACTCAGCGAAATCACTCTGAATGAACACACTTACCTGCTCTCAGCATCTCTGAATCGCGATGCTGGAAAGCTGATCTTCATCCTGCAAAACATCGACGACATCAAAGCCACCGAGCAGATGAAGAAGGATTTTGCCATGAATGTGGCGCACGAACTGCGCACTCCGCTTACCGCCATCAAAGGCTTCGTGGACATCGTGAAGGACGACTATCCCCAAAACCGCTATCTGGGCATCATTCAACGGCATACAGACCGCCTGATTGCCCTGGTGGGCGATCTCGAAGAATTGGCTCGTCTGGAACGCGCGCCGCAGCTGGACATCCAGGACATCTGCCTGAAAACTTTCTTCAGCAACATCCAAAGCATCTTCGAAGCGGCCTTGAAAGAGAAGGGCTTATCGTTCACGCTGGATATCGAGCCGGCAAATCTGCGCGCGAAGCTTGACCCATATAAGATGGAACAAGTCTTCATCAATCTCATCGACAATGCCATTCGCTATACCATGAGTGGTGGCATTCATATCTATGCCCGGCAGCAAGAGGCGGAACTTATCCTGATCGTCAAAGATAGCGGTAAAGGCATTCCTCCCGATCAGGTTCCCAGAGTCTTTGAACGCTTCTATACCGTGGATCAATCCCGTTCGCGCTCCACCGGAGGCACCGGACTGGGCCTGGCCATCGTCAAACACATCGTGGTGTCCCATGGTGGCCGGATATCGCTGGACAGCACGTTGGGTAAGGGAAGCAGCTTCCGCATCGTAATTCCCGCCAAATAGCATGAATGAAGATGCTTTAGTTATCGAATACCTTCCTTTGGTCAAGAGCGTTGCCGGCAAATACGCGAAGTATGGCGTGCCCTTCGAAGACCTCGTGCAGGAAGGCCTCATCGGCTTGATCGAAGCAGCCAGAGCCTTTGATCCGAAACACGGGGCAAAGCTTTCCACCTATGCCTATTACCACATCCGCAAACGCGTCATTCTGGCCATTGGCGAAAACTTTAAAACCGGTGAACTCAAAGAGCCAGAGCTGCTGGTTGATGCCGCTCATCACAGGCCTGAAGCCATGGCTGAAGAAGCCAGCGAGACGATCTCCCTCCCCTCCGATATGCCGGCTCTGGAAGCCCATATCCTGCGCCTGAGTTTCGAGCAAAAACAGAGCCTCAAAGCTATTGCCGAAAAGCTGGATCTGCGCGTGGAAAAAGTGCGCTATCTCAAGGCTAAAGCCTTGCGCAGAATGAAGATAAAGCTGGGGGATAATTGAGAATTGACAATTGAGAATTGAGAATTAGCCCTCCTGCCACCTGCTCACACCTCACACCTCATCCCTCACACCTCATCCCTCATCCCTACTCCAGTTTTTGTCCATAGTCACCTCGTAACATGAGGAGAAGATGAGGTAAACAAGAAGTAAGCTTATAGATAACATACAAGAAGAAGGCGGGCAGAGGAGCCTTATCCTCTGCCCGCGCACATTGGGATACTATTCGTTGAACTCAGATGAGGCCAGCACCTTGTAGAAGGCCGCATTCGCAGGAGCGGGATCAAGCCAGTTGAGTTCGGCAGTAGTGCCGATGGGCTCTCCCCAATCCTCAGAGTAGGGATCGCTGCTGCGATAGATTTTGTAGCTCAGGGCTCCGGTGACGGCTGACCAGCTAAGGCTGATCTGACCATCCAGCTTGGAAATAATCAGGTTTTGCGGCGCATCCAGGTGTCCCAAAAGGGTTTGGAAGCTGAGAGATTCACCGTAAGCTGTGCCAGCAGCATTGGTGGCATAGGCCCGAATGTAATAGAGGGTATCTCCTTCCAGGTCTTCTAACTGGGTGCTAAAATCCTGCTGTGAAGTGCCCGTAATCGTATGCATATCATCCAGATCGGGATCAGGAGACAGGCCATAGCAGATACCACAGGCTGTAATTTCTGACCAACCGCTGTGGACAATCTCTCCCTTACCAAGAGCGGAATTTGCCGTGATCTCAGCAGGATCAAGGGTGTTGACGGTGGGCGCGACGATTCCGATGCCATAGAGCATCAGATTGTGGGTCTCCACTCCCGTGCTGCTGAATGTTAGCTGATTACTGAGATTTCCCCCTTCAGTGGGAGCAAAGCGCAAGTAGAGTTTCGTAGGTGCGATGTCTCCAGTTTCGGGGGTCAGGATCAGCTCCGAGCTGAACTCGCGGCTCATCGGATCAAGCGAGATCTGGAAGCCTGCGGGAGCGGTGATCAATAGATCGTCAATGATCTGATTTGCCCACATTGACAGAGAATCAGCAGGGGATGTCTCGCCCACGATTACTTTGCCAAAAGGCTGCAAGAGCGAATCGTTCACGCATATCTCCGGCACCATCTGAGTGCGAAATTGCACCTGGTTACCATAAACAGCACCAGCCAGGTTTTGAGCATATGACCGTGCAAAATACCAGGTATTGGGCTCCAGCTCCGTGAGCAGTGAACTGAACCAGTCATCCTGCGCGCCTTCATCAGTATGAGGGTCTGCAAGAGTGGGTGCTCCTGTGGTATTGACGCATATCCCACAAGCTGTTACAGGCGCCAGGCCATCGTCGGTAATCCGGGAATTGATCTCGGCCGAAGTGGAAGTGATATTGACTACTGTGGCCGTTTCCACAGATGGCGTGCTGACTCCGGTTCCAAAGAGACTGATATCGCAAGCGCTGCCACCCACCGTGAGGGGCACGATCAGATCCTGATAAGTGCCGGTCTCAGATGGGATAAACTTCACGTAGATGGGTGTTTCTTCAAGTACATAGTCTGTGGGATAAAGGGATATCTCAGTTCCAAAAGCACTGTCAGGATGGCAGGCAATGCGGAAAGCGCCGATGCTGCTGAGCATTACCATATCCACCAGGTTGTTGCCGGAGATGGTGAAGGATTGTGGTTCTGACTCCTCACCCACAGGGACAAGGCCAAAATCAGGAAGGCTGTCGGTTGAGGTAACAAGCGTAGGCCAGAGGGTGCTGAAGCTTTGCTCTTCTCCATAACCGGTGCCCAAGGTATTGGTGACATAAGCTTTTACATAATACTGAGTGCCGTGCATCAGATTGCTGAGGGTGATGGCAAACTCATCTTCAGAGCCCTCATAAGCCAAATGGTTATCTTCCAAATCGGGATCACCCGAAGTATTCCAGCAGATACCGCGCTCGGTGATTGGCAGGTTCCCGCTGCTAATGAGCCGGCCGTGGCCAGTTGCAGCCTGAACTTCGATTGCAGTAGCCGGTAGAGTTTCCACAATGGGTATTGCTACTCCGCTGCCATATACCGGCAGATACTGAGGTGTTCCTGTATTGGTATTGATAGTGATCTGCTCTTGATAATCAATGGCCTCGGTGGGACTGAAGAACACTCTGAACGAGGCGGCGATGCCGGGATAGGCATAGAAATCCACAGTATTGGCATCGCGCACGCGCAGACCGCCCACGACTTCAACCCGGAAGTTTTGAGGAGCCGTCACACTGCCCACCAGTCCGATTTCTCCGGTGTTTACGATCTCAAAGTCGAGCGAGTCAGTTTCGCCCACTTGGAGAACAGGAAAGCCCAGATAGCCGGGATTGAGCTCAAAATCCGGAGTGCCGACACGCACATTGAATGGGATTGAGAGCCAGGGATTCACGGGATCATTACTGGAGATATTCACCGTGTTATAATACCATCCGGAGGGGATCCCGCTGCTATCCACGCTGATCTGAAGAGGCAGCGTGCTGTCCGCGGGGACATCGGTCATCACCATGTTGTCGCCATCAATCTGAAGCCAATCGAAGGGCAATTGGTAGGTTCCGGAGACGATCACGTCGTCAAGGGCGATGTCGTTGCCATATTCGCTGATGCCAAGGAAGCCGATTTGGACGTTATCCTGTCCCTGATACTCCCACAAACTGAGGGTATGCTGCTGCCAGCCGGATTGGGTGGGGCTATATCGCGATATTGTGCTGCTTAAATCAGTCCAGGTTCTGCTACCGGTGGATACCTGCACCTGAATCCGGTCGTTTCTGTCAGACCAACTGCTGTCGTGATAAACCCAGAAGCTGAGCTCTGGAGTATTGATGTCGGTTAGCTCAAAAGCGGTGCTTTCCAGGCGAGCCATCGAGCCGGCCTGACAGTTGTAGGAATTGAAATAGGCTAATTGCTCTCCGGAATGGGGGCTTTGCTCCGGAAGATGAGGAGAATTGTAAGCTCCGAACCATTGCGGAGGAGTGGAGCCGGAGCTGTGCACCATACTGATATTCCATCCCTGAGGGGGGAAGCTGCCTTCAAAGCCACAAGACAGCAATTCCACCTGGGGATTCATCGCGGATGAGACATAGGCCATGATGCTAAGGGAGTCTACGCCGCTGTTTATCACTTCCAGAGTGCGGATGGCGGATTCTTCGGGAGTCAGATCAACATTGAAATAGCCGGGATTAGTATCGATCACGGGACCGACGCCTTGGCCTGAGAGAGATATATTGACCGGAGGGCTATCGGCATTATGAATGATTAAAAGCGATGTGTTGTAAGCTATTGGCGCTTCGGGATGGAAATATACGTGATAAATCCTGCTGCCTCCGGCGGGGACGGAGAAATCAAGCAATTCGCGAGAAGGGGGTTCTTCACCCTTGGCTGCTGATCGCCACTCGGATCCTGAGCTCAGGCTTTCTCTGGCAAAGACCACGCTGAACCCGATGGGTACCTGAATGCTGCCGGTGAGCATCGCGGATCCGCCATTTTGGATGATCAGACCTTGAAAATCCGAGCTTTGAGACCAGGTTACTTCACCGAAATTCAACGAGGGCGGATTGGCCATAATGTATGGTACATCGGACGACCAGTTAACTCTGGAGTAGGGGTCGTTTTCGTGCATAGTCCCAGCCCAACCACCGGTTTCATTGGTGAACTGGATGCTGCCCTGATCGTTGGTTTTGCTTACGTTAAACACAGAATTGCCGATGTAATGATTGGGGAAATAGGCATAGTCGATAGTGACAATCTGAGCATTGGCGATACTCAGGAGGCTCCCGCCGTCATAGCCCCAGCCAAAGGTGCAGTGACTAAAAGCTCGCTCAGGATCGATGATCGCGCCATTCATGATGTTGAGACCATCGGGGCCCATATACTCATAAACGGTGAATTCACCGCTAATCGTAGCTCCGGAATGGACATCCAGGTTGTAGCAGGCATTCAGGCCATCCACTCTCGTGATTGTGGCCGCGGCATCGGCGGTTCCGATGCTTTCCAAGACACCGCCATCGAGGATACTCAAAGTAGAATCATTCAGCATTTCCAGCCTGCCTCCGGCACCGATGGCGAGCTTGGCATCAGCACTTACATTCAGATTGCCCTTGGTTTGCAGAGTGTATTCGCTGAGATCGAAAGTTCCTTTGTAAACCGATATCGTTCCGGCGGTGTTCATCGTGAGGTCTGTAAGAAGGGACAAGGTTCCTTCTGCTGTTCTGCCGGAGCTTTTACTGATCGTGATGTCCTTGAAATTGGCATAGCCTTGCACTTTCAAGGTAGCGTCTGCTTCTCCTTCAAAGATCAGATGCCCTGTATTATCCGTGAAGGACGCATCCTCATAGATTACCAGGCTTTTGTGGAAGCAATGGGTATGTCCGTAGTTGCCATGCCAGGTGCCATCAACAATGGCAGCGGTGCCCTTCACAATCATGGGCTTCTGCGGCAGGAATGAGCCGGAAGGTTTGTCGATGGTCAGATTGCCGGTGGTGATGGAAGACCTTGTGAAGTTAAACGTTTGGTTCGAGCTTCCAGAGAGGATCAGGTTGCTTGCATCATCGGGCAAAAATCCTCGCGATTCAGCATCTCGGGCATCGGGATTCAGGTCAATAAGGTCTTTGTAACAATATAGATATGAGTTCCACCCCAGTTCCAGGCATGCGTTCTCGCTGATGCTCAGATCATCAGTTACATAGAGTCTTTCCCCGCTTTGCAGGATCAGCCCTCCGCTCAGAACTTCCAGCTTGTTTGTGATAGTTAACCAATCCTCGATTTCGCTATAGCGCCCGGATATGTTATTGATCACCAGTTTATAAAAAGTCTGGTTGCCCACAATGCGCTGGGAAAGGCCATTGAACAGGCTCTTTAACGTAAGTACTGAAGTTCCTGAGAGATAAGCGTCCTCATCGGCATAGTTGAGCCAGTGTCCGTGTAGCTCCAAGGGAAAGCTGTTTGAATTGAATACCCCATTTTCAATACAGAGATTACCCGTCACGATTGCCGCGTCCGCCAGACTGACGGAGGCATTGCTCTTGTTGATCGTGATGCCAGGCAGGGTGTTGCCTCCACCTATATAGATTTGTGAGGTAGCATCGCCGATGAACTCGATGGTTCCTCCGCTCAAATAAGCGCCCACGCCACTGTAAACAGCGTGGAAACTCCTGCCGGTTCGGAGCGTGCCATAGCCCTGTTCTCCAGCAAGGCCAAACTCACTTCCGCTGAGCAAGCGGGGGCTATTGTGCGTGAATTCCACAATGCTGTTACTACCGATTGACCACTGTGAATTGATGTCTTGCCAGCCGCCATTGTAAGGCGCGTCATTTACCAGCGATGCTTCAAAAAGGTCAATGCTGCTATCTGGCGATGTGCTGAGCGTTCCATGCAGCAAGAGTTCGGCATAGCGCAGTTTCAGTTCCGCGTCATCAACCAGCAGATTGCCGTCAATGCTGACTGTGCTGACGGGAACGCCGGGATTGCTGAAGATATGAAATCCTTCTCCGCCCACGCTCATGTATCCGCTTACGGAAAGCGTGCTTTCCTGACTCATTAGCAGCTTTCCGGCTGTTATCTCCATATTTCCCAATACGTTTATGGTGATGTACTGGTCGCCCATCACGCCGCCCAGCCCGGGCGAGGAATACACCGCGTGAACCCGGACATTATTAAAGTTCTCCGAGTTTCGGATGTGCCCCCAGTTTCCGCAAAATACCACAGTGCCGTTGCCTTCGATGAAGTTTTCCGGGCCGCCATTATTGATCCAATCCTTGCCCAGCCACAGCTCATCATCGGCATTATCGCAATACAGATAGCCATCAAGGGACAGGATGAGGTGAGATTACACAGAGAGTTTATTGTGGTTTATACGCAGCTTTCCGCGCAGCACGTTGAGCGTGCCGTGAATGCTCACATCGCTCATCAGATCGGTAGCTGTGATGGAATCGTCTTTATTGATCACCAGATTGGGCAGGTAGTTGCTGCTGTGCAAAACCAGGCTTGAGGCGTGACTGCCGATCAGCTCGATCGTGCCCTGATTTGCCCGGAAGCTATTGGGGTTTGAGGCGACGAAGTTCCAGCCCAGCTTGATCGTGCCACCACTGAAGTTGAAACCGGAACTGCCAATCTGCATCCCGTTATTGGTGATCTGCAAAGTGCCCCCGCTCATGTTTGTGCTTCCGCCAAAGCTGTAGTTTGTCCCGGAATAATCTCTATTCAGCTTCAGGCTTCCCCCATGCAGTGCAAGAGAGCCATCTGGATATTGCAGGAAGGTATTGGCAATGTTCACAGAGCCGGTGAAGGTGTTGGACAGGTTCAAGAGACCGCTATTGTAAAGGTTATGGGTATTCATCTGTGTGCCGGCACTCGGTGAAAAGGTACCGGTGTTCCAGATATCAAGCATGCCGGCGATGTTGATTACCTTGCCACTGGCCATGAAGGTGCATCCCGGCTTGATCACCAGATCCCCGGAGAGGTTCAGGGCATGATTGCCATGCAGTTGCAGCGGCCCGTCTGTCTTCTCATTATAAATGCTTCCCAGGATCACATTGGGCTTGTTCATATAGATCAATTGCGTTTGGGCCCCGGAATTGTTGAAGATCATTGTGACGGCAGGAGGCAGATTTAGCGAGGCTTCATTGACAGATAGTGTGTTGCCCATCCTGATGGTTCCCTCGCTGAGATACTGTGAGTCCGAGCCTTCTGCCCAAACGAGTTCGCCTCCCACGGAGATGATGTCATCAGCGCTATTCATGAACAGGCTACCCGTTATTTGCATATATCCCGCGGTGCTGAGCGTGGCTCCGTTTACCACCAATGTGCCGGATAATACCTGGCACCAGTTCCGAACCGAACTACTCACATCCACTGTCACTGTGGGGGTCTGCCTTTGCCTGATCCCATCTCCGTCCCGGCCTTGTTTATCAATCTTCAGAGAGTGAATGGAATTGGGAGCATACACTCGTAAAAGGGCATTTTGATTTCCATACAATTCCACGACACCACTTTGGGGACTGAAGCCGGGATGGCGCAGGATGAAATCCCCCACTGTGCGGATAGTGCTATTGATGATGGAATTGCTGATATTGTAAGCACTGCTGGCATAGAGGACGCCTTTGTCCCTAAAATCCAGGATACCGCCATCAAGCTGCAACATTATTGCCCGGTTGTGAGCCCATGAGCTGTGTTGACCGGAGCCGCCATACACATTAAAGGTGCCTCCCTGCATATAGATATCCGCGTTCAGATTCACGCTCTGCGCGCCATCCTGACTGAGCTCGATCACTCCACCATCCAGATAATAAGCTCCGCAAATGCCGTCACCAGCCAGATCGACAGCGGTAAACTGCGCATTGTTCAGCACTCTCAGGGCTCCTGATGTCCAATCATAGCTTTGGCAAACGACGGCTGCGCCGGGAGGCACGCGTAGTTCAGCCCCATTGATCTTATTCAGTTCCAAGATGTTAAATCCGCTTTCATTGCAATCCGCATTGTAGCTGCCGGCAAAGACTACCTTGTGCCCATTTCCAATCAGGCTGCCCAGTCCGGCATCGTTGTTCCAATCTCCATACACGGTGATCACGTTGTTGCCGGCATTGAAGGTGCCGTTTTCGATCAGCATGGATCCGTGGAGCGGAAGATTGCTATGCAAGGACACTTCATAGCTACTATCGATCACCAGGCTGTAAAGTCTGTTCGCTCCCGAAAGACTGATCGATTGGTTGCCGGTGCGATTGAGCATTCTGAGCGCGCAGTTTTCAAAGATCAAGCCGCCCGAAGAGCTGAGATTGCCATAGAGAACCACATCATAATCACAGCTATTGCGCAAAACTGCTCCGGGATTCACCGTGAGGTTGCCCCGGATCACGATGTTTTTGGTGCTTTCTTCATCAATTGCGATCCTGGCGCCGTCACTTTTGCTGATATTTAAGTGCTTGAAAGCCGCTAAATCTGAATTGATTTGCATTCGAGCTGGATTACTGCCCACGAAATTCACAGTGCTCCAATTCATATTGGTATCAGCCCCATCCAGCGCTATCCAGTTTCCGCCCACATTGAAGATCCCGCTGGTAATTTCATGGAGCAGCGCCGTGGGTGTCCAGATGATGTCATTGTTGCAGCTGAGGATCGGGTTTGCACCATTGAACCTGAGGATGCCGGATATCGTGGCAAGGCCGGTAACGCTTAGTTCGTTGGTCAGCACCAGCATGCCTCCATTGGCCACAAACAGGCTGGCGCAAGTGGCAGGATTGCTGACCACCGGATAGCGGGCTAAAGCTCCCGGAATGGTGATATCAGCATCCGCGTCCGGGACAGTACCGGTTGCCCAGTTACCGGGATTGTGCCAGTTTGTATCCAGCGCTCCCGTCCAATAGCCCGGATCTGCAATGCTGATGCTGATGGTTCCGCTGAATGTGTTGTTTGACCAGGCGATGAAACCATAGACGTCAGTTTGGCTGATTTCGACGATGAATGATTCTCCCGTCGATAATCCCGTTCGATCCTGAAATGCCATCAATGTGGCAGGCGTGATGTAGTTTTGCGTGCCTCCCTGGGAAGAGCAGAGTCCGATGCCAAAATCTGCCATTTGGCTATTGCTCAGAGATATCCGATAGAATCCGGGACTCAGCTCCAGATCCCAGATCTTGCACACATCAGAGCTTCCCCAGCTAATGCCGGGGTTTGCGCCCAAAGCCAGTGTATGCAAGCCACCTTCATGCTCCAGCACATTGTAGCTCTTAAAAGGCTGGATTTCGGCTTTGAGCCCAAAGAAGTTCCAATCCGCGTGGTTTTTATCCATGGCCAGCCAGTTTACTTTGGCATAGTTTGGTTGCCCTGCCACCAGCAATTCCTGAAAGTCTGGAGAGTAAAGGCTTAACCTGCTCAGGCTGTTATATGCCGGATCAGAGCTAACCGGGATGCGCAAGCCCACCGCGTTCCAGGCAGAACCCGTGGGTGTGAACCTGAAGTAGCTCGGGCTCATCAGCATGGACACGCTTTCATCGATGATTAGATCCGGAGTCCCCCCTCCGGGGATGATTGTGAAGGAGCCATAGCTGCCATCCACACCCAGGATATGGCCTTCAGCATCCAGCACTTGCAGTACAATTCGATAATCCTCACCCTGCCAGTGCTGTGGAATTTGCCAGCTGTAGCTGCCGGTATTCGGAGCTGCTGCTGCGATCTCATACCATTGATCATCTACCCCATAGGTAGAAACGGGCGAGATCAGGATTTCCACTGTGGTATTGGGTAGAAAGTCCCCAATCCAGCTTATCTCCATGATACTGCCGGCTTGGTAGGTCTCAAAGCCTGGACCGTTGTCGATCCAGCCCTGCCCGCCATCGGGATGAACGATATTGATCGCGCAACCTGCTTTGGGACGGGGATGAATCTGTGCCAATTGCCAGAACTCATCGATATGCCAGTTGTCAATCGCCGGCGAATTGGAATTGTGGATGGCCACCATCTGTTCGGTGGTGGAGTAGCCAAAGCCGGTTACCGTGTGTCCCCATACGCCCATGATGGTGGGACAGCTGGCGTTTATCTCTCTGACCAGATCAGAATACATTGCGTCAATATCGAAGAAGTAGTTGATGATGAAATCGTTGTTAAAACACCAGGAATCATGCCCTTTGTAGCTAAAGAACTCCGCCATGCCGTCATCCACCATCCAGGGCATGGTGGCGCCCATATCCCAGGTATCCATAAAATCCGCGATCAGAGGAAGCGCATCCGGCATGTGAAAACAGTGTTCACCGGTTACAGGATCGATCCTGGAGTAGGTGGCCCCTACCAGAGTGGAGTAATCCCCATCCCGAAACATTGAGATATTATCCCAATATGCGGCAACGTGCGCGCCGGCCGTGGGCGTGCAACCATACGACCAACGAATGGAAGGCATATAGTCCGCGTATGAGATATACACGATTGCCCTGCTTTGGGTGCTGCCCTGCATTGCCATCTCCCATTTCTGACTGTAGTCGGTATTCTTGGGAGGATATTCCGGGAAGGACACCGCCTCGGCAAACTCTTCAGGACTAAGGATTTGCGCCGGCGGCAAGGCTTTCACAAAATAGTCACTTCGACCATCACCCACCTGAAGCCAGCGACTGCCAAAGCTGACAAAGACCTCACGCATCACTTCATACTTCGTGCCCAGTCTTTCCACTGCCAGGCGCTGTAGCTCCTTGCAATAGCTGTAAGAATAGGATAACCCATCCGCGTAACCCATGATCACAGGCTTATCTGTTCTGGCGCCAAGGGTCATGCAGCCAAATTCCTCCGTGGCCCATTTGCTCTCAAAGAGATTTGTGCCATCCGCAATGATCCGGTTGAGCAATGCATCTCTGGCCGGAAAAGCTTTGCCTTTGGAGAAGTTAAATTGCCAGGCCAAAAGCTTGCCATCGCGATCATAGAGCGGGATGGCATCATCGGCATCCACCTCACCCCAAAACTCCTTGGCTTGTCTATGGGCGATAGCTTCAATATCTCTGAAGGGGATTTCGCGCACTTCACCGGCTGCCAGAAAGCCCAGCAACAGGATAAAAACCAAAACTGTCAATCCGCTTTTCATGTTCACCTCCTTTGGGTGGCAAAGCGCAGGGGCATTTACTATAAAAACTCCTTGTGATTGGGGTGCTTGAAGCCGGAGCACATCGTTCACCAGCTTCACTGACTCATGCTCATATAGATACACATATATGCCTTAGAAAAAGCAGCTTATCATTTGTGTCAAGCATTGCTTTGCGAAATTGGCAGGCTTGGCGAGAAAACTTGTGGAAAATGCTCAACACGCTGTGCCAAATCCTCCACTAGCCATGCCTCCGGCCATTCTCAAATCTTTAGTAAATACAGCTTCGCCCCATCGCTTATGCATATTGGGCGAACGTGGCTCTCATAATCTCTTAGCTGGACAATCACTGGACAAATGCTAAACAATTTTGGATTGGGTATGCGGTTCTGGTTTCCCGCAGATTGTCGCGGATAAAAGCGCAGATTGACGCGGAGATGCCTCACTGGGAGTTGTAAGCGCTATCCCGGTTCCTAAGAAGCCACGCTAAGTACGCTTGTCTTCCAATCCTGTATCGGAGACTATGATGCCAAAGCGCTTTCGACTTCCAGCAGCGGAGTTGTGGGTTATCCTTGATGCAAAGTTTTGGTATGGGGTTCTGGTTTCCCGCAGATTGGCGCGGATAAAAGCGCAGATTGACGCGGAGATGCCTCACTGGGAGTCGTAAGCGCTATCCCGGTTCCTAAGAAGCCAAACTAAGTACGCTTGTCTTCCAATCATGTATCGGAGACGATGGTGCCAAGGCGCTTTCGACTTCCAGCAGCGGAGTTGTGGGTTATCCTTGTTGCGAAGTTTGGGTATGCGGTTCTGGTTTCCCGCAGATTGTCGCGGATAAAAGCGCAGATTGGCGCGGAGATGCCTCACTGGGAGTCGTAAGCGCTATCCCGGTTCCTAAGAAGCCAAACTAAGTGCGCTTGTCTTCCAATCATGTATCGGAGACTATGGTGCCAAAGCGCTTTCGACTTCCAGCAGCGGGGTAAGCGAGTAAGAATAGATGGCACACGGATTACGCTGATCGCGCGGATTTTTATCTATGGTGTGATGGAACTCTGATCCCCATGATCTCTATGATCTGCATGATCTTGTAGGTTTTTGGGTTCTAACGATTTGAGGTTTTCAGGTCACCAGTCCCCAGTTCCAAGTCCCCAATCCCCAGTCCCCATGATTCTCACAAATAGGAAGCCACAATAAAAAGATCAGCTACCCCGGAGATTGAGCTTATGGCATTATTGTAAGCATATTCCAAGACAACTTGCTCCATAAAGTCACCCCCCCCACATAATAGTGAACATCATGGTTGATGGTACTTGCCTTAGCACATAGTGTAAGCCTACATCGTCATGGTTGAAATCCAGGCTTTCTATTGTAAAACCATATCCAGAACGGTGATGCTCGCCCTGAAATTCCGCAATCACCGACATATCGTTGATGGCAAACAGTGGAGAAAACAGCACACCTAACAAGGTGAGCACCAATATATATGTTTTCATGATGTTCTCCTGGTTAGTTTGTAATGATCATTCTCTTGGTAGCCCGGTGTCCCGATCTACCAGTTAGGGTGATAAAATAGATCCCGGAGGGAAGCTCGGGGACAATATCTGTAAATGAATCCTTTACCCATTCCCCCTCGCTGATCTTTCTTTCAAACACCTTCTGTCCTCTGGTGTTGTAAAGGGAAAGCAGATCCGGCAGGGCTTTATTGGCCGGTTTCCGCGTTATCGATATGTTCAGCGCATTGTTGAGCAGGGGATTGGGGTATGCCTCGAAGGTCCAGGCCATGTCCGGCATGGGAATCTGAACGGGATCATCGATGCTAACCGTGGTGTCTTTGAGTTCCGCATTGCCTTTGAACACATATATATCTCCTGGAAATGCACTTGATGCACCTGACCACCTGACTGATATTGCTAAGTCACAATTGCCATCCCCATCAAAGTCCCCGGCAGCCTTAGCCCAGCCAAATTGGTCACCTGAGTAACCCATGGGATGCACAAGAAACAGGTCTGGTGTACCATTGAAGTTGGCAGAGCCCAGCCAGACAGCTACAATGCCACTGTTATGGTAATCTCCGCCAATGATATCCTGATAACCATCTCCATTCAGATCGCCGTGGATCATTGCTGGGGATCCACTTCCAGCCGCAAAGTATCCCAGCGGCAGATCAATGTCCCAGACTGGGCTGATGGTCTCCGAACCAAACCAGAGTTTTTCTGGCACAGGCACAAAATCATCTATGCCATCTCCATTCACATCGCCTACCCCGCAGGCAAACTGGGAGTTCCAGCCAGTGTATGGCTCATATATCATCAAGCTATCCAAAGCGGGAAAGCTTTCACTGCCGAAAAACAATGAATAGCTATAATCAAGTGCTGGTCCATGGATTAGCACGGCATCATCAATTCCATCTCCATTTACATCACCCACTCCATCTAATACTAACCAAGCAATAGTCTGCCCATAAAAGAATACTTCTTCGAAGCTTCCTCCCAGCAGCACTTTGATCAGGGTTCCTAGTGCTGATGATGCAGAGTATTGATATACAATGGCCAAATCGGCAAAACCATCACCATTGATATCGCCCAAGGGCCTTACAGAGAATCCACTCAATCCAGTTTTCGGTACATGCATTTCAAAATCCGGTTGATCCGTGGGGATGTCCTTGCCGTAGTAGATATAAAGGCTATAAGATAGATGCTCGTCCCCGGGGAGAGTCCTGGCTCCAGTATGCCAGAAAAAATCCTGCCGGCCATCGCCATTTACATCACCGGCATTACGAAGGTAACCCCTGTAGTGTCTTGGAAAAGATCCGGAAAAGCTGTAATCCGCTACATTGTTAAAATCCGGGCCTCCCATGAAGTAGTACAATTTACCCGTGCTCGTAGAGGGTTCGTAGATTCCATCCGGATGCCAGGATTGGGAGAGGGCTATCAGGTCATCATAGCCATCGCCATTATAATCTAAACTGACTATAGACCATCCGAAGTCTGATCCACTATGCTCGCCCTCAATTCGGCAAAAGTATTCCATGTGGTTTACGCCACCCAATCTGCCGATATAGAGCAGGGCTAAGATGAGAATTGATAAGAACAGTAGTTTCTTCACGGTTTTTTCCTATTTTACTATAAACTTGCGTGTAGCAACGCTTCCACGCAAGTCAGATATTTTCAGGAAGTACACTCCTGAACTCAGTTCATGAAATCCTGTGGAATACTGGCCACTGGCCAAGGAGACATGATCTACCACAAAGTCACTGACCTTTTGTCCCCTAATGTTGAATATCTCTATTCTGGCGTTTTGCAGTTTCTTATATCCCTCGCCGATGAAGTGAATACTCATATCCTGATTGTTTACAGAAACTGGATTGGGCGAGATCAATACATCCCACTTCGAGGATTCATTCACAGGA
>Ga0334883_1001807_pt1 | contig 29451 bp, 30 predicted proteins | sample GraSluR1_MG_6_FD_207230 | JGI IMG/M metagenome (GOLD analysis project Ga0334883, IMG submission 207230) | Sludge microbial communities from methane-producing bioreactor in Wageningen University, Netherlands - Granular Sludge_09_05-R1 | ecosystem: Engineered > Bioreactor > Anaerobic >...
AATACTATCAATAATAATATAGCTAATATTGCTTCAAGCACATACTCTGGTGGCGGAATTTATGTTGCTTCTGGTTCACCTACTATTGGTGGCAACTCAGAAACAGACACAAGTAATTTCAACACTATCTGCGGCAACAGCCCTGACCAGGTAGATCCTGATGATACTTACCTTAATAACTATATTTGTGATACATGCCCATGTTCGGAATCTTAAAAATTGTATCAATATGTTAATGGAACAGGTTGTCTTGGGCAGAGCAGATGGTTATTCTTAATAAATACAATAATGGAAAAGAAATATACTAAAGGCAGAAATTGTTGAGTTGGTGATTTCTGCCTTTAGGTAAATTTTAATTATTCCTTATAATTTTCGATGAATTTTATGTATCTCTTCGTTTACTCAGAAGTTCCGAAGGTCTTCCTGCTTGGAGAGCTTGTAAACCCCACCCTTTAAGCATATTTAGAGGATTTTTTCTTTTAAGAAATATGCAAAAAATACAAAGTGGTTTATAATTGAGGAATAATATTCATTACTAGAATAATCTGAGCTTAAGGGTAGTCAAATCACTTTCTTTATGCCAGAATAGTAATATATGACCAAAAGTAAAAGGTCGGTTTAATGTCCACCGGGAGTTAAATATAAATGATTAAGGTTTCAAAATTAGAATTTGCCTACCGGCAGTCGGTGAAGAAAGCTATCAATGGGATTGATTTTAACATCAATAATGGAGAAATTTTTGGCTTCCTGGGACCAAACGGTGCTGGTAAAACCACTACCCAGCGCATCATAGTCGGACTGTTGCGCAACTATAGCGGAATTGTAGAAGTAATGGGATTGGAAAGGAGAAAATGGGGTAAGGACTTCTTTGAAAAAATAGGCATAGTCTTTGATTTTCCCAATCTCTATGAAAAACTGACTGCATACGAAAACCTTGATCTGTTTGGGTCTTATTATCGGAATAATATGGCGAATAAGGAAGAATTGCTGGACAGCGTAGGTCTGCTCCCGGACAGGGATAAACGTGTGGAAAATTATTCCAAGGGTATGAAAATGAGGTTAAATTTTATCCGGTCTATCATACACGATCCGGATCTGCTTTTTTTTGACGAACCAACCTCGGGACTAGACCCGGTTAATGCCAAAATTATCCGTAATATGATTCTGGAACTAAAGAAGCAAGGCAAGACAATTTTTCTAACCACTCACAATATGGCTGAAGCCGATTATCTTTGTGATCAGGTAGCTTTTATTATCGAAGGCAAGGTGCCTGTTATCAATAGTCCGGCTGAGCTAAAACTTAAGCATGGACGCAAAACAGTTGAAATTGTTTATTATCCTGGCAATGCTGCAGATGCTGATAACGCCGGTACAGGTGCATATACTGAAGACATTACCAGTATCAGCAAGGCATCTGATACAAGCAGTGATAAACTTAATCCTAAAAGCAAAGATTGTCTAACAGTACAATTTCCACTAGCCGGTATCGGAAGCAATAAGCAATTCCTGGAAATCCTAAGCCGTTATGAAATACGCACAATGCATACCCAGGAAGCAACCCTGGAAGATATTTTTATCAAGCTGACAGGGAGGGAATTGCAATGAGACTGCTTTATGCTTTTCAGGCGGATATTCGGTTTCAGTTCAAACAGGGATTTTACCTTGTCTATGTTTTGCTCACTTTTATCTATATGATTATCCTGGCAAAATTTCCCTTTGAATGGAAAGAATTAGCCGTACCCCTGGTTGTTTTTTCAGACCCATCCATGGTTGGGTTTTTCTTTATAGGTGCCATTGTCATGCTGGAGAAAGTGCAGGGTGTCCTGCAATACGTCACTGTCACACCTTTGCGTTCTATCGAATACTTGCTGGCCAAAGTTCTCTCACTGACCATTCTGGCTATCACTGCGGCTACTATGATTGTCCTTGTTACCTATCATGAACCGCTTAACTGGTTTGTATTGATTGTCGGCATAGCTCTTACCTCTTCCTTTTTTGTGTTATATGGCTTTATTGCTGCTGCTGACTGCACCACTATGAATCAGTATTTTATCAAGATGATTCCCTATATGCTCCTGATTATACTTCCTTGCTTTTCTCTGATTGGCTTCTCCTATTCATGGATTTTCAATATTTTCCCCAGTGTAGCCGGGTTACAATTAGTTTTCGGAGCGTTCAATGGAATAGACATCTACGGCATACTTGCATTGACGATTTATCTTCTTGTTGTGAATACAGCTTTACTTTTTTATGTAAAAAATATTTTTGAAGACATGGTAACAAAGGGAGAGTAGCAAATGATAAATCAGACTGCGATGAAAGCAGACTTTAAACTGATTTTCCGGGAACCTATTTTGCTTATTTTCATGATTCTCCCGCTTTTTATTATCAGTATTATCAAATTGCTGGTTACCTATGGAGTTCCTCTGTTGTTCCAGTATACAGGTTTTGATCTTCTGCCTTATTATGGATATGTTCTGGCTATGGCCCTTCTGATGGCACCATTTATGCTGGGTACGGTTTATGGTTTTCTGATGATTGATGATCGTGATGCACGTATATTCGAACTGATGTCGGTTACTCCGCTAGGCTACCCTGGTTATATTATTATGCGCTCCCTGATTCCCTTCAGCACAGCCTTTATCTATACTATTATTGGTTATTATCTCATTGATATCTATCATGTTCACCTTTCCCTGCTTATTTATATAGCTTTCCTGAACAGCCTGTCCGGGGTATTTATTGGTCTGTTTCTATTTGCCTTTGCAGGAGATAAGGTAAAAGGAGTAACTTATTCTAAGGGCTTAAGCATGCTAAATGTTCTTGCTGCAGCGGACCTTTTTGAACTGCCCTGGTTAAGTGTAATCGGAGCCCTAACTCCATTTTACTGGGCAGTGCGATTAATCAACACTCCCTTTAATATTGTCAATCTAATCCTGGCGGCGATAGTACACCTGGTATGGTTGATCATTATGTTCAGGATGCTCCATCGCATCTGAGATGCGGGCGGACATGGGGTCTATCATTGAAAAATAACATTTCGGCTAACTTGATGATAGCATAATTTGATTAATCAGGGATAGTCAAATGACATTTTTGCATCTTTGCATTTTCCCGATGTTGCTGAGAAGTCCTCCTTAAGAAAAATGGATTTCCATTAGACTTATATCCATAAAATTTGTTGCTATGTTCTGTACAAAGGCTAATGTGAGTAAAAGAGAGATGTTGGTATAGGTATTGATTTTCTATTTGACATCTTCCTTATTATAATTTAACATATAAGAACATTTTTATTAAAAAGAAAAATATAACTGTTTAAAAGAAGCTATTGATTTAACCAGGATTGATAGTGAACTAGAGCGTGAGAATTTCTTGTAGGGAATTGTCCCTTGTTTTACCTGTTATGATTAGGAGTAATAAGGAGGAATAAAATGGTAAAAAAACTACTTTACCTCATTTTCTTGCTGGCATATTTTCTCTTGATGTCCGGCTGCAGCTGAGCATAAGAGATTTATATTCCCACCAGGTTGGTGGAATAGTACTTTAATCTATGTCAAAAACAAACAGGTGGCAGATGAAATTATTCATTTGCTGCCTGTTTTTAATTATATAGATTCCTGTTAGGTAAAATTATTTTTTATTTTCTGACAGCATCTCCCCCCTGCTATTTGTTAATTACGGTTTATCTCAATAATAATATATGGTCGTTTGTATTTAGCAATTCAATAAATAATTAATACATTTCTGCAGATCTGGTCTGTATTTATAATATATAATAAAATAAAAGTAAGCATCATCATAGATAATAACATTAGGCTAGTACACCAACAATTATAATATAACAAGAGAATAGTGAGCTACTATCTTTGAATCAAATAGATTAAGTAGTTTACATCTCTAAAAAGCAGGTATTGATGACTACCTATTTAATGTTTGGCAAGTATTCACAGGAGTCCATCAAGGGAATAAGCAGCAAGCGTACAGGAGAAGCGCATAAGCTGGTTAGCGAAAATGGTGGAGAAATTATTGCGCAATTCGATAAGCTCATATAACAATTTTTTCAGATGGTACTTAAAAAATTAATAAAGGTTGGTGTACTGGCTAATAAAAAAGTGGATCTATATATGTTATTGGTAATAACATAACATTATAGATGATAGATGATTAACGGTATTTAATTCTTTGCGTGAATCAATTCATATAAAACGAATATTCCCGGATGTATGGGTTGTTTTGATTGTTGGATCCAGTCACCGGGATGAGGGGTAATTAGTAGGTTTTTATGATAAGGAAGTTCCAAAAATGTGATTTAGAAGATGTGCTGGATATATGGCTTGAAGCATCGATTATTGCACATGATTTCATTAAAAGTAATTATTGGATTTCAGAGATTAGTAATATGAGATATATTTATATCCCTAATTCAGAAACATATGTATATGAAAACGAGAATGGCATTTGTGGCTTTTTCTCATTACATGAAAAGACATTAGCTGCTATCTTTGTTAAGCCCAATCAACAGGGTAAGGGAATTGGCAGCAAGTTGCTGAAAAAAGCAAAAGAACTGCGCAAAAGTTTAATTTTAGCTGTGTATAAGGAAAATTCTAAGAGCGTTTTGTTTTACAGGAAAGCCGGATTTCGCTTTGTAAAGGAAAGAATAGATGAAAATACAGGGCATCCCGAATTAATTATGCAATGGCCTTAAGAGATAGACATAGTTTGATATTGATGTAAAGCAAAAAAATGATATCTTCACCATATAAAGTTAGAAAAATTATTCCCAGTTGATTAAAACAAGTCAAAAGTGAATAAAAGATAGTTTATATAGGCAATAACCATTATAAAACCACAGCGTCTATAAAAAGTATTTTTACATATAAATGAAAATAATAAGGTTATACTGACAATTAACAATACAAAGGGCAAGTGCAAATATAAAATATTACTGCCAATAGGTATGGGCAGTATAGTTGAAGAGACGGCAATTACCAAAATAATGTTAAGAATATTAGCTCCCAAGATATTTCCTAAAGAAATATCATAGACTTTTTTTCTGAGAGCTGTTATTGAAGCCATTAATTCAGGCAATGATGTGCCAAAAGCCGTTAATGTTAAACCTATAATTACATCAGACACTCCTAAAAATATGGCAATCTTTTCTCCATTGGTTATAAGTAATTTTGCACCTAAGATTGTTAATGCAAGCCCGATACAGAACATAAGTAAATTTAATGTTATTATCTTTGTGCTTATATTTTTTTCACCCTTAATTTTATTATGAACGGTTTTATTATTATAGATACTATTCTTTATATTTTTATACAAATACCAGATCAGAATTCCTAACAGGATAGCGCCTGTGAAGCGGGATATTTCACCATAAACAAAACTTACAAAAGCAATTAGCATTAAAAGCAGCATTAAGAGAATTCCATTTTGCTGAAATTCTTTCTTATCTGTAAATTTTGGACGTGATATAATAATAATTATAGCCAAAATCAGACCAGTATTACAAATGATAGAACCCAGGGCATTACCAATAGCTATTTCTGTATTGCCTTGCATGGCAGCTCCTGCAGATACCATGAGTTCGGGCAAAGTAGTGCCCAGACTAACCAGAGTTGCACCAATTATAAGATCGGGAATTTTGGTTATTCTGGCAAACCAGATAGCCGAATCGATAAAGATGTCACTTCCTTTTATGATAACTACAAAACCTATGAAAAATAGGACAAAAGGAAAAAGTTCATCCAGCAATTTATACACATCCTTTTTAAAAAATGTTCATAAAACAAAAAAAAAGACTTTTAATGCAGTCTTTACTGCAAATAAAAGTCTTGCTTTCATAAATTATTATGAGATACTGACCGGGTAATTAATTACCGTACTGACGACCAGTAAAGTGACTTAAAAAATATAAGCCACAAGCTACTCCCTTTTAGCGATATTATTATATTATAAAAACAGGATAAAATGCAATATGTTTCTCATATTATTCTTATAGTATTTTCTTATTTTTAAAAGAAATTATACTTTGGAAAGATAACATTAGACAATCTTTTTTCTTTAATATAAATACTAATATTGACAAATTTTAATTGGATGCTATTATATAGCAAACGAGCTATTTAATCAGGGGATATCATTACATATAAATTGTGACATTTTAGAAATCAGGGAGAAAGAAATGTTTGGTAAAGTTTTAGCAGTATGTCGGAGCAGTAAAAAGGGAACAACCAAAGATATAGTAAAGACTGGAATGTTAATCGAGGACCATGGCCTGAAGGGAGATGCCCATTCGGGAAGATGGCATCGTCAGGTTAGCCTGTTGGGAGTTGAGAGTATCAATAAATTGAAAACAGCTGACCTTGATATAAAATTTGGGGATTTTGCAGAAAATATAACAACTGAAGGAATAAATTTAGCTGAGCTATCAATAGGCACAAGATTGAAAATCGGAGAAGATGTCTTATTGGAAATTACGCAAATTGGCAAAGCTTGTCACCATGCTTGTGAGATTAAGAAAAAAATAGGAGATTGTGTTATGCCCAGGGAAGGAATATTTGCCCGGGTTTTAAGCAGTGGCATTGTAAAGTCTGGTGATAATATCAAAATAATAAAAAATACTAATACTACTAATGCTATAGAGGAATAATAAATTATAAAAATATTTGGTAAAAGCCATTTTCTGTTTTTATGAAACACTACTAAATACGTAGCAATATTTGTCTTAAGTGTTAAAGAAACAAGAACATAAATAAGACAAAATATTGCAATCAAATATAAAAGGAGATAATCATTGATAGATGTCTTATCCGCTATTGGGAATACACCATTGTTGGCGTTGAGCCGATAAAAGGCCATCACATCCAGGCTTTAAAAATATGCAGGAGTCCATAGTGCCTGAGATATTTGATTTTAAGAAGTTAGATGACAAAGTGACCGTTACAGATGATTCGGCATCTATCATAGCCAGGAAATTAGCAACAAATGAAGGAATTTTTGCTGGTATGTCCGGAGGGGCTGCAGTATTTGGAGCACTGGAAATAGCCAAAAGAATGAGACAAGGTACTATTGTTGTCATTTTACCGGACAGGGGAGATAGATATTTAAGTACAACTTTATTACCTTAAACATCATTCCGACCTATTAATAAGAAGTCAAGAAAATGTCATAGAGTTTGGAAATTTAAATATTATTGTACTATAATAAACAAATAATTTTATATAAGGTGAGAAAATGTCCAATATAGGTGATAGACAGGCTTTGTTGGTAATCGATATGCAAAAAGAGGGACTGTTAAATCGAAAAGTCTTTAATAAACAGAAGTTAATTAATAATATAAATAGTCTGATAAAATTTTTTCGAGAAAATAATAAGCCTGTAATTTTTGTCAGGCATACTAATAAGTCCTTTTTAAAGGAAAACACAGATGGCTGGCAGATTTGCGAAGAGCTGGATTTATCTAAAAGGGACATAATTATAAATAAAAAAAATATCAATATCTTTCGAGAGGCGCATTTTTTAGCCTTGCTTGAAGAGCACAAAATAACAGAGGTCGTTATAACAGGATTAGTCTCCAATGGCTGTATTAAAGCAGCATGTCTTGGTGGGTTGGAATCAGGTTTTTCGGTGATATTAATTAGTGATAGCCATAGTACCTTTCATAAAGATGCAGAAAAGATTATCTCAGATTGGAATTTACACCTGGAAAAACATGGAGCCAGGGTGATTTCCACAGTAGAATTTAAATAAAATGGTTTTACCATAAAAAGATTAAAAAAGTCAAACCCCTTTCAGGGGTTCTTAAACCCACCTGCCATGCGGGTGCGATGTTTGCATTTATCCATCAAGCAGATCCCGGACCAAATACTTATGTACCTGGTACCAGAGTCAGCCCGGGAGATAATAAGTCATAAAAGAGTATATTTATGATAGATAAAAAATACAAGGAAATAGCTTGCAAAACAGCATTAAACCGGCTTAAGAGAAGGATGCCTTACAGCTGGGATTTGAATATTTATCGAGGCTGTGAACATGGCTGTAAATACTGTTATGCCATTTATTCCCATAATTATCTTGGCTCGAAAGATTATTATAAAGATATATATGTAAAAACAAATGTAGTAGAGCAGCTGGAAAAACAGCTCAGTGACCCTGACTGGAAAAGAGAGATTATCAATATTGGTGGAGTAACAGACAGCTACCAACCGGCAGAAAAACATTTTAAACTTATGCCTGAGATATTAAAACTACTTATTAAATTTAAAAATCCGGCAATTATTTCTACTAAATCAGATCTGATTTTAAGAGATTATGATTTAATCAACGAACTATCCCGCTTAACATATATTAATGTAGCAGCTACTGTTACGACTGCTGATGAAAAATTAAGAGAACTAATTGAACCTAAATCGGTAAATTCCAGTAGACGTTTTGCAATGTTGAAATCACTTAGAAAAACTAATTCTTCAGTGGGTTTGCATATAATGCCCATAATTCCATTTATCACTGATGGCTTTGAGAATATCAATTTGCTTTTTCAGATGGCAAAAGAAAGTAATGTTCATTATGCTCTGACGGGAACACTCTATTTAAGAGGAAAAACGAGAGCAGTGTTCTTAACTTTTATAAAAGAGAAATTGCCACATTTTTATCCGGATTTAATTGCTCTTTACAAGACAGGAGGAGCCGGCAAGGGATACAAGGATTCTTTATATAAGATTGTCAATAAACTAAGAGGCAAATATTCATTATCAGGTAACTATTCCAATGTCATGAAAGAAAAGTTAAATTAAAATCCCAAAATCTACAAAAAAAGCTTGACACAACTTTCTTATTTAATTAATATATTCAGAAATACAATAACACAACATAATTTTAGGTTATTAATGATATAAGCATTACTACAGAAAATCCTAACGAAGAATTAAAAGGGGGAATAAAAATGAAATATGATGACTGGTATACAAACCTACCGTTATACAAAAAAGAAAATATGCAAAATGAATTGAATTTTGAACAGTGGGACATGTTATCCGAAGCCCAGAAGTATAATGTTTATAACAATAAATTAAATGAGCTTTATATAGATGGTCCGGTAGAGTTTTATATAGAAGAACAATGGGAAGAATAAACCTGGGAATTTAATAGAAGAATTATATTAAATAAATTCAATACAATGAAATTATACTTTATAAATGAACCACCCTGCGACTCTATTGTAGGGTGGTTCATTTATATAACATATTATCAGATTTCTAAAGAGTAATAAGTCAGGAGGCAAAAATTAAATGATTTCAAAAAGAATGAAGATATGTATTATTATGGGAATTATTTTAGGAGTATTTTGTATTATTGGAGCTTCAATCAGGTCAGGATTTCAAAGCAATGCAGTCTATTTATTTTCTCTATGGTACAATCGCCTGGTACTGGGGATAATGATTGGTTTAACTCGACATAAGAGTAATTTTCAGAAATCAATTGCTCGGGGAGCTGTTTTAGGGCTTGTCGTTTCTTTTGCTTTTTACAGCTCTGTTGGTTTTCAGGATGTAACTAGTTTTCTGGCAGGAATTGTCTATGGTGTAATTATTGAAGCCACTGCTTTTAAGTATGGAGAATGAATTTTGTTATAGAGCATGAATAGCTAAAAAATATTTCAGATATTTTTACCAATTAATCTGCTTAAATTTTGTTAGTAAAATCACTTTTCACTTCTTTAAATATTTGAATCACCCTATAAAAATCTATATATTACTTTGTATTACTGCTCATAGGACAAATTACCTAATCTATGTTATACTAAATATAGTTTATTATATAAAACTATAGGTTTAAATAATGGAACATTATGGTAATGAAAATTCTTTTAAATATCCGGTGCGCTCTGTTAGATTTGCCTTCTCTATTATTGAAATACTGGCAAAAGGCAAAATGGAGTATTCTATTGCAGAATTAATGAAAGAATCCCAATTACCCAAAGGTACAGTGTATAGGTTGTTAGGTACTTTGCGGTCACTTGGTTATATCGGGCACAATCGAGAGTCCAGGAAATATTACCTTACTTATAAGTTTTCTAAAATTGGAATACCTATGAATGAAAGACTCCATATACCGGAAATTATTCCCCATATGAAACAACTGGCAAATGAATACCAAGAAATGGTTAACCTGGCTGTTTTAGAACAGGATAAAGTGGTATATCTGCATAGTATCGAATCTCCTCATGCTTTAAAACTTGATTTTAAGGTTGGTACCTATCAGCCTGCTCATTGTACTGCCCTGGGCAGGGCATTATTGGCCTACCAGAATGAAGAAACCCTGAATAGCTTTTTAAATATGGAAAGTTTTAGATCTTATACCCCAAAGACAGTAACAGAACCCGGACAGCTTGTAAAAATATTTCAAAAAATTCGCAAGCAGGGCTATAGTTTTGTAAGTGAAGAGTATCGACAGGGAGTATGTTGTATTGCAGCCCCGATTTTCGACGAAAAGGGTAATATAACAGCTTCGCTCAGCTTTAGCCTTCCAACAGCCCGTATGAATCCTATTATCTTAAACAAAATGGTTAAATCCTTGAAAAACACTGTTGAAAGAATTAAATTACCAAAATCTTTTAGAAACTAACATTACGTCGCCCTGTAATCAGGGAGAATAGTAAGAAAATTGGAATAAGCTTAAAAAAATGGGAGTGATAAATTGAAAGTAGAAGATATTTTAGAAAAAAAGAAAGATGAGAAATTATTTTTACTGGGTAATGAAGCTGCGGTCAGGGGTGCATTGGAAGCAGGTGTTTCTTTTGCTTCAACCTATCCAGGGACCCCATCTTCTGAGATTGGTAATGTTCTGGCAAAAATTGCCAAAAAAGCAGGAGTTTATTTCGAATTTTCCGTAAATGAAAAGGTGACATTGGAAGTTTCTGCTGCAGCAGCTGCATCCGGTTTGAGGTCTTTTGTATTTATGAAACATGTGGGATTAAATGTAGCTGCAGACGCCTTAATGAGCACAGTCTATACCGGTGTTCGTGGTGGCATGATTATACTTTCAGCAGATGACCCTTCCATGCATTCATCCCAGAATGAGCAGGATAATAGGCTTTTTGCTCAGATAGCAGGACTTCCGGTATTAGAACCAGCTAATCCACAGGAAACAAAAGATTTTATAAAGTATGGAATAGAATTATCTGAAAAATTTAAAATACCAGTCTTAATTAGAACCACAACCAGAGTATCTCATATGCGTGCTGTAGTTAAATTAGGTGATATAGAAAAAAGAGAGAAAGAAGGGTTTTTTCAGAAAGAAGAAAAAAGATTCAATATCGCCCCAGCATATGCTAAAAAGCTACGCCAATCCCTGGTAGAAAAACAGCAGCAGCTTGAAGAAGTGGCCAATAACTCAGAAATTAACAAAATTGTTAAAGAATGTGACAGCAAGACAGGAATTATTGCCAGCGGTGCGGCATATAATTATGTGATGGATGTTGTTAATGAAAATAATCTGTCAGTTAGTATTCTTAAACTGGGATTATGTTATCCTTTCCCAAGGGGGCTGGTAAGAAAATTTCTTAGTGGCTTGGACAGGGTAATAATTGTTGAAGAAGTTGAACCATTTATAGAAAAAGAAGTACTGGCATTATTGGGTCAAGAATGTAAAAAAATCAAAGTACATGGAAAGCTAGATAAAATATTTCCAAGAATCTATGAATACAATCCGGATATTATTGCTGAATCAATGGCAAAAGTGATAGACTTTGCTTTACCCGGACAAACAGAAATAAAAATTGATTTAATACCACCTTTGCGGCCCCCGGTGCTATGTCCGGGATGTCCCCATCGCTCTACTATTTATGCCATTAAAAAGGCCGTTAAAAGTCTTAAAATCAAAGATGAAGATGTTATTTATTCCAATGATATCGGTTGCTATACACTGGCAATGCAGCCACCTTATAATATGGCAGATTATTGCATTTGCATGGGTTCCAGTATTGGCATCGGCAGCGGTATAGCCAAGGCAACCAAACAGAAGGTTATTTCACTTATAGGTGATTCTACCTTCTTTCATGCCGGGATACCACCACTGATTAATGCGGTTCATAATAGGGCAAATATCATGGTAGTTGTCTTAGATAACCGGATAACAGCCATGACCGGTGGTCAGCCTAATCCCAGTATAGCCATTGACGGATGGGGAGAAGAGACTCCTGCCGTCTCCATAGAAGAGCTGGCGAAAGCCAGTGGCGCCAGTTATGTAGATGTTATAAATCCCGGTAACCTGAAAAAAGCTGCTGAAACTTTTAAAAAAGGGCTGCAGAATGAGGGAGTTTCGGTTATAATTTCACGTTCCCCTTGTATTATGCTCAAAAGCAAAGAAAAAAGGCCGATTTTTCAGATTAACCAGGAGAAATGTACCCAATGCCAGATTTGTTTACAGCAATTTAATTGCCCGGCTATTTATAAAAGAGATGATGGTTCTATCCACATTAATGAATTATTGTGTACTGGTTGCGGTGTCTGTGTTCAGGTATGTCCCCAGAAAGCAATTGAGGTGAAAAAATGATTTTTAAAAAATGTTATAAGATTTATTTGATTGGTATTGGTGGACAGGGTACGATTAAGACTGCTACTATTATTGGGGAGGCTGCTATGGCCCAGGGGTTAAATGTGGTGATGAGTGAGGTGCATGGTATGGCACAACGTGGTGGGACAGTTGTAACTGAAATAAAAATAGGACAGGTAGAGAGTCCTCTTGTTGAAAGAAATGCTGCTGATTTAATACTGGCTTTTGAGCCGTCAGAAATATTAAGAGCCCTGGATAAAATTGGTAAACAAACCCGGGTTATAGCTAATAGCTCAATAATAGTGCCTTTTACAGTCTCTTTAGGCATATCCCAATATCCTGAAAAAAATCAGTTGTTCGATAAAATGAAAAAAGAGCTTGACAATTTTTATTTGATTGATGCTGAAAAGCTGGCCAAAGAGGCAGGTCATTTAATTGCTGCAAATATTGTTATCCTGGGAGCAGCAATTGCTATTTCCGGATTTCCGGTTAAAAAAGAAATTGTTGAAGAATCAATTAGAAAAAATTTACCAGCCAGATTAATTGATATTAATATTAAGGCGTTAGAATTGGGATATAAAGAGCTTTCTTTTGTTTTTTCTGAGTAAAAAATATATCTAAAATTAAATAGTCCAACCCTTTAAGGAGGATAGTTATGGAATTGAATCAGAATCTTAAAAAAATTAAACCTTCGGGAATCCGAAAGTTATTTGATCTGGCCCAAAACCGGAAGGATATTATTAGTTTTGGTATAGGTGAACCTGATTTTACTACACCTGACCATGTTCGAGATGCAGCCAAAAGAGCAATCGAAGAAGGATATACTCATTATACTCCTAATGCCGGATATGCTGATTTAAGAGAAGCCCTGGCGCAAAAGTTGGCTAATTTTAATCATATTGAAGCCAAGCCTGAGGAGTTAGTGGTAACATCAGGAGGAACACAGGCCCTATTTTCATCTTTTTATACATTACTAAATCCCGGGGATGAGTTGATTGTTCCGGATCCCGGTTTTCTTATCTATGGTTCCCAGGTTTTTTTAGCTGGCGGGGAGCCGGTATTTCTGCCAATTAGAGAGGAGAATCATTTCCAGATTGATGCTGATGAGTTAAAGGGATTGATAACAGTAAAGACAAAGGCTATTTTACTAAACTCTCCCAGCAACCCTACTGGAATGGTAATTAAAAAAGAAATTCTGGAAGAAGTTGCCCAAATAGCGAAAGAGCACGATTTATTTGTTATCAGTGATGAGCTTTATGAAGACATATTGTTTGATGGAAGAGAGCATGTGAGTATAGCATCATTTCCAGGTATGAAGGAACGTACTATTTCTATTTTTGGATTTTCAAAGAGTTATGCCATGACCGGTTGGCGTATTGCCTACCTGTCCTGCCCTGAATTCTTAGTAAAAGAAATGGTAAAAATTCAGCAGAATACTGCTGTTTGTCCAAATTCTGTAACACAACGGGCAGTGTTATACGGTTTGCAAAATCCGAAGCAAACAAATGATAGTATCAATAAAATGTGCGTTGCTTATCAAGAACGCAGGGATGTTATTATGGAAGGATTCAAGGAGATTGAGGGATTTGAGTGCATGTCACCGGAAGGAGCATTTTATGCTTTCCCGAATATTACCGGGACCGGTAAAAGTTCAGAGGAATTATCCATGTATTTACTTGAGAAATGCGGTGTTGTAACTGTTCCTGGTAATGCCTTTGGTCAATACGGAGAAGGATATTTGCGTTTTTCATTTGCCACCTCAGTAGATATGATTAAGGAAGGCATAGATAAAATTAAAGAAGGTATTAAAAAACTTTAGAGTATTGCAGAGAGATAAATATATTAGAAGAATAATGCAGATAATAGTAAAACTCAGGAGGAATCAGTATGATAACAAGTTTTCAGCAACTCTTTGAGAAATTAAGCAAAGAACAGCGGCAACGAGTTGTTATTGCCGGAGGGGAAGACCTGGAAGCACTAAAAGCGGTAAAAGCAAGTTATGAGATGGGCATAGGTGAAGCTGTGTTGGTGGGTGGAGAAGTAGAGATTAAAAACGCTCTGAAGGAGCTTGGCTATGAAGACCATCCTTTTATCCAGGATATAGTTCTGGTAAAGAACGAAGAGGAAAAAGGGCCAATGGCAGTGGATGAAGTAAAGAAAGGTGGTATTCTCTTAAAGGGAAGAATAAAAACTGCTAATCTGTTGAAAGCAGTGCTGAACAGGGAAAACGGACTAAGAACTAAGAACTATATCAGTAATGTTTTTGTATTTGAAGAACAAAGCGAAAAGAAATCCCGCCTGGTATTGTTAAGCGATGGAGGGGTAAATATTAAACCGGATTTACAGGCCATGGTTTCCATTATAAAAAACGCGGTAACTGTAGCTAATAAATTAGGAATTATCAATCCCAAAGTAGCCCTGCTGGCAGCAGTAGAAGAGGTGAATCCTGATATGGAAGAGACTATACAGGCCAGTATTTTGAGTAAGATGAATCAGAGAGGGCAGATACCGGGGTGTATTATAGACGGACCTTTAGCTCTGGATAATGCCATTTCGGAATTTGCAGTTAAGAAAAAAGGTATTATCTCACCGGTTGCTGGACAGGCTGATATTTTGATTGTGCCTAATATTGCCTGTGGAAACATTCTAGGGAAAAGTATTATGTATTATACTGATTTCCCGGAAGGAAACCTAGTTATTGGTGCTCAAGTACCGGTGATGATTCCTTCCCGGTCAGACAGAAGCGAGGCCAAATTAAATGCCATCGGCCTTTCTATACTATGTAGTCGATAATAATATAATCCGAACCAAGCTTTTAGAATTTAAATTTAAAGATTATTAGAGATTTAATTGATTTATTTTAATGTTGTATGATATCATAACAATTGAGATAAGTAATTAAGAATATTTAGTTAATTCAATATGGAGTAATTTATAATATGGTGATGCATTCATATAAAGAAGTAAAAAGTTTACAGAGTTTCGTTCAAGAACAGTTAAAATTATACATAATCGAATCTGATCTAAAATATGGGGATTTGCTACCCACGGAAAAAGAATTGTCAGAAAAGTTAGGTGTTAGCAGAACGGCAATTAGGGAGGCTTTAAAAGTTTTAGAAACATTAGGAATTATCGAAACCAAACATGGAGTTGGCAGGTTTGTAAGAGATTTTAATTATGAAGCTATTTTAAAGAATTTACCTTATAATCTTAAATTGAACCTTGATAAGTTTAAAGAGGTATTTGAAGTAAGATATTGCCTGGAATGCTGGTTTATTGCAAAGGATATTGATAATTATACATCTAGTGATATTGAAGAACTGAAGTCAATATTGAATAATATGGAACTAAAAATACGAAATAATGTTGCAGAGAAAGAATTGGTAGATATTCACTCTAATTTTCATACCTTATTATATAAAAATTCTAAAAATGTATTATTGATTGATTTGATTAGAATTTTTTCTACAATTCAGCGAAATCTGGTCATATTACATAGATATAAGACAAAAGATAGATTATCTTTTGTACAGCTTCATCGAATGATCCTTGATGCAATTGAGGCAAAAGATCCTTTGTTAGCACAAAAAATGTTAAGAAAGCATTTTTCTGAAGCAATAAAGTGGATAAAGGATAATACAAAAAATGGAAAGGAAATTGATATTGGGAATGGCTTTTGGTTTAAGAAGGTAAAATACAAAGCCAAAAACTAAGGTTTATTAAATTTCTTGCTTAGGAAAAAGAATCTTAAAATCCTAAGTTGCTTTTTTAAAATAAATACAAACAAAGGGGTTCAGGCATGCACATTAATATTTCCCCAACTAAAGAAAGTATGGGCAAAGCTGCGGCAGAACAGGCTGCCGAGATTTTGAATAATGCCATTAATAAAAATGGAAGAGTTAGTTTTATTGCTGCCACAGGAGCATCTCAATTTGAATTCATAAATCATCTTATCAGGATAAGCAGTATTGACTGGTCCAAAACTACTATGTTTCATTTGGATGAATATATTGGTTTACCGGAGAGTCATCCAGCAAGTTTTCGAAAATACCTAAGAGAAAGATTAATAGATAAGGTAAATCCAGGTAAAGTATATTTAATCGAAGGTGATGCACAAGATCCAGAAAAAGAATGTGAACGACTTAATAAAATTATCAGCCAGAAAAAGATAGATGTTGCCTTTGTAGGTATAGGAGAGAATGGTCATTTAGCCTTTAATGATCCCCCGGCTGATTTCGATATAGAAGATCCCTATATTATTGTAAAACTTGATGAAGCCTGCCGAAGGCAGCAGTTAGGTGAAGGCTGGTTTAAGACCTTCGAAGATGTTCCCCAAAAGGCAATTTCTATGTCCATAAAACAAATTATGAAATCGAAAAATATTATCTGTACCATTCCTGATAAGCGAAAAGCAGAGGCAGTTAAGAATTGTTTTATGGGTGCTGAGATTTCCCCTGAATACCCTGCTTCTATATTAAAGAAACATAAAAACTGTTTTGTATTTTTAGATAATGAATCTTCTGTGTACTTAAGATGAGCTTATCATTTGCTATGCAAAAGTAAATTTAAGCTTTGTAATACAAAAAAGGAGTATCAACATTATTAATGGATGAACTCACCACAGAATTAATTGCTGATGGCCATCATCTTCCACCAAGTTTGATGAAATTGGTATTACATTCTAAGGGTATGGTTAATTTTGTTGATTTAAGTATCCGGGAAGCCGTACAGATGGCAACCTGTAATACTGCTAAGATTCAAGGATTGGATAATGATCTAGGAGTATTGGCAAAAAATAAAAAAGCCGATATTACTGTATTCGATGATAATATAGATGTCAAGATGACCATAGTTGATGGGGAAATCAGGCATAATGTTTTTAGTAAATAAGGTCTTTTAAAATAGGATGGAAGCCCAATTTATATTCTTTCTATCATACTATTATAAAGTGTTATAATAAAACCATTAAGAAGATGTTTAGCATTTTAGTAAGAATAGAAAGGTTTATAATGCATAATCATATTCAACAAAATAATAAGAGCAATAAAAGAATCATTATTGCTATTATACTTAATTTTATGATAAGCATTGTGGAAATTATTGGTGGGCTCTTATCGGGGAGTCTTTCCCTGCTGGCTGATGCGTTGCATAATTTTAGTGATGGTATGGCAATTTTAATAAGTTTTCTGGCCAGGAAAATTGGCATGCGTTCTCCTGATTTAAAAATGACCTTTGGCTACAAACGAGCAGAAATCTTAGCTGCCTTGCTTAATTCATCTGTAATTATTGTTATTGCCTTTTTTCTTTTTAGGGAGGCCTATTTTCGTTTCCAAAACCCCATAGAAATTACCACTCACTTAATGATAGGAGTGGGAAGTTTTGGGCTTATTGCTGATTTGGTATGTGTATATCTACTTCATCCGGATACACACCAAAGTTTAAATATACGTTCTGCCTACCTGCATTTGCTGGGTGATGCTCTTTCCTCGGTAGCAGTAATCATAGGTGGAATAATTATCTATTTCTATGATTTTTACCTTATCGACCCTATCTTAACTATTATAATTGCGATTTTTATTCTGTTTCAGGGATATCGTATTTTAAAGCAAAGTGTATTAATATTAATGGAGAGAGTTCCTGCTAAAATTGATATCGAAGAGATAAGAAAAAAAATAGAAACCATACCTCAGATAAATAACCTCCATCATGTTCACGTCTGGCAGATTGATGAAAATCGCATTCTTTTCGAAGGCCATATTATCTTAAAAGAGGACCTTAAATTAAGTGAAGCAGATAATATCAGGCGACAGGTTGAAGAACTTTTGGGAAATGAATTCTATATTTATCATCCACATCTTCAGCTGGAGTTCAGTTATTGTGATAATAAAAAATGTGAATGTGCAGAATAATAGTTGAGTATCAAGGCACATTATATATTTCAAAAATCGATTCCCCTTAAAAATGGTTACAAAAATTTTATTTTTGTAACTGGATTTGATAATATATTATATAGAGTAAGGAGTCAAAAATAAATAATAGAAAGGAGGGATGAAATTACAAATTATTTATACAATTAACTAATTAATCTAAAACAAGAAATTGAGACTCCTTATTTACAAAACACTAATTTAACAGATGAATAGCTATTGTTAATCTTTGTGTTTAATTTAGGAGGGAGAAAAATGAGTAAAAAATTAATTGTTTTATTATTAAGTTTAATCCTGCTAATATCTTTTTCTATAACATCTTTTGCCAGTATAAATTGGCGTCAATTTGAAGGAACAGAAATCCGCTTACTAATGAACAAGCATCCGTTTACCACTTTTATAGAACCAAAGATTCCGGAATTTGAAGAATTAACCGGAATCAAGGTAAATATGGAAGTATTTCCTGAAGACCAATTTCGTGATAAGAGATTAATTGAATTGAATGCCGGTGCCAAGGTAGATGGGTTTATGATTATGCCTGGTCAGGCAAAGCTTCACTACTGGAAGGCGGGTTGGCTTGCCCCAATAGAAGGGTTTATTCAAGATTCTGAATTAACTGAAATCGAAGAGTGGAATGTAGAAGACTTTTTTAAAGGGCCTATGGAAGGGGCAAGTATAGAAGGTCATCAGATAGGCGTTGTTATCAATGCAGAATCATCACTCTTATCATATCGAAAAGACTTGTTTGATGAATATAATGTTAAAGTTCCTGAAACAATGGAAGAATTGGAAGAAGCGGCAAAATTTTTCCATGGCAGAGAGGTTGATGGTAAAGAAATGGTAGGAATAGTAATGAGAGGCATGAAGGCTGCTGCTACTTCACAATTTGTAGGTTTTCTATATAGTTTTGGCGGATCCTGGTTGGATGAAGAAGGAAATGCTAATATCGCCTCTCCAGAAAGTATTGCAGCATTTGAATTTTACGGTAAATTACTCAGAGAATATGGTCCAATAGGTCCAACAATGTTCCATTGGGCAGAAGCTACTTCTACTTTTATGGATGGTACTTCAGCCATGATATATGATGCCAATGTATTTAAATCTCTTTATGAGGATCCACAGGAATCCAGGGTTGTTGGGAAGGTAGGTTATACAACCATACCAGAAGGTCCTGCAGGTAAGATACCTCATGTTTCTAACTGGAGTCTGGCAGTATCTGGTAATGCCTCACCAGAACATCAAAAAGCTACCTGGCTATTTATACAATGGGCAACAAATAAGGAAAATGCCCTTGGGTCTTTGTTGGCTGGTGTGCCTGCAGGCCGTGAATCAGCCTGGACACATCCAAATTTTGTTGAGACAGATACTACCCCGGATTGGACCGCAGGTTCTTTAGAATCTTTTGAAATTGGTCAACCTGATTGGAATCCACCTGTTTTGAATGTTTCAGAAATCAGAGATATTGTAGGAGAGATTATAGTTGATGCAATAGAAGGAAGAGATGTTAAGGTTTCAGCAGAAAATGCAGCTCGATTAATGAACCAGAGAATGGAAAAATAGTGTTACCCAAGCTTTATACCAGTTGCAGGTTATGTTTATAATAAAAGAATTACCTAAGAAGGTGTTTATCGCCTTCTTAGGTAAAAAAGAGCTTAAAGCCAATGAAAAAATTTAAAGACAAAATATCTTTTGTAATTGATAAATATTTAAATATCATTTTTCCTGCACCTACCGTTATTATACTATTTATTATTGTAATATTTCCTATTATTTATAATATATATATGTCTTTTAATAAATGGAAAATTGGCCTGGGAGACCCTGAATTTATTGGATTGCAAAATTACATTGATGCTTTTTCTGATCCTCGATTTTGGAATGGTCTAAAGGTCATGATATATTTTAGTGGTTTATCTCTTTCCTTGGAAATTATTCTTGGTTTACTTATTGCTGTCTATCTGAATAGAGAGTTTAAAGGTGCTGATTTTGTACAGACAGTTTATGTATTTCCCTTTGCTGCAACTCCTGTTGCGATTGCTTTAATCTGGCGTATTTTGCTTAATCCGCAAATTGGTGCCTTAAATTACTTGCTGAGTTTGGTTGGACTGCCACCAAGCCTCTGGATTAGCAGCACCAAAACTGTAGTATTATCTTTAGTGATGGTAGATGTATGGAAATGGACTCCCATGATTACTCTTATTGTGCTAGCAGGCTTAAAATCACTACCTCAAGACCCTTATGAAGCAGCTATCATTGATGGAGCAAATACTCCGCAAGTATTTTGGTATATAACTTTACCCATGATTAAGCCGATTCTTATTACTGCCCTTGTACTCCGATCTTTGGATAATTTAAAAGAATTTGACATTATATATACTATTACCCAGGGTGGTCCCGGAAATGCTTCAGAGACATTATATTTGTATTCTTATAAGACTGCCTTCAGCTTTTTCAATGGAGGTTACGGCTCAACTTTAATTATTTTTGTTTTTTTAATTGTTTTAATTTTTAATATGGTAATGAATAAAGTTCGATATCGAGTGGAGCTGTAATATAGTATGAGCAAAAAAGAAAAACAAATTGTTAGCAAAATATTATTTTATATCGGTATAGCTATTCTAATTATTCCTCCTATCTTTGTTTTTGTTTGGATGATTATGACAGGTTTAAAAACGGGTGTTCAGAATATTGAATATCCACCACTTTTTATTTTTAAACCAACACTTGAAAATTTTAAGGCTGTATTTCAACAGCATAATTTTATGCAATATCTAATAAATAGTACTATTATTGCAGTTAGCGCAACAATTATCTCGATTTTAGTTGGTCTTCCGGCTGCATATTCTATTGTTCGTTATCATCAAAAGAAATTGAGTATAGGGATTTTAATAGCCCGAATGACTCCTTTTATCAGTTACCTATTACCATGGTATATTGTTTTTCGAAGACTGGGACTTATTGACACCTTTACCGCTATGGTAATGACCCACCTGATTATTACTTTACCTATGGTTATCTGGCTTATGATTGGTTTTTTTGAAAACGTACCAAAAGAATTAGAAGAGTCTGCTTTTATTGATGGCTGCTCTAAAACTGAAACCTTTTTAAGAATTACTATCCCGCTTTCAATGAATGGCATTATTACCGCATCAATTATATCTTTTATTTTTTCCTGGAATCAATTTTTATTTTCACTTATTTTATCCGGGCCAAGAACTAGAACAGTTCCTGTAGCAGTATATAATTTTATGTCTTATGGAAAGATTGACTGGGGAGGAATAGGTGCAGCTGCGACAATAATTGTTCTCCCTGTTTTAATTTTTGCTTTTATAGTTAGAAAAAAGCTTGTAGAGGGCCTAACAGCAGGAGCAATAAAAGGTTGATTTTGCTCCAGCAATAAGATTTTAAAAAAAAAGATGATATAACTGATGATAAAACGTTCTAATTTTGGGCTAAATAGAATAGCTTGCCCGTCTCTTCATATTAAAAATTATTTTCATCTGGCAAATGAATTAGGATTGAATTATATAGAGTTAAGAAATGATTTACCAGGGAAAGATATATGCGATACCCTTGCTGCAAGAGAAATAAAGATTTTTGCTGAGCGATATGATATAAAAATATGCACCATAAATGCATTACAAAGATTTAACAATCCTGAAGAATTAAGAAAAATAAAAAATGAATTAATTTACCTTTCTAATTTAGCACAAGAAATAAACTGCCCGGCAATTGTTTTTTGTCCCATGAATTCCTTCTATGATTTTCGTAGTTCAAAAGAGCAGTTTCGGGATACAGTTGATATGTTAACAGAGTTAGCCCCTATCCTTAAACAATACAATATTATGGGATATATTGAACCGTTGGGTTTTAAGTCCAGTTCCTTGTCTTCTGTAATTACTGCTATGAAAGCAATCAAAGAAGCGGGATATAAAGGATATAAAATTGTTTTCGATACTTTCCACCAAGCTATCGGTCCTGATAATATTGAGAAACTCAGCAATGAGTATGATATTAAATTAACTGGAATCATACATATTTCTGCAGTTACTGCAGATCTTTCTGCTGAAGATTATAAAGATGAACACCGCAATATTGATTTTATTAATGATAAATTGAAAAGCAAAGAGCAGATTAAATTATTTGTAAAAAGTGGTTACAGTGATATAATTTCATTTGAGCCATTTGCCAGGGATCTACAGGAATTAAATAAAGAGGAATTGAAAAACAGAATTACTGAGGCAATTGAATATTTAACTGCCTGATAAATACCCTGAAATTTTCTTTTTAAAAAAATATCATATGGAAAATTCAAAGGGGGGGATAGATAGTTGAAGAAATCATATAACATAGCATTTATAGGACATTACACAAAAGATACTATTGTTTCTTCCCGTGGAACCAGGGTCGTTAATGGAGGTGCCTTCAATTATGGTGCAAATGTTGCTGCCAGAATGAAACTCAAGGTACAGGCAATAACAATGATGTCATTAGAAGATTCAGAAGTGGGAAGGAATTTAGAAAGGGTAGGAGTTAAAACAGATGTAACCTGGACTCCAGAATCAACCTGCCTGAAGTTAGTTTATCCTTCTGATAACCCGGATGAAAGAATAATTCATGTCAGCAGCTGGGCAGGACCTTTTACTTCCAAAGAGATTATTCCATTAGATGCAGAGATAATTGTTATTGGTGCGTCTATGCGTGAGGAGATTCCACTAAAAATAATAAAAGAACTTTTTCAAAAAGAATCAATGTTAGTTGCCGATATTCAAAGTTTCCTCAGGGTAAATAGTAATGGGAAGTTAGCAGCAAAACCATGGCCGGAAAAGGAAGAAATTTTATCCCGTATTGATGTCTTAAAGACAGATGCAGTAGAGGCTGAGCTTTTAACAGGAGAGAAGGATATTAAAAAAGCTGCTTGTTTGATTAGAGATTTGGGGCCAAAAGAGGTATTAATTACTCATAAAGATGGTGTACTGGTATTAGCTGAAGGAAAATTTTATCAAGAATCTTTTTATCCCAGAGAACTTACAGGTAGAAGCGGTCGGGGCGATACCTGTATAGCTTCTTATATGTGTAAAAGAATTGATTCTTCACCAAGAGAAGCCATTATTTGGGCAGCGGCAGTAACAAGTTTGAAAATGGAGGCAGAAGGCCCTTTTAATAGGCCTATTGAAGATGTGGAAAAGTTGATTAAGGAAAAATATTAAATAAAACAAATAGCTGTTAAAAGTATTCTGGAAAAACTGATGACCAGAGATTTTTTATTTTTATTAATGACTTATCTGAATCGTTAATTGGGCAATATTCGAATCCAATAAAGCCTTTATAACCTTTATCTTTTATTAATTTCAGTATTGAATACCAATTTACACTGCCAGTCCCCGGTTCATGCCTTCCTGGAATATCGGCAATATGGAAATATCCTATTTCTGGTAAATATTGATTAATGATTTGTTTAATATTATGATCCATAACCCCAAGGTGATACAAATCAGCTAATATTTTAAGTCGAGGATGATTAATTTCTTTGACTATTTCCACTGCAGTTTCCATATTGTCCAGGTAGTAACCCGGATGGTCAATTTTTGTATTCAGGATTTCCAATACTAATGTGATAGAATCAGGTGTTAACTGTATTGCTTTTTCTAAAATAGAAATGATGTTATAATATTTTTCTTGTGGGCTTATCTCAGAAAAGTTTTGTTTTACTATTCCACCTTCTCCCAATTCATCGGTTAGCAACATTAAATAAGGGCAATTCAGTTTATTAGCTGCTTTTATTGCATCTTTCAGATCTGCAAGAACTTTCTGATGGGTATCGCTGGCGATAAGGCTTCCCTGTCTTTGGCCACTGAAATTAGCTATATTTACATTAAATTGGTGACAGGTGGATTCAATAAGCTCAATATTTTTATTTCTCCAATCCCAGAATTCAATCCAGGGGAAGCCGGCCTGCTCAATTTTTTTAATTCTCTTTTCTGGTTTTATATCAGGGTAGAGCATTTCAATACAGATAACCGGGTTCATTTTTCTTCCTCCATCGGCAGCAAATGGAGACTTTTAATTGGCAATTTAATAGATATTTCTTCTCCCCTCTTAAAAGACTCGCATTCCTGGGGGTTTGACATTTCAACAGTTACAGGTTGTTTTGCAATTTCGACAATATAAGTCATCTGGTTACCTAAAAAAACAATTTCCCTGATTACACCAGTGATGGTATCAGGCTTTTTCTTCTCTAAAATAATTGATTCAGGTCGGAGAACTAAAATTGCTTTATCATTTTTCTTAAGAGGCTTTTTTACTTCAGGAATACTTAATTTTTGATCTAGCAGATTAATAATAATCGAGCCATCGGGAGTAACATCTTCGACAGTAGTTTCCAAAAAATTTGCCTTGCCGATAAAATCTGCCACAAAACAGTTATCCGGTCGAGAATAGACTTCTAACGGTGTTCCAATTTGTTGGATAATTCCATCTTTTAAAATTACAACACGATCTGATAAAGACATTGCCTCTTCCTGATCATGTGTTACATAAATTGATGTAATGCCTACTCTTTGTTGTAATTTTCTTATTTCCAGGCGCATAGATACTCTGAGTTTTGCATCCAGGTTAGAAAGTGGTTCATCAAGTAATAGAACTTTTGGCTCCATGATAAGAGAACGAGCCAAACTTACTCTCTGTTGCTGTCCTCCTGATAAGTGGGAAGGGGAACGATTCCCAAGTTTTTCCAGACCAACTAATCTCATTACTTCTTCTGCTTTCTTTCTGGCAACTTGACTTGATTCACCATGAATTTTAGGACCATAGATAATATTTTCTGACACCGTCATGTGTGGAAAGAGCGCATAGTTTTGAAAAACCATAGCAGTAGGTCGCTTATTGGGAGGGGTTGAGGTGACATCTTCCTTGTCAATAAATATTTTCCCTGCTGTTGGTAATTCAAAACCGGAAACCATGCGTAGAATTGTGGTTTTCCCGCAACCGGAAGGACCTAAAAGAGTAACTAATTCCCCTTCTTGAACTTTTAAACTTACATGGTCAACTGCAGTGACAATATCTTTTCCCCCACCAAAAATTTTTACTAATTCCTTTAATTCCAGAAAGTCTTCTTTCATGTTTTTCCCCTTCAACTTTCAAAACTAAAAATTTATTCAATAATCGTGGTCATTCTGACACCTTTGCCAACTCGGTTAACCAACAATTGAATAACTCCAAGGGCAACAAGAATAATAATAATTAAAATAATACTCATGGCAGCAGCACGGGCATATTGAGTATTATCAACAAATCCCAGAATGGCAACAGTTATTAAGTTCCACCTACCTGAAACTACAAATATAATTGCACTGATTGCAGTCATAGCTTTAACAAAACCAAAAGCAAGTCCGGAGAAAAAGGCAGGAGCAATCATAGGCAGGGTAATTTTTCGGAAAGTCGTATTACTATCTGCTCCTAAGTCAGTGGAAGCTTCTTCAATAGCCGGGTCAATTTGCTGCAAGGCAGCAATACCGGACCGAATGCCTACTGGCATATCCCTGAAAATAAGCAAAATAATAATGATCCAGGCAGTACCTGTTAAAACGACCGGCATCAGGGCAGTTTTTTGATTAAAGGCAAGGATATAACCAATTCCGACCACTGTTCCCGGAACTGCAAAGGTAAGCATGGATATGAATTCCATTAAACCACGTCCAATAAATTTTTTTCGGATAATTAAAAAAGAAATAAATATTCCTACTATGCCGGTAATTGGGGTAGCGATGGAAGAAAGTAAAACCGAATGGTAGAGATAATCTTTTCCTACTTCAAACATCTCCACATAATTTTTTAAGGTCAGGGTAGGGTTGACCCCCCATAGAGTTTGGAATGAACCGTATACAATGGTACCATAAAATAAAAGTACAATACCCGCATATAAGATACAGGCAGAATAAATTGGCAATTTAATATACCATTCTAAATTTTTTATAGTTGCACCGGTTGGTTTGCCGGTAACAGTAACATAGGATTTGCGGGAAACCCAGTATTTTTGGAGAAAAAAAGCGGTAGCGGTTGGTAAGAGCAACAACATGGCTAAAGTTGAACCACGGGGAAGATCATACATCCCTGTTATCTGTAAATATGCCTGGACAGAGAGAACTCTGTAGTTACCCGATATTACCATTGGGTTACCAAAATCTGCCATAGACTGAATAAAAACAAGCAGCCAGGCACTGGCAATCCCGGGAGTGGCAAGAGGTAGGGTGATAGTAGAAAAAACCTTACCCCAGGAAGCGCCCAAATCCATTGATGCTTCCTCTAAAGAGGGGTCAATAGCCTCTAATACACCGAATAATACAAAAAAAGCTGTTGGGCTATAAGCAATAGTTTCTACCAGAACCAGCCCACTTAAGCCATAGATAGAATAATCGCCTATTATACTTTTCACCCAGGGTGTAAAACTACCAGCTCTTCCGAAAAGCAGTATTGCTGCCAGAGCAACTATAAAAGGAGGAGAAATAATTGGGAAGGTGGCGGTTATCCTAAAAAATTTTTTAAATGGAAGGGTAGTTCTGGTTAAAGCATAGGCAAAAACAAATCCAGCTATAGTACCAAGGGTAGCGGTATAAATTCCCAGAACTATACTATTGAAAAAAGGTTGGATAAAGTATCTTTTAGAAAAGATAGCTACATAATTAGAGAAATCCCACCTGCCACCGATATATACACTGTTCTTTATGACTTGAAATATTGGAAAAACTACAAAAGTAAATAAAAAATAAAAAATAAATAGTATGAAAAGAAATAGTATTGGTTCTTTCCAGATTAGTTTTAATTGACCGGTGATTTCATGAATTTGTCTGTTTCTGTTATTATTCATAGATATTAATACCAATAAAAAAGTAAGTTAATCCCTGCTGCCTCTCAATCAAAAATGGCACTGACTGAATGCAACAGGGATTATTAATTAAATGTTCAACTAAGTTTATTTGCCAATTCTATCTCTCCAGGCTCCTACCCAATCATCTTTACTTTCTCCAGCCAGTATATGGTCATATTCTATCAGGCTAACATCATCAAGGGTAACTGAACCTTCTGCAACCGTAGCTTTGGGGTTAACCGGAAGGCGGCTATATTGCTGGAAAAGATTTTGAGCATCTACCGAGTAACACCAATCAATAAACTGTTTCCCTAATTCCGGTTCCGGTCCACCTTTAATTAGGGACAAGCCTCCGACTTCATACCCTGTTCCATCTTCAGGGAAAGTCATAACAACAGGGTATCCTGTGTCAATTCCCTTTGCAATTATGTCATGAGAGAAGGCAATTCCTACTGCAATTTCGCCCAAGCCGACCATGCCAATACAGGCAGTTCCGGACTGAGTATACTGGAAAACACTATGTCTATCAAATTCTTCCCACCAATCTAAAGCCTTTTCCATACCCCACATTTGGACTAATGTAGCAAAAGTAGTATAGGCTGTTCCTGAAGTATAAGGGTAGGCAAGGGCTACATTTTCTTTAAATACGGGATTAAGTAAATCATCCCAGCTGGTTGGGGCTTCTATATTATTTTCTTCCAGGAAATTTGTGTTTGTAATAAAACCAATGGCACCGGTGTAAAATCCTGTCCAGGCCCAATCATCGGCATGGAGTAATCCCGGTAGTTCGAAGTCAATGTTGGGCTTGTAGGGGTCCAGTAAGCCTTTTGAAGCTGCGTTGATATGGGAAGTATTGGAGCCGGCATGCCAGACACTAGCCTGGGGATTACTTGCTTCAGCTTCGATTCTAGCTAGAACCTCACCTGATGATAATCTAACCCATTGTACATCTATACCGGTTTCTTCTTCAAATACATCTATATAATATTTAGCTTCCTCAGTATCAAATGCTGTGTAGATACGCAGTACCTGTCTTTGTGCCATAGCATTACTAGTAACACAAAATACCAAAAGTATTGTAATAAAAATAAGTAATAATATTTTTTTCATTAAATAAACCTCCTAAGTTTTAATAAAAATTTTTTATTTTTTGGATTATTAAAATTAGATAATTAGATAATCACCTCCTCTTGAAGTTATCAATTTCATTTTTTCTGAGAAAAATATTAGAATTATAATATGCTTTATTTATAAATTTATTTTGACACAAAAAAAGAAATTTTTCAATGAAGATAAAAAATATCATTATTTTTTTTCTGTTGAGCTGGAGTCATCTCAAGTCAATAAATTTTTTAATTCCATAAAATATGTAAAATTATTTAAAGCATCCTTATTTTTATTTAACCATAAAAAACTACCTTCTAAGAGGGTGGTAATGGTTAAATAAAATGATTTTACCATAAAAAGATTAAAATAAGCCAGATGATAATCTTTAACCTGAAGTCCAAAGCTGGAAATACTATTGCTTAAGAAAGATTATGGCTAAAGGTATAAATAAAAAATCGAAAGAAAAAGAGCAAAAAAGTTAAATCCCTTTTAAGGGTTCTTAAAACCATCTGCTTTACGGGTGCGATATTTACTTAATTGTATTATAATAAAAACTGGTAGATAGATGTTTTTAGAAAAATTATGGGAGTAAAATATGAATTTAGAATAGATAAAGAGTTATATCTATAATTGAAGTGAAGTACAGTCAAGAATTCTTAAGAGAAAGGACAACAAAAATATTTTAAGGAGATTTATTTGATAAAACTTATAAAGCAGGAATATCTAGCAATACAATCTTTTTTTAGAGTTAATTTTAGAGTAATAATTATCTTAGTACTTTCTACTTTTTCTCTGGTTATGCAATGGTATAGGCCACTTGGGCCAAATTTAGCTTTCAGTCATTTAATATATTATGTGCTATTACCAGTTTTTGTTATTTTATTTGTCTTTAAGGACAATCCGCTTGATTATGGTTTTAGGGTAGGCAATTACCGTATTTGGCTATTTTATACTTTCCTTACTATTATATTGAGTATACCGGTTCTATTGGCAGGT
>Ga0334883_1001809_pt1 | contig 29439 bp, 34 predicted proteins | sample GraSluR1_MG_6_FD_207230 | JGI IMG/M metagenome (GOLD analysis project Ga0334883, IMG submission 207230) | Sludge microbial communities from methane-producing bioreactor in Wageningen University, Netherlands - Granular Sludge_09_05-R1 | ecosystem: Engineered > Bioreactor > Anaerobic >...
GGGCGATCTCCACGAACGTATCCAGCAGCTCCTTCACGCCGAAGTTGTTGATCGCGCTGCCGAAAAAGACCGGCGTCTGGTTCGCCCGCAGGTAGTGCTCCATCTCGAACGGGTTCGCCGCCCCCTCGAGCAGGGCGAGATCCTCGCGCAGCTCGTCGGCCTGGCTCCCCAGCGCCGCGTCGAGCGCGGGGTCGTTCACGTCCCTGATCACGCGAACTTCCTCCTCCACCCGGTCGCTCCCCGGCGTGAAGAGGTTCAATTCTTTTTTGTACAGGTTGTACGTCCCCTTGAAGCGCTTCCCCATCCCGACGGGCCACGACAGGGGCGCGCACTCCACCTGGAGCTTCTCCTCGATATCGCCCAGGATGTCCAGCGGCGCCATCCCCTCGCGATCGAGCTTGTTGATGAAGGTGATGATCGGCGTGTTGCGCATCCGGCAGACCTCCATCAGCTTCCGCGTCTGCGCCTCCACGCCCTTCACGCTGTCGATGACCATGATCACGCTGTCCACCGCGGTGAGCACGCGGTAGGTGTCCTCCGAGAAATCCTCATGCCCCGGCGTATCCAGCAGATTGATCTCGCAATCGCGGTACTCGAACTTCATCACCGAGCTGGTCACGGAGATGCCGCGCTCCTGCTCGATGCTCATCCAGTCGCTGGTGGCGTGGCGCTGGGCCTTCCGGGCCTTCACAGCCCCCGCCATATTGATGGCCCCTCCGAAGAGGAGCAGCTTCTCGGTCAGCGTGGTCTTTCCCGCGTCGGGGTGGCTGATGATGGCGAACGTGCGCCGACGCTCGATCTCCCGAAGCAGCGGCGTTTTCGGTGCGGTAACTTCGCAGCAGATAGACATGTTTCGTGCATTTCTCCTTCTTGAAACGGGCATGAAAGAGCCGGGGAGAACCCCGGCTGTTCTTCTGGTGTCTATTGTACGCTATTGGGTGGATTTTTCAAAAGGGGTTTTGCCTTGTGCGGCCCTCAGTACAAAAACGCGATCATTAATCAAGTGAAGCCGCCAATCTTTTGTAGCAAGAAACTAGCTCTTTAATTTGGCTAAATTGCCGAAAATTAACACAAATCCCATTCCAATGCCGTTTATTTATACGACAATATACCATCATGCCAAATATTCTTTTTTAAAATTTAAATATAAGATAACTATCAACCCTTTCTGTCACAAGAAAAGGATATGAGTTTCTTTCAATAAGCGAACTCAGTACAAATCCGGATGGATGCCCATAGCTATTATTGGACCCAACACTGATTGGACAAACAACTTGAAAATTATTAAAAACATCTTGCTTGTATGAAGATTTCGATCCATGGTGTGGAATCTGAATGGTCCCAACATTTTTCATGTATTTGCAAAAAACATCACTAATAGCAACCTTATTTAAGTCACCATCCCCAGTAAAAACACAGCCGACTTTTTTAAAAATCCCTCTTAAGTTGACATAAGGTCGCATAGACATAGAACAATCAAAAAACCAAGGATAACACCCAAAAGAATCTCGAGTCTCTGCAGGCCCAGAGTAAAGAAAGAGCGAGTTCTCATTGATATTTCCCGTGATGGATTTGTAGGCCGCCTTGATCTCTTGGCGATGATCATCAAAATACTGTGCCTCAACAAGCTTTTCAGAATCAAGTTTAATATTGCTGAGTTCAGTAAAAAGAGCAGAACTTCGCTTCGAAGATTCATAATTGAATGGAACCCAAATCCAATCCTCTTCCAAACATTTAAAACGCATCTTTGAAAGACTTTCTATCTCTGAATATTGAGCCAACCCATCAATCTCTACTATTATCTCAGTGTTTTCTTCACGATTTCCTTCTTCATGATTTTCCTTTTCAAAGGGCGGCTTCACTCTTATAATATGAATACCACGAGTACTGGCGAAACTCTCAGGATCGCTAAGCAACTGCCCCAATTCAGCTTCGCCAATGAGATAAAATAATCGACCTAAAAACACTCTGTCTTCCTCTTCAAGCAATGGCATAACGATTCGCTTGACCTCATACTTTTCAAGCAATAACGGAATCTTACTCACATGATCATAGTCAAAATGACTAATAAACAAAAGGTCGATTTTTTCTCTTTTTTTGAAAGCAGACGCTATTAGTCGATCAACTCGATTACTACCACAGTCATGAAAGCAAACCCCACAATCATACACAGTTCTTATAGAATCAATTTTTTCCGAATAAAATGCACCTTGCCCAATAGGGAAAAAAATTCTCTGGCAGACCACAAACAGACCTCCTCTTTTTCTCAGAAAAAATCAAGACAAACTCCCTGGATACTAGACATATTCATTAGACTAAAAAAGAATCAATTAACCTCGCTCGTATGTGCCTCACGAGTGCTATAAAACAAAATGTCGTCTAATGAGTTTCTATCAAGTCCCTTCGCGTAATCAACACTCCTCTCGCAGAAGATGTATGTCTCGATGGTCTTGCGGGAAACCATGTCTTGGTCCTGCCCACCTATTGCACCAAGGCATCAAGGCACGAGGAGAGTTTTCATCCAGTCGTATAGCAAGCAAAAAAGCTCCTCCTATCTATCTATGCTATACAGAAAACCGTTCCAATAAGGGAGACGCTTTACTGCGAAGTGTGATGCTTAGAATAGGAGCCTCTCTGTTCATTGCTTGCAGGACGGTTCCCTCTTCGCAGAGCCAGCTCTAAGTCGTCGGAACAGCGGCTCTCAAAGATCATCTATATCCACTAATACGACATCAGCAAATTATTGGTCTTTCCCTTTCTCTTTGTTTTCACATCAGCCATGTCATTCATCTCGACATTTACGAACAAATAAGGTTCAGTTGTATTCCACATGTATCCATAAGATAAGCGGCTGCACTACACAGAACTTGGTGCATTGGCTGTGTTATTTTGCTGCCATCCACACCTGGCTGAACAATGAACACTGTGTATTCCACCGAGTATCGTTTCGCCTTGTTCTGCAACGTGAAAAGAAGCTTGTTATCTCCGACTTCATATCTGGTCAGATTACATTTTTTAGCCCTGTCATTCTCGCGTTTCAATAACCGCTTCAACAATGCTGCTGCGTCTACCGTCCATCTGTTGCATTTCTCGGCTTGACCACAAACAGCGTACAAATCGTCAACCCGTGAACCGGGGTAATCTGCGCCTGAAAACTTACAGTGATACAGTTCAAGTATCAGCCTTTTATTTGTTGCGTCTTCTTGTATCGCAATGACATCAGCGATCTCCCCAGGACCATCATCGTCAAAGATGAGACTATATGAATTGGTCGCTTTCAGTACAGAAATTAGTTTGAACTGGATGCTACTGGCTTCTTTCCTCAAGCCTTGAGATTCCTTTTTAATATCAACGCCAGACCAATTCCAAGGAATGATATTTTTGTTCGGAAAAGTCGCGGATATAGAGCTTTCCTGACTTACAAACAGATTGCCTTCAAGCGAAGCCCCATCAACAAACCATATCGTGGGCGGGTTCTCTTGGAAATAGTCTTTTAGGGATATTTCTCTGCCCCGACCAAATACCAGCTTGATTACTATGCCGTTCTTGTGGGTTATGCTGTAACCGGTCGCACTGATGCTGAGGGCGAACTCCTCCTTGAAATCCTCGTTACCGACATAGAATGATATATCCGATGCCTCATCATATGAGGAGAGTCCTATATCCACTAGGAACAGTGATGAATCACTGCTGCTCGTTGCTACCTTTATCGTACCCTTTATTTCGTCCTCAATCTCGAAAGGGAAGTCTATGCGATATGGGACAATTTTAGGACGAGCCGTTATCACTTGTGGCACAAGCGCACCTCTTAAAACATCAGAGGTGTTGATAGTTGTATCCAGTATCTTGTCTGCTTGTTTGTCGCACCATTCTTTCCAGTAGTTTAGCCTTTCAACCCATTTCGCCCATACTGTTCCCTTATAGGAACAGCCGATGCTCATACTGCCACCATTCTCATATCCGACACCGAAAAGGTTTGATTTAGTGGAAGCACTGGTTGTTGCCTGTGTAATGCCATCCTTGACATCGATACCGGCAAACATCCTGTACCGTATACGATGATTTGAAACTGCTGTTTTTAATCCCACGGTAGATAACATGAGGCGGTTAATCCCAGACAGGCATCTGAATATGTCCTCTCCTACTATCCTCGTGCTTGAATTAAAGACGGCTTCAGCAAGCCTGTTAGCATTTCCTTTGTCAGTAGTGTTGACGAAGAAAATGTTTTTCCGAGCATTCCAGTACAGTATATGAAGATTCCACTCCTTATTCGTGACATCACGATTGATCGTCCAATCCACATTGCTTATACGCAGCTCAGTTATCAGTAGAATTTTCTCCTGCTCATTAACAATACAGCGACTATGCTCATCGTCAAATACCTGGGTCCAATTTTTCCAATGCCAGCGGTTCTCTGTCGTGGTGTACATGAACATACTGATTCTCGGTCTGATTTGGACTACCGGAATTTCTTCGGTGCCTGTAAAACCCTCCGCAAGTTTTTGAAGCTCCATCTCCCGCTCGATTCTTTCGTTCGAAACGTCTTTGAGGATTTTGTTCCAATCTGAATCCTGCGTGTATAGTTCCTCCAATGCCTCGCTGATATCATCATCGACAATGTTTGCTACAACAGATGCCTCGCCAAGATTAGTTTGTGTTCGAGCAAAACGTCCTATGAACTGCATCGTAATAGGCAGAGATTTATACTTATCATGAATGGCACAAACTTTTAATTGTGGAATGTCGATGCCTTCGCTAAACATATCGACGCACACGATTATCTTAGATTCTCCATTCGCAACCTTTTGCAAGGCATCTTTGTTCTTTTTTACTGAATTACTACTGACAATCAAAACAGGGTTGTATGCTGCGTATGTGTTTCTATATACATTGTCGAATAAATTCTGAGCTCGCATTTGAGAGGACGCCCGAACCAACAGAAGATGTGGATATCCATTTTCAATATCAGCAGCAAGCAGTTCTACCGCTTTCGCGGCAACTGAAACATCTTTTAAACCGCTATCAAACTCAAAGACGGGGTGAAAATTGATGGGCTTAAAATAACCGCGTTCCTGCGCAAGTGCGAGCGGGAAATTATAAATTATGTCTCCATCAACTTTCTTACCGTCATTACGGAAAGGTGTTGCTGTAAATTGCAAACATCGTACACCATTAAAACACTTCTTTATTTTCTTCCATGAGCTCGATGGCACATGATGAGCTTCATCAATAATCAGCGTGTCACACTTTGCAGCCAAAGTATCGAGCAAAGTGCCGCTAAAATAAATTGAATTCAGCAGTGACATCGTTACAATGATGACGTTGCTATTATCAATTAATTCATCCAACTCAGCCTTGTCTTTCGGAGATGCCGTCAAGCAAGCGACAATGGGATTTTCGACAGCCTCACAGATCGCACCAATATCTCGCAACTTTCCGAGAGTTGTAAATCGCTCATATGTCTGCTTGCGCAGGAGGTCACTTGGGACAATGACACATGTTTTTTTTCGCCGCTCTGAAACAACCGTCGCAATCATCACTTCCGTCTTACCTGTGCCAGTAGGCATGACGACCGTAGCTGCATGGTCTGAAACAGTCCAACGCGCTTTTATCGCAAACACAGCTCCCAACTGAGCCGAACGGAACCCCGCATCGGCAACCGTCTTGCTTTCAGGGTAACTGAATGGATTGTCACTCCATGATGAGAGGACATCGCTGTAACTCGCCCACGTTGTTTCCTTGGGTGAATGAGCTATGAAGTTCTTTTTCCCAATCATCTTTTTTTCAATAGCCAAAGTCTTGCCCTCCAAATTATGCTATTTACCCACACTTAATTGAATAACCTTTTGCCTCACCAATGGCGTCCACTTGAAGGGGGGTGATGTCAGTTGAGATCGTGTTCAACATCGGGAGCGATCTCCTTGATGGAGGTTCGCATTCTCTGTTTAGAAGCGTCCGGGCAGAGGGAGCAGCACATTGAAGCGGTGTTCAGCTTGTTTTGGTCGGGGTGATTGGTTGTGTTATGGTAGGTGGTCTTCATGGAACGCTCCTCTCGCGGAAGATGAACGAAACAGAGACAAAAGACCTTGAAAAGGTGTTTCAAAAAACTGTACTCTCATATTTTTACCACAACACTTCTTTTCCTGCAAGTTTTTTTCGAAAAGAGCAACGAAGATTCTTGCCCGATGTTTTCCCTTCTCCGGCAGCGGTTTTTTCTATAGTTCGTCGCTCTCGGCGAAGGAGTAGTAGCCTTTTGTGTTGAAGATGATGTGGTCGAGGAAGCTGAGGCCGAGGATTTTTGCGGCCTCTTTGAGCTGCTTTGTGACTTGGAGGTCTTCAGGGCTGGGTTTCAGTTCGCCGTGGGGGTGGTTGTGGGCGACGATAATGGCGGAGGCTCTTTCGGAGAGGACGTCCGCGAAGACTTCTCTGGGGTGGACGTGGCTTTTGTTGACGAGGCCTATGCTGACGACACGGACGTTCATCACTTCGTTGGCGCCGTTGATCGAGACGCTTATGAAGTGCTCCTGTTTTCTGTCGGCGTAGTGGCGGATGAGGGGGAGGACGTCGGCGGGGAATTTGATCTTGAGGCCTTCGGGCTTGATTCTTCGTCTGACGAATTCGAAGGCTGCGGCGATGGCGGCGGCTTTCGCGCTGCCGATGCCGTCGACGGTGGTGATGTCGTGCGGGGAGAAGAGCACGCCCTTTTCGTCGATGATCTTGATGATTTTCTTGGACAGGGCCAGCACGTCGTCTTTTTGCGTGCCCCTGCCAAGAATGACGGCGAGCAGCTCCTGGTCGGAGAGGAACGGCGCTCCCTGTTCGAGGAGCTTTTCTCTGGGGCGTTCGGACTGAGGTATGTCCTTTATTTTTTTCATGGCTCGCTTGCCTGCTTTTCTTCGGGCCGGGCGCGTTGCGTCTTCGCGCCGTTTTTCCGTGTTTCGCGCACGCTTCGGGAGGCGGTTTTCAGTTCGGCTTCCATCTTCGTTTTTTCTTCCTGTATGCGCTGGAGCAGTTTTTCCGCCGGTTCGTCGTCGGGGTTCTGCGGAACCAGCTCGCCGCGGAAGGCTTTTGCGAGGACAGATTGAGCGAGGGCGTCCACCCTGGCCCGGGCTTTTTGGTAGTGCTCCTCCACTTTGTCGGCAAGGGTGAAGAGTTTATCCACCTGCCTGACGATTTCTTTTTGCTCGTCAAGGGGGGGAAGGGGGATTTCATATTCTCTTAAACCGGACAATGGTATAGTAAGTTGCGCTGTACCAGTTGCACAAGCTCTTCCTTGCTCCATAGCAAAATCTGTACTTAGATAGTAGTTCAAGTATTCAACATCTATCAACTTGATGTTAGGTTTTATGATGCTGATATGGCGCTGAAAACAAAAGTCAATATTATCTCTAACAATAACTGAATTTCCAATTGATCCTGTGACGGTATAAAGAATGTCATTTATTTTAGGGATTCTAATTGGTTTCAACTTATCAAAATAGGCCTTTGAAACAAATCTGGTAACACTTTCAAAATTAATTTTATTATCCGTAATATTTGATATCACTAAAAAGGGTATGCCTTCCACTCCTTTTGGGGGAGCTTGATGATCACCGTCTGATATTGAATTACAAATGTTTTTTAGTTTCGCTTCTTCCCACTCAGCTACCTCCGGATGCTCTTCGCGCCATTTTTCGGTGAGTTTTCCGGTGACTGCGGCGGTGAGTACGGACTGGCGGAAGCGCTTGAGTATGGAAGGTATCTTCTCAAGGCGCTCTTTCACGGCGTCAATGCGGGGCATGATGGCGTCGAGCTTGGCGACGATGCGTTTTTGCTCGTTAAGGGGCGGTAGGGGGAGAGGAATCTTTGATAGATTCGACCTAGAAATTCTTTTTCGAGTTGTTCCGGAGGATAGTGCGCTAATCTTATTTCGAAAATCATAGGAATTAATAAAATACATAAGCCAAGCAACATCTGTGAACTTATTATTGGGCCTGATTATACAAACATCCACGGCAGTGATCGCTTTATATGAAAATTTAGGCAAAATACATGCTCTTCCTAGCGGATGTGGCATTCTAGCAAGCAATATATCACCAGGTAATACTCTTGTACAATGCAAACGAGCAAAGGCTTCCTCGTTGATAAACCTATTGGATTTATCTAAAAAACAAGCATCTCCTACATCCGCTAGCTGAAACAATCTTATTTCTCCGTTTGGATCTTGATCTTTACTTTCGATCCAATCACCATCAACAAGCAAACCTATCTTACCGACAAGCTCATCAAGCGATGACAACACCCACCCCTTCGGAAGCCCCCCGCTCATTCTCCGTTCTCCGCTTCTATCTCGTCGAGGATGGCTTGCAGTTCATCCACGCAGGCGCCCAGTTCGGTGATGGCGTCGGCTACCAGAAGCTGCGGTTCGGGGAGGGAGTCGGGGTCTTCGAGGTTTTCGTCCTTCAACCAGGAGATGTCGAGGTTGAAGTCCCTCTCCTTGATCTGCGAGTACGAGAACTTTCTGAAGCGGCCCTCTTCGCCGCCGTCCGTCCGTTCGCTGCGTCCGTCGGGGTCGTCGCCGTAGCATCGCTCGAAATCCTCGAACATCGCGGGGACGAGGGGGCGGTCTTTTTTGGTGACGCCGGGAATGTTGGTTCTGCAGTCGTATATCCAGGTGTGTTCGGTTTTCAGCCCCTTCTGAAAGAAGATCACGTTGGCCTTCACTCCCTGGCTGTAGGGGGTGAAGGTGCCGTTGGGGAGGCGAAGCAGGGTGTGGACGTTGCAGTCTTCCATAAGGTATTTGATGACGTCGCCCGCAGCGTCGGCAAAGAGGACGTTGTCGGGCAGCACCATGGCCGCGCGTCCGCCCTTTTTGAGTATGGTGACGACGTGCTGGATGAAGTTGAGCTGTTTGTTGCTGGTGGCGACGGTGAAGTCGTCACGCACGGGAGCTTGGTTGGCCCCTTTGGTTCCGAAGGGGGGATTGGTGAGGATGCAGTCGTACCGTTCGCCCCGGTCTGGTTCGTAGATGCTGTCGCCGAGGTAGATTCGCGGCTCCAGTCCGTGAAGGAAGAGGTTCATCAGTGCGAGTCTTCTGGGGCGAGGGACGAGTTCCTGTCCGTAGTAGGTGGCTTTTTTGATGCGCGGGACGTCTTTTCTGTCCAGGGCTCCTTTGGTGACGTTCATGAGCCATTCGTAGGCGACCATCAGGAAGCCCGCGGTTCCGCAGGCGGGGTCGCAGATGGAGTACTCTTTGGTTGCTCTGGGGTCGGGGCGCATGACGTTGACGATGGTTTGTATGAGCACGCGCGGGGTGAAGTACTGCCCCGCTCCCTTCTTTCCCTCGGCGGCGGATTTTTCCAGCAGTCCTTCGAAGGCCGCGCCCTTGACGTCGACCTCCATGGCGGACCAGTCCTCTTCGTCGATCATGTTGATGATCTTTTTCAGGTTGACCGGATTGGTGAACCGGGGGACGGCCTGTGTGAAGATGTCGCCCAGGAGGCCGGGCTGTCGGCCGAGCGCCCGCAGGATTCGGGCGAAGGCGTCCAGCAGCTCGGTTCCCGATTTTTTGACGAAGGGCGTCCAGGAGCAGTCGAGCACGACTTTGTTTTTGTCCTCTTCGTACTGGATGCCGGAGAGGTCGATGTCCTTTTCGTGCGCCATCTTGAGGAACATCAGGTAGGTCAGCTGTTCGATATAGTCGCCGTAGTCGATTCCGTCATGGCGAAGGGTGTGGCAGAAGCCCCAGAGTTTGTTTACGACGTCGGACATGGCTCAATCCCTTTTCTGTAGTGTGTTAGGCGACAAGCGATTCGTTGATCTCCTTCAGGATCGCGTCGAGCGCGTCTCCGAAGATCCGCTTCGCTCTGCTCAGGCCGCCGTGCCGTTCGAAGACGGGCATGTTTTCGAAGTCCTCCCGAGATATGGCGAGGTTTTCGACGAGGTGCTCCTGTATGTAGGCGAGCCAGTCTTTCTGCTCTTGTGTGAAGGCGTGCTTTTCGGAAAGCCGCGCCACGGTTTTTTCAACCCGCTCCCTGGCCGTCAGGATGGGCACGTCGTAGTCGGAAGCGTGCTTGACCATGGAGATGATGTCGGCCAGCGGTTTTTGGTAGACGAGCGCGTGCCCCCGCTGCAAATCTTTCTCGGAGAAATGGCTTTTTCTGAGCTTGTCGCGCAGATCGTCCAGCACGCCGGCGTTCCACCCCGAGGGGCGCGAGAGCAGGATTTCGATGGCTTCGATCTGTTCGGGGTTCTTTCGTACGAACGCTTCGAAGAGCCGGAGGTAGTCCCGCGGCTTCTGGTATTCGTCGCCGACCCGGAACGCCACCTCGTCCGTTACCGTATCCACGATATCGTACCCCTTGAAGAAGACTTTTTTCGGGCGGGGGTAGTTTTCGAGCAGCTCCTGGAACTCTTTGTTCCTGAGAAGCGTCATCGTCTCGGTGAAGTTGTTCAGGATGTTCTCTTTCAGCCCGTCGGCGTAGGCTTTCATGTCGCCGTCGGGGATGAATCGGGAGAAGGCTTCGCGCGCTTCCGCGCCCATGGCGTTTTCGATGCGCCGCAGGCGTTTGATCAGACGGTTGCTATTATACTCCCGGTCGCGGTTGTCGTAGATTCGTTCGATGATTTCGGCGAGCGGGACCGTCTCTTTCCCGAGGTTGACGTCGAAGTCGGTGGCGTTCTTGAAGTATTCGATGAGGCTGCCGTCGAAACAGTCGAAGATGGTGAACTTCTCTTTGTTGATCTCCTTGCACAGCCGGGTTCCGCGCCCGAGCATCTGCACCCAGAGGATGCGCGACTTGACCATCCGCATAAAGACGAGCATTTCCACGGCGGGGATGTCCACGCCGGTGGTCAGCATGTCGACGGTGACGACGATTTTGGGTTCGGGGCGGTTGCGGAACTGGCGTATTTTCTGCAGGGGGCGGTCGACGGTGGGGCTTCCGGTGATTTTCAGCACGAAGTCGTCGCCTTTGCCGAAGATTTCCTTGCAGGTGCGCACCACTTCGTCGGCGTGCGAGACATGGGGAATGTCGTTGACCGCGAAGATCAGGGTCTTGGGGAAGCGAGCGTACTCGGCTTCGTGCCGGTCTGTGTACTTTTTGAGGGCGGCGATGATCTTTTTCGTGCTGTCGGGAGCGGTGAGCTTCCGCTCTATTTCCGCCGCGCCGAACTCTCTTTCGTCTTCCAGCGCGTCGAGCTGCTCGGCCCCCGTTTCCACGTCGATTTCGCCGACCAGTTCCCCTTCTTTGAGGAACGCGCCGTTGATGTGGATGTCGGAGGCGATCTTGACGGCGTCGTAGTCCACGAGGTAGCCGTCGAGGATGGCCTGTTCGGTGCTGTAGGAGTACGCCTTGTTTTTGAACATGGCGAGGGTATGCGCGGCGGGCGTGGCGGTGAGACCGATTTTCACGGCGTCGAAGTAGTCGAGGACGTATTTCCAGCAGCCGGTTTCTTTGGCGGAGTAGCCTCGGTGGCATTCGTCGGCGATGATGACGTCGAAGGCGTTGATGGGGATGTCGAGCTTGTTGGCGTCGACGTCGTACTCGAAACCGCCGGCGGCGTCTTTGCCGAGCAGGTTGATCGCCATGCGCTGAATGGTGGAGACGTAGACGAAGGTGTGCGTCTCCCGGGGGTTGGTGAGGTACTCTTCGGGGAGCGCTTTGGAGTCGAAGCTGTTTCCGTCTTCCAGCTCGTCGCGCGTGAATCTCTGGCTGTAGACTTCGTAATTTCTGTCCAGTTTAAGCCCCTCCGGCGTTTGAAAGGCGGCGAGCGCGGAGACGGTCTGCGCAGCGAGGGCGCGTCTGTCCACCAGGAAGAGAATTCGTCGCGCGTAGCCGGATTTGAGCAGCCGGTAGATGGATGAGACGAGGGTGAAGGTTTTGCCGGTTCCCGTCGCCATGGCGATCAGCATGCTCTTTTTGCCGCTGCGCAGGGCGCTTTCGATGGCTTCGACGGCGGCTATCTGGTAGGGGCGCAGGCGTTCTATTTCGGCGACGGGCCTTTGAACGAACCATCGTTCGGCGCTTTCGGTGTCCTTGCGGTATTTTTCGAGGAGAGCCTGCGGGGAGTGGAAGTCCGCCAGCAGGCAGGAGGCGTTTTCTTTTCTGCGCACGTCGAGGTGAAAGATTGACTCGCCGTTGGTGGAATAGAGGAAGGGGACTTTGTACCCCCGCCATTCGCCGACCGTGTCCGGTACGCCGCGGGCGTATCGTTTGGCCTGTTCGAGCACGTTTTCGGCGCCGAGAGAGACTTTTTTGGCTTCGATGATGCCGAGCAGCTTGCCGTCGACGAAAAGGGCGTAGTCGGCGGGACCGGTCCCGGTGGGGTATTCTTCGACGGCGTGACGGGCGAGCGACGAGAAGTCGCGGACTTCGTCGTTGCGGACGATGATCCAGTCGAGGACGGGCGATCGAAGCCGCGCATCGATGCGTTCTTTTCGTGTACGAGCCTCGGATTCAGTCATTGCCACACCCCTTTTTCTGTGCGCGCCGCGGACGCTCTCAGGCGGTCAAGCAACTCAACAGATGCACGCGGCGGGAATACCACGTGTTCTTCAAAAAACCCGATCTTCGTTTTACCATAGTCCATCTACTTCGGCAAGACTTTCCCAGGATTATTTTCGAAAAGAGCAATAAATTTCCATGCGTACTACTTCGACAGGGGGGCATAGTTCATTCGGGGAGAATGAGCATGGGGTTATGAGGCAACTCGAATCGTCGCCGGAAGTGCGTTATGGAGGAAAACATCAATAGCTCAAAGCAGATTTTCCAAAGTCTCCTTGGAGAGTTCACAATCCCGTAGAATCTTCACCAGAAGCCCGGGGCCGACCTCTTCTCCCGCGTGAACAGGGACGACGGTAGAACGGCCGTCGACATGCCGCAGGTAATGATGGCTGCCCTTGATTCGCAGGACCTTGAATCCGATATCTTCAAGTGCGGCTATCAACGCTTTCCCCGTCACGACAGGAAGCTTTGTCATATTGGAACGCTCACCTGCTGGACTCCGATGAATTCGAGGCGCTCCGCATCGTTGTCCTCCACCTCAAGACACAGTTCGATGGCCTCTTTTACCCGTACGGAAAGTTCGTCGAGCGACTTCGCCTGAGTATGACACCCTCGCAGTGCAGGTACTGAAGCGACGTAATAGCCATCCTGATCCTGTTCAATGATAACGCTGAACTGCCTGGCCATGATCCCCACCTCCCCGAGTATGATTCTAACAGATGGACAGCCCTGTAGAAACGGAATCCCCCTGAAGCATGCTCTGGCCGGTTTCTGGTCGCGCCGGATAACCGGAGAACATCGTATCGTCTATCGCGTCGAGGACGATGCGCTTTTGATCGCGCAGCTTCGATTAACGCGCCCGCTTCCGGCGATCGTCCGCAAATCTTTCTTGAAGCGCGACGTCGGCTCAACTTCGTACATCCCTTAAAATTGATTCCATCATTTCGACGACGTCGGTAAATCCTCTCACCGAAGGATCGCGGGCGATTGCATCGGCTTCCCGCAGCGCGGCGAGCGTTTCATCGCCGGGGCGCTCTTCTTCCAGGGCGTCGACGGAGCCCAGCACACGCGCGGCATTCCCTTCCGAGAGATTGCGGAAGCGTCGGTACAGCTCTTTTCTTTTCGTCGGTTCAAGCGTAGCCCGAGACATTGTTCCCCTCCCGATGCGCTCCTGTGCGCACCCGTATTGTATCTCATGCCGTACATGCCGTTCAACAGAAGGAACGCGGACTTTTCCAAGATTATTTTCGAAAAGAGCGATAAATTCCCATGCGTACTACTCGCTCTTCTCCGTCAGGAGGTTTTCATAGTTCGTCGATCGCGGTGGGGCTAGTTGTACACCGTGCTTCTATGCCCAATCTCCACTACCAACACCAGAAGCCTGCCGTCTTCGATACGGCACAGGACGCGCCAATCCCCCACGCGATATCGCCAGAGACCGGACAGATCGGCTGTCAGTCCCTTGCCGCGAGAACGCGGGCTTTCAAGTTTTTCCAGTTCGGACAGGTATCGTACGATCCGCAGAGCTTCGGTAGCATCGATGGCGGCCAGCTGCTTCTCGGCACGGCGGGAGAGTTCAATCCTCCAGCCCAAGACGGCGCCTCACTTCATCAAGAGAGGAAGAGGCGCCGCCGTCGAGAAGGTACTCTTCGTAGGCGGCCGCAGCAAGAGCGGCGTCCTCCATATCGTCGATGTATGCCTCGATGGCCTTACGGGCATACCATGTCTTGGTCCGGCCCGTCTTTCGCGCCAAGGCGTCAAGGCGCGATGAGAGTTTTTCGTCCAATCGGATAGCAAGCATAGAAACTCCTCCTTTTCATGCTATACAAGTATAGCATGAAAAACCGCTCCAATTCCGGAGCTGCTATAGCGTTGAGTGTGCTTCATGGAAGCGATGTCCGCTGATTTCTGTTCACGGGGCAACTCTCCGAGACCTTACGATCCAGCGAACAAGCGCTTGACGCATCGCTTTTCAAGATGTACAGTAAGATGTACAGAAAAGGAGGTGCTCCCATGAACACAATAACCTATACAGCGGCGCGGGCGAATCTTGCGGATACGATGGATAAGGTCTGCAACGATCATGAAGCGATCATCATCACGCGAAAGAGCGATCAGGCCGTCGTTATGATCTCGCTGGAGGAGTACAACGCCCTTGAAGAAACGGCGCATCTGCTGCGGACACCCGCCAACGCAGGGAGGCTGCTCTCGGCCGTCTCTCAGCTGAGAGCCGGTAAGGGCGTGGAGCGGAAGCTACACGAATGAGGGTTATTTTCGCCGACGAGGCGTGGGAGGATTATCTGTACTGGCAAAAACAGGACAGGCAGATGGTCGAGCGGATCGACAGGCTGATCGGGGAGATTCAGCGGGATCCGTTCGCGGGAGTCGGGAAGCCCGAAGCCCTGAAGCATGCTTTGGCCGGTTTCTGGTCGCGCCGAATAATCGGAGAACACCGTATCGTCTATCGCGTCGAGGACGACGCGCTTTTGATCGCGCAGCTTCGCTTCCATTATTGAAACTGGTCCGACAGGGCCGAGAACCGCTTCTTTAGACTCGTTACTCCCATTGCACGGCGCTTACTCGTGCAGGAAGACCTTGATGTCGATCTTCAGCCAATTTCCTTGCGTCTGCTTGGCGGAGATCCTTCCGAAGAGGAGTTTGCCGGCGTCCATGAGGCGCGAAAACACCGCATTGTCGGCCTTCGGGACATAGCCGATTTTGACGCCGTCTTTATTCCTGATGACGATCGCCCGCTTGTCGTACGGATTGTCGGGTTCGCGGAAGAAGTCCAGCGTGTCGTCGATATTGAGGTACGGCTCCAGTTCCTCGATGCCCTCCACATAGCTTGTTCCCGCGACGTACGTGTCGAAGAGAAAAATATCCCGCTCGAACGGTTTGCCGACAGCCAGATTGCCGCCTTTGCCGTGAAACAGGCCGACAAGGCTGCCGCCTTCGCTCTTCATCAGTTCCGACATGTGCTCACCTCAACATTTCGTCGATCTTCGCCGTGTACGCGGCAAGCGTCTCGCGCAATCGGGCGATGTACTCCTGAAGCTCTGCCTTGCGGGCTTCCGTCTTTTCGGGACTTTGGACGATCGGCTTCATCGTATAGGGGTACTCCGACTTGATCTCGGCTATCCTGTCTTTCACCTTTCGCAGCAGCGTGGACAGGCGTTCTTTCTCCTTGGTCAACTGTGCCGTTGCATCCGGTCCGTCGTAGAACGGCGCCGGTTCGGCGATCATCGCGGCGATGATGCGCAGTCCGTCCAAGTCGCCGTTTCCGTACGCGGCCACGGCATTTTGGAAAAGCTGCATCTTCGCGTCGCTCGAATCCGGGTGAAGGTCCGGATGCAGCGCTTTCACGACAGCGCGGTACAGGCTCTTGAGTTCGCGGGTTTCCTCGTCGGAGAGCAATCTGCCATGGCTTCGCTCGATGGCCGCGTTCATTTTTTCGATCCGCTCGTTCAGCTTCGCCTGATATTCGGCGAACACGATATCGAGAAGCTTTTCGATTTTGGAGAGGACGACTTTCTCCTGCCGGTTCTTTTTCGCCTGTATCAACTCGGCCTTTCTCTTCATACGCAGAACGGCGCACTCGATCTCGAACGCCTTGTATTCGAGGGCCCCGATGGAGAGCATATACGCCGTTTCAATGTTTTTACACTCGATGAGCAGAAGCTCGTCCCGTTCAAGAACAAGCATCGAGAGTTCCGTACGGAGTTGTTCCATCTCGGACTTCAGTCTTTCGAAGTTCTGAGAGAGCATAATGACGGCGGCGTCCGCGGTATCAGGGCGTTCGCCGTTCGGCTCAGGAGAGTGTGAGTGTTTCAAGGCATTTCCTCCATCCTCCGCCAGCCGGCAGAGAGTTGTTTGTGGCGGCGTTGACGATGGCGACCACGCGCAGCGTGGTGATGTCCGCCTTGATGACGGTCAGCATGGCGCTATTCTCCGACCGTGTCCGCACCTTTTTGGAAGATGGGGCATCATTTGTACACGTCTCCCCTGGAATCTATAGATACTACTCGAATCGTCGCCGTATTTTCATCGATCAGCAACAAAACCCTCCAGCCTCCGACTCTGAGTCTCCATTCAACACGGCCCTTCAGCGGCTTGATGTCGCCGGAAGGGCCGGTGTACAGCGCATCGAGCGCAGTCAATATTCGTCGTCGGTCGGGGTTCGGGATTTTTTGCAAGCGTTTCTTCGCCTCCGGGGAGAGGTTGACTTTCCAGAGATTCACCATAGTTCATCCATGACGTCCTTCAGCGGAATCTCTTTTCCTTCGGCGAACTCGGCTCTCGAAATCGCCAGACACTCCTCTTCCTCCGGAGTCAGGGGAGGCTCCAAATCCTGCCGCTCCTCCATTTCGACGTGGAGCGCATACGTCCGCAGACGTTCCACCCCTCGCGGGGAAAGTCGCCGAAGAACGCGGCGTACTTCGTTGCGCTCTTTGATAAGATTGGTCATTGGCAATCCCCCTTCTTTTATGCTGAAATAATAGTAGCACTTCCGCTAAAAAACTGGAAGTGTATGGAAAAACAGGACAGGCAGATGGTCGAGCGGATCAACAGGCTGATCAGGGAGATTCAGAGGGATCCGTTCGCTGGAATAGGAAAGCCCGAAGCCCTGAAGCATGCTCTGGCCGGTTTTTGGTCGCGCCGGATAACCGGAGAACATCGTATCGTCTATCGCGTCGAGGACGATGCGCTTTTGATCGCGCAACTTCGATTCCATTACTGAAACGCGCCCGCTTTCGGCTGTTTTGAACAGCATCATCGAGCAAGCGCAACACCAAGAGAGGCATGAAGAAAAGCACCAAGTCGAGCTGACCGTGACGCAAAGGAATATACTGAATGCACTTGAAGACGGCACGCTTTCACGCAAAGATATTTTTGCACAAATCGGAATAACCAGCGATACTCGCGCATTCAACCGACACATGGGGCCACTTTTGTCGAGAGGCTTTACAAAAATGACTGTGCCGGATAAGCCGAACAGCAAGTTGCAAAAATACCGTCTGACGGACAGCGGTAGAGCGGCTATCCGGTAACACGCGCGATAACGCGGCTATCCAATGAAGCTTCCGGTATCAAGACGTTCGCTGTTCAGCTCAGGAGAGTGTTTCAAAGCCCCCCATCCGATTACTCTCTTCTTTTCATGCGTAGGACTACCCGGTCTGTACGAATTCGGGCCGAAAATCATGGCGGCGAACAACTCCTTGACGGCGGGCCCTACTTCGTGCGCTTCTTTACCCTTTCTCCGATCAATTTATAGATTTTCTCTTTTTCTCTTTTTCCAATTCCCCAAATTTCTATTATTTCAATCCTCTCCGGCTCAATCAGGCGATAGACAATTCTGTATTTCTTTCCATGAACATAGATCTTCAGGAAGCCCGTCAAGTCGATCGAAAACTTATGGCCCAACCGCTCTCCTAAAAACGGGTTTTCGGCCAACTCGTCGATTTTTTTATTCACATCTTTTCGTACGCTTCCATCCAATTTCTTATAATCATCCGCCGCTTCAGGTAAAAACTCGACCGGGAACGACATCAGTCTTCTCTTAATTCCGACCAACGTATATTTTTGCGAGGATCATAAGTACCCAAACGCTTTTGGACGACATCGTCTATCTCATAGTACTCGAACATCTCCTCAAGAGCCGCCAAATACTCATACTCCTCAAAAGGCACCATTACGGCCTCCATGGTGTTGTTCTTTACGATGTATACCGGTTCGCCGGTTTCGGAAATATCTCTGACGGTTTGAGTCAGTTCTCTTTGCAGACGAGTTATCGGCATTATACGGCGCGTTTCCACCAACATGTCGACCACCTCCAATGTTGATTATAATACATACTTTAGCATGTAGTCAAATACATACTATTCACGCCCGTGAGAGGACTGTTTGCGCCGGCATAAACAGGACAAGCGGATGGTCGAGCGGATCAACAGGCTGATCAGGGAGATTCAGCGGGAGCCGTTCGCGGGAATAGGAAAGCCCGAAGCCCTGAAGCATGCTCTGGCCGGTTATTGAGTCCGATCCGTCGCATTGCTTCAAAATCCGTTACCCGATCAATCCTTCGTACACCGCCCGGTCTTTCTCGGAGAAGCAGCAGAAGACGACTTTCTCGATCCCCGGGCAGGTTTTCAGCGTCTCCCGCACGGTGTCCACGGCGATCTTCGCGGCTTGGTCCACGGGGTAGCCGTAGACGCCGGCGCCGATGCTCGGGAAGGCGATTGATTCGGCTCCCGCGCTTTCGGCTATTTCAAGGGAGCGGCGGTAGCAGGAGGCGAGGAGGCCGGGTTCGCCGCTCGTACCGCCGTGCCAGACGGGACCTACTGTGTGGATGACGTAGTGTGCGGGAAGGCGGTACCCTTTGGTGAGTTTGGCGTCGCCGGTGTCGCAGCCGCCCAGCTTTCGGCACTCTTCGAGCAGTTCGGGGCCCGCCGCGCGGTGGATGGCCCCGTCCACTCCGCCGCCGCCCAGCAGGGAGTTGTTGGCGGCGTTGACAATGGCGTCCACGTGCAGCGTGGTGATGTCCGCTTTGATTACGGTCAGCATGGCGCTCACTCTCCTTTTCGCCTCTTGATCAGAAGCCAGTTGAAAAAAAAGAGCGCGCTTATGAGGAGCATTGGCCCCGAAATGGAAATGTATGCGAGCAGGTCTTCCTTCCCCTTGGTCAAGACGTAATAGGACAAAGCAAGAATGAAATATGCCGCTGCGCCGAACAGTTCGAAACGCCATGAGATAACAAGAACAACTGCGAGAATCGCGGAGGGGATCATATGAATCATAAATCCCAAACATATCGACCATGCATCGGCATCCTCGGAAAAAACATCAAGTGCGAAGAGGCTGATGAACAAAATATAGACTATCCCGAGTATCCGCGGAGCAAACACAAGCACGGTCCGCAGTATATTTCGAAACCAAGGCTGTTTGTTACGCTCCGCATCCCCCGTCGACATGGCTGTATTCTCCTTTCCGCAATCCTAATTTAATAAATCCGACAGACCTTTGCGATCGGGCTTTGTGCCGTCAAGCAAGGTCAAGGCTTTCGCCCACGTTTTTTCTGTCTCATACCTGAAAAACTCGTACAAAGGGGCCAAATTCTCCGCTTCGTCGTACGTTTGCAGGGCCGCGTAATAGCTTCCTTTCTCCTCGTCGTGGACGATAAGGGGGGGATGGCCGCGGATCATGAGGTAGTAGTTCAGAAGGGTTCTGCCGACGCGGCCGTTGCCGTCGGCGAAGGGGTGGATATATTCGAACCTCGCGTGAAAATAGGCGGCTGCCTTGAGGACGTCCTCGCCCTCGTAGGCGTCTATCTCGGCGATCAGCTCCGCGACTTCTTTTTCCACATCTTCGGCGGACGATCCGACCTCATGAACTCCGGTTACGTAATCGTGCTTTTTGAATTCACCCGGCCGCTCACCGTTATCGATATACCTGCGTTCGTCGTATGTTCCGGCGGTTAGCAAGCGATGCACTTCCTTCACCAGTTCCATACCGAGCGGTTCGAGGCTGGCGATTTTCTCTTTCAGAAATTCGTAGCACAGCTTTTGATTCTGTTGCTCGAAAAGGGCGCGGGGGCTTCCGGTATAGCCTGTCACTCTGCCGTTTTCGAAGATATCCCGCGTGTCGTGGTAGGTGATCTCCTCGTTCTCTATCTTTCCGGAATGGTACGCGAACAGAATGCGGAAGCTGTGAAGGTATTTATCCAAATCGGCGGCCGACGCGATTCCGTACGACTGCCACAGGCGTACTGCACGGCTGTATCCGTCCATATTCATCCCTCTTTTTGCATCTCTTCGTCCAGGTGCATCTCCATCCTGATCATATCCCGGCACTCTATTCCGTTTTCAATAATCTTTTCCGCACAGCACCTTCTGAAGTAGTCGAATTCGACGCCTGTAATTCGAAAGCCGCACTTCTGATAGAGCAGCATCTGGACGACGCCGGGATTTCCCGTCCCTATCTCGACTTTCTTCATGCCCGTCTCGCGCGCTTTCTTCACGGCCCCTTGAATCAGCTTTCTTCCTATCCCTTGATTCCAGTACGGCTCGCGCACCGATATATTCATGATCTCCATCGTGAACGGGCGCGTCGGCATCATCAGCAGCGCGCCGACGATCTCGCGATCGATTCTGCACACGAACGCGTAACTTACGTCCACATAGGCGTTCAGCATTTCATCGGACGGGTCGGCGAGATAGAGCAGATCCCGCGGAATGCTCCGGGGATCGCCGCACTCTTCGATTACGTGTTCCACTTTCGACACACCTCTCTTTAGGTACATGGTCGAGCCTCACGAAAACAGCCTTTCAACGACGTCAGAATCAAACGGTTCGCTCTTTGTATTTCCGGGGAGGAAAAGGGCGCCGTCGAATAAAAGCCGTGTTCGCCGGGTATCAGGCCGGCCGAGACTCTTGGTTTCGCGTTCAGCGTGCCGATCATCTCTTCGACATCGAATCCCCTCTCGCGGCAAAAGTACAGATCGACGTCCGCCGACGGCTCAATATCCAAATGATTCCTGATTCTGGAGCCGTAAAAGCCTATCGCCGAATCGATTTTTCCATTTCCGGAAAGCAGCCATGCGACCGTCGCGCCGACGCTGAAACCCAGAAGCGAGATCTTCGCGCCGACGTCTTCTTCGATTATATCGCCGATCGTCCCTGATGCGCGCTCTATTCCCACTTCGGAATAGAACTTGCGGTAGGAGGCCTGCTCGTCGCTCCCGACGTACCCGTCGGAGTACAAGGAAGGCAGAACGACGGAGAAGCCTTCCGACGTCAGGAAGGACGCCAGCCTCACGAGGTTCTCCGTGACACCGCGAACCTCGTGGATAATCACGACGACGCGCTTTTGGTCGCGCAGCTTCGGCTTCATTACGGAAGCGCGCAACGGCGGGCGACGAAAAATTCGTAGGCGTAATAGCCGGAGTGGCGGCGGTGCATCTCTGGCTCTTCGGCGATTTGGTCGAGGAGGGCGGAGGCTTCCTGATCGTCTGCGTATTTTATTCGCAGTTCGGCGATGCGCGCTTCCATCGGCGTGTAGAAGTCGTCCCACCACGCTTCGTCGGGGAGGGGGAAGTGTCCGACCGGCTCGAATCCGCAGTCGCGCAGCGCGGCGAGGTACAGCGTCTGCCCGCCGACGCCGCACCCCAGGTCGAGGATCGAGGGGGATTCCGGCAGTTCGCGGCAGAGGGCGAGGGCTTCGGCGGCGCATGTTTTGCTGCCGGGCCCCTGACGCGGCAGGTTTTCGAAGACTTCGAAGAAGAGCTCCCAGAAGCGGGGTGAGTGGCTCTCCATGATCATTCTCCTCCTCGTTCCGCCCCGGCTCCAGGGCGCTTAGCTGCCGACAAAATAGTTCCCTTCGATTTTCAGCGCGGCTTTTCCGCCGAACAGGACTTTTCCGTCCGTCGTCATCAGCTTTACTTCGTTGAAGATACGGTTGTCCCCGCCCTGCTCTATTCTGACGGCGTCCCCGCTCCACTGCTTATTCTTGAGCAGGTAGTAGCCGAACGCGCTGTTCCCCGACCCTGTGGCGGGGTCCTCCAGGTAGCCGAACTTCGGGGCGAACACTCGGGTGTGGGCGAAGTACCCGGGCTCCGCCGTCTCCATCGAAAAGACCAGCACGATATCCACGTCGTTGCGCAGGCAGTAGGATTTCAGAGCCTGCTCGTCGGGGTACATCGACACCTCCTGCTCCAGAGTGCGTATCGGCACGAGCAGCGTCCGAAGCCCCGCGTCGATGATATCTACGGGCAGCGTATCCGAAATGGCCTCTTCACGGATGCCCAGGGCTTCGGCGATCGACGCCCGCGAGAGGGTGCATCCGAGCATCACCGGATCCGGCGCGGAGATATAGATGCAGTCCTCTTCGTTGATGCGGTTGTAGATGTTCAGCCTGCCCTTCTTATTTGTGCAAATTTCGATGACCTTCGCGCTTCTCAGGGCCTCGTCCCGCCGGATGATCTCGTACATGGTCGCTATCGTTCCGTGTCCGCAGAAGGCGACTTCGCACTCCGAGGAATAGTAGGTCAGAAAAATCTCCCGCTCCTCGTTTTTTCTTGCGTACACCACTTCCGACACGAAGCCCGCATGCTCTTTGGCGATGCGCTGCATGACCTCGACTGAGAGCGTTTCGTCGCCAAGGTCGAGAAAAGCGGCCGGATTTCCTTCGGAGTTCCCCTTTACGAAGGCGTTGAGCTTGTAGTATTTATACGTTTTCATCTCTTTCCCTCCTTGGAAATGCCTCCGTCGCCGTTCTGCTCACGTATCCACTTCTTCAGGAAAGCGAGCTGCTCGGGAGTGTGGAAGTAGTGCTCGCCGCCGCTCATGACCGTTACTCCGCAGGCGAATTTTTGCGCGAAGGCGTCAAGAACGCATCGTTCCGTCAGATTGTCGTTCTCCCCGTAGAGTATCGAGGTCGGGCTGTCCCAGCGGTCGACCGGGTGCGCCCGAACATATTCATAGTAGTCCCAGGAGAGCGTCTCGCCGAAGGATGTCGGTATCTCACGTTCCTTTTGCAACTGCGTTTCATCCACATTCGCCCAGTGCATCATGTTCCGGATAAGGCGTTCCATATCGAGCAGCGGCGAGAGGAAGAGGCACTTGTCGAAGAGGACGTCTCCGTAGGCAACCAGGCTGAAGTAGGCGCCGAGGCTGCATGCGAACAAAGAGACGCTGCTGTACGAGTCTTTTACGGAATCGTACACGGTTCGCAGGTCATGGACGCCGTTCTGAACGGTGCAGGGGTAGTTTTCCCCCTTCCGCTCGCCGTGCTCCGGCAGGTCGAAGGCAAGGACCTGATACCCCAGGGGGACGACGTCCTCCGCGAAGGCTTCCGCCTCTTCTTTCCGGGAGAGCTTCCCGTGGACGAAAAGGAACAGCCTGTCGGAGGGCTCCCCGTAGAGGACGGCCGGAATGCCGCCGCTACTCCCTGACGATTGTATATTCCGGTACGACGTCGACATTGTTCTTTATCATCTGCCACACGGGGCAGTACGTTTCCTCGGTAAGCTGCACGGCCTTTTGAATGTCCTCTTCTTGCGCGTCCGGCGATTTGAGGATGAAACGGAGCGTAATCTTCTCGAATTTTATCGGATGCGTCTCCTTCCGGATTCCTTCCGCCTGTACTTCGAATCCGGAGACAGTCTTTCGCATTTTTCGCAACAGATAGACAACGGCGGTGGCGCTGCAGCCGCACAGGCTCATAAGGAGCAGCTCGAGCCCGTTGAACCCCGCCCCGTCGCCCATCGGAGGCGCGTAATCGAACGTGAGCGGCTGTTCGGGATTGGCAGATGAAACGCCGATAAATTGGACCTTCTGGTTCACTAACCGGACGTTGACTTCTTCTTTCATTCCAGGCATTTTTCTTGCTCCTTCGATCTTTTAGAATGTGATTCGTTCGAGAGCACAGCCTCTCGTACAGATGGCGCAGAGCGCGGGAAGGCGATATCCTCGGGTGCAGCGGCGAAACAGTATACGGAATAGAGCACTATCAAAGCCACTCTTGAAGAAAACTTTATCCCTGCGCCCTTTTACCATATCCTATCAGTTAAATCAAGTTTTTTGTTCAATTTTTTGTTTATTGCCGCCCGGCGTCTTGCAATCACACTCTTTCGTGCTATCATCAGACGGCGGAAATTATTTGGAAGCAGAAGGAGTGGTGACGTATGTTGTTGAAGAGGGTCGCGCCGGAGGTTGTCACAGTCCGGGAGGCGACTGCACGCTGAGTTGATGTATCCGCCTCCCGAAAGTCATTGAAAAATACTTTTTGGAGGGAAAACAGTGAACACTAAAATTTTAGAACGTATCGGCTTCGACCGGCGCTTCGCCGACGAAGCAAGCATGTACCCCGGATTCTACGCCGGGCGCGTCGTGTCGCAGTCGAAGGACCTGTACAGGGTGACGACGGAAGAGAGCGACTTGACGGCGGAGATCTCGGGGAAATTTCGTTTCGAGGTGCGCACGCCGTCGGACTATCCGGCGGTGGGCGATTTTGTGCTGATCGACCGGAACGAGGATTCGAGCGGCAACGCGATCATCCATCGCGTGCTGACGAGGAAGAGCGTCTTCATCCGGAGGGCGGCGGGGACGTCGCACGAGGAGCAGGTGGTGGCGGCGAATATCGACACCGTCTTCATCTGCATGTCGCTGAACAACGACTATAACCTGCGGAGGGTGGAGCGCTACCTGGGGGTCGCCTGGGCGAGCGGCGCGGCGCCCGTGGTTGTGCTGACGAAAGCCGACCTGTGCGACGACGTCGCAGAAAGACTGGCGGAGCTGGACTCTGTGGCCTGCGGGGTTGATGTACTGGTCACGTCGAGTCTGACCGAAGACGGGTACGCATCTGTCCTTGAATACCTGGGCGCGGGGCGGACGATCGCCTTCATCGGCTCGTCGGGGGTCGGCAAGTCGACCCTTATAAACAGGCTGATAGGCAGGGACGCTCTGGAAACGCGGGGCTTGCGGAACGACGACAAGGGGCGGCACACGACGACCAGGCGCGAACTGATCGCACTGCCAAACGGCGGCATCGTCATCGACACGCCGGGGATGCGGGAGATGGGGCTCGAAGGCGCCGACCTCGCAAAGACGTTCGCCGACATCGACGAGCTGGCTGCGCGGTGCCGCTTCCGCGACTGCACGCACGCAAACGAACCGCACTGCGCGGTGCAACGCGCCATACGGGACGGCCTGCTCTCCGAGGAGCGCCTTGCCGGCTATCTCAAGCTGAAGAAGGAGGCCCGCTACGAGGGGCTGAATTCGCGGCAGATCGAGACGGAGAAGCTCTCCTCCATGTTCGCCGAGATCGGCGGCATCAAGAACGCGCGCAAGTTCGCCAAGGAGAAGAACAGAACGAAGCACGGCTATTGCTAGGGAACCTCTGAAAAATCAGAAATGCTCCCTCGGGAAGCCGCTTTCACCGAATTTCCCGAGGGAGCGCGCCTCTTTCCGAGAATCTCTCAATGCAACGCCCCCGTCCTTCCGGTTCAGGAAAGACGGGGGCGTTGCGCTGTTTCAGCGGAACACTACCCTCCGCCGGGTTATTCCACGGTTATTCTGCTCTTTTTGTTCGTATTCCAGACGTGGAGTCCGAGAGCCACGCCAATGACGCCGTACACCATGAAGGTTCTGAAGTATTCTCCGAGGATCGCCTGACCGAAGAGCGACTGCCCTATCTCGGGCGACATGATGAACATGGCGTTGAACAGAATGGTGCCGAAGATGGCATGGGTGATGCTCGCCTTCGAGGTGGACGCGCCGCCCACGAGAAGAGCCGCGACGGAGAACATGCCTATCTGGGTATGCGCGTTGTAGGTGTTCAGCGTGCCCATGTTCTGGAGGTAGATGATCTGCCCCCAGGCCGCAAGAACGGTCGAGATCATAGTAGCGATGATCCTCGTCCGGTCGACGTTGATTCCGGAGACCTCAGCCGTGTGCTGGCTCTGCCCGACGGAACGGAAATCCTGCCCCAGCTTCGTCTTCATGATGAGCACCGTGAAGACGCAAAGGCCGATGATGAGCAGCCCCGTCACAACGGGTACCTTGCGCACCATCATGAGTTGCGACTTCGTGACCATTGCGTGGACGGCGACGCCCGCGAGAGCAAGGCACAACGTCCCGTTGACGATGAGAGACGACATGCTGTTCCTGTACCCGTACCCTTTTCTCTTGTTCCAGTAGTAGCGAATGAGCAGCAGCGCAAGAAGACCGAGGGCAATGATCAGGAGCGCGTGGACGAACGGGATCTGGTAGATGTTTTCAAGCGCGTACTTCAGCCCGCCCTGCTTCACCGGCACGAGGTCGACGGTCATGCGGATGCCGATGCCGTCGGGCTTGATCATCGGGTGCGTCGCGGGAACAGCGATGACGACGCCGACGACGAAGAGGAAGAGAAACTGGTAGATGCCGTTCGCAAAGAAGCCGACAATCAGGCTGGCGATCATCTCCTGACCCCGCGTCTTGTTGTACAGCTTTCCAGTGAAGTACCCGCAGAGCGCGGCAACAAGCGCCGCCACCAGGAAACAGAACAGAAGCCCCGAAATGCCGCCCATCTCGAAGTAGCGCGCTATGGATATGGCAACCTGCCCCGACATCGCCCCGATAACGATGCCGAAATTCAGCCCGAGCCCCGCAAGTACAGGAATGATAAGCGAAAGGACGAGAAAAGAATTTCTGAAGATCCTGCTGGAAAGCTCCGAGAAGAAGTAGCCGACGGAGACGCCGCTCGACACCATGAAGCCGAAAAGCGTGAATGCGATAAAAATCAGCGTGACGATGTTCTCAAGAATCCACTCGCCTGCACCCTTGGATCTGTTGTGTAGACTTTCCATTATTGCACACCTCTCTTCACCTGGGTCAGGGCGTAGAGGATGATTCCGTTCTGAATAATCATTCTCATTATCTCCGACAGGTCGGTACCGGCAAATACTTCGTTCGCCACGGGAAGCGCCGTGGTCAGCAAGCCCTGGAAGAGCACAACGCCGATAATAACATGGGATACTTTGGCGCGCGACGCGGTGGCCCCTCCGATGAGGACTGCGGCAACCGCCGGGAACGCCATCATCAACGGCGCCGTGTACAGCTGCGCGTATCCGTAGCTCTGGGAGTAGACGATGATGCCGATCGCGCCCAGAACTGTGGAGATCACGTTTGCGAAGACCCTGTTGCCGTCGATATCAAGGCCGGTAGCCCGCGCGAACTTCGGGTTGATTCCTCCCGCGGAAATCGCGATTCCCCGTTTCGAGCGGAAGAAGAGCCATACGAGAAATGAAAAAAACGCGAACGTCAGAAGAAGCCCCGTCGGGATGATCACTTCCCCGATGGTAAACATCAGGAAATTATTGAGAATCTGCGCGCCCCCGACCGCGTCGAGCTGAATTGTCTCTCTGAGTCCGGTGCCGATGAACCAGCCCATTTTGGGGTTTTTAAACGGGATCATCAGCCACGCGAGACACATCAGCGCGACAATCGAAAACCCCGTATAGGTGGCAATCGTCATCTCGGATCCCTTCACCGCGTTCATCAGCTTGCCATATCCGTAGCCGACAATCGCGGCGAGCGGAATCGCGATGGCGCACGACGTCAGAAACCATGCCATTCCCATCAAGTTCAGCTCGATAGCGGTGACAAGACCGAGCAGCCCGCAGACGATGCCTATCGGCAGAGCGAAGTTCGGCCCCGTTCCCGACTGGATCGCGGGCACCATGGCAAGAACGAGGATACCGTTCATCCCCGCTCGTTTTATCGTATCGCTTACAAGGGTCGACATCGATATGCCGACAAAATGCCCGGCAATCACCGTAAAGACCCAGAATCCCCCGATAATCAGCGTTGGAAGACCAATACCGCCCAGCACTCCGCCGACGCAGCGGAGACGATTATTCCCGTTGCCGTTTCCGTTCATCTCAGACATGCGATACTCTCTCCTTCGGTGAATCTTCCGCTTTTTTGACTCTGCTGCCGGACATCATCAGGCCGAAATCAGCGTCCGACGCATCCGGGGACAGTACGCCCTCGACCTTTCCTTCGCAGACGATGACGATCCTGTCGCAGATGCTCCGAAGCTCCGCGAGCTCCGACGAGGTCATGACAATCGTCATTCCGAACTCCTCGTTCAGTTTCAAAAGCAGGTCGAGAATCAGCTTCTTCGCACCTATGTCGATACCTCGTGTAGGCTCGGAGACGAAAAGAAAGATCGGATCCTGCGTCAGCGCCCTCGCGACGCAGACCTTCTGCTGGTTGCCGCCGCTCAGGGCGCCCGCGTGCTGCAGAGGCGATTCGCAACGAATATCGAGATCCTTTATCATTTTCAGCGCATGGCGTCGAATCGCCGCGTCGTCCTGAAAACGGAACGGACCGCTTTTTTTCAAGAATTTGTTCCCGACCTGCATCGCGGTGAAAGCGATGTTCAGCTCGATGGATTCGTTGAGCAGCAGCCCGACGCCCTTTCTGTCCTCGCTGACGAAACCGATCCCCGAGGCGATCGTCGCGTGCGGGTCGTCGAGATTCAGCCGCTTGCCGTTGAACAGCACTTCGCCCCTCGACGGGTAGGTTCCCATGACGCCGTTCGCGATCCCCAGTTTCCCCTGGCCGGCGAGTCCGCCTATCCCCACGATCTCGCCCTTTTTGATCTCGAGGTCGATCCCCTTGACCATCTCGCCGGGCATTCCGACATGCAGATCACGTATGCTCATCATGATTTCGTCCGATACTTTGCGCGTCTCGGACTGCACTCTGCTGATCGCCACCTTGCGGCCGATCATCAGGGCGGCTATTTCCACCGCGTTCGTATCCTTGATCTCTTTCGTGGCGACAAGTTCTCCGTCGCGCAAAACCGTGACTCTGTCCGCGACAGTAACGATCTCGTCGAGCCTGTGGCTGATGAAAATAATGCCGATTCCCTTCGCGGCAAGCCGTTTCACGGCGGCAAGCAGATTCTGCGCCTCACTCTCCGTAAGCACCGCCGTGGGCTCGTCGAAGACGAGAATCTTGATGCCTGTCTTATCTATCTCGCGGGCTATCTCGACGAACTGCATGTGCCCCACGGGAAGCCCCGCGACCATGATGAATTCGTCGACGCCCATGTCGAGCTTATCCAGCGCTTTGCGGGCATCGGCGTTCATAGTGACCATGTCGAGCGTTTCAAGGCGTTTGCCGAGAACTCTGGAGACGACGTTCTGAGTGGTTATTTCCCTGTTGATTTTGATGTTCTCCGTGATTGAAAACCCCGGAATCAGCATAAACTCCTGGTGAACCATGCCGATTCCCGCGTACATAGCCTCATGCGGCGACTTGAACGAAATCTTCTTTCCGTCGATCAGCACATCGCCCTCGTAGCCGCCTGTGCTTGTGATCACGGGCATCCCGAAGAGGATATTCATCAGCGTGGACTTCCCGGCGCCGTTCTCCCCTATAAGCGCGTGTATCTCGCCCTCTTTGACATCGAA
>Ga0334883_1001810_pt1 | contig 29439 bp, 27 predicted proteins | sample GraSluR1_MG_6_FD_207230 | JGI IMG/M metagenome (GOLD analysis project Ga0334883, IMG submission 207230) | Sludge microbial communities from methane-producing bioreactor in Wageningen University, Netherlands - Granular Sludge_09_05-R1 | ecosystem: Engineered > Bioreactor > Anaerobic >...
TAACATTTTTAAAAATATTTTACGTTATTTGCATTAAATAATCGGATTGTTATGAAAAAACTTCTTGTTCTTGCCGTCATTATAGCTATACTTGGCAGTTGTGGTCCTTCGCAACGCGGCGAACTTACTGGAGTTCCTGGAAGAAAAGGTTATCAAGATCCAACACCATATAATATGGTATTCATACCCATGGGTTCTTTTAACATGGGTAGCAACGACCAAGACGTTGCTTGGGCAATTAATGCTCCTAGCAGAACCGTCTCGGTTGATGCATTTTGGATGGATCAAACAGAGATTACCAACAACCAGTACCGTCAGTTTGTCTTTTACGTTAGAGATTCCATTTCACGCCGCTTACTTGGGCAACAAATAGACGATTTTGTTATTGAAGAGGATGAGTTTGGTAATCCCATTGATCCCCCTGTATTAAACTGGGATGTGCCTATCGATATGAGGGATGAAGAACAGCAAGAGATCTTAAATGAAATGTACTATACAAAAGAGGAGCGTTTTTACTATCGCAAGGAACTTGATACCCGTAAGTTGAACTATGAATTCTTCTGGATTGATCTAAAACAAGCTGCTCAAAAGCGCAACCGTTGGAACTTTGAAACTGGCTCATACGAAGAAAATGCTGAGGTAATCAATAATATGGGCGTTCCAGTGAAAGTTACTAATCGTTCTTCATTCATCATTAGAGACAAGGTTAACGTATACCCCGATACACTTTGCTGGATAAGCGATTTTAGCTACTCCTTCAATGAACCCTATGCAACACATTATTTTTGGCATCCTTCATACGATGACTATCCTGTAGTAGGTGTTTCATGGCGTCAGGCATATGCTTTTACCATTTGGCGTACACAATACCTTAATAAGTACCTAACCCGTCGTGGACTTTCCTTTGTATCCGACTATAGACTCCCCACTGAAGCTGAGTGGGAATATGCTGCCAGGGGAGGTCTTGATCATAGCATGTACCCATGGGGTGGTCCATATACCAGAAATTCAGAGGGTTGCTTCTTGGCAAACTTTAAACCATTGAGAGGAAATCTGGTAGACGATGGTGGTTTTATAACCTTGCCCGTTGGCACTTATGCACCTAATGATTACGGGCTTTACGACATGGCTGGTAATGTATCTGAATGGACTGCAAATGCATATGACGAGAGTGCCTATACCTTTATGCATGATATGAACCCCGATTATAAATACAATGCAAAACCAAACGATCCCCCTGCGCTTAAACGTAAAGTTATTAGGGGGGGAAGTTGGAAAGACATTGGTTACTTTATGCAGGTTGGAGCAAGGACCTATGAGTATCAGGATACAACAAAATCACACATTGGATTTAGATGTGTTAGAACTTACACCGGAGCAAAATAAATTATTAGAAGTAAAATAATTAAGAATTTTAAATTAATCAATACACTACCATGGGATTAAATATTTCGGAAATTGTACAAGGGTCAACATGGAAAAATTTCATGAAGTACCTATATGGCTGGGGTGCATCCCTTGTGCTCCTAGGTGCATTATTCAAACTTCAGTACTGGGCTGGAGCTGGGGAGATGCTTACAATAGGTATGTCAGTAGAGGTTATAATATTTTTCTTTTCTGCATTTGAGCCCATTCACGACGAGGTGGACTGGACCCTTGTTTATCCCGAGCTTGCAGGAATGTCTGATGAAGAAGAACTACGAAAGTACAGGAAAGGCTCAGGTATGAGTGGCGGTTTGGATCCAGATGATTTGAAAGAAATTATTTCAAGCATTGTTGGGACAACGGGTGGGACAACCGCAGCTATTCCCAGTGGAGTTCCCGGTGCACTGGTTTTCACTGAGAAATTTAACAAAATGCTCGAAAATGCCGAAATAAGCCCTGCTCTCTTCGATAAGGTAAGCAAAGGCCTGCAAAAATTAAGTGAAACAAGTGCTAAACTTTCTGATATCTCTGAGGCTACAGTTGCAACACAAACTTTCACCAACAATATTAAGAAGGCCAGTGAATCAGTAGATGCTTTTTCTGAAAATTATCAGAACAGTGGCCAGGTGCTTAATGAATCGGTAAATATTCTATCTGAAAGTTTCCAGAAAACAGCAGGAACCATCTCTGAAAGTGGTCAAAACTTTATGGGAGGAGTTGAGCAATCAGTAAATCAACTCAAGGATAGTCTGAGCAATGCAGGTGAAACCGTTAGCCAGAGGATAGTTCAATCAGGTAGCGAAGTTGCCAATCAAATAAGTACTGCCGCCACCAACCTTACCTCTACGTACATGCAAATGGCCGAAGCCATGAAGGCAAACGGAGAGATAATTTCTTCAGGAAGCGGAGGCTATCAAGAGCAACTCGAACGCCTTAATAAAAACATGGCAGCCCTCAATGCCGCTCACGAACTTCATTTAAAAGGAACCTCCGAAAAACTTAAAGAATCTGAAAAAGTATACTCTGGAGTAGAAGGTATGATGAAAAAGTTGAAAGATTCCATTGAGGAAACAGAGAAATACGCTGATTCAGTTGCAAAACTCAACCAAAATATTGCTGCTTTAAACAGCATCTATGGCAATATGCTTTCGGCAATGAGCGTACCTAAATAATTATGTAATTAAATCTACACCTAAGATTCAACTATGGCCCACGGTAAAGAAACCCCAAGACAAAAGATGATTGGCATGATGTACCTTGTGCTAACGGCAATGCTTGCATTGAACGTTTCTGCTACCGTACTCGATGCCTTCGTCCTTGTGGACACTGGTCTGACTCAAACCTCAAAAAGTTTCACCGTAAAAAATGAGAGGCTTTACAACCAAATGGATCGTTCCTATACGGTTAATCCTACAAAGGTTGGTCCATGGAAAGCTATGACTGATGAGATAAGACAAAAAACATACGAACTCTTTGATTATATTCAAGACCTTAAAGTTCAAACTATTATTACAGCAGAAAAGGAAAAATCAGAAGCTCTTGTTGGAGATAAACAAATTGATGCAAAAAAAATTGGGAAAAAAGGGGACACTAACGTTAGTGGACGCTTTTTCCTTGCTGACGGTAACGGCAAAGCTTATGAGTTAAAAAAGAAAATCATTGAATACAGGGAGTTTATGCTAAAGCAAGTAGACCCCGAATATGCTGGAGCACTTGTACAATCAATTAACACCATACTTAATACTGATGACCCCACAGAGATAAAAGGAAAAACTCCTCATACATGGGAAACCACTCGATTTGACCATGTGCCTGTTGTCGCTGTTTTTCCCCAGCTAACTAAAATGCAACTCGATGTTTTAAACGTTGAGGCGGAGGTTGTTAGCTATCTTCTTCAAAGAGTTGACGCTAGTGATTTAAAAGTAAACAAATTAGATGCAGTTGTTATTCCAAACTCAAACATCGTTTTTCAAGGAGATGAGTTTTATGCTGAGATTTTTTTAGCTGCATCTGACACCACTCAGGTACCCCGGGTTTATATTGGCAATTACGAGCGTTTTACTACCGATCAGGGTATTGAAGATTACAGGTTAGTGGGTAGCTACACTGAAATGCCGGTTGTTGGCGGTAAAGGAATTTTCAAACAAAAAACAAGTCGTTTGGGTGTTACCAAATGGGCAGGGCTTTTAGAAATTACGGCTCCCGATGGATCTACTCTCCGAAAACCTTTTGAGCATCAATTTACAGTTGAACAGCCAAATATTGTGGTCTCACCAACAAAGATGAACGTGTTCTATTTAGGCGTTGACAACCCTGTAGAAATTTCAATACCAGGAATATCCATGGATAAAATTGACCCAAAAATTGATAGAGGCGCTATTCGACGTTCGGGGAATGAATTTATTGTAAACCCAGGAAGAGGTGCTACTACTTGTAATATTACTGTTTGGGCCGAAGTCGGTGGCGTTAAAAGAAATATGGGCTCAAGACCATTCCGTATCAGGGATGTACCTGATCCACTACCTTCTATTAGTGGTATAAGGGGTAGAACCGCCACCAAAGGAGAATTGGTTTCGGCAATTGCACTTGAAGCATCTATGCCTGTTGGTTTTGATTTTGACCTAAAATACACTGTAACAAGTTTCACTGTATTGGTTACCATTGGCGGTTATCAACGGAATTACCCTTCAACTAGTCAACTTTTTACTGATGAACAGAAGAGGGGTATGGATCAACTTCGTCCCGGAAATAGTGTAATTTTCACCGATATTAAAGCGGTGGGACCAGGAGGAAGCACTAGAGATTTAGTCGACTTAGTAATAAAAATAAGGTAATAAGATGATTATGAAAAGAATAGCATTAATATTCTTAGGTTCGTTACTAATTGCACAGGCATTTAATACCTATGCTCAGGAACGTAAGGAGCCCTTGGTTCGCGATGGGATCTACGAGAGGGAAACTATTCCCCAGAGAATTCCCATTCCATACCCTCATCTACGTGAAGCCGACATGCTTTGGACTAAAAGAATATGGCGTGTAATTGATTTGGGAGAAAAGATGAACCATCCTTTATACTATCCTACTACGAGGATGCACGACAGGGTAAGTCTAGTTCAAAGGCTTATGGATGCTGTAAAATTTAACGAAATTAATGCCTACGGCATTGAAGACGATGAGTTTACATCTCTTATGTCATACAACCAGATTTTAGTTAGCCTGGATGCTATTGACGAAGAACGTGTTATCAGAAATCCTTTGACCGGGCTTGATACTACTATCATTGTTCCTGGTAGCATACCCTGGCATCAAATAAAGCAATTACTGATAAAAGAGGAATGGTTCTTCGATAGACAACACTCTACAATGCACGTTCGAATTTTGGGGATTTGCCCCATTCGGGTTTATGTAAGAACACTGGTTACAGGTGATGAAGATCTGGATATTGGTGGTGATGTATCAAGGGTTCAGTTATTCTGGGTATATTACCCACATGCCCGCTCTGTGTTAGCAAACACAGCTGTCTTCAACGATTTTAACGATGCTCAGAGAATTTCTTTTGACGATTTATTCTTTAAGAGAAGGTTCAGCTCATATATTGTTAGAGAATCTAACGTTTACGATAACCGAAGGATTCCTGAGTATACTTTTGGTGGTATTCCAAATATGCAGGAGTCGGAACGAATTAAGAACGATCTCTTCTTATTTGAACACGACCTTTGGGAGTACTAATATTTGTTTAAGCTTATTAAAAAAAGGCTATTCCAAAAAACGGAATAGCCTTTTTCCATTATATTTAGTAACATTATGTAAATTTTTCTCCTTTTTCAATTTGCACATCACTTAAATAGTTTTTTATCTCTTGCTCACTTTCTTTGCTGCAAATTAAAAGAACATTGTCAGATTCTACCACAATATAATCTTTCAAGCCCTGAATTACAACAAGTTTACTATTTGGCACATTTACAAGCGTATTGGATGTATCATATGTCATAACATTGCAGCCAGTAATTGCGTTTCCTGATTTATCCTTATTTGAATTATTATATAGTGAGCCCCAACTTCCTAAATCAGACCAGCCGAACTCAGAGCAAATTACATAAACATTGTCTGCTTTCTCCATAATTCCGTAATCAATGGATATGTTTCGGCATTCGGAGTATACAGTAGATACCGAATCTTTTTCATCAGCTGTATTAATTGCTGGAAATATTTCTTCAAATAATCCGTGCACTTCTGGTAAATACGTTTGGAAAGCTTTTCTGATAGATTGTAAGGACCAAATGAAAACGCCTGAATTCCAGAAGAACTCTCCGCTTTTAAGGAATATTTCCGCCATTTCAAGATTTGGCTTTTCGGTAAAGGTTTTAACCTTAAACAAATTTGGAACAGTGTTACTCTCTTTTTCGCTGATCTGAATATATCCATACCCAGTTTCAGGACGATTAGGTTTTATGCCTATCGTGAGTAATGCATCCTGTTCAGAGGCAAATTTAATCGCTGTATTTATTGTTTCGCAAAACTCATCTTCCTTAATAATAAGATGGTCACTGGGTGCAACAACAACTATGGCGTTGGGGTTTTGTTTTAGTATCCGTTGGTTAGCGTATGCAATACATGGTGCAGTATTTCGTCGTATTGGCTCCAAAATAACCTGATTTTCTGATATTTTGGGTAGGTGTTGTAAAACCTGCTTCTTATAGGCCTTTCCTGTAACCACATAAACATTTTCCGGTTTACAAAACATGGTAATCCTATCAAAAGTTTGCTGTATAAGGGATTTTCCCACACCAAGTATATCCAGGAATTGCTTGGGCTTATTGGAACGACTTAATGGCCAGAATCTACTTCCAATACCTCCAGCCATTATTACACAGTAAATATCATTGTGATTCATTACAATCTTTTGATTTTAAATTATGCTTATTTATTGCAAAGGTAAGTAATCAAATTGCAACCATTTGAATAATGTTTAAAACAATAAACAATACCCGCAATTATTAAAATATTTTTTAATAAAAATGTATATGTTTTATATATAACTATTGGTATAAGAATCTCTTTATGCTTCGCTTTGGTGTTTTTTCAAACTCCTCAGGATATAGTTTCACCTTTGAAATTTGACAATACGAGGGCAGGGTTTTATTTAATGTTTGCTTATTCTCTTCCATAATCTTTCCCAAATTTTCGGTTTTTAATCCTGCTTGGTCGGCGGCATCAATATCTGGGAAAATTAATGCTATAAGTTTTCCCTCTTGCTCAATAACAAGAGATTCCTGCACATATGGAAGATTATTTATTTGTGCCTCAATTTCTTCGGGATAAATGTTTTGGCCACTTGGACCCAAAAGCATATTCTTGCTTCGACCTTTAATGTAAAGGTAGCCATCCTGATCAATTAATCCTAAATCCCCTGTATGTAGCCATCCTTCACTATCAATGGCATGCCTGGTGGCCTCTTCGTTTTTATAGTAGCCCAGCATAACATTTTCTCCTCTAACAAGAATCTCTCCTACAATATTTTGTGGATCTGGTGAATCAACTTTTACCTCCATGTTAATCACAGCTTTACCAGCAGAAGTAAAACGTGCAGTTTTCCATGAGTCGTATGTTATAATGGGTCCACATTCAGTCATTCCATAACCAACGGTATAGCGAAAACCTATATCACGAAGAAATGCCTCTACTTCAGGATTAAGGGCAGCTCCTCCAATTATTACCTCAATGAAATTACCTCCAAAAACAGTAGATAGCTTGTTGTTAATTGCCTGCTTAACATGCTTATCAATAATGGGCACTTTAAGCAATAATCGTAACGATGGCTTTTTAAGGGACTCCAGAATATTCTTCTTGTAAATCTTTTCAATGATAAGAGGAACAGAAAGCACAACACGGGGTTTTATTTCGTCAAAAGCTTCCAGAATAATTTTTGGAGATGGGTTGCGAGTTAAAAAATGTATGTGGCATCCTTTGGTTACCTGAAAAAGAAACTCAAATGCTGCTCCGTAAGCATGGGCAAGTGGTAAAATAGATACCTGTTTATCACCTGGTTTTAGGGGCATAACTTCGCTGCCAAATAGCATATTGCTCCATAAACTGCGATAGGGAAGCATTACTCCTTTGGAAAAACCAGTTGTACCACTAGTGTAGTTAATAATACAAATTTCTTCTGGGTCATTATCGTGAAAATATTGTATATGTTTTGGTTCAAAACCCTCGGGATATTTTTCGATGAATAACTGATCAGCGTTATTCCTTATATCTTTTACAGAAAAAGGTGTATTCTCGTGAAGAATTGAATAATCGGTTAGAGAAATAATACACTTCACCTCGCGCATTTGCGATTCATCAAGATTCTCCCAAATTGGTTCTCCGGTAAACAAGACCACTGAATCAGAATGATTAACAATGTGGTGTACGTTGTCAGGCTTAAAATCGGGGAGAATGGGAACCACAATTGCCCCATAAGTGCTAATGGCTAAAAATGCAACAGCCCAATTGGAGGAATTACGGCCAATCAGGGCAATTTTATCACCCTTCTCAATTCCAGTTCTCTCAAAAATTATATGAATCTTATCGATTTTTCTGGCAACGTCTCTATAATACAAGGTATCGCCCTTATAATCAGTAAAAGCTGGTAAGTCCCAGTTTTGTTTAATGCTATTTTCAAACAGCTTAATAAAACTTTTATCCATAATAAATTCGTTTTTTGTGATATTTAATATACGATCAGCAATGTTCCGATTATTGAAATGCCCTTTTTGCGCTAATAATTTTCGAATTTAGGATTAGTGTTCTATCTGAAAATTCATTTTACTTATATTCATTCTGACTATTCATTTTAGAGGATTTTTCAACAATTCGATTGTAAATCAGGACGAAAGCCAATCCAATAAAAAGCCCTAATAAGTTAAACAATATATCCAAAGGATTGAATCTTCTGCCAGGAACAAGCATTTGCATATATTCGGCACCAATGGCAATTAAAAAAGATAATCCAATATTAATCCACCATAAATAACGGTTTTCGCCCTTACCGCTGGCAAGGAAACAAATAATGGGCATCAAAACAAAACCAAAAACATGAAGGGTGTAATCAAGCCGAAATCCACTATAGTCAAGGCTAAATTTTACAATACCATTAGGAGAACTAAGGGATAGCCAAATAATGATGGCGGCGTAAAGCCAGAAAGCCAACCTGAATAGAATTTTCATTCTGCAAATATAAAGTTTATTACATTTTATATCATTTTGTTGAATCCTTTATTTACAAAGTCATAGATGTACTCTTTATCTTAAAATGACCTCCCTTCTACAAATACTAGATGCGTTAATAAGGTTCTCGGTTTTACTTTTCGCCCTTTATGGTGGGTAATTGATCCAAAATATCCCGATTGCTGTCCATTTGAATCATTTCTATTAAAATATCATAGTATCGTTATTCGGAATCAAAGAAAAATATATGGGAATTGGTTACCTTTGTATTCCAAAAAAGGAAAAATCAGAATGAATTTGCCCGATAAGAAAATAGTTGAGTTTATTAAAGAGCATCATGTACTTACTCTGGCCACTAGTTTTGAGGAAGAGCCATATTGTGCCAACTGTTTTTATGTTTACCTCGATGAGGAAAACAGTCTGGTTTTTACTTCTGATTATACCACCAAACATATCCATCAGGCTTCGCATAATATCTATGTAGCGGGTAGCATAGTGCTGGAGACTAACATCATTGGAAAAATTCAAGGAGTTCAGTTTCAGGGCATTATTAGTGAACCAAAGGGAGAATTGTATACCAGGGTACGTAGCGCTTACCTCAAACGATTCCCAATTGCCATGCTAATGAAAACTACCCTTTGGGTTGTTGATCTTACCTTTCTTAAGTTCACCGATAACCGTTTAGGCTTTGGCAAAAAGTTGATATGGGAGAAAGAGCTTATCGTTAATCCATTTTTACCAAATCGAGATAAAAAATGATTCTTGTAACCGGTGGAACGGGACTAGTGGGATCGCATCTTCTTTTTGAACTCACCTTTTCGGGGAAAAAAGTTAAAGCACTAAAGCGAACGTCTAGTGATGTTGGTCTGGTTGAGCGTCTTTTTAAGTATTATGGCGTAGACAATATCAAGTTATTGGAGCGCATTGAATGGATTGATGGAGAAATTGATGATTATCGGTTTGTTTCCTCGTTACTTGAAGGTGTAAAAGAGGTTTACCACTGCGCAGCAGTCGTTTCGTTCAATCGGAAAGATGATGAACTGATGCTTAGAACCAATGTAGGGGCAACAGCAAATCTGGTTGATGCCAGTTTAAGTGCTGGGGTTGAAAAGTTTTGCCATGTCAGTTCCATTGCTGCTTTAGGTGGATCATCCGAGGCTATTATTGATGAGTCTGTTCAATGGGGAAAATCGAAGGGCAAGTCGGGGTATGCCATTAGCAAATTTCGCAGTGAAATGGAGGTTTGGAGGGGATATGAGCAGGGTCTTAACGCAGTTGTCTTGATGCCTTCGATAATAGTTGGACCAGGTAGGTGGAATAGTGGTAGCGGGAATCTTCTTGGAACCTTGTCAAAAGGATTTCCATTTTACACCTATGGTGTAACTGGTTACGTTGATGCAAGGGATGTGGCAAAGTGTATGGTTATGGCCATGGAAAAGGGTTTATGGGGTAAGCGATTTATTCTTAACAGCGAAAATCTTAGCTATAAAGAGGTGTTTAGTATGGTTGCCAAAGAGTTTGGCAAAAGATCACCTTTCATAGAAGCAAAGCCCTGGATGGGTTATTTTATTCTGCCCTTTATCTGGCTTTTTAGTCTTTTTACACGAAAAGCACCATCGGTTACCTCAAACTCTTTACGCAGTAGCCATAGTAAGTCGTTTTACTCCTCAGCTCTAGCTCAGGAAGCATTGGGAATTAAATTCATTCCTTTTTCAGAGTCGGTTGCAAACGCAGTAAAGGCAGGACCTCTCTAGCTCTTAGCGAGTTTTTGGGGGCAATTGATTCCGGTTATCCTTAGTCGCCAATTGATTTTCGCCCCCAAATGGCCCAGTAAACAAAACCGAAGCCCATTAGTGCAAAGGGAATACTTAGTATCTGTCCCATGTTCAACGCCATATTAACCTCAAAGGAAACCTGAGGTTCCTTGATGAACTCTATCACAAAACGAGTTGCAAAAATAAAGATTAGGAATAGGCCAAATAGTAAACCAGGTTTTGGCTTTGCATTGCTTTTTATGTAGATAAGATGAAGCGTAATATAGCCAATCAAATAGGATAGAGCTTCATATATTTGTGTGGGATGCTTTGGTACAGTTTGTCCATCGCGCTTAAAGATAAAACCCCATGGGAGGCTTGTTTCCACACCATAAATCTCAGAATTCATGAGGTTGCCAAGTCGAATTAGAACTCCTGCCAAAGCAACAACAATCACAATCCGATCGAGGATATAAATTAAGGGCTTTTTAGTTTTTCGGCTAAAAAGATAAAGTGCCAGAATTATTCCTATGGCTGCACCATGGCTAGCAAGACCTCCCTCCCATATTTTAAGAATTTCGATGGGATTGGACAGGTAATGGGCTGGTTGATAGAAAAGGCAATGACCCAATCTTGCCCCCACTATGGTTCCTATCAACATGTAAATGGTAAGCTTATCCAAATAACCCTCTGGCAATGATTCCTTTTTTACGAAACGCTCGAAAATGATATAGCCAAGGTAAAACGAAAGCGCCCAAAGTACTCCGTAATAACGAATGGATAAAGGACCTAGTGAAAAAATTTCGGGGTCTAAGTTCCAGACAATATAGTTGATTAACATAGCGGTTATGTGTTTCCGTTGATAATTGAATGGATAAAGTTAGGATAAAATACTTGAAATGGGATAATCATATCCCTGATTACTTAGAATGTTTAACAATTTTTTAATCTGTGATTATTATGTTTTGCCCTAAAACAATCGGTAATGACTCTTGTACTATCAATGTCTGTGCTTCATTAACATATGCCCGCCATAAACAATAAGCACCAACAGAATCCAAGCCACAACGCGTAAAGCATAATTCTCTGCCATAAAATTATCGGCTGCTGTAATATATGGAACTCCTTTGGGTGTAGCCCAAATAAAATGGATTAATGGTAAACCTAAATACAAAAAGAGAAGCGTTCCCTTTACGGTTTCCAAAAAATAAATTCTTATTCCTCTGAATATTCTCAAAAAAACAAGTAGCCAGAGAACGCCAGCAAAAAATGATATGATCAAAACCCAAATTGCTGTTTCAATCGAAATTATTCCTTTGGCAGGCAACTCTATAGCTCTGAAAAGGGTTAGAAAAGGGACTAATCCTAGTCCCGTAAATAAATATGATATTGTATACTTAAATTTTTTAAACAAATCATCGATGGTGCTAAACCCAATTAACAATCCTATAATTAATACTGCAGGGATACTAATGGCAATGGAGAATGGTAAAATGGGTTCTCCCAATGTCATGGTGATTATGGCAATGCCAAAGATCAATGGGATTGAAGCAATCTTAATGATATTCCAATAATGTAAATTTTCTGCTCTTGAATTATTAATTAAGAACAAGGTTAGTTTTAACACAAAGTAAAACATGGCCCAAAAACCACTAACAATGAATCCAAGCATCCAGTATCGACCAACTGTTATTCTGTCAAAAGGCATAAAACCAAGGTGATTGTAAAGGAAAATAACCTCGCGGTTGGCAAAAGCGAAAATATGAACAAAAACTCCTAGAGTGATAACAATTAAAATAATTGCAGAAATGATCTCAAGCCTACTTATTTTCATCTTTCAAACAATTAATCCTATATAAAATACAGAGAGCCAACCGGGGATAACATTTCATTGTTAACTAACAGAAAATCTCGCCGGTCTATCATGCTAAAGTTAAAACACATTATCGTAGTTTTTTTGTACTTTTGAGAAATTTTTAATTGGGACTAGTTATGTTTTCAGGAATAGTTGAAGAAGCCGCAAAGGTTGTAAATCTTACCAGAGAGAAAGAAAATTTGCATATCACCCTTACATGCTCCTTTGCCAAGGAGTTAAGGGTTGATCAAAGTGTTTCGCATAATGGAGTTTGCCTTACCGTTGTTAAGCAGGATGGAAATACTTATACCGTTACAGCCATAAAAGAAACCCTTGAAAAATCCAATCTTGGGCTTTTAAAAATTGGCGAAAAGGTGAACCTAGAGCGTAGCATGAAGTTGGAAACCTTACTGGATGGTCATTTGGTTCAGGGGCACGTTGATCAAACGGCAAAATGCACTAAGGTTGAAGAAGCCGAAGGTAGCTGGTACTACACCTTTGAGTACGATCAAACCATTGGCAACATAACTGTTGAAAAGGGCTCTGTATCAGTAAATGGGGTAAGTTTAACGGTGGTAAATTCAAAGGATGGGTCATTTCAGGTAGCCATTATTCCTTACACCTATGAGGTTACCAATTTTCATGAAATCAAGCCAGGGACAGTTGTTAATCTTGAGTTTGATGTGGTTGGAAAATACATAGCAAAGCTATTAAAGCAATACATCGAAGGTGGAATGATGGACAATCTTTTAGGAAAATAATTATTCAATAAATCCATGAACTTCTCTTCACAAAAAAAGACAGCCATACTTATCTCGGCCATCTCTTCTGGTGTAAGTGGTTTGATATTTTTATTTTTCTCACTTTTTAACCAACAAGGTAACTTTTGGTTAATTCCTGTTTCCGTCGTTGTTGTTTTTGGCATAATGTATTTTATAACCCATCATCTGATTAATCGGTTTATTTTCGAAAAGATTAATCCCATATACAAAACCATTCACAATTTGAATATCCCCGTTAAACAGTTTAAAAGTTACCTGAAAAAGAGGGATATTGTTAATGAAGTCAATCGAGATGTGCAATCGTGGGTTGATAAAAAGAGCCAGGAAATTGATAGGTTAAAGGAACTGGAAAACTACCGAAAGGAGTTTCTTGGCAATGTGTCGCACGAACTGAAAACTCCCATTTTCAATATACAGGGATATGTTCTTACCCTTCTCGATGGCGCCCTGAACGATGCTTCAATCAACAAGCAGTACCTCGAGAGAACCGAAAAAAGCATTAATCGGTTGATTTCAATCGTTGAGGATTTGGAGTCTATTTCGAAACTCGAATCCAAGGTACTAAAACTCAACTTTGATAAGGTAAACATTATCCAACTTGTTGCTGAGGTTTTCGAGACACAGGAGATCAGATCACGCAAAAGAGATGTGAAGTTGCAGTTCGACAAGGAGTATGAAAAACCTATATGGGTAAAAGCGGATAAAAAAAGAATCTTCCAGGCAATTTCCAATTTAATTGTAAACTCTATTTACTATGGAAAGGAGGGTGGAAAAACTACCGTCTCGTTCATTGACATGAATGAGAATATACTGATTGAAGTTAATGATAATGGGATAGGGATTTCGAAGGAGGATATACCTAGAATCTTTGAACGGTTTTACCGGGTTGATAAAAGCCGATCACGCGAACAAGGAGGAACCGGTTTGGGGCTTGCCATTGTGAAGCATATCATCGAAGCTCATAACCAAACCATAAACGTTCGCAGCAGCCTCAACGAAGGCACATCATTCGTTTTTACCCTAAGGAAGTATAAATCCTAATTGTATTTTTCGATCAACAGCCTCCTCGGGGGGTGGGCACCTCAACTTTTACTTCTTCTTTTTTCACGTTGAGAGAATTAGAACCACCACCTGGCATTAGCCGTGAGTAGTTAAACTTTTGCTGTTCATCGGAATAGTGAAAGTATGATGGAACTGGCTTTGAAACAACAAATTGGTTCGCATACTGATATCCGCCATTGAGTATTTTGAAATTTGTATAACCATTAAGGACAAGCAATGCATTTGCCTTTATTGCCTGACCTTCGGTATTTCCATAGAGAATTCTGGTAATTTCCTGTCTTCCGCTAATAATCTCAGCATTATCCTTGTGGAATAATAATTCAATGGGAATATTTATGGCATTGGGTAGATGTCCCCGGGTATAATCTTCTTCGATACGTATATCTATAAGTAAAATATCTGGGTCATTTGATTTCAAGGCTAATGATAATTCGAAAAGGCTAAATGATCCTTCAGATGAGGTCATTATTTCAAGCTGCTGCGAAGCAGATAGAGGATAATTGCTGGTAAGCAACTTTTTAAATATCATTGCCAGGAGCAATATACCAGCAAAAACACTAATAACTATTGCGAATACATATTTTTTCATGACCGATGTTTTTCTTGGTTTACAATAGTTTTCTTTTTTGATAAATTATTAACGTAATCATTAACAACCCCCTTTGGCTGCAACAACAATGGGTTGATCATCAGCAGTAGTTGTCTGTTCTTTTTTGATTTCGAGCTTCCCCTCCCTAAACATTTGCCTTGACTTCTCTCGAAATCGATAAGCAAATTCTGATTCCAACTTATAATCTGTAGGCTTGGGGTTATTTTCAAGGTTTTGGAAAAAACCGTTTAGCCCTCCCTCCAAAACAAATACATTGCTGTAACCCATGCGTCGAGCTAAAATCCATGCCTTTAGAGCATCCGATGTTCCATTGGAATAGAAAATTACTTTCTTCTCTTTTGAAGAAAGAGTTTTGCGCCATTGTCTACTGGAAATTTGCACCAAGGGAATGTTTATTGAACCCGGAAGAGTGAATTCTGCGGCATCAGCCGAAGATCTTACATCCACCAAAATTACAGGATGATAGTCGTTGAGCAATTTAAAGGCTACCTCATCAGGATAAACATAATGATTATCGGAAACTATCACCTTTTCAAGCTCTTCGTTATCCATCTCTCCTAACCCTGTAATCCTTTCAAAAGGGGTAAATATTAACACAACTCCAACCAGCAGGGCTAGGGTAACCGGAATAAAGTAACTTGTCCCCCTTGCGTCAACCAGTCCCGATTCAGGATTAACTTTCTCCTCGATCATGGCGGTTACGCCAAACGCAATTAAAGCCACTGCAATTAGCAAAAATGCGAACCAACCTGCACTTATGCCCAATGTGTCGAATATGAAGATTGGTCCCAGATAACCACTAACCGAAAGCTGCTCAAAGAAGGCAAACCCCTCGCCATATCCAATTATTCCAAGAACTATTCCCGCCAGAAAAACCATGGCATCAATTTTTCCGATGGCAACGGCAGTTACGCTGGTTCCGGGGCAATATCCTCCCAGAATAAAGCCAAAACCCATGATTACACCTCCTACAATGGCAGGCCATAAAAAGGTTGGATTCACGTAAACTATTGACATATCAATCCAGCCCAGATAGTTAAAAATAAACACACCCACCATGGCAGTAACACCTGCTGTGAAGAAAACACGAAGGACAGTAAAGTCATAGCCATAAAAAACACCCGCCAATCGTCGCGATGATGAGAAACCTGCCGATTCGAGTACATACCCAAAAGCAATCCCGATGAATAGAGCAAAGAAAAGATCCCATTCCATTCCTACTACTCCGTTTGGTATTAGTGGTCCCATAGTTGCTGGGTTATTTGGTTATTAAGTTATTGAGTTATTAGGTTCACTTCGACAAGCTCAGTGTGACAATTGAGTTATTGAGTTGCCAGATTGTTGTTAAATCCAAAGTTTTCGGAAGATGTATGCAATTACATATCCTGTTCCGAAGATTGCCATCATGGTTAGAAAACCAGCTGTTGAAAGCACAGCCATTCCGCTAAGGGCAGCTCCGCTGGTGCAACCTCTTCCTAATTGTGCTCCTATTCCAAAGAGCATTCCTCCCAGTAGTGCAAACCCCAGCCTTGTGGCTACCCTTACTCTGGGTCCGCGTTCTACCTTAAACTTCATTCGCCCGGAGATTAACCCCGAGAGAAGCCCTCCAATGAGAACTCCCAGTACCTCAATGGAAAGCCACGACTTAAGCGGGTGGCTATCGCCAGAAAGGTGATTTGCCCAAAACGTAGTTTTACTGGCATGATCAGGTGCAATAGCCTTAACCGTAACGGCCGCTAAATCCTTGGCAGCACCGCTAGCACCAAGCCCCCGACCTGCAATGAATATTGCCATAAGCAACACAAGCCCTAGCAGAAAACCGGCCAGGTATGAATTCATGTATTGACTCTTTTGCTGTTCCATATGATAATGATTTTAATCTTTTCTATACTAACATCCTCCCCGGGGTGCAACAACTATCGGTTGATCTTTTGAAATTAAATTGCTGGATTCACCACCTGACACCACGGGGAAATCGTTTACATCGTTACTGGTAAAAACACTTCGGATACCCTCCCTCTTCATAAAGCCATGCATAAAGCTGTTGGCTCCATAAATCAACCCTTTGGCATCGTAGCCAAGAAGGCGAAGGTATGCAGATACAAATGCACTATGCTGTCCGGTGTAACAATAAAAAACAATGGGTCCTTCAATGGGCAATGTACTTAATTGCATTGATCGTTTTAGCGACTCCTTTGGTTTGTACTGAACAGCTCCTGGTATATGACCTTTATTATATGAATCATCAGGCCAATAGTTTACGATATAGTAACTATTATTGGGCTCAAAAAGTTCATCTGGAGTAACCTTAGCCGGGTCGAAGCCCTCCTCAAAAAGTTTATGGGCTCTTTCCCTAAGTATGGCAAAGCCAAAAACCTCGTTAGTAACTATTCTGGGGTATTCACCCGCCAGATTCTTTGGATTCGGCGAATTCTCCAAAAAATTCTCATACTTATCTGAAATTCTGGCATGCCAGAAAGCTTTGGCTGTGGCAGGATGCCAACTGCTCATACCCAGACGAAGGCTAAACACATTATTATATCCAAGCAGACGAAGTATACCTGATGCATAGGATGTAACCTGCCCTGAATAGCAAATCAGCACAATTTTATTGAAACTATTTGGATCTATCTTTTGCTCAAAGTAATTGAGCAACTGATTAAAGGGGATATTTCTTGCGCCTGCAATGTGTGCTGCTTTAAAATCAACCTCGTCTCTGATGTCGAGAAGTAGAATGTTGCTATCGAGTTGCTGGAATAAATCAGGGGCTGATATTAGAGCGGGAACCTTATCGCTGTTAATAAAATCTCCCGTTTTCTCAATGTAGGTAATTAACGAATCGAATGCTACTTCGGGTGATAACGCTGAAGATACTGGATCTGTTTGCTTCGATCCGCATGAAGCCAAAAAAACCGAAGTAAAGCAAATGAATACTATAAGATACTTTTTCATATCTAGTTCTCCTTTTGATCTTTTTCAACCGCAGTGTTTTGGTCAATCACTTCATGCTCATCTTCCAGTTCCTCCCAACCTGTGATCATGGCTTTCATCGCTTCAAGGGGTTTTTTCCCTGTAGTGGTTAGGTAAACATGAGCTATCACAAATGCCACCAGCGCAAATGCTCCAATGGTATGAATAAGGGCAATCAAGCGTAGGTTAACCATATCAATTGATTTTATTGCACCTCCCGAGGGATATTTATAGTAGAGATACAAAAAGCCTGTGATTACCTGTACGGGTATTGCAAATATCTTTAATCCCAAGTAAACCAATCGCTGTAAGGGGTTAAACTTGTTGTATACCGATTTTTTGGTTGGGTGCGGTGCTCCTTTGAATATCCCTGTAATGTAATATGCTATTTGTGCTTTAATAAACTTGGAGGTGGGTATATACTGTCGCCATTCACCAGTGGTAAAATGCCAAAAAATGGCAAAAACAATAAGAGTAACCAAAGCCCAAAGTGAAATGTTATGCCAGCGCACTGCGCTCTCGAACCCCATCAGGTTGAATGATCCGTGGATATCAAATCCGGTAACAGCAAGAAACAGGATCAGGAATGCCTGACTCCAGTGCCAAAACCTTTCAAAAACCTTATAAACGTATGTTTCCTTAGCCATAGCTTATTCTATTTACTTGATATTTTTTTTCTCCTACGATAGGCGATGATCCTCATGGTTCCATGAGTAATAACACCGAAAAGCGTACCCAGTATTAAAAGGATGCCAATGGTATCGAGGGTTGCACTACGATCGCGGGCGGGCATATAAAAATCTGTAAGATTATGCAACCTTGAACCCTCGCGGGTATGACAGTCGGAACAGGAAAGCGACATTTCCTTTGGCGAAACCATATGTGAAATGGGGAGAAACATCTCGGTTTCCACAAATTCCCATTGACCGCTCCAGGGAAGCCCGGCAATTTTCATTCCTTCGCGTAGCGAAGATTCCCAGTTAAAATCGACCCATAATCCGCCTTTACCAGGTTCCCTATCCCACAGTTTTGCTTTTAGTATTCTATGATAATGAGGGTCGAATGGTTGCTTCCCTCTGTGTATTTTAACAGGCCATATCTGTGCTTTGCTATCTGTATAATCCCCAAATAGAGTGTTAATTTTCACTGGAAACTCTGTAATGCTGTCGCTAACCAGCATGTGGTCGGCCTGTCCGTTAAACCATACATACTCTGGCTCAACATTGCTAGCCCAGTATGCTGTTCCCTTAATCGACTGGTAAGAGATTCGTCCAGTGGAATCCATGTACTCAATGGGTTTGCCATCGTGCAAATCGCAAGCTGTGGACCAATCCCAGTAAGTTTTGGTGGGATTCACCTTTGCATAAGTGGGAATGTGGCAGGTCTGGCAAGCCACCTTAACGGTATGCTCATTGAGTTTACTCATAGCATGGGGAGTATTGCCATGGCATTGCGTACAGGTTGCCCTGTTGTAATCGTTGGATGCTGTCCCATAGTAGCGACCCAGCATTATATGATTCTGCGTTTTATGGCAATCGGTACAGCTCATGTCCAAACCCTCTCGCGCCATATGAACGTCAACATTACGATTGGTGTTAAGCAAGGCCTCTTCAAGGTGTCCGTGCTTGATGTTGTTGCCCCCGGCGCTGTAGAAGTGGCAGTACCCACAGTTATACTTTGTGGGTTTACCCACATTGGCAGTAATATAGTTGTAATCGGGCGCCAGAGGTCCACTTGATGGTGGGTAACCTGCACCGCCACTTGCCTTTTCGTAGGTCTGGGTATTGTCATGACAAATGAGGCAGTCCATGTTGCGCTGTTTGGTGAAGTCAAAGGTATCGTCTTCCCAGCCGTAGCCGGCATGGCACTTATTGCAGGTTCCTTCGCTTCCACCAATTCCTGTACAAAAGTTATTCACAAGATTTTTCTTTCCGAGATATACAACTCCCCGTCCTTCAATGAACGATTCTCGTTCCCATAGCCAATGGTGGTTGGTAAGCAGCTCATCGCCCCTGCCTGTATGGCACGAAAGGCACGCTTCTGTAACCTCTTGTGGCCGTTTAAAGTCCTTTTGCAACTCCGCAAACATGCTGTGATCTACAGCCTTTTTTGGACGGTTTTGAACCTCTACCTTTAATGCCTCAAGAACCGCAGGATCCATCTGTTTTGGCTTATCAAGAATGGCTATTGCTAAAAAGATTTGTGGAATAAGCACAATGGCCAGAAAGGGTAATAACTTCTTTTTCATCTGTTTTCAGGTATTTGAAAAGCCTTCGTTACAGAACAATATATGTATATATTCAGATATAAAAGTACGTGAAAATTTTATACTTGATATTTTCACCAATAAATTTAGACGGTTTTTAAATAATACTGTCTAATCTGATAAATGACAAATCTGTCGTTCTTAAAAAAACTTATACGTTTAAGGATTATCCACCGAGTTTAATTTGTTTCGCCAGTTTCGAGGCAAAAACAAAGTCGTTAAACTCCTTGTTCTCTGAATGTAGAACCTCCTCCTTGGTGCCCTCCCACCATTTCTTCCCTTCGTGAATAAAAATAATCTTATCGCCAATACCCATTACTGAGTTCATATCGTGAGTATTTACAATGGTGGTTATTCCATATTCCTCGGTAATTTCCTTGATAAGTTCATCGATAAGTATTGATGTAATGGGGTCGAGTCCCGAGTTGGGCTCATCGCAGAAAAGGTATCGTGGATTAAGGGCAATAGCCCTGGCAATGGCTACTCGTTTTTTCATTCCACCACTAAGTTCCGATGGGTAAAGATTATTAGAGTTCTCCATGTCAACTCTCCTAAGGCAAAAATTGGCCCGTTCAATCTTTTCTGTTCTTGTTTGGTTGGTGAACATGTCCAGGGGGTAAACCACGTTCTCCTCAACGGTGGCAGAGTCGAACAGGGCAGAGCCCTGAAATAGCATTCCAACTTCCTTGCGAAGATTTTTCTTCTCATTGAACGAAAGGGAATTAAAATGAGTATCGTCATAGTAAATATCTCCTTTATCCACCTCGTGAAGTCCAACTATTGATTTCATCAATACCGTTTTGCCCGATCCGCTGCGTCCAATGATAAGATTGGTCTTGCCCTTCTCGAACTCAGCATTGATGTTCTGAAGAACAATCCTATCGGGAAATGCTTTGGACACGTTTACAACTCTTATCATGAGAGCAAAAGTTGGGTTAATATAAGGTTAAATAGAAGAACAATCACGCTGCTGTAAACCACAGCCTTAGTACTGGATTGGCCCACTTCAAGCGATCCCCCAGAAACATAATAGCCATAAAACGATGATACAGAGGTGATGATAAACGCAAAGGCAATAGTCTTTATGATGGCATAGGTAATGTAGTAAGGGATAAAAATATACAGAATACCATCGAGATAATCCTGGGTTGAAATAACTCCGGTAAAAACACCCACAGCCCATCCTCCCGTGATACCCACGGCAATGCTCATTATGCAAAGGAGTGGGTTAAAGAGCATTGCTGCAACTATTTTGGGCAGAACCAAGTAATTGGCAGAGTTAACTCCCATGATCTCCAGGGCATCGATCTGTTCTGTGACCCTCATGGTTCCTATTTCGGATGCAATATTACTTCCAACCTTGCCTGCAAGGATCAGGGCAACGATGGTGGATGAGAACTCCAACAGAATGGTATCGCGGGCAGTTACTCCGATAAGATAGGTGGGTAAGAAGGGGTTCTCAATATTGTAAGCCGTTTGGATGGTGATTACAGCACCAGTAAATGCCGAAATAATGGCCACGATCCCAATGGAGTTTAACCCTAACTTCTCGATCTCCTTCACCATTTCGCGGTAGAAAATCCATCCTTTTTCGGGTCGTTTAAAAACCTTCAGCATGAAGAGCATGTACATTCCTATGGTATGGAACATCTTCATGTAGTTTTTTATTACAAATGTAATAATTTATGGTTATAAATGTTTCAAATCAAAAGGTTTGTGGCATGTAAAAATGGAGTGGGAAATTGATCTAAACGTTCAGGGTTCGAGGTGAAGTAGCTATCTGTTCTTTCTCCGTCATCGTACTCTCGTCATCGCGATCCCGACAATCATCCATTTTACCATATTCTTTGCATTCTGCCATACCAACTCCTTGGTCCATGTTAAAGGATTATTCGTCCAGCGCTGGGGGTGGACGGTGATCATAATCTGGGCGGGTAATCTATTTTGCTTTACCGCTTTAATGATTTCCTTTGTAATTCTAAAGGTTAATTTTTCTCTTTTCCATTGCTCCTGCTGGGGTACCTTATCGCGAACACTTACGCGCCATCCATCCCATCGGCGTCCTGTGTCTGTTAGATATAGCACCCTGTTGAAATCAACATCAAAGTATGGCTCACCAATTATTCCTAGTTGACGATAACTATACTTTTTCCAAATCTCCCGGTTGTCGTACTTGCTTCGTGGGCTGCCATGCATGCAGATGGTTCTAATATCGGCTATTTGACGGAATCTCTCGAGGTTATGCAGGAAAAGCTGATAGGCTGTGTCAGTCAATACGTCATTACGGGAAGTGTCGTTATTTTTAGAAGAGTCAACGAAGTAATCTTTTTCACTACTATCTAACAGATCGCTTCTGCTGACAGAATAATCAGCATCGCGGTAACGAGATGCAACTGTATCCATCGTCTCATAGTGATACCCTATTTCGTGACCCCTAGCAGCAATTTCTCTAATAATGCCTTCTTCAAAGCTCTCAGGAACCATTCGGAAGTAATAACTTCCTGCAATGCCTAACCCTTCCTCGATTTTGGCAGTAGCCAATGAGTTTTTGGGTTTTCTATCAACATCGTGGCGGAGAATGATTAAACGTTCCGAACTGTTGGTTGCGGGTTCTGAGTCGCGCGTTTGCGGGTTTGGCGTGTTTGATCGGTCCTGTTTTAGATATTCATAAAAGGTTATGAACCTATAGCCCTTATCCTGAAGGGTTTTAAGGAGGGATTTATATTTTAATATGGTAAAATCCATTACATTAACCTTAAAGTCAGGTAAAGTTATTGAATTGTTGGGAAATGATTACTTGAATGGGCAAAATAAAGATAATTCGCTGGATTTGCGACTTTTTTACCATGTCACATATCTTCCGCCATCCCCCTTTTCGTCATTGCGCTGACGCAGCGCGGAATCAGGCAGGAGTCACGTCCGAACGGGGAGTGAACCGATTAAGCGAGAGGGCGAGTTTGCGATGAAGCGTACTGTCGTCCTGTGCAAAGCGATCTGTTCGGGCAAAAGATTGCTTCGCCTTCGTCCCTCTGGCTCGCAATGACGCGGTTTGGAAATCAGGCGGGAGCTTGCCAAAATATTACGACCGAGGCAGGAGCCTCGTCCGAACGAGGGCCAGCAGGAGTCTCGGTAGATCGAAGAAAAATTATTCTTTAGGCTAAAACCCCATGCCAAATCCCACTTCAATCACACGGGTTTTTCCGTGGAGGTAAGGCGCCGAAAACATGTTAAGGTATTGCTGGGCTGTTCTTTCGTCCACATCATAACCCTGAACATCGTTAAGAGAAAATTTGGCAAACACCATTAAATTGGGAAAAGGGTTGACCTGAACAGAAAAAACCCAACTTTCTGATTCCCAGGTTATATCTTCCAAAACAGGTAGCTCATCAATACGTGGATTGCTCATACCCCTTATGTACTCGTAGTAATTGCCCTTTCGGGCAAGTGTATATGATGCAGAAAACTGTAGGGTGCTAACCGGGTAAATACGTATCGTGGCAAAAAATTCCTCGGCGTTGTCCTTTAGGTAATGTCCAAGGTTGTAACGGTTCGACTCGAAGCTGGTTGTGGGTTCGTCGTGCAGATAGGTTATGGGCTTAGTAAATGTATACTCGCTACCTACTATTACGTTGCGAACAGGCCAATGGGCTAATGAAAATCCTCCCTTATAGCCTATGAAATTATTACGATTGGGATCCACAACCCTTTTAATGGAGAACTCATCAATATAGCAGGTTGCATAAAGGTGAAGGTGCTTTATCTGCCGTGTGCTCACATTGAAAAATAAAGCATTATTCTGAAACGATGTACCCCAATGAACAGTGTGAACCAACGATTTATAAAAGAAAAACGGGATCAAATAGGCTAACTGTACATCCATATCGCCATACACAATGGAGTTTCCAAACGAAACGTTCAGGTGTTTTGCAGGCTTCACAGTAAACATGTTGGCCGCTATATACTTCCTCCTTTGAATAGTGCGAGGCCTACCATCGACCGGAAAAATTGAGTTTACGCTATCCACCGCCTCCGATACCAACCATCCATGATAGTAGTTAAACTCCAGCCATTTGGCTGGGTTCATGTACAGTTTTATCATGGGAAATGAAGGTGTTCTTCCCGAAAAAATATTACTACCATTCTGATTATCACCCCAAATCAGGTGATCCTTGATGATACCCAGTGATCCCCAACGCCACGACCAGGTTATGCCTCCACGCATCTCGCTGAACTCTCCTCCCGGCCCACCCAAGGTAAGACTCTTGTAGGTACCACCCTGCTCCTGCGTGAGAAACGATGGCTGAGCCAACCTCTGTCCATCCTGGTAATGATCGCGAAGGCTTGCATAAACCGACCAACTTTTGCCGAGATATGATATTGCCTCTGCCCCACCATAGGTGGTGAAAAAATCGGCATTTGTACCGGTAAAATATCGAAATCCATAAATGGGTCTGATCAGTGCGCTGAAAAATGTATCACGATACGCCACCTCCGGTAGCAGGAAATGAACCGAAAGGGTGCTGTCGCGCTTTATAATCGGCCACTTACCCTCCTTAAGGTTATCGCCCTCCATGGCGTACTCAGTCAGGTATTGATTCAGCCAGACCTTTTGTGTCCGGCTCAACTTTTCGTTACTTTCACTGGCAATCAGTAAGTAGTTGGCTATCTGCTTGCGTGAGTATGGCTTTATGGTGGTAGAAATATCTATAATGTGCATAGTGGCCAACTCATCCAGAAAGGTATAGATACCCCTATCGCTAACGTGCTGGTAGGCAACCTGTCCCTTCAGGGCAAAGGTAAAAACGATAATTGCGGTGGCGCACAAAAACCTTTTCATTCAGCAATGCTTTTGTGTGTAAATGCTTTGGCTAATTTAGCTAATCTATACAGAGAAACAAGGTGAATAGGGAAAATATTATATTTAGAGTTCATAGAGTGGCTAGAGTGACTTAAGTTAAGGGTTAAGTGTTTTGCGTATTTCCGGCATCGCCTGCTCTGAAGGCGGACTTGAGAAATACAGGCTGGAGCCTCGTTAGAACGGGGGGGAAAACAAGGTTAAAGGAAACAAGGTTAAAGGTTAAGGCTAAGGATACGCCTACCTTAATTTCATTTCGGTATGTAATGATTAAGGGAATCAGCGTTTTCGCGTTATTGCGATGCTGACGATTTGATCTGTTTTGCAAGAAAATAGGTTAGAGCCTAGCAGGATATTTACGATCGAGGCTGGAGCCTGCCTTCGGCAGATAAACCTCGTCCGAACGGGGAATAAACAAAACAAAGTATGTCATTTTTCGAAAAAAATACTCGTTCAGTAGTGAAAAATTTTATAAATCAACTTGTTCTAGATATTTCTCGAATAAAAGCACCTTTTTATCATCACTAGGATTAAAAAGGAATGGTTTTACATCAAGGGCCATTTCTTTCATATTTAAACTGGTGCACTTTTTTAACGCCTCAACCTTTAACTGCTTTGCTGAATTAATACCTAATTTGTGCTCCAAATACCTGTAGTTTGGCTTAAAGCCATTACCAAGAAGAGATACAATATCAAAAAAATCTCTTCCCTTATTCTTTTTTCGGTTAATAACAGCAAAAAACTTCATTGACAAAAGAATGTCCGCGGGCGTGCTACTTATTTGGGTAAAAACATCGAACTTGTTAATTATTGGCTTCTCGGTTTTATACAGAAAGCTATGTGCTTCAGAATCGAGCTGAATTGATATCTTCTCATTGGTATGGCCAGACAAACCTTCCCTGAAAAGTAATTCAGGGAATCGTATGTAGCAATGGTATGCCCCTTTGGTAACATTTTTCATTTCAACCTTAAAACCCAGCTTTGCTAGCCCCTTTTCAACTTCACTTGTTACTAAATCGAACTCCTGCTGGCTAAGGTTGAAGTTGTCAAAATCGAGATCCTCGGAGAACCTATTGTTTCCGTGAACTATTCGCAAACAGGTTCCCCCTAAAAAAGAGAGTTTTGAAGCATGCTTGGTGTCGAATATCAACTCCAGGATTTTATACTGCAAATATTCCCTAATCATAAAGCGCTCAAAAACATGCAGCGGCTCGGGATAGGATGTCTTTATTTGTGATAAACTAAGCATTGTGGTTCTTTTTAAATAATGCAACCCTTGTATTTAAAACCTTTGATTTGAAAAGCGATAAGTACTTTTCTAGCTTCGAGTAATCAATTGCTTCGTGTATCTGCAAATAATTTATGCGAAGCTCTCTAATTGAATCGTTATCGTTTACCTTGTTTAAGTACAAAAAATCTAAAAGGGCTTTTTCGGGATCGGCAATACTGATTGAATAGCCATTATGCTGGATTAGCGAGTAACCAAAAAACAGCTGGGGCTTGAGGTGTCTATAAATAAAACGACCCAGCTTATTGTTATATGTAGCCGTATTGTTGGTTGTTATGGAGGTAACGGCAAAAACACCTTCGGGAATCAAGCCGTAATACCATAAAGCACTTTCAAGTGAAACGTAAGCCGGTTTGTAGATTTTGTTAGCCAGAAGAAACAAAAAACTTTCACTTTTTTCATGATTTGCGAAGATGTAATACCCGTTCTTTATTTTTATCAAATAGCCCTTATGTTGCCATTCAACCAATCTTCGATTATCGAAATTGGGGTAGCTTTTCTCAATATCCGATATCGAGATAATTGGAAAGCCTCTAAAGGTATTTTGAAACTCAATAAATGACATCCTGTATTATTTTATTGTCAAATATAACAATATTTTAAGATAAAATCAAGTTTTTATTCTTACTAAAATTGGGGAATTCTTGGGGAAGGTTATAAAACAGGAGTAATGCGATGATCTCATCTCTCGTCAAAAAAGATGACGAGATCCGATCGAGCATTTTGGTAATCGCTATGAAAAATATGGTTATCTCAAATACTTCCTGCTTACAACTCCTTCAAGAATGCTCATTTGTTGAATTGCAATTTGATTCAACTTAACTAGGCGTTCGCTTTGCTTAATGGCCTCGTTAATAAATACAGCGTTTAGGTTCTCCATGTTCGATAGGCAAATAAGCTCGTTAATAGATGCGTAGTCTCAAATATTGCCCTTAAACGTAGGATTTGCATCTCGCCACTGCTTTGCAGTAACACCAAATAGTGCCATATTGAGCACATCGGCTTCGCTTGCATAAACTATGGAGATCTGCTCTTTGGTAAGCTCTATAGGTATAAGGTTTTGCTTAATGGCTTGTGTGTGGATATGGTAGTTGATTTTTGATAACTCGCGTTGAGCCGACCACTCTAGCTGCAGTTGTTCTTGCTCTTTTAAACGCTGAAACTCACGTACAAGATAAATTTTAAATTCAGGACTGATCCACATCCCAAATTCGAATGCTATATCCTTATGGGCATAAGTTCCACCGTAGCGACCAGCCTGTGCGCGTAATCCAATAGCCTTAGTACGTTCAACATACTCTTTTACGCTAATTTTGAAATTATTTAAACCAGACTTACTTCTAATTAGGGCGAATTCGCCATAATTAAAGTTTGGATTGTAAATTTGCTCCCATATACCCAAGTATTCCAATGTGTTTCTATTCCTTAACCAGTCGGATATGAAGAAATCACCATCCTTCGCCTTAAGCATATCTGTGATGCAAATAAAGTCCTCACCATGAACCTGAATAATGGTTACTTCGGCATCCTTAACTTTTATCCCAAATTTGTCATTAGCTTCTTGCTCTAATTACTGCCATTAAAGAAAACATTTTTACCCATTAATTACATGAAAGTTAAAATGACAAATCGATTAAGAAAAACTAAAAATTTGCAATCACAAATGATTGCAAATTAAGTTTTTCTAAATCGGGGTTAAACCCAGCTAAGCCATTAGCTCGCTTCGCTCCTAATGACCAATCTGGGTTTAACTTAGCCATTTTTTATTGCTTATTTTTCTGCCAAATTTAGAAATATTTCTTTGATGTCCTTTTTATAATGTGATAGGGCAAGGGAGCGATGATCTCGTCTCTCGTCAAAAAACAGACGAGATCCGAGACACGGTGAGATGAAGCGATCTGCTTGAGGTTGCTTCAACCCTTACACTTCGAGCACTTCGAGAGCCTCAGTGCCCACCTCAGCGTCCGGGTTTGACTTCGTCTAGCACTTCGTGGTTCGCAATGACGTAGTGCGAAAACAGGGAGCCTCGTCCCAAAGGGGAACCTGCAAGAGTAGAATGATATGTGGACCCATTTATAATAGCTAACTTGTCGAACGGGAGAAAAATTTAAGATCTCCTTTTTAAGCTAACCAATTCGTTAATTCCATATAAGGGAAGGTTTATTAGCCAGGCTTGCTCACGGTAATCGGACATGGAGGTTCGGATTGAGATATTGGGACTATATTTCTGATGGAATACTTTTAAACTCTTGGCCTGCAGATTCTCTTCGGCCTTAACTTCAACAGGGAGAACATTTCCACTATTTTGAACAAGAAAATCGATCTCAGAAGTTGACCTCTCGGCTGACCAATAAAAAATTGAATTGTTACTATTATTAACTAGCTGTTGAAGAACAAACTGCTCTGTGATGGCTCCTTTAAACTCATTAAAAATTCTATTCCCCTCCAGCAGGGTTTTTGCATCAAGGTTTCCCATTGCAGCAAGCAATCCGATGTCGACCAGATAGAGCTTAAATGCGCTTTGATCTTCATATGCTTTTAGTGGGATGGATGGTTTTGTGGCTCGAAACACCTTGTGAACCTGCCCACAATTAACAAGCCACTCAATGGCAAGCTCAAACTCTTTTGCCCTGGCTCCTTCCTTCATCACCCCATAAATAAACTTTCTGTTCTCCTTGGCAAGCTGCGATGGAATTGAGTTCCATACCATTCGAATACGAGGGACCAATTCTGTAGGTGCATGTTTAGAAAAATCTTGCTCATAAGCATCAAGGATATTTCTCTGAACATATCTCACCTCTTTAAAATCATAATCCTTTCGGAATACGGAGACTGCTTCGGGCATACCCCCTACAAAGTAGTAATGCCTCAATAACTCAACATACTTCATTTTGAAGGTGGTTATCAATGGCCAATCGCACGATTTTAATACTTCAAGAAGTCTCTTCTCTCCCAGGGCGTCGAGAAATTCGTAGTAGGACATGGGGTAAAGATCCATAAACTCAACCTTGCCAACAGGGAATGATGTGTGTGCGTGCAGAGCCAATCCCAAAAGCGATCCCGCTGCAATTATGAATAGATCAGGGGCATCCTCAAAAAAGTACTTTAGGGCATTCAGTGCGCTAGGAGCCGATTGTATCTCATCAAAAACAATTAAGGTATTGCTGGGTGTAATACTTATTCCCGACTCGGTCTGCAAAGCAATCTTTATTCGTTTAATATCAAAATCATGTTCAAAGAGTGACTGTAAGTGCCTGGACTTCTCAAAGTTCACATATAGGACCTTCTCAAAATACCTTTGCCCAAACTCTTTCATCAACCAGGTTTTTCCAACTTGTCGTGCACCTCTAACAACCAATG
>Ga0334883_1001811_pt1 | contig 29438 bp, 4 predicted proteins | sample GraSluR1_MG_6_FD_207230 | JGI IMG/M metagenome (GOLD analysis project Ga0334883, IMG submission 207230) | Sludge microbial communities from methane-producing bioreactor in Wageningen University, Netherlands - Granular Sludge_09_05-R1 | ecosystem: Engineered > Bioreactor > Anaerobic > Unclassified...
TGCCGTCTGTACTACAGCCAGCCCTGGGGGTACGGCAACTTCCTGGCGGTCCGGTATGTGGTCTCGACCCGCGGCACCCGGTTCGTCACGGTTTGCCGGGCGTTGGAGGCCCTCGACGCGATCGCCCGGCTCAAAGGGACCGATGCCCTGCTGTGCGACGTCGCCAACCGGCGGATTTCGCCGGCCATGCTCCGCCGCTTCGGATGGGAGCCCCACTGTCCCTCGCGGTGGCACCGCCACTACATCAAGCGTTTCTACGGCGAGTACCCCCATGTGGGGTGGGTCGGGCAAACTGATCTTGACCGCCCCCGCGCGGCGGGCCACACTGGCCCGCTATGCGCATCCTGACCCGATACGTCCTGATCGAACTCAGCCGGGTGTTTCTCGTTTCGCTGATTGCGCTGACCGGGCTGGCGATTCTTGGCGGGGTGGTGCGCGAGGCGATGGACAAGAGCCTGCCCCCGGCCCAGGTGTTGGGCCTGATTCCGTACATCCTTCCCGACTCGCTACGGTTTGCCGTGCCGGTGACGCTGCTCCTGGCGACGACCACTGTCTACTCGCGGATGTCGGGGGCCAACGAAATCGTCGCCATCAAGGCGTTGGGCATCGCGCCGACCGTGGTGCTTTGGCCGACGCTCGTCGTCGCCTTTCTGCTCAGCCTGGCGACGGTGTGGCTGAACGACGTGGCCGTCTCGTGGGGTCGAAACGGCGTTCAGCGCGTGGTCGTCGAAGCGGCGGAGGAGATCGCCTACGGCATGTTGCGAACGCAGCGCCGCTACAGCTCGTCGCGGTTTGCCATCAACGTCCGGGAGGTCCGGGACCGCAAGCTGCTTGGGCTGATGCTCTCGCTCAAGTCGCGGGGCAACACGCCGGGGGCGACGATCACCGCCGAAGAGGCCGAGCTGCGCTCCGACCGACGCAACAATCGTTTGATCATCAAGCTGCGCAACGGAACCGTCGAGGTCGACGGCGGGCCCCGGGCGCACTTCCCCGACGAGCAGCAGTACGAGGTGCCGCTGTGGGACGTCAGCCAGGCCGGGGGGATGACCGACTCGCCTTCTTGTCTGGCGCTGCGCGTGATCCCCGACGAAACGATCCGTCAGCAGGCCGAAATCGACCGCTACGAACAGGAGATGGCCGCTCGCGCCGCCTTGCAGATGCTCTGCGGCGATTTCGACGGCCTGGCAAGTCCCGAGTGGCGGAGCCGCCAACATGAGCTGGGCAGCCAGCGCGTCCGGCTTCACCGGCTGAAGACCGAGCCCCATCGGCGCTGGTCGGCGGGCTTTAGTTGCCTGTGCTTCGTGCTGGTCGGGGCCCCGATGGCCATCTGGCTACGCAACCGCGACTTTCTAACGAGCTTCTTTCTGTGTTTTGCCCCGATTCTGATCGTGTACTACCCGTTGCTCGCCTACGGCATCGATTCGGCCAAGCACGGTCGATTTCCACCCCACGTCGTATGGGCGGGGAACCTCGCGATGGTCGTGTGGGGGGCGTATTTGTTCCGCAAGGTGATGCGGTACTGAGGAGGAAATCGCAGATTGAAGATTGCAGATTGAAGAAGCAGGTGGGTATCGGTTGCCTCAGGCGATGCGGTGCCGGGGCGCGCGGGGCAACGGGGTGGGCCGAAGCGGGGCGGCGGGACGCTCTGGGGGCAAGCCTTATTTCAAATCCCAGGCGGTGACCCACTCGGTGCCGACGGGCTTCAGGCCGAAGTCCTTGTCGAGCCGTTCAGCGAAGTCGGGCATGTGGCCCGCCCCGTAGAAGATCGCCAGCTTGCGTTTTCCGCGGTCGATCTCCTTGCGCAAGACCTCCAGCGCTCTCTTGTTTCGCTCGCTCACCAGGGTTGAGCCCTCGGGCCCGTTGATCGCCGCGAGCGATCCGTCGAGCTCTTCGAATTGCTCGGCCATGATTCGCTTAAGAGCCAAAGCGCGGTCTTTTCGAAACAGGGCGCCGATCATGCGGAAGTCGGACGAGCCCACCGGGCTTCCGCCTTGACGGGTCATGGCGTAACCCAGCATCCGCATGAAGGTCTGATACATGCTCTCGCCGCGGTCTCGCATCGAGGCGGCGAATTGTTCGGGCGACATGTCGGCATGGACCATGTTGGCTCGCGTGTAGTCGACCTCCCGCAGTTGAAACTCGAGATCGAGCAATCGCGTCAGCCCGCCTTGGAGCGAGGAGACCGGATTGCCGCCGGGCTCGACGCCTCCTTTGGGGATACGGGTTCCCTCCGGGGCGACGAGTTCGAACAGCACGGCGTCGTACTGGGCGAAGCGATCGTTGAGTGTGCGGTAGTAGGTCTTGTCGCCCACATGGACGGCCGCCACGAGGTCCACGGAAGGCCATCGTTTCCCCCGATCCGCGGGTGTGAATCGGACGATCGACGCCTCCAGCGCGACGGGCGCGTCGTGCTCGTCACGAGCGAGGCGGAGGTAATTGGCCATGCCGCCGGCCGGCTCGTCGCCCTGAGCCGACGTCGAGGCCGCCCAGAGAATCATCACTAAAGAAAGGATGATTTTGTGTCGTCGCATGTGCGTCCTCTCCAAGCGAATGGGCCCCGCGGTGGCGATCCTCCCGCAAGTATACGACCGGTTGCAGAAGCCGACAAATGCCGCCGCTCTGCGTGGATCGGCCCAAGCTGCGAAATACGGCGGGTGCCGCAGAATAATACACCGGGAGGCCATAATTCACCAGGATCGGGTCCGACCGCACCACCGTGTCATCGAGATAACTCTTTTGTTTCAATGGGCTTAGGTTGACCGCGATGGCTTGCCTGTGCGATTTGGATACGGTGGCACGCGTTGTGCAAAGGGTTTCTCGATTGGGAAGACTCTGCATGATGCTGCGATCTCGCCAGGACTGCCGCGAAAGCCACCGCTAGTGATCGTCTTCTCTCTGCCGTGTGGGCAAACGGCGCAACGTAGCAAGGGCTTGACGGATAGGTATCGCCCGATCATGATAAATTGGTCAATCTGCAAAGATTAGGCGGCAGGATGTCTGCCGCTGGGGCGGGCGTGTTGAAGTGTTCGCAGCACCTCTCGTCTGATGTTGTTGTCGCGTAGCCGTTGATGCCGCGGGCAGAAGTTCCGCGGGACTCGACGCCACGGATTGGACCGGATCACCCGATGAGTCAACCCTACAACGCCGATCAACCCGTTCGCGTCGAGTGCGCCGCGGCCGCGCCATTTCAGAGCTGGATGTCGCAGGCGGGCGGTTCCCTGGCGGTCACCACCTACCAGGCCGGCAAAGTCGCCTTGATTGGCTGGGACGGCCGTCAGACGACCCTGCTGATGCGCGAGTTCGACAAGCCGTTGGGCCTGGCCGTGTCGGGCAACCGCATCGCGCTGGCGTCGCGCCATGAGGTTTGGCTCTTCGCGAATGCCCCGTTGCTTGCCCACGATTACCTGGAGGAGCATCCCGGCCGTTACGACGCGCTGTACTTGCCTCGGGTCACGTACCACACGGGCGACCTTCATACGCACGACGTGGCGTTCGAGGGCGACGACCTGCTGCTGGTCAACACGCGGTTCTCGTGTCTGGCGCGGCTGAGCGCCGGTTTCAGTTTCACGCCCGTGTGGCGTCCCAAGTTCGTCAGCGACCTGGTTCCCGAAGATCGCTGTCATCTCAACGGCGTCGCGCACCGGGACGGCAGGGCGAGGTACGTCACGGCGTTGGGCACGACGGATACGCCGGGCGGCTGGCGCGCGAACAAGGCGACCGGAGGCGTCTTGATCGACGTCGACAGCGACGAGGTCGTGCTGGGCGGGCTCTCGATGCCGCACTCTCCCCGGTGGTTTGGGGGGCGGTTGTGGGTGCTGAATTCGGGGACGGGCGAGCTGTTGGTGGTCGACCCGGCCGACGGGAGGCCCACCGTGGTCTGCGGCTTGCCCGGCTACTTGCGCGGGCTCGCGTTCGTGGGGCCCTACGCCCTGGTGGGGTTGTCGAAGATTCGCGAAAAGCACATCTTCGGCGGGCTGCCCATCCAGCAACGGGGCCACAAGCTGCTTTGCGGGGTGGCCGTGGTCGACTTGCGCTCGGGGGCCACGGCGGGCTTGTTCGAGTTCACCGCCGGGTGCGAGGAGCTTTACGACGTGCAGTTCTTGCCGGGCGTGCACCGTCCGTCCATTCTCAACCTCGAGAAGCCCGCGGTACGCCAGGCGATCACCCTTCCCGAGTCCTCCTTCTGGCTTCGGCCCAGTGCGGAGGCCTCCGACGACGCGGGCTCGACGGCCGACGCCGGGCGGCCCCAGGTCGCTCCGTTCGAGGCGGGGCCCCCCTCCTCCGGCGTCGAATCGGCTGAAAACATCCTTCCGGAATCCGGATCCAAGCTTTGAGGAACGAAAGAGATGTCGCTTCTACATTCGCCTAGGCTGCGAAGGATCTCGTCGCGGATCGCCAACCTCCGGGACCGCTTGAGCGGCAAGTCGCGAACCCTCCAGCAACGGAAGCCCCGGCGACTCGTGCTGGATCCGCTGGAAGAGCGCCAGTTGCTGGCCGTCAGCCCGGCCGACCTGTTCGACAACGTCGTCAACCAGTACACGGGCACCGCCACCCAGGGCACGATCTCCGCCCAGTCGGTCGCCGTCGACGACAACGGCGATTTCGTCGTGGCCTGGACCCGGTACGACGAGGTCTTCAACCAGGACGGCACGCGGGCGACCGATCCCGTGACCGGAGGGCTGATGTACGACGCGAACATCTACGCCCGCTACTTCACCGACGAGGTCCAGCGCATCCGATTGCCCGACCAGCTCGCCGAGGACTCGAACGGCGACGGCCTCGGCGGCACCTTCAAGCTCGTGTACGGCGGCAACGAGGTCCAGAAGCTCTCGATCACGGCGACGTACGAGCCGTTCACTTCGTTCCAGAGCACGATCAGCGGGTCGACCGTCCTGGGATTCGACGTCAACGGCGACGGAATCGTGGGCGCCGGCGAGACCACCACGTTCATCTTCAACGAGACCACGAACTTCACCCAGACCGCCGGCAACTTGCAGACGCAACTGCGCGGGCTGGGCGGCGCCCTGACCGACGTGAAGGTCACGGGCATCAACCCGCACGAGTTCCTGATCGAGTTCGGCGACATCTCCGGCGGCCTGAATCAGCCGCAGATCACCGTCGAGTCGTCGACCTTCACCAGCGGCTTTCTCCCCTCGGTGACGGTCGAGACGCTTCGGGAGCCTCGCGAACTGGGGCCGTTCCTCGTCTCGGCCACCAACCCCAATCAGACGGCCAACGGGATCGAGCAGATCTTTTTCGGCACCTCGACGAACACGTCGATTGCCGCGACCGTGACGGGACCCGCCGTACCGAACTTGTCGGGACCGCGCAACTCTCCGACGGATGTGCGGATGCCGGCGCCCGGTGTCAGCGTGACGCCGGTCCGCGAGCTGGTCGACGGCGTGTGGGTCGACAGCCTGACGACCTTCGACATCACGTTCAACGGGGGCACGGGGGCGACGGAGACCGACGCGGGCAAGAAGGACCATCCCGAGCTTGTCGTTTCGTGGGCGGCCGACGAGCTGGGCAACACGTCGGACGGGGGCGGCGATTTTGCCGCGATGGCCGAGGTCAACACGCTCAAGGAGCCCAGCCCCGAGTTCCGCGTCAATCCGCCCGAGCCCGACGATCCCTTTACGCGCTACCCCGACGGTTCGCCCCGGCCCGACAAGTACCATCAGACGAACCCCGCCGTGGCGATGGACTCCGACGGCGAGTTCGTGATCACCTGGGTGAGCCAGATTCCCGACTCGGTCGATCACAACAGCATCACCGACATCTTTGCGCGCCGTTTCGCTCCGGCGGGGCTCGTCGAGAATCCCACGTTCTTCGTCGACATGGATCTCGACCCGGTCGCCGCCGACCAGGAGACGCCGATCCAGGGCGTGATCGCCTTGGACAACGGTTTCCGGGTCAACACGGTCACGACGGGTCCGCAGGGCCAGCCGGCCGTGGCGATGGACGCGCGCGGCAATTTCACGATCGCCTGGGCGAGCAACGCCCAAAACGAGAGCTTCTTCAACAGCGTGCACGCGCGGCGCTATCACCGCGACGGAACGCCGCTGGGCCAGCAGTTCCTGGTCAACACCTACGACACGACCGAGCACTTCGATCCCGCGGTCGGCATGAGCGACGACGGCGAGCGGCTCGTCATCAGTTGGAACAACGAAGCAACCATTCGCGCGCGCATGTACGATGGCAATGGGCAACTGCTCACCACGCTCTCGCCGGGAGGCGGGTTCGCGTCGGCGATCGCCTTCGACACGGGCAACAACTTCATCATCACCCGCGAGGGACGATTCGACAGCGACAACATCCCCGTCGCCGCCGGTTTCGATTGGGGCGTTCAGGCGGTGATGTACAACGAGAACGGCGGGGTCATCCGGCCCAACTTCCGCATCAATAGCGCGTCGTTCAACACGGGGAGCACGCCGCTGTGGCCCAACAACCAGTACGGCGCCCAGGCGGGGCTCGACGCCGACGGCGACCTGGTCGTGGTCTACGAGGGGTTCGGCCCCGACATGGCCGACGACACGGGCATCTTCGGCTCGACGTTCAACCGGATCCTGAGCCGGCCCGAAAACGCCGACCTGCTCGCCTTCGTGCCGGGCACCGTGTTCAACAGCGGCGACGTCGACGCGACGATCGACGCCGTGTTGATCAACGCGACCAACCTGGGCGCGACCGACGAGCAACTGGGACGCATTCGGGCGATCTACAACGCGGTGGGCGGCCTGCTGCGGGGCGAGGCGTGGGGCGTCATGTACAGCAGCTTCGACGCCGACCCGCTCGACTCGATCCTCAACATCCTCGACAGCGACAGCGTGGTCAACGCCAATCGTGACGGCAGCAACCAGCGGTACATTCTCACGATTCCCACCAGCAGCACGGGCGGGAGCTTCAATATCCGCATGACGCACCCCAGCGTGGGCGGCTTCGAGCAGATCACGTTCAACCCCACCTACACGAATCAGACGCTCAACGTCGGGCAGACGCGCGAGAACTTGGAGGCGGCCCTCCGGGGCATGGCCCGAACCGGCGTGAACTGGCCCTACAGCACGTTCGAGGGCCCGGTGAGCGTCCGGGTGATTCAGAACGGCTTCGGCACGTTCTCGCAGGAGGTGACCAACCGCATCGGCACGCCGTGGGACCTGATCACGCGGGGGGTGAGCTCGACCGAGGCGGTGTTCGAGATCACCTTCCAGGGCGAGGTGCACGACACGGCCGTCGGTCTGTCGTGGAACACGAACAACCTTTCGGCCCAGAACGTGCCGGAGGTTCAGATCTGGAGCTTCTCGGCCACCAGCCAGGGCTGGTACCGGTTCGTTTTCGGCAGCGCGACGAGCCAGGACGTCTACTTCGACTCTTCCGATCTGGCCGGTTCGGCCAACCGGATCCGGACCGAGCTCGAGGCGGTTCTGGGGGTCACCGGCATCACGGTCAGCGTGCTGCCGGGCGGGCCTCCGTACCAATTCCAGGTGACCTATGGCGGCGCCGCCGCGGGCGTGAACCAGCCCGAGCCGCGGCAGATTCCTCCCCAGACGACCATCGACGTCTACCCGGGCGTGCTGGCGCCGACCACGACCCAGACCGGCAGCGCCAGCAGCTCGCCGCCGCCCGACATCTTCGTGCACACCTACGCCGACACCGGCACCCGGCAGACCGGGGCGAGCATCGGCATGGAGCGCGACGGCGACTTCACGATCGTGTGGACCCAGCACGACCGGTACACCTCGGGCGGGACCTCGAACCAGACGATCTTCTACCGCCGCTTCAACGACGACAAGGACACGGCCGGCCCGATCGTCACCGACGTGGGGTTCCACAACCGCGAACTCGTGCAAGACGGCGAGTCGGTCGAGGGCCCGGTGACGCACATGGTGCTGACGTTCGACGAGCCGTTGCTGACGATCGGCGCCGACAGCGTGTTCAATCCCGAGAACTACCGCATCTTCAAAAACGGCGTCGAGGTCGACGGCGGCGTGGTGGCCATCGAGTACGGCATGAACCGGGCCGCCGACCTGGCGTACAATCCCGACACGGGGCTGGCCTACATCGATCCGGCGACGGGCGGGTTCTACGACGTGAACCCCACGCCCACGAACAAGTACGAGGCGGTGCTGACGCTGGATGGCGACCCCTTGACCCCGGGCGTGCAGCCCCTTTCGGCCGGCACGTACGTGATCGAGGCTCTCGCCCCGGTCGACCCCACGCCGACCAGCCTGGGAGAGAGCGGGCTACGCGACAAGTCGAGCAACCCGCTCGGGTACACCGGCTTCGAGCCGCTGGGGGTCGACTTCTCGCAGACGTTTGTCGTGCGCCAGGCCCCCACGGGCGGCAACGGCGATAAGGAGGTCACCGACGCGACGCAACAGGGCGCCAAGGGCCGGTTCTTCCCCGAGAGCGCCAAGGCCGTCGGCGTCGACGCCGACGGCGACTACGTGGTCGCGTGGACCGCCGCGGATGGCGGGGTCGATCGCGTCTACTACCGACTCTTCAACGCCGACGGCACCCCGGCGGTCGATTTGTTCGGCAACCCGATCCCCGTCCGCGAGGTTACGGCGGGCGACGGCAATTCCCCGTCCTTTGCCTTCGACGACCAGCGCTATGCCAACGTGGCGGTCGACGCCGACGGCGACTTCGTGGTCACCTGGACCAACTACCGGGGCACCGGCGACGCCAGGGACGCCGACATCTACGCCCGACGATTCGATTCGACCGGCGATCCGCTGGGCGATTCGTTCCGGGTGAACACCTATGGGGCGGGCGAACTCGACCTCAACGACCCCACGCGCAGCAATCAGAAGTTCTCGTCGGTGGCCATCGACGTCGACGGCGACTTCGTGATTACCTGGGCCAGCTACGCCCAGGAGTCGGCCGGCCGGTTGGGGACGGGCTACGGCGTGTACGCCAAGAAATACGACTCCCAGATCAGCTACGACAACCAGAACAACGTGCTGCCGCCGCGCCAGGCGATCGCCGAATTCCAGGTCAACTCGACGACCGGGGGCAACCAGACCATGCCCTCGGTCGACATGGACGCCCACGGCAATTTCGTCATCACCTGGGCCAGCGATCAGGGCGGCCTGGGCACCGATATCGTGGCCAGGGCGTTTACCGCGGCCGGCGCCCCGATCCCCATTTCGGCGGGTCTGGGCGTCACGGGATGGCAGGCGGGCGAGATCCTCGTCAACCAGACCACCGACGGCAACCAGTTGTATCCCACCGTCGCCATGGATCTGGGCGGCAGCAGTTTCGTGGTCACCTGGTCGAGTTCCGGCCAGGACGGCAGCGGGTGGGGGGTGTACGCCCGAACCTTTGCCATCCCCAAGACGATCACCGATCCGTTCGTCGGACTGATCGTCCCCAGCTCGTCGGAGTTCCGGGTCAATACGACCACCACGGCCAACCAAATCTACTCGTCGGTCGCCATGGACCACCAAGGCGACTTCGTCGTCGTCTGGAGCGGCTTCGGCGACCAGTTCGGGCAGGAAGACCTTTCGGGGTTCGGCGTCTTCTACCAGCGGTACAATGCCGGGGCCATCCCGGTCGGCGGGGAGACCCGCGTCAACCAGACCACCGCCGGCAACCAGTGGCTCCCGTCGGTCGACATGGACGGCGAGGGCAACTTCGTCGCCGTGTGGCAGGGCAGCGACGCCACGGGCGAGGGCGGGGTCTACATCTTCGACAGCGTTCTCGTCGACGCCCAGATCGACAACGATCCGCCCATCGTGACCGACGTGGTCCGAGGACTGTCCGGAGGCGACCGGGAGCGGGTCTTCGAGGGGGCCGTGCTCGAGACGAACACGATCGACCGGCTCACGGTCATCTTCGGCGAGCGGCTTTCGGTGGCGGGGGGCACCTCCGGGTTCACCAGCGTCACGAATCCGCTCAATTGGTCGCTCGAGAAGGACGGCGCCGAGATCGTCGGCGGGATCCTCGGCATCCAGTTCGCGTATAACGCCGAGACGCGCAAGTACGAGGCGGTCGTCCACTTCGACGGCAACGGCCTGCTTCCCGGCCAGCCCCGCCTGGATCCAGGGGCGTACACCCTTACGGCGACCAGCGCGATCACCGACGGCCTCAACCAGTTGGACGGCAACTACAACGGATTGCCCGGCAGCGATCCCGAGCAAGGCTATCGCCTGAATTTCTTCGTGGCCGACAACGCGACCAACGGGCCCGAGTTCCGCGTCAACGAGGAGACCCGTTACCTGCAAGAAGTCAGCACCACGATGGGCACGGGGTTCGCGCGCGAGGAGAACAAACGCGCGGTCGCCGTCGACCACGACGGCGACTTCGTGGTCGTGTGGACGAGCCACGGGCAGGACGATCCGAACGACCCGACCGGGGCGGGCGTCTACATGCGCATGTACGACCGCAACGACCAGCCCCTGACGGGCGAGATCCTGGTCAACACAACCACGATGGGGCACCAGCGGAACGCCTCGGTCGCCATGGACGCCGACGGCGACTTCGTGATCGTATGGGAGGCGCGGAACGTCGACGGCACCACGGGCGACATCGGCGATCACCCCGACGGGAGTTGGGGCGTGTACGCCCGCCGGTTCGACGCCACCGGCGCCCCGCTCGGCGAAGAGTTCCTCGTGAACACCGAGACGCTGGGCGACCAGTGGAATCCGGCCGTCGCGATGGACAGCTACGGCAACTTCGCCATCACGTGGGTGCACACGCACGGGCAGAACTTCAGTTTCTTCCACGACGTTCGGGTCCAGCGCTACAACGTGGCCGGGGAGCGGATCGGCACCGAGTTCCAGGCGAACTCGAGGGACGTGCCCGGCGTGCCGGGGCGGGGAAGGCTCCCGGCCGGCGGCGGCGGCACCGAGGTCAACCCGCAAGTCGCCCTGGACGACGAGGGGAACCTGGTCGTCGTGTGGGAGTTGGTGACCCTCTACAACGACGGCGCCTGGAGCGACCAGATCATCGTGGGCCGGCTGTTCGACGCGGATTCGGCCCCGCGCGTGAACGCCTGGACCAGCACCACGGACGAGTTCCAGATCAGTCCCGACACGATCGAGGGCCAGCCGGCCCCGGCGTTCGGCGATTTCCGATCCGACCCCGAGCACCGCGAGCACCAGAGCCCGGTCGACGTGATCGGGCCGAACGACATCCGCCGCACGGCGCGGAATCCCCAGGTCGCCATGGACGACCAGGGGCGATTCTACGTCGTGTGGGAGTCGTTCCAGGACAACGACATCGACGAAGACGACGACACCCAGGGAGACTCTCCCAGCCAGGACAATGACGACTGGCCCGACAGCTACGGCATCTACTTCCGCCAGTTCACGTCGAACGGGTCGCCCATGACCTACTTCAACGCGAACATGGTGAACACGCTGGCCGGGGGCGTCGATCCGAACTTCGCCTTCGCCCAGGTGAACCCGTCGATCGCCATCGACGCCGATGGCGATCTGGCCGTGGTGTGGAACGGCAACGGCGCCGAGCCCCGCGAGTTCAACTCGAGCGACCCGCGCCAGGTCGTCAACCACGACAGCGAGGGCATCTGGATCCGCTGGTGGCACGCCGGCGGCGACGGGCGGAGCATCAACTACGTGACCCAGCAGAAGCGGGTCAACTTCACCGAGGGGGGCGTGCAGCACTTCCCCAGCATCGCGATGCAGCCCGACGGCAGCTCCGTCGTGGTGTGGAGCGGCGCGGGAGTGGGCGACACCGACGGCATTTTCGCCCGGCGCTACGACTCGGCAGTCGACAACGCCGGCCCGCGCACCTACGAGATGTGGCAACTCCGGGCCGACGGAGCGCGCCAACGGGTCACCGGCGCCGAGGAGTTGGACTCGGTGCGTCAATTGATCGTCGTGTTCGACGAGGCGATGTGGACCAGCGGAGACGACCGCGTCACCAACCCCGCCAACTGGAGGTTGTTGTCCGGCGGCGAGGAGATGGTCGACGTCATCGACACGATCACGTTCGGCCTGAATCCTTCGACGAACAAGTGGGAAGCGGTCGTCACGTTCATCGAGGCGTTGCCCGAGGGCAATTACGAGCTGAGGGCGCTGACGCCGATCCGCGATCAGGCGCAGTCGGGCCTCCGCGACGCGATCGGCAACCCGCTGGCGCGGACGGGCCTGGCGCCCAACGGCTTGGACCAATCGCACTTCTTCAGCGTCTCGGGCGTGGAGGAGGGCGATGAGAACGGGGACGGTCGAAAGACCGACATGGCCATCGGCCTGGGCACGACCTTCCCCGAGACGCGCCGGGCGGTCGCCTCGGATGCCGACGGCGACCAGGTCGCCGTGTGGACCGGCGCGAACGGCCAGGTCTACGTAGGCATGTACGACGCCGACGGCCGGCCCGCGCCCACGCGGCCGGCTCCCTTCCTCGTGTACGAGGGCAGCAGCAACGCGCCCGAGTTCGCGGGCGACGGGCAGCGGCACGCGACCGTGGCGGCCGACGCCGACGGCGACTTCGTCGTGACCTGGACCAACTACGACGCCACGACCGGCGACGCCGACATCTACCTGCGACGGTTTAACGCCGACGGCAGCGCGGCCGGCGATGCCGTGCGCGTCAACGCCTACGGCGCCTCGGGAAGCCCCACGCAAAGCAACCAGAAGTGGCCGGTCGTGGCCATGGAGCCCGACGGCGATTTCATCGTCACGTGGTCGAGCTACGCCCAGGAGAACAACGGGCAGCCCGGCAGCGGATACGGTGTGTACGCCCGGCGCTACAGCGCTTCGGGCCTGTCCCTGGTCTCGGAGTTCCAGGTCAACGTGACCACGGAAGGCGACCAGATGCGCTCGAGCGTGGCGGTCGACTCGTCGGGCGGCTTCGTGATCGTCTGGGAAAGCAACCAGAACGGCGTCGGCAAGGACATCGTGGCCCGAAGCTTCTGGCCGGACGGTTCGCCCCAGGCGTTCGGGGGCGATCTCGGGTATCTCTACGGCGAGTTCATCGTCAACCAGACCACCAACGGCGACCAGACCCAGCCCGACGTGGCCATGCGGGACGACGGCAGCTCGTACGTCGTGGTTTGGACTTCGCCCGACGGGAGCCAGACGGGAATCTTCGGCCGGGAAATGGGGCGCATCACGGCCGCGACCGAGGCCTCCCGCGCCCTGTTTGCGGCCGAGGTGCCCGCCACGGGGCTTTCGATCCCCCACGTGACCAATCCGCCCGTCGACACGACCACGGCCCAGGCGGTGGTGTCGAACATCGATGTGACCGGCAATTTCACGATCGCCGACCTGGACGTTCGCGTGAACATCCAGCACCCCCGGGTCAGCGACCTCACGCTCGAGTTGACCCACCCCAGCGGGGCGTCGATCGTGCTGGCCCAGCGCGTGCCCCGCGACCCCACGCAGACGCCCCCCGAATTGCTGGGCGCCGATTTCGCGGGCACGATCTTCGACGATGAGGCGATCGTGGCCATCGACCAGTACCCCCAGGCACAGCCGCCGTTCACGGGCCATTACAGTCCCGCGCCCGGCGCCCTTGCCCAATTCGACGGGTTGCCGGCCCAGGGAACGTGGACCCTGACGATCTACGACTCGGTCGCCGGGCCCTACGAACCGCGGCTCGATCCGGACGATCCCCAGGTTCCCCTGCAGGCGTTCTTGAACGGGTGGTCGCTGGACATCGGCATCGGCCTACAGGCCAGCGTCGAATTCAAGGTCAGCACGTCGACGACCGGTACGCAGGCGAATCCTTCGATCGCCGCGTCGTCGACCGGCGATTACGTGGTGGTCTGGAGCGGCGTGGGCAACCAGCCGGGGCAGGAAGATCTCTCGAACCAGGGAGTCTTTTATCAGCGATTCGGCCTGGGTGGAGCCAAGGTCGGCACCGAGACCCGCGTCAACCGGATCGTCGACGGACGGCAGTGGATTCCCTCGGTGGCGTCCGACGTCGACGGCAACTTCGTCGTCGTCTGGACCGGTCCCAGCGCCACGGCCTTGACGACCGAGGTCTACAAGTACACGAGCACCGACATCTCGATTCAAGACACCCACGGTCCGACCGTCACCGAGGTGCAGACTTCAGACGGCCGGAAGCTCAAGGAGGGAGGGGTCGTCGGCCCGATCACCGAGCTGATCGTCAGCTTCAGCGAAGACCTCTCGATCCGCGAGGTCGACGTCGCCGGCGCCGGGCGCGCCGATTACGAGCTGGCCCTGCCGCGCATGCCGATCGAGGGCGGCGCGGGAGTCCGCAACGGCGAGTGGTTCCGGGTGCGCGACCGGCGCGGCACCGAAGTCCAATTCGAGTTCGATACGGGTGACGGGCAGATCGCCGCCGGCAGCCACGTGATGATCTCGGTCAACAACTTCACCGACACCCAGGCGACGGTGGCCGCCAAGGTCGTCGCCGCGATCGACGGCAGCGGCCTGGTCGACGTGATCGCCCGCGCCGAGACCGGCACCGGCGTCGCCTCGGTGATCGTCAACGACACGCGCGACGTCAGGCTGTCGAGCGGGGCGGCGGTCCAATTGAATCGTCTTGCCCGCCAGGAGCTGGTCATCCCCTGGATGCCGGTCGAGCAGGGTCCCGGCATTCTCGACGGCGAGCGCTTCACCGTGAGGAGCCCGCTCGGATACCAGGTCACCTTCGAGTTCGACAAGAACGGCACGGTCCAACCCGACAGCGACGTGATCCTCGCCGTCGACGACCTGTTCGACACGCGGCTGACCATCGCCCAGAAGGTCGCCGACGCCATCAACGCCGCCGGCACCCTGGTGAACGTGACGGCCTACGTCGACGACGACGGCGTCGTCTCGGTCGTGATCGAGGGCGCGGCCGATGTGCGCCAGAGCTTCAACGCCAAATTGACCCTCAACCGGCTCTACGACGGGCCCGGTCCCGACAGCGTGCTCAATCCCGACAACTGGGCGCTCTTGAAGAACGGCACCGTGATCGCCGACGCGATCGTGGGAGTCAGCTTCCAGCGCGGTCCCAGCCGCAAGTACCAAGCGGTCGTGCAACTGGACGGCAACGGCCTGCTGGGAGGCGTGACGCCTCTGTCGGAAGGCAACTACACGCTGGTCGTCTACGACACGATTCAAGACAAGTACAGTTTCCGTCTCGACAGCCCGTTCTCCCTGGGCAACGCGCTGGACGGCGACTTCGACGGCATTCCCGGAACGGATCTCGCCGTCAGCGCCGTGCCCGGCTACTCGTTGAATTTCACCGTCGCGGCGACGGGCGACCGGATCGGCCCCGAGTTCCGCATCAGCGAGGACACAAAGTGGCAAAAGACCTTTGCCCAGCCTCTCGGGACCGGGTACGGAAAGGAGCAGACCACCCGCACCGTGGTCGTCGACAACGACGGCGATTTCGCCGTGGTGTGGACCAGTTACGGGCAGGACGACCCCAGCGACCCCAACGGGGCCGGCGTCTACCTCCGCCTGTTCGACCGCAACGACGTGCCGCTCACCGGCGAGATTTTGGTGAACACGGTCACCCAGGGCGATCAGCGGAATCCCTCGATCGCCATGGACGCCGACGGCGACCTCGTGGTGGTGTGGGAGTCGAAGGGCGACAACGTCGACGGGAGCTGGGGCATCTTCGGGCGGCGATTCAACTCGGTGGGCACTCCGCTGGGCGACCAGTTCCGCGTGAACACCCACACGCAGAACGACCAGTTGAACCCCGCCGTTTCGATGGACGAGTTCGGCAACTTCGTCGTCGTCTGGGCCAGCAAGGGACAGTCGTACAGTTATTTCAACGACGTCCGCGGGCAGGTCTACAACCATCGGGGCGAGCGGGTGACGTCGGAGTTCCGCGTCAACGAGGCGAACATCCCCGGCACCCAGACCCTGCCGGGCAGCATCGAGCTGAATCCGACGGTAGCGATGGACATTACCGGCAACTTCGTCGTGGCCTGGGAACTGGCCGTGGCGCAAAACGACGGGGTCGCGCTGGAGAGCGACATCTACGCCCGCGTGTTCGACGCCTTGGCCAATCCGACGACGGGCGAGTTCCAGGTGAACGACGGCTCGAGCAGCTTCCTCGCCGACCCGGAACACAACCCCCGGGAAGACGCGGGAGCGGGCGGCGATCTATTCCGCCGCGCGCGCAACCCCCAGGCCACCATGGACGGCGACGGCAATTTCATCATCGTCTGGGAAGCGTTCCAGGATAACGACCTCGACGCGGCCTCGGGCCCCGACAGCTACGGCATCTATTTCCGCCGGTTCCAGCCCGACGGAACGCCCGACATGGGCTCCGACCACCAGGCCAACCTGGTGATCACGACGGACGACCTCACGGTGCTCGACAGTTCGATCAACAGCGACAGGTTCGGCTACAGTCAGGTGAACCCCTCGATCGCCATGGACGTCGACGGCGACTACGCGGTGGTCTGGAACGGCAACGGCGCGGTCCCCCATCCGCTCGACCCGCGCGGCCAGAGCGTCACGAACGCCGACAACGAGGGCGTGTGGATCCGCAAGTTCCACACGGACGCGGGGGGCGGCACCGAGTTCGTGTCGACCCAGTCGCGCGTGAACATGACTTCGGCCGGGATCCAGCAATTCCCCTCGATCGGCATGACACCCTCGGGCGATATGGTCGTGGTTTGGAGCGGCACCGGCGTCGGCGACCAGTACGGCATCTTCGCCCGCCGCTACCTCGACCCCACCGACACGGCCGGCCCGCGGGTCAGCGACGTGCTCGACTCGGAGGGCCAGCGGATCGAGTTGGGCGCCCAGCTCACCGGCGAGGTTGCCCAAATCACGGTCGTCTTCGACGAAGAGATGATGACGACCGGTCCGAACAGCGTGACCAACCCGAACAACTACCGCATCCTCAAGAACGGCGCCGTGGCCGGCGTGTCGATCCACTCGATCACCTTCGGCCTGAACCCGGCGACGAACAAGTGGGAGGCCGTGCTGACGCTCGACGGCGATCCGCGGACGCTCGAGCCCGACCCCTTGGAGGAAGGCCAATACGAACTGGTGATCGTCAACACCCTGCGCGACGTGGTGGGGAACCCGCTGGCAAGCACGGGGCGGAATCCCAACGGCGCGAATTTCGCGACGACGTTCAACGTGGCGACGGTCATCGGCACCGGCACCGGAGAGATGTTGGTCAACGACACGGTGGACGGAGACCAGTACACGCGGACGCTCGTGCCCGACGGCCCCGAGAGCAGCCCCCGGGCCGTGGCCGCCGACGATGACGGCGAGTACGTCGTGGTTTGGACCGACTCGACGCCGGGCCAGGAAGGCGTTTACGCCAAGGTCTACAACGACTTGCGCTGGTTCAACATACCGGCGGGCAACCCGGTGCTGCCGGCCGGGCGCATGTCGGCCGGGCCCCAACCCGACGCGAACATTCGGGTGACCGACAACCCGACCGCCGAGTACGCCTCGGTCGCGCGCGACGCCGACGGCGATTTCGTGGTCACCTGGTCGCAGAACGACGGGACCAAGAACGTTCCCGACTGGAACGTCTACGCGCGGCGTTACGACGCCACGGGCCGGCCCTTCGGCGGCGCCTTCCTGGTCAACACCGAGACCGACTTCGCCCAGCGCTACCCGGCCGTGGCCGTGGACGTCGACGGCGACTTCGTCATTACCTGGCAGAGCCAGGACCAGGACGGCAGCGGTTACGGCATCTACGCCCAGCGCTACAGCCCCGCGGGCCTTCCCATCGGCGGCGTCGACGAGGTCCAGTTGTTGAGCTTCGTCGGCAACCCGACGGGTACCTTCTCGCTGCGGTGGGACGGCGATAACGACCCCGCCACGCCGAACGTCACCGCTCCCATCACGTTCACCGGCAACACCTTCGACGTGGTCGCCGAGGTCGAGGCCCGGCTCAACGAGCTGGCGGGCAACGTGAACCGGCTCCGGGCCACCGCGATCAGCCTCAACCAGATCCTCATCCAGTTCGTGGGCGTGGGAGGCAGCAAGGACCAGGCTCAGATTCAGGTGAATCCGGCCGGAACGAACCTGGTGGGCGATCCCGGCGCGGGCCTGGTCATCACCACGGAGCTCGAAGGGCGCACGGGCGAGTTCCGCGTCAACGACACCACGGAAAACGATCAGGTCTGGCCCAGCATCGCCATGGACGCCGACGGCCGGTTCGTCATCAGTTGGACCAGCTTCGGCCAGGACGGCGACGCGCCCCAGCACAGCAACGTGTACGCGAAGCAATTCGTGTCGAACACCGCCTTCTACACCTCGGGCGGCGGCGTTTCACGTCCCTATGCGTGGGAAACCGTCTTGCGGAGCCAGCCCGATGCGAAGTGGCAGGTGTCGACCGGCGACCCCGACGACTACCTCGTGCCCGCGGGCATGGGCTACGACGGGGTGGTCCAGATCAACATTCCGGGCGTCGGATATGGCAGCGGGACGTTGCTCAGCAGCGGCCAGCACATCCTCACCGCGGCCCACGTCGTCGACATGGCCGGCGGCGTACCCTGGCCGTTCGTCGACGTCGCGTTCGACGTGCCGGGCGGGCGCATGACGATGACCGCCACCCAGATCTTCATCCATCCCGATTGGAACGGCGATATTTTCAGCGGCAGCGACCTCGCGATGATCGTCCTTCCCGAACAGGCGCCCGCCATTGTCGAGCGCTACGACATCTACCGCGGAAGCGACGAGCTTGGCCAGATCGCCACCATGGTGGGCTACGGCGCCGCCGGCCAAGGCGAGGAGCTGGTCTTCGACGAGCTGAAGCGGCGGACCCAGAACGTCTTCGAGGTCTACGGCGACGCCTTCAACGGCCAGTCGACCAGCGACTACTATCTGGGGCCGGGGACGTTCAACGTGCCCGTCGGGAACATCCTGGTCTACGACTTCGACAGCGGCCTCGCGGCGAACGATACGTTCGGCCTGGTGTTCGGCCTCAAGGATCTTGGCCTGGGGCACGCGGAAGGAAGCTCGGCGCACGGCGACTCCGGAGGCCCGGCCTTCATCAAGAGCCGAATCGCCGGGGTGACCAGCGGGGGAATGGAGCATGTCAGCACCGATTCCGACGCGATCCCGTTCAACGTCAGCTTCGGCACGACCGGGTGGTTCACCCGGGTGTCGTACTTCGCCGACTGGATCGACTCGCTGACCGAGTCGAGCGGCGCGGAGTTCCTCGTCAACGACACGATCGCCAACGACCAGAAGTGGTCGTCGGTTGCGATGGACGCCGACGGCGACTTCGTCATCACCTGGACCAGCTACGGCCAGGATGGGGTGGGCGACGGGTACGGCAGCGGCTACGACGGCCAGCAGGGCGTGTTCGCCAAGCGCTACCACGCCGACGGCACGGAAGTCGACATCGTCGATCCGGTGACCGGCTTGCCGGTGGCCACCGACCCCGACCGCCTCGACCCGATCACCGGCTTGCCGCTGCCCATCAACGAGTTCCAGGTCAACACCTCCCGCGACGGCAACCAGCAGCGCTCCCAGGTGTCGATGGACGCCGACGGCGACTTCACGATCGTGTGGGAGAGCTCCCTGGCCCCGTCGACGGTCGGCAGCTACGACATCTACGCCCAACGGTACGTCGCCAACTACAAGATGGGCACGAGCCCCTACCAGGGGGTCTACGGGCAGCTCGGCGGCGAGATGGCGATCAACCGCACCAGGGCCGGCGACCAGCGGTCGCCCTCGGTCGCGTTGAACGACACGGGCGACGCCGTGTTCGTCTGGTCGGGCTACGGCGAACAGCCTTATGCCGACCGGAGCGACACCCAGGGCGTCTTCCACCTCCGCACCGAGAAATCGAAGGACGACGCGGGACCGGTTATCGCCGACGTGCTCCAAGTGTTCGATGACGGCGGAACCTTCTCGCTCGAGCGGGTCACCAACGGAGCCGAGCTGCCCAACGTGGTCACCCAGTTCCTGGTCAGCTTCGGCGAGGATCTCTTCGCCGAGAACGACTACGCCCTCGAGAGCATTCTCACCCGGGGCAACTGGGCGTTGTACCAGAACGGGAGGCCGTTGTCCGGCGCGATCGCCGCGGTCGAATTCGGCCTCAACCAGACGTCGAAGACGAGCCCGGCCATCCTTCCCGGCGAAACGAACAAGTACGAGGCGATCGTCACGTTCGACGGCGACCCCAACGTGCCCGGCAATCAGCCGCTGCCGCCGGGAAGGTACACCCTGGCGATCCGCGACACGGTGGAAGACCTTTTCGGGAACCGGCTCGACGGCAACTACGACGGCACGCCCGGCGGCGATTTCAACCGCGAGTTCGTGGTGCTGGGAAGCATCGACGACGATCCCGATTCTCCCACCGATCCCACGGAAGACGACGAGGACGATCAGGTCAACGTCAACGAGGCGGGCAACCAGATCGACCCGGCCGTGGCGGCAAACGACGCGGGCGACTACGTGATCGTCTGGGTCGAGAACAACGACATCGTCGGCCGCCGCTACGACCGCTACGGCAGCCCCCGGGGCGCCCAGTTCGTGGTCAACACCTACCGCGACGGCATCCAGGGCGAGCCCGACGTGGCCATGGACCGCCACGGCAACTTCGTGGTGACCTGGTCGGGCGTGGGCGAGCGGGATCAGGTGGGCCGGCTCGACGAGGTCGGCATCTTCGCCCGCGTGTACGACGCCTTCGGCGTGCCCCTGGGCGACCAGTTCCACGTGAACCAGTACCACCTGAACGCGCAGAACGAGCCCAGCGTGGGCATGAGCGGCAGCGGCGATTTCGTCATCAGTTGGACCAGCTACGGCCAGGACGGCGACGTCGACGGCGTCTTCGCCCGGCAGTTCCGCTTCAACGGCGAGGCCAAGGGCGACGAGTTCCAGGTCAACAGCCACTGGAACAATCGCCAGGATCGCAGCGACGTGGGGATGGACAACAACGGGAACTTCGTCGTCGTCTGGGCCGCGTACCGGCACCCGGCCGACGACAACGAGTGGGGCATCTTCGGGCAGCGCTTCAACGCGGCCGGCGCGAAGCTCGGCGGCGAGTTCCTCGTCAACACCTCCACCAGCGACGACCAGATGGAGCCGGCCGTCGCCGTGGATCCCGTGGGCAACTTCGTCGTCACCTGGGCGAGCTTCGGGCAGGACGGCAGCGGATGGGGCGTCTACGCTCGCCGGTTCAACGCGGCGGGCACCGCCCTGGACGCCAACGCCTTCCGCGTCAACCAAACGACGCTCAACTGGCAGTACCAGCCCGACGTGTCGATGGACAACAGCGGCAATTTCGTGGTCACCTGGGCGGCCGACGCCCAGGACAATCCCGGCCTGGCCGACCTGGGCGTTTACGCCCGGGCCTATCGGGCCGACGGCACCGCCCGGTTCCCCGGCCAGGGGGAGTTCCGCGTGAACGCCAACATCGAGGGCCACCAGTTCCGTCCGGCCGTGGCCCTCGACGCCGACGGCGATTTCGTGATCGTCTGGATGGGGCCCGACGCCGACGGGTACGGCATCTACCAGCGGCTGCACCCCGTCAACGTGCCCCCGAGGGAAGATCAGGGCACGTCGGTCGACGTCGGCGTCGGCGGCGGGAGTTACTATGCCGGCGACTCGGCCAGCACGGTCGTCACCCCGGCCACGCTCGACCTCCGGGGCACGGCCGGAAACGACGTGTTCGAAGTGATCGCCGGAACGACGCTGGCGAACTCGATCGTGAAGATCAACGGCGTCGTGCAAACGATCGGGCCGAACACCAACCTGCTCCGCTTCGACGGCCTGGGGGGCACCGATACGGTGATCTTCACCGGAAGCCCCAACGACGAGGCGGTCGTCATGCGGCCCGGTTACGGCCAGTTCACGACCTCCCGTTACGGCGTCCAGGCGTCGAACGTCGCGTACGTCACCGCCCACGGAGGCGGCGGCAACGACGTGGCCAGGCTATACGACAACCCGAAGGCGATCGACTACCTGTACGCTACCCCCGCCGAGACCACCCTGAGCGGATCGGGATACAAGCTGGCGGTCGTCGATTACCCGACGGTTTACGCCTACGGAACGCCCGGCCACGGCGACAAGGCCCGGCTGTACGACGATCCGCACACCGACGACACGTTTGTCGGCAAGCCCGCGTACGGCCAACTCTCGGGCGAAGGGTTCTTCTACCGGGCGACCTCGTTCGACACCGTGCTCGCCTATGCCACCCCGGGCGGAAACGATACGGCCTACCTGTACGACGATCCGAACGCCCAGGATACCCTGGTGGCCAAGACCACTTACGCCAACTTCGGCAACAACTGGGCCACGTCGTTCCGGAACGTCTACGGGTACGGCACCAAGGGCAACCAGGACACGGCCCTGCTGTACGCCGATCCGTCGACGCCCGACGTCTTCGTCGGCAACGTCGCCTCGAGCACGCTGTACGGAAGCAACTTCAGCTTCCGCGCGACCGGGTTCGATCAGGTGACCGCCTTCGGCAACGCGGGCAACGGCGACGTCGCCCGGCTCTACGACAAAGCCGGCGCGAAGGACACGCTCGTCGCCCGGCCCAGAGACACCGTGCTCTCGGGCAGCGGGTTCTCGAACCGTGCCGCGGGCTTCGACAGCATCTTCGCCTATGCGACGCCCGGCGACGGAGACGTGGCCAAGATGTACGACGATCCCTCGCGCAAGGACACCTTCGTCGGCAAACCCCTCGACAGCGCGTTCTCCGGGCCGGCTTTCTACAACCGCGCGATCGGCTTCGACTCGGTGTCCGCCTACGCCACGGCAGGCAACAAGGACTTCGCCAGGCTATACGGTCGCGAGTCGTCGCCCGACACCTACGTGGCCAAGCCCGACTACGGCTCCATGACCGGCGACGGGTACTACACCTATGCGGCCTCGTTCGGGTCGATCTACGGCTACGGCACCAAGGGCGAGGGCGACGTGGCCTGGCTTTACGATCGCGCCGGTTCCCCCGACGCCCTGGTGGGCAAGCCCACCTACGCGCAAATGTACGGGACCGGCTACGTCCATCAGGCGGTTTCGTTCGACCAGGTTTACGCCTATGCCACGAAGGGAGACGGAGATTCCGCCCGGCTGTACGGCCTGGCGGGCAAGCCCGATGTCTTCACGGGAAGCCCCACTGCCGCTGCCCTGTACGGCGAAGGGTTCTTCAACCGGGCCGCCGGCTTCGACAGCACCTACGGCTATGGAACCGCCGGCGACAAGGACGTGGCCAAGCTCTACGACGACCCGAACGGCGCCGATACCTACGTGGGCAAGCCCGGCGACAGTTACCTGTACGGGTCGGGGTTCTTCAATCGGGTCAAGTCGTTCGATCTCGTGTACGCCTACGCGACGGCCGGAAGCGGCGACCAGGCAATCCTCTTGGACGATCCGAACCGGAAGGACACCTTCCTGGCGACGCCGACCTACAGCGTGTTCCAGGGCGAGACGTTCTACACCCGGGCGACGAACTTCAGCTACGTCCGGGCCACGGCGACCAAGACGAGCCACGATCGAGCGATCCTTCTCGATTCGGCTCTCGACGAGTACGCCGATTTGCTCGCCGCCAGCAACAACTGGGCGTACATCAAAAACGAGGGGCTCGACTACCTGAATTTGGTCCGCGACTTCGAGGAGGTCGAAGCCCACTCGAGCAATCCCAGCGACACCCGGAACATCAATGCCGATGCTCTGGACTACGTCCTGAAGATGGAACTGGACTGGTAGTCTGCCGGAAACCTTGACCGACCATTCGGGGCGGAGTTGTCGCCTCCCGCGAGGCAACTCCGCCCCGTTCCCGGTCTGGACCGAACCGAGACGCGCCGGTAGGCTGCACGGGCCCCACCCGATCCTTTGACCGAGCCGGCGCGGGCCGGAATAATGGATCGAGTCGAGCAGAGACGGGCAAGACGCCGGATACGGGCAACGGATCGAGAGGAAGCGCGTCGATGCAGCTCCCCCGCAACCACACGAGCCGAGCCTCCGCCACGGAGCGGCCTCGGCGCAGGATCGCCCAGCACGATGCGAGACGACCGGCCGCGACGCCACGCCGGCTTCGGTGCGAGTTGCTCGAGCAGCGGGCGCTGCTGAGCGTCGCGGGGGGCTGGGAGGTTTCCTCCGCGGCCTCGTGGCAGGGGTCGGTCGACCCCGTGTGGTTCGCCGAGGTCGGTTCGGCCGACCTCGGGGCCGCCCCGGTCGCCTTCCCGCCTCAGGCTGCTTCGACGTTCGTCGGGCCGTTGCCGCGGGAGGCGTCGCAAAGCGCGACGGTCCAGTGGATCGTCCAACTCTCGGCCGACGCCGCCCTGCAAGCCGGTTCGGTCGAGGCTGCGGCCGCGCTGCTCCAGAGCGAAGGGTTCACCACGCGGGCGGTCCGCGGCCTGGGACTGCGGGGCATGGTGCTGCTCGAGGTGGAATCGGCGTCGCCCGCCGCGATCGAGAGTTGGCTAAAGGCCAATCCGCACGTGTCGTATTTCGAGCCGAACGCGGTTCTCGAAATCGACGCCATCCCGTCCGACGCGCGGTTCTCGCAGCTCTGGGGTCTGCACAACACCGGACAGACCGGCGGCGCGGTCGACGCCGACATCGACGCGCCCGAGGCATGGGACCTGGCAACCGGCAGCGCCGAGATCGTGGTCGCCGTGATCGACAGCGGCATCGACTATACCCATCCCGATCTGGTTGCCAACGTCTGGACGAATCCCGGCGAGATCCCCGGCAACGGCATCGACGACGACGGCAACGGCTTCATCGACGACGTATACGGCTACGATTTCGTCAACGGCGACGGCGATCCCATGGACGACAACGGGCACGGCACGCACGTGGCCGGCACGATCGCCGCGACGGGCAACAACGGCACCGGCGTGACGGGCGTTGTGTGGTCGAGTTCGGTCATGGCCCTGAAGTTCCTCGACGGCGACGGAAACGGCTTTACCGCCAACGCGGTCCGGGCGTTGAACTACGCCACGATGATGAAGACGCTCTACGGGGTCGACGTGCGGATCACGAATAACAGTTGGGGCGGCGGGATCTCCAGCCAGGCGATGTACGACGCCATCCTGGCCAGCCGCGACGCCGGGATGCTGTTCGTGGCCGCCGCCGGAAACGGGGGAGTCGACACCGACGTCGAGCCGCACTACCCCTCCGGCTACGATCTGGACAACATCATCGCCGTGGCCGCCACCGATCACCTGGATCTGCTCGTCGGGTTTTCGAATTTCGGCGCCAGCTCGGTCGATCTCGCCGCCCCGGGGGCCGACATCGTCAGCACGCTTCCGGGGGGTGCCTATGGATCCCACAGTGGCACGAGCATGGCCGCTCCCCACGTGACCGGCACGGCCGCGTTGGCCTGGTCGGTCGTTCCCATGGCCCCGTTCGACGCGATTCGCCGGGCGCTTTTCGCCGGGGTCGATCCGGTCGTCGGGCTTGCGGGGCAAGTGGCCACGGGCGGTCGGCTCAACGCCCGGGGAACGCTCGAAGCCCTGTCGATCCGCGTCGCCTCGAGCGAGCCGGCCGCCGAGGCGATTGTTTCGAGCCCGCCCCGGGAGTTCACCGTCCGGTTCACCCATCCCTACGATCCGTCGACGATCGACGCGCCCGACCTGCTGGTCAACGGCATCGCGGCCGATGCGGTCGCGCCCGTCGACGCTCGCGCGGTCGTCTTCCGATTTGACGACTCGCCCGTCGTCGGCCAGGGGGCTCAGACCATGGCGATTGCGGAGGGGGCCGTTCTTCGCGCCGCCGACGGCGATCCTATGCTGGCCTGGGAGGCGACCTTTTACTACGATCTGCTGCCGCCGGCGGTTGTTTCGACGGTGCCTGGCCAGGATGAGGTGGTCGAGCTTGCCCCGGGCAAGATCGTTTTCCATTTCAATGAGCCGATCGACGCCGCCACCGTGGGCCCCGACGACCTGCTGCTCAGCGCAGGCTCGGTGTACGAGGCGACCGTGCTCGACGACGACTCGGTCGCCTACTCGGTGACCGGGCTGCCTCGCGAGGGCCGCCTGACCTACTCGCTGCCGGCCGGGGCCGTTCGCGATCGCTTCGGCGTCCCGGCCGCCGCCTACGAGGGGGCCTTCCTGATCGACGACCCGGCGATCGAACGCTACGTGGCCGACGACGTCCCCAAGCAGATTGCCGACTTCACCACGATCGTCTCGACGCTCGTGGTCGGCGGGTCGATCGCGATCGCCGATCTCGACGTCGAAATCAACGTTGCGCACACCTACGTTGGCGACCTCGAGGCACGCCTGGTCGGCCCCGAGGGCACGCGGATCATCCTGTTTTCGGGAGTCGGGGGAAGCGGCGACAACTTGACGAAGACCGTCCTGGACGACGAGGGCCCGACGCCGATCGCCGACGGCGCCGCGCCCTTTTTGGGCCGATATCGCCCCCACGAGGCGCTTTCGGCTTTCGACCGCAGCGACGCCGCCGGCGTCTGGACGCTCGAGATCCACGACGACGGCAGCCTCGACGAGGGCGTCCTTTTGGGCTGGGCCCTGACCATCGAGCGAGGTCCCGAACTACCCCCGCGAATTCGCGTCGTCGAGCCCCTTCCGCGCGATGGAGGGCAATCCTGGCAAGCCATCGGCCAGCTCGAAGTCCACTTCTCCAAGCCGATGGACCCGGCCGCCGCAAATGACCCGGACGCCTGGGAGCTGCTGGAAGCCGGAGCCGACGGGCTCTTCGAGACGGCCGACGACGTGCCATACCCGCTTCGAACCGAGCCGACCTATGTCGACGGCCTCACGGCCGCGCTCGATCTGGAGGTCGCGCGGTTGCCCCAAGGCAAGTACCGTTTTCGGGCGGTCGCCGGCCGACTGCTCGATCCGTCCGGGGCCCTTCTCGACGGCAACGGCGACGGGCAAGGCGGCGACGACTATCTCGTGCATTTCACCATACCGGCGGGCGAAGCCTACCTGTCGGACGACGTGCCCCGCGCGATCGTCGACTTCGCCACGATCACGTCCACGCTGGTCGTCGAGGAGTCGTTTCCCATCGCCGATCTGGACGTCAAGGTCGACATCAAGCACACCTACGACGCCGACCTGGACGTCTTTCTGATCGCCCCCGACGGCACGCGGATCGAGCTGTTCACCGACGTGGGGGGAAACGGCGACCACTTCACCCAGACGATCCTCGACGACGAGGCGGCCACCCCGATCGGCGCCGGGTCGGCACCGTTCACGGGCCGATACCGTCCCGCGGGGTCGCTCTCGGCGGTCGACGGCTCCGACGCCAGCGGAGTCTGGACCCTGGAGATCACCGACGACGGGCAGTTCGACCAGGGCACGCTCAACGAGTGGGGGATTCTGATCCAGCGGGGCCCCGAGTTTGCTCCGCAGATCGAGAGCGTGACACCGCTGCCGGCCGACGGAGGCACGACCTGGGGGCCCCTGCGCCGCGTCGAGGTCGGTTTCTCGAAGACGATGGATCCCGAGCGAATTCGCGACTTGAACAATTGGGACTTGCGCGAGGCCGGGCCCGACGGCGTCTTCGGCACCGCCGACGACGTGAAGTACCCGCTGGACGTTTCGATCCACGATGGCGGTCTGGCCGTCACCGTGGAGACCCGGCTGTCGTATCTGCCCGAGGGGACCTATCGATTCCGGGCCCGAAGCGGCGGTCTTGCCGACACCTTCGGCAAGCCCCTCGACGGCAACGGCGACGGGATCGGCGGCGACGATTACCTGACCCACTTCACCCTGCTGGCGGGCTTTCGATACGAGGCGAGCGGAACGCCCATCGCGATCGAGGACTACGGCACGACGACCTCGACCCTGGTCGTCGACGACTCGTTCGTCATCGCCGACCTGGACGTCGAGATCGACATCGCCCACACCTACGACGCCGATCTCGACGTGTACCTGATTGCACCCAATGGGGCGAGGATCGAGCTGTTCACCGACGTGGGTGGCAGCGGCGACGGATTCATCGGCACCATCCTCGACGATCAAGCGGCCGATCCGATCACGTCGGGCATGGCGCCGTTCACCGGCCGATTTCGGCCGGAGGGGCGCTTGTCGGTGGTCAACGGCAGGAGCGTCGCGGGCACGTGGAAGCTGGAGGTCACCGACGACGCCCCGCGGGATCAGGGGACCCTGCTCGGTTGGGCCCTGCGGGTCAAGCCCGATACGGTTGCCCCCCCGTGGATTACCGGACACGAGCCGAACCTCGGCGTGGTCGCCCCGGTGCAGTCGATCCGCGTGGCGTTCGACCGTCCCATGGACACGCAGTCCTTTTCGCTGGCCGACGACGTGGTGGCGTTCGAGGGCCCCGATGGCGCCATGGTTCCCACGGGCTACGCCTGGCTCGACGCGCAGACGCTCGAGATCCGGTTCGCCCCCCAGTCGGCCCCGGGGCAGTACGCGCTGACGCTCGGTCCGGCGATCCTGGATACCGCGGGGATCGCCCTGGATCAGGACGGCGACCTGGTTCCCGGCGAGCGCCCCGACGACCAATACACCGCCCGATTCGTCATCGTCGAGCCCCTGGGAACCGTCGACTTCGTCGATCGGAGCGAGTTGGCGCCGGCGTCGGGAGAGCTTTGGTACCGCCTCGAGACGGCCCGGCAGGGCCGGCTCACCTTCGAGGCGACTTGGGCCGATGCCGGCCGAGAGGCCCAACTGACCCTTTACCGGGAAGACGCCGCCCAGGCCCCCGTGGCCGCCTCGACCCCTGCCGGGGCCCGCGCGCGGATCGACTGGCAGGCGGGCGCGCCGGGCGAGGTGTACTTCCTGCGCTTGGCCGGCGATGCCCGCGACCTGCGGCTGCGTATCGTCAACCTCGTCGAGGAGCACGACGACCTCGTCTACGTGCACGGCACGGAGGGCGACGATCACCTCGAGGTCCGAGTGGCCGCCTCGATCGGCATCACGATCAACGGCGTATCGTACGAAATCGACTCCGGCAGCCTGAGTCGGCTCGATTTCGCGGGCGGCGCGGGCAGCGATTACGTAGTGTTCCACGGCGGCCCGGGCGACGAGTCGGTCGATTTGGGACCGGACTTCGCCCGGTACGTCGGCCCCGAGTTCAGCGTGACCGCGGGGCAGATCGAATCGGCGCGGGCGGTGAGCGGGGGCGGCACCGACTCGGCCCGCCTCTACGGCGATCGCACGGGAGACGGCCTGTTCGAGGCGACGCCCGCGTATGCCGAGTTTTCGGGCAGCGGGTTCTTTCTCCGCGTCGAGGACTTTCGTTACGTCAACGCCTACGCGACGCCCGGCGGCAACGAGGTCGCCCTCTTGTATGACGACCCGGACGGGTACGACATCTTGGTGAGCAGGCCGACCGTCAGCGCCCTTTACTCCGGGCATTACTCGAACCGGGTGTCGAACTTCGGCGAGGTCCGGGCCTTCGCGACGCGGGCGAGCGGCGACGTGGCCAGGTTCTACGACTCGGCCGGCGACGATCGGTTCGAGGCCACTCCGCAGTGGGCCACGCTGACCGACGGCGCCGGTTCTTCGAGGCGGGCCGAGTCGTTCCGCTACGTCTACGCGTACGCCACGGAGGGCGGCAACGACGTGGCTCGACTCCACGACGACCCCGGCGGAGCCGACACCTTTGTGGCCACACCCGGATATGACCTGCTGGAGGGCAGCGAAT
>Ga0334883_1001812_pt1 | contig 29428 bp, 27 predicted proteins | sample GraSluR1_MG_6_FD_207230 | JGI IMG/M metagenome (GOLD analysis project Ga0334883, IMG submission 207230) | Sludge microbial communities from methane-producing bioreactor in Wageningen University, Netherlands - Granular Sludge_09_05-R1 | ecosystem: Engineered > Bioreactor > Anaerobic >...
TAAGATAAAAATCATTTTCTTGGTAAATTTCTGCGTTAAAACAAAAAATGCAGTTCGCTGTATATTTAATACAGCTCACTTTGCTTTTTTTCTTTTGCCTTGAAATTTCCACAAGTAAAAGATTTTTCTTTAATTATAATGTTTTTTGGGTTTAAAAAAGGAAATTTGAAGAATAAGATAAAAATCATTTTCTTGGTAAATTTCTGCGTTAAAACAAAAAATGCAGTTCGCTGTATATTTAATACAGCTCACTTTGCTTTTTTTCTTTTGCCTTGAAATTTCCACAAGTAAAAGATTTTTCTTTAATTATAATGTTTTTTTTACTTATGATCCAAATTCGAGCAAGAGAGTTATTGCAATTCTCACAATTGAATATGAAAGAATTATTGCAACAAGTCCAAGTGTTGTCCAGAGAAGTGATTTTTTGCCAGATGCAAAGCCCTCAGCATTTCCCGTTATTATCATTTTTAATCCAGTGTAAGCGACCATAATTACCGCTATAGGTCCTGCAAAAAATAGTAGAGAACCTTCGATAATTTGAAGGATTAAAATTATTCCAGAAACAGCATTTTCACCAGACTCGATTGATCTACTTGTAAATCCAAATGGTAAGTTTGAAGGTTTATATTTTGATGGAATTCCAAATGCTAATGCTTGAGATTTACTCAAGATTAGTATTAAAAAGGTGCTAATTGCGTAAATTATTTTTTTCATTTTAAAAAAAAGTAAATTGAATGATTCCGTTAACAATTCCATAAGCAATAGAAACAACCAAGGCTCCAATGATTAAATACATTATTACATTTTTTGCTTTTTCAGCTTTTGCGGTATCTCCTTCAAAGATAAGTAGATAAATTCCTGCTACAACTATTCCAATTAAGGCAATTATCATAGACCATCCAAGGAAGGTTTTTATTGCAGTTTCTGCGACACCTTCGATAGAAACATCTGGAAGGTTTCGCACTGCGTCAAGCTGGGATTTGTGTTTTTCTCCTTGAACACTCTCAGCCTTTGAGGGCGAGGGAAGAAGGTCGTCTGTTGTAAGTGCTAGGCTTGTTTGTGTAATAAAAAATCCTATCGAAATGATTGCGATGTATAGAACTGTTATGAATTTTATTTTTTTTGCTATCATAAATTTATGGGGTTCGTTCAAATACTTCTCCTGTTTGTTGATAATCGCTTTCAAATACATCTCCTGTTTGTTGATAATCGCTTTCAAATATGTCCGTAGAAGCATCTTTTGTGCTTGTTTCTTCCTGTGTTTGTTCCACAAAATTTAAATTTGTAATTATTTGAACAAAAATAAAGGATAACATTGATATTATAAGTCCGATGATTGCCCACTGTATACGCTCTTTGCTTTTGTTGTAAACTTCTTCTTCGCCTAGGGAAATCATCATTTGAATTCCTGATAAAAGTATGAATAACAGTGAGGCTACGCCAGCAAATCCGATTATGAATGATGCTATTCTTGGCAGTACTTGAGATGTTAATATTTTTTTCTCAAGATTTGGGGCTGTAATATTTGGACCTGGTAGGGTATTGGGTTTTGGAATTTTTGTTGGAGAATATGATTCTTGGTTGTAAGTGTTTTTTGCGTTTTCTTCTGCAGTTTCAATTTTTGTGCCACTTTGAGCACCTTGAGTTAAGGCTTCTAATGCGGATGGGGCAGTTTGTGAGGCTTGAGCATTTTTTAAGGCATTTTGGAGCACTTCTGTAGCATTATTTCTGTTTTCTTCTTGCTGTCTATTATGCTCCTCTTTTATTGCGGTTAGGCCTTGTGATAGAAGTTCGTTAATGGAATTATTATTTTCCTCTGCAAAAGTTGTTAAACTTGAAAAATTTATTATAAATATTGTAAAGATTAGTATTTTTGCTGTAATTTTTGAGAATTTTTTCATTTATTGATTTTTTTAGATTTCCATTGCGTCTATTGTGCCAAGGCTTGTGTTTAAAGAACTATTTGTTCTGGGGTGTTTTGTGGGCTAGTTGTTTCTGCTGTTTCTGTAGTACTTGAACTTGTAGGTATTCCTGTGCTTCCTGTGCTTGCCCCTGTTGTAATGGCCTCAGTCGCTTTTTCAACAGTGCTAGTGTTTCTTACGAAGAAATTTGGATTTATTGTGTATAAAATTATTCCTGATAAAAACATAATCGCAATTCCCATAAATGCTTTAATTATCCTTTTTTTGGCTTCTTCAATTTTTGTTGAATCTCCTCCAGAAGCGGATATTTGAATTCCACTTATAATAATTATTGATACTGCAATTATCCCAGCTATTGAGGCAATATAGGTGTATATTGTTCTGATATAGCCTTCAAGCAAGGAAGTGCCTCCTTTTGATAAAAATACTTGTACGGGGCTACAATGATATGCAATTTGAAGATCATTAAATCTTAATTTGTCACTATATTCATTATAAAAATCTTTCGCTTTTTGAGAGCACTTAATCGCAAGCACTGGATCAAGTGAAAAATAAAATACTTCATTATTTGCTTCAATACTGTATTGCATTGAATTTCGATAACATATTTTGCTTATAAATCTGTCTCCTCTATCGATGCGCTTTTTAAGTTCAGTATAGTTGATAGCTTTTTCGTTTGTTAAGGGTTCTTCTATTATTGTGTAAAAATATCCTTTTATTAAGTCCTCTGGAAGGCATTGCTGTTCCTTTTCAACTATATCCTCAAATGCTCCAGGGAGATCGTCATAAGACTTGTGAGCTTTATTTTTTCTATCTTGATAGCTTTGTTGGGGGGAGGGAGTTTCGGTTGGAGAAGCTCCATTTTCTCTATCTGCGTTTGATTCTTGTGCGAATGACACTAAAAAAGAAGCATTTATAAAAAAAAGTCCGATTAGTGCGAAAATTGCTGATGTATTTAGTAGTTTATTTTTCATTATGTTGAGAATATTGCTTGAACAAATAGCACAATTATATAAGACATAAGTGCAAGAGTGAGCCCTATTATTGCGAATTTTATTGTATTTTTTCCTTGTTCAATTCTTGTGTCGTTTCCTTCGGACACAACAAGTATAAATCCTCCGATTATCATAATTAAAACGGCAAGAGAACCGATCATTTTTATTGCAAAATTTATTATGCTGAGGATTAAGGATATTATTGGCGGATTTGCTACATCATTGAAGTAGGCATGATTTTGTAATTTTTCTTCACCTTCTCCTAAAATTTGTGAATCAATTGTAAGAACTTCTTCTACATTAAATGTTAGGTCTTTTAGCTCTGTATATTCGATTATTTTTGCATTTTCTTCAGCAAAAACGAGTGTTGTATTTGTAAACAACAATAGTAGGGCTATAGATGTTATAAAAATGTTTTTAATTATTTTTGTCATTTTATTGATCTTCAAATTCTTTTGGTATGTTTAAAAGTGCATCTTCTTCTGTTATTAGGCCAGCATTAAATAAGTCTGTTACCGCTTTTTTCATCGTTTGCATTCCTTCTCTTGTTGAAGTTTCTATTATCGAGTTTATTTGATGTGTTGTTCCTTTTCTTATTGTGTTTGAGATTGCACTATTTGCAAACATTATTTCAATGGCCGCAATTCTTCCTTTTTTATCTTTTGTTTTAATAAGAGATTGCCAAAAAACAGCTGAAAGGCTTTCTGAAAGCTGTGTTCTTACTTGTGCTTGTTGATTAACTGGGAAAGCATCGATTATACGACTAATTGAGTTTGCGCATCCGGAAGTGTGAAGTGTTGCAAAAACTAAATGTCCAGTTTCGGCAGCGGTAATTGCAAGTTGCATTGTTTCAAGGTCTCTCATTTCTCCTACTAAAATAACATCAGGTGCTTCGCGAAGAGCTGATCTTAATGCATTTGTAAAACTATGTGTGTGAATAGGTACTTCCCTTTGTTGGATTAAGCTTTTTTGATTTGTGTGTGTATATTCTATGGGGTCTTCGATAGTGATAATATGTTTTTTTTCGTTTTTGTTTATTTCGTTTATCATTGAAGCAAGCGTTGTTGTTTTTCCTGATCCCGTTGGTCCAGTAACGATTACAAGCCCGTTTTTAAATTTTGTTGTTTTTTTCATTTGTTTTGGCAAGTTCAATTGATCCATTGTTTTAACTTCAGATGAAACAAGCCTAAAAACTGCTGATATTCCTTTTTTTTGCACAAAAACATTTATACGAAAACGAGAAATACCTTCTATCTCAAGTGAATAGTCGAAGTCTAAGGTTTTTTGAAATTGTTCTTTTTGTTTTTCTGTTAATAGTTCTAAAATGTATTCTTCTGCCATTTTTTTTGTAAGTTCTGGGTGTTCTGCAATTGGAATTAAGTCTCCATTTATACGTAAAATTGGCTTTGATCCCGTTGCCACATATACATCTGATGCGCCGTATTGAACTGCTGTTCTAAATATTTTATCGAGTTTATACATTTTTCTTTTTTTAAAATCTTTATATTATAGCATAGTTTTGGCTAAATATCAAAGAATAGTTTGGCTTAAGTTGAATAGTTTGGCTTAGGCTATATACATTACAGAGTTGTTTATTACAAAAAGCAAAGGAGGAAGAATTAGAAACTAAAAAAGGCATTGTTTTTAGAGCTTTAATCTAGTTTACAATGCCTTTTCTCTTTTATTTAACTTGTTCTGTTTCCATTGAAATACTTATGATCTTTGCGAGTTCGGCTCTTGTTATTGGTCTTAGTCCTTCAAATTTTCCGTCAATTCCTTGCATAAATCCAAGTCTCTTTGCGTGATAAGCGTAGCTTGCATACCATTCATCCTTGCTTAAATCTGGAAAAGAATTGATTGAAACTATAGACATGATGTCGCCACGGCTTTCTATCAATATTTTAATGGCTTCTGCTCTTGTTAGGTTTGAATTTGGAAAAAGTTTTCCGTCAATTCCTTCAAGTATTTTTAATTTTTTTGCTGTAGTTGCAAATTCACAAAACCAATCAGTGCTTTTTATGTCGCTAAAAGAGCTTGCATCACAGTTTTCAATTTTTATGTTGTGAGAAAGAAGTATCATTTTTAAGGCCTCTGATCTAAGAACATTGTTTTCTGGCATAAAATTTCCATTTATTCCTGAAACGATGTCTAGTTTTGCGAGTGCATTTATATATTCTCTTGCCCAGTGGTTTTTAGTGTCGGGGAAGTAATTGGTGAAAGGCATTTCGCCTGATAGTTCAAAGTTTAATAATACTACATTGCTACAAGCTCTTTTGCTTTCTGTTGTAATTACACAAACTCTATAATAATTTTTGCCTCCGAGTGGTTTTTCATCTGTGTAAGTGGTGTTGTCTCTATAATTGTTTATGCCAATGTATCCATCGTTTGGGTAATAGGGCATTTCGTTTTCTTGAGAGCGAACTATTTTGTACCATTTTAAGTCGTTTTCTGAGTATCTGGTCCATGATAGTTTTGCTTTATTGTCTGATGTTTTTTCTGCTTTTAATGTGATTTGAATGCTTTCGTCGTCTCTGTATTCGTCAGCTTTTATTTTTATGTCCTCTAATGTTGCTTGGCTTTTTATAACAACAGTATTACCGCAAATTTTTTCATCTGAAGTTAGTGTGCAAATTCTATAGTAATTGTTTCCTTCTTTTACTGAGCTGTGAATGTAATTTAGATTATTTATGTCGGTTAGGAATATTAAATAGCCATTTTCTGGGTATATAGGCTCGCTTTCTGTTGTTGAATGAACAACTTTGTAGCCTCTGAAGTCGTTTCCTAAATATTTTGTCCAAGAAAGCGAAACACTTCCGTCTGCTTTTTGGAAAGCTGAAAGTGTTGGTGCGTCTGCGCTTTTTTCTTCCGACAGGATTGCAATTGCAGAATTTGTGTTTAAGCTCAATGTAATTAAAAGAGCAAAAACTGATAATAGTTTTTTCATATATTTTATTGTTATTACTTTATTTATAACGGATAAAAACATTTTATGTTTCTAAAGTTATTTTAAATGAATAACAAATATAGTCCAGAAATAATAACCATTGTTGAAAAAGAGATTATTAGTTTTTTTGCTGGTTTTCTTGCTCCAAGTGTGAAAAATAATAGGGATTTAAAGATAGTGTTTGTAAAAACTGCAATCATTATTCCTTTAATGGCAATGTGTTCTTCCATTCCTTGATTTGCAAAATTTGAAAGAGATATTGTTATGGCATTAACATCAAAAAAACCAGTAATGAAACTTAGTGCATAAATTCCACTGTCTCCAAAAAAATGATTTGCGAGTTTTCCAAGTAAAAGTATGCTGGCAAAAATTGTGGCAAATTGAATTGCAGGCCATAATTTAAAAGGGTTTTCTAATTCTACGCTTTCTGCAAGGTTTTCATCGGTATCTTTTTTGCTTTTAAAATTAAAATATAGGATAAAAAATATTCCTATTATGAACATTATTAAAAATGGTGGAACGATTTTGATAAGTAAGCTTGGATTTATTACACTAATTTCAATTATTACTCTCATCAACATACCGCATTGAGCTATAATTATTGCAAGTACATAGGGGTTTATGACTGATTTATTTCGCTTACTTTGTTCTGAAAATGACAATGTAAGTGCGGTACTTGATATTAGTCCTGCAAAAAAACCTGTTAGTGTTATTCCGTATTTTGCCCCGAATAATTTTATTCCTATATAACTTACAAAAGATATAGCAGAAATAAAAACGACCATAAGCCAAACGAAAAATGGATTGAAAAATTCAAAGGGGCCGAATGTTTCGTTTGGGAGAATTCTTAAAACTATAAATGCAATAAAAATAAATTGTAGTGTAGATATTAATTCAATATCTTTGATTTTTTTTGCGATTTTATGTAAATCATCTTTGAAATGAAGAAGGGTTACGAGAATTAGGGTGATGGTTGTGGCAATTGTTGTTTCTCCTTTTGCGGAGATAAATCCAATGATAAATACAAGAATTCCTGCGAGTTCGGATGTTATTCCTATTTGTTTAAAATTGTTTGCAGTAACATAATAAGATATTGAAATAAGTAATAAAACCGTTGAAATTAATAGAACGGATATGAGAGGAGCGATGTCGAGCAGGTAATAGGATAAGCTTCCTATTAAACCAATTAAAATAAAAGATCTAAAACCAGCAAAGTATCCTTTGTTTTCATCTATTGATTTTTTTTCTCTTTCAAGACCAACAAGTCCTGATAAAAGAACGGTTGCAATTAAATCTGTTAAAAAAATTAAGTTCATGTTTTTTTTGTTTCTTTTTATTATATCAAAAAAAGCCTTAAAAATTAAGACTTTTTATATATAAAGAAGAATTTTTTTAAATTAGACCTTTTTTTGTTAGTGTTCGAAGGCCACTTGTTGAAACTTTAATTTTGATTTTTTTTCCAGTTGTTGGATCAGTAAGCCTTTTTGTTACTAAGTTTGGCCTGTAAATTCTTTTTGTTGCCCTCATTGAGTGGCTTCGGTTGTTTCCAGTTGACGGCTTTTTACCTGTTATTGGACATTCTCTAGACATATTGTGTTGTATTATTTTTTTAAGTAATGAGATTTTATAGGGCAAAATTAAAAAATACAAGCTTTTTTCTTATGTTTTAATCTTAAAATAATAATTTTGCTTGTTTTTTGTTGACTTTAAAGCGTAAAGCAAATAAATTTCTTTTGATATTTATTAATCTGTTTTAGATATGACTAACAGGCACGCATCAAAGAGACATTGTTTGGTTGGAAAAAAACGACCTAAAGCAAGTGAAGGTAAAAAAAGAAATAAGGCTTTGGCTAGAGAAAGAAAGGCAGTTTTAATTGCTTCTAGAAAAGCAGAATAAAAAAGTTTTAATGTTTAAAAAGCGTCAAATTAATAGGGCAAGAACTGTTCGAGTTTCTGGAGGCTCTGAAAAAAGTGGGTCTTTTTTTGGTAAAATTCTCTTTTTACTAGTTTTAATTGGTCTATTTTATTTTTTATTCTTTTCTGAATTTTTTAACATAAATAGTATTAGGTCAGATGTGAATGATGCTGAGTCTGCATCTCTTTCGTCTAGGATTGTTCAACAACTAAATGATACAAGAGGAGAAAATTTGCTTTTTTTAAACACAAAAAATTTAGAAACTAGGCTTGAAAGACTTTTTCCTGATTTAGAAAGGATTGTCGTTTATAAATCTTATCCAAAAACCCTTTGGGTGAGCTATTCTAGGCATCCTGAAACAGCAAATATTGTTTTTGAAAATGCTTCTGGGCGAAATATTTATGTGATAAATACCATAGGGATGGTTGTTCGTATAAATGAAGAAAGAACAAATTTGCCTTTTATTAGGCTTGATAGAGATGAGCCAATAAATATGGATGAGGCTTTGATTAAAAAAAATGATTTAGATTATATAATAGAGGTTTCGGCATATTTTGAAGATAAATTTGGAATGAGGGTTCGAGAATTGATTTTTAAACAGAATGCAAGAGAAGTTCATCTTAATACAGAAAAAAATTTTATGATTTGGATTGATATACAAAAAGATTTTGAAAGTCAGTTAAGAAAGTTGAAAAAAGCGGCTCCTAATTTGGATATTTATAACGAAAGTTTGGAGTATGTTGATTTAAGGATTGCAGGAAACTCAGGAGATAGAATAATATATAAAAGAAGATAACTTAATTTATATGATTTATGCACTAATTGGAGTACTTCTGGGCATACTAATCGGATTAAAATTTAGTATTGCGATACCTGTTGAATATATTAAATATACTGCGGTTTTAATTCTTGCAATTATTGATTCTTTGGTGGGGGCTTCAAAAGCAGAGGTTCGAGGAAAACTAAAGGATGATGGATATAGGCCCGTAATTTTTTTAACAGGGCTTTTAACTAATGTTGTCTTTGCATGTTTAATTACTTTTTTGGGAGAACATTTAGGACTAGACTTGTATTTGGCTGTTACTGTTGTTTTTACTATTAGGATTTTTACGAATATTGGTAAAATTAGAAGGTATTTTTTAGATAAATATTTCGAAAAAAACAAAGAAAAAGTAATTAAAATTGAGTTTTTTGAAAAACTTTGATATAATTTAGTGAAATAATTTTTAAAAATAAAAATAAAATGTCACAAGCTTCCAAACTTGCTCTTATTAAGGAAATGATTGATTCAGCTGAATCAAATTTACGGTCAGCAAAACAAATTTTAATTGAACTTACTGGTTCTTCAACAAAAAATGTTTACGCAAAATTAGCAAAAGAAATTGAACCTAGCGTAAAGGGAGGAGATGAAGATGGTATGAAAATTGTTGAAGGGGTCTTTAATGGTGAAACAATGGTAGATCCAAAAGGGAAGATTTATCCAGTGCCGGCAAATTATGCTAGTAAAAGTAAATTAATTCCTGGTGATGTGCTTAAGTTAACGATTTTAGAAGATGGTTCTTATTTATATAAACAAATTGGGCCAATTGAAAGGAAGAAAATAGTGGGAGTTTTGACTTATGAAGATGGACAATACAAGGTTATTGCAAATGGGAAGGCTTATCGAGTGCTTCTTGCATCTGTTACATATTTTAAGGGTGAAATTGGAGATAGGGTTACAATTGTAATTCCAGAGCTTGAAGATAGTGAATTTGCCGCAATAGAAAATATACTTCCACGAGATGGTGATGAAATTGATGTGGAAGAATAGTTTTGTTTTAAAAAATAAAAATAAAAAATATGAATGAAGAAAATATAACAACTGGACAAGCTGGAGTTTCGGGTGAAAGTTCTGGTGGAAACATGATGAATGGAGTTTCGGGTGAAAGTTCTGGTGGAAACATGATGAATGGGGTCTCGGGTGAAAGTTCTGGTGGAAATATGACGAATGGGGTCTCGGGTGAAAGTTCTGGTGGAAATATGACGAATGGAGTTTCGGGTGAAAGTTCTGGTGGAAATATGATGAATGGGGTCTCGGGTGAAAACAGTGGAAATTCTGCGGTGGTGCCTGAAAATACAGCGAATGTTGGTCTTGGGGCAAGTGTTCCTAGTCCTGCGGTGGTGCCTGAAAATATGGGTGCTTCAAGTGTGGCTAGTCCTGCGGTGGTGACTGAAAATACGGTTGCTCCAAGTGTAGCTAGTCCTGCGGTGGTGCCTGAAAATACAGCGAATGTTGGTCTTGGGGCAAGTGTTCCTAGTCCTGCGGTGGTGCCTGAAAATACAGGTGCTCCAAGTGTAGCTAGTCCTGCGGTGGTGACTGAAAATACGGGTGCTCCAAGTGTGGCTAGTCCTGCGGTGGTGCCTGAAAATACAGGTGCCCCAAGTGTGGCTAGTCCTGCGGTGGTGCCTGAAAATACAGGTGCTCCAAGTGTGGCTAGTCCTGCGGTGGTGCCTGAAAATACAGCGAATGTTGGTCTTGGGGCAAGTGTTCCTAGTCCTGCTGTTCCTATGCAAACTCAATATGCACAAAAAATACCTGTGTCTAGTATTACTCAGAGAGAAAATCAAGCTTTAGAACTTAAAAATCAAGAAAATGAGCATACGGAAAATGAGTCAGCACAAATTAAGGAGCTTGAAAAAGCACTTCTTGAGGTTGCTCCTGAGAAAAAATCAAAGAAAAAACTCTTTATTATATTAGCGTTAGGGGTTGCTGTTGTTTTGGGGATGGTAGTTTTAATCTTTATGCTTTTTAACAATTCTGGAGAAGAAGTTCTTCAGTTGGGTGAAAAAAACACTTTAGGGCAGGATGCTCCTCCTTCTGTAACTTCTCCTTTTGAAAGCTTTGAAAACTCAAATAATCAAGTTGATGAAGAAAATTTTATTATTCCAGAATTTGATAATTTATTAGAAGAGTTACAAACGACTGCGCCTCCAGTTTTAGAGATCATCGATAGTTCTTCTTCTGAAATAAATGAGTTAGAGTCAGAAAATTTGCCAGTTCAAAGAGTAACTAGATAAAAATTCTTTTTTAAAAATAATTTGTTTTAAACATAAAACCTTATATAAAAAGGTCTTAAGATTTTAAAATTTTTAATTTCTTTGAAGTTTTTATGAACAACGGATAGTTTTCTCCCGCGGAAAGTTTTCTTTATTATGCAAAAATTTCAAAAAACAATTGTTTTTATCGAAGTATTTTTTTGTTCAAATTTTTTCTTAAAAAGATTCAATAGATAGTTTATTTATTAGTGATGAAAAAATTTAAGGGTTTTTTAAGAGCCTCTTTTCTTGACAGGGTGTTGGTTTTGTGATTAAATATCGTTCCTTAATTAAAAATATATGAAAAATTTAAAATTATTTGTTTTATTCTTTATTGTCTTTTTTCTCTCGTCTTGTGGATCTGAAAGCGTAGAAAATAGTGAAAAAGTTCTTAGAAAGCCAGTTCAAGAAAAAGTGTCTAGAACTTCCTCACAAGAAAGAGTTTTGCGAAATTCTAATTTATTAAAAAAGTCGGCAAAAAAAGTAGAAGAAAGAACTTCGAATATTGTTTATTTTGATGCTTTACTTGAAAGTTTTGGTTTTAGTGCTGGAAATGAAGTTTTTTTGGGGGAAAGACCGTATAAATCATTAATAACTGAAAGAAGAGAAATTGATTCTTATGAGCTTCAAAACCCAATACGAATGAGTCAATTTTTGAGTGATAATTATTTAGAAAATGAATCAGGAGAAGATGTTTATCAAAAACATATTATGGGAACATCTTATAATGTACGAGACGGATATTTGCTTACTGCGAAGTATGATGATAAAAATGTTCAAAAAGGATATATTGAAAGTACTCAAAAAGAAAAGAAAAAGGATGATTTTTTTGAAGGACAGAAGGGATATATTGAGTCTTATGATGGAGATAAATCAAAAACATCTGGAAATTATTTAGATAATGTGAAAGGTGAAACTACTATTTTAAAAGGTTATATAGAAAATACAAAAGCTAATAATGTTTCAAAAAATTATTTAGAAAATTTTTCAGAAGATAGTTTTAATTATGGTGAAAATTATTTAGAGGTTTTAAATAAAAATGATGGAATTAGTGCACCATCAAAAGGATACTTATCTTTTTTAAATAATGAAGCGGGCTTGTCCAAGGGGTATTTAGAGTCCTATGATTTTGATGGTTTTCGTTCTACGTCAGGTTATATTGAAAATACAGATTATGTTTCAGCTTCAAATTCATATTTAGATAGGGTTTATTTTTATGGTGGATCTACTTCTTATTTAGATAATGTGGGAGTAAGTTCTTCTTCAAAGGGCTATATTGAAAGCTTAGCTGTTAAAAATTCTTGGCCAAATATGGGGTATTTCGGTTTTTAGTTTTAGTGAAAAAAATTTATTCATTAAAATTGTCAAAGCCTTTTTTTCTGGCTTAATTGACTTGATTTAATGTTCTTTGATAAAGTTTTTTCCTTAAGTAATTTTTTTATTGATGAAAAAGAAAAACAAAAAAACACTTATAAATTTATTCTATTTTTCTTTGTTTTTTTTGCTTTTATTGTTTTTTTCTTTGGGAATTGTTTTTTTGTATTTTGTAACAATTCTTCCAGATGTTTTAGAAAATGAAAACCTTGAATTTTCACTTTCTTCTCAAATTTATGATAAAGATGGAAATGTGTTATATACAATTTTTGGGGCAGAAAATCGAGAAGAAATTTCACTTAATGATGTTTCAAAAAATTTAGTAAATGCCACAATTGTTGTAGAAGATGAAAGGTTTTGGAAGCATTATGGGATTGATTTTAAGGGTATTTTTAGGGCTTTAAGGTCTAATGTGCTTGGAGTTGGAAAAAAAACTGGCGGTTCTACAATTACTCAACAATATGTGAAAAATGCTTTTTTATCACCAGAAAAAACTTATTTGCGAAAAGTGAAAGAGGCAGTTTTGGCCTTAAGAATGGAATATGTTTATGATAAAGAAAAAATATTGGAATCCTATTTGAACATAATTCCCTATGGAAATAATTCTTTCGGAATTAAAAAGGCTAGTGAAGTTTATTTTTCTTCTGATGCAAAATATTTAACTGTTGCACAAAGTGCGGTGCTAGCTTCTCTTCCTCAGGCTCCAACAAGATTAAACCCTTATGGCCCAAATAGATATTCAAGGCTTCTTGTTGAATTTAGTGATGAAGACCTGAATAATAGAAGTATTAGTTCTGAAAACGATTTAGAGCCTTTCGAATATATAAATGGTCTTATAGGGCAAATGGTAGACATTTCTGAAAACAAAAAAATTTGGATTTCAGGAAGGGCTGATTTTATTGTTGATAAAATGTATTTAGAAAATTTGATAACTTTTGCGGAGCGAAATATTGCTTTTGAAGAACTGAAAACAATGGAATTTAATGTTTATAGAGAAGAAATGCATCATCCTCATTTTGTTTTTTATGTTATGGAAGAATTGGAAAAAATTTATGGAAGAGAGTTTTTAGAAAAAGGCGGGCTTAAGATTTATACAACGCTAGATTCTTCGTTGCAAAAATATGTTGAAGATTTGGCAAAAAAACGCATACAGATAAACAAAAATCGTGCAGGAGCTAATAATATGGCGATTCTTGCTGTAGATGCAAAAAGTGGTGAAATTTTGGCAATGCTTGGTTCGGTTAATTATTATGATGATACTATTGATGGGAAAGTAAATGTTGTGCTTAGGCCAAGACAACCGGGGTCTTCTTTTAAGCCTTTTATTTATGCTAAAGCTTTTATGGAGGGGCTTGCTCCGTCTAGTCGAATTGATGATACTCCAATGAAAATTCATAATAATACCCCTCAAAATTTTGATGGCGGTTTTTTGGGTCCTATAAGTGTGAGAGAGGCACTTGCTAAGTCAAGAAATATTCCTGCGATAAGGGCGTATTTTATGGTAGGAGAAGAGGATTTACTTCTTCCTTTTTTGAAAAAATTTGGGATTTATTCTTTAAGGGAAAATTTTGATTATGGGTATCCACTTGCGATTGGTTCCGGAGAGCTTAGTCTTTTTGAAATGGTGCAGGGTTATTCTGTTTTTGCGAATAATGGTGATAAAATAAATATTTCGGGGATATCTTATATTGAAGATAAGCATTCTAATGTTGTTTATGAAAGAACAATAGAGAAAACTGAAGCAGTAATACCGCCTTCAATTGCATTTTTGATAAATAATATTTTGTCTGATAGAAATTATTCTATAGGCCCAAACTTGTTTGTAAAAGGTCAAATTACTGCAGGGAAAAGTGGTACGAGTACTAAAAAAACTAAAGGGGCGGGTGCTGTTCGTCCTGGTGATCTTTGGACTGTTGGTTATAATCCAAGTTTTGTTGTTGGTGTTTGGATAGGAAATACTGATGGTGCAGGGCTTAGTTATTCTGCAGAGGCCTATAGTTTTGCAAGTCCTGTGTTTTCTAGCGTTATGGGGGAGATTTTGAAAGATAAAACTGTAGAACCTTTTCCTGTTCCAAATGGTATAAAGCCACTTATGGTTAATAAAAATTCTGGACTTCTTGTTGCCTTAAGTACTGCAAATGAAGATAAAATTTTAGAGTATTTTGCTGAAGATTTTTTCGTACAAACTGTTCGAGAGAAGTTTGTAGCACCAGTTTTGGCCTTAGATTAAGAGGCTTTTTTAAGAATCATGTGTGTTTTTAATTTTTATTGAATTATTTTGTGAAAGACTTTTTATTTATTTTTATTGTTGTGAAAAACTAAGTATTAAAAAAAGACAGAGAAATCTCTATCTTTTTTTATTTTTTTGGCTTAACAACATAAAGATCCACAACAGCAGTCTTTACATTTTTTACCTTTTGCAATTACCTTTTTTTTTTAGCAACTGCTTTCTTTGCAACTGGTTTTTTAGCACTTGCCTTTAAAGCAACAGCTTTTTTTGCAGGTTTCTTTGCAGGTGCTTTCTTGACTACTTTCTTTGCAGGTGCTTTCTTAGCTATTTTCTTTGCAACTACTTTCTTTACTGGTTTTTTTGCTACTTTCTTTGCAGGTGCTTTCTTTATAACTTTCTTTACAACTTTTTTAGCAGGTGCTTTTTTTGCAACTGGTTTTTTTGCAGCTTTTTTTGCTGGCATGATTGTTTAGGTTATGAGGATTAAAACAATTATTATTATCTATTATTTTTTTTTGAAATCAATAAAAAACTTTAAAAAATTCTTAGTTAATAGTGTTTTTGTCATTGTGTTTTTATGTCTTCTGAAAGCCATCTTCTTTGATTCTGTTTTTTTATGATTTTAGTTTTTTTATTTTTTGTAAAATTTTTGTTTTAAATTTTTGGCTTTATGCAGCACATATTTGTGTGTGTCTTTTTTTCTTTTTTCTCATTGATTTAATTGTTTTAATAATGATATGTTTGTTTTTTCCTTTTAATAAGCGAAAAATTTGAGTTTTTAATTTTCTTTTGTTTTTTTGTTTGCAATAAATTAAAATTTTATCAAGTCAAAAATAATTAATTTTCCTTTTATGCATAGGTTTTTTTTAGATTTTAATAAGCTTGGAGCGGGCGAAATTGAATTGTTTGATAAAGAATTTGTTTTTCAAGTTTTTAAGGTTTTGAGGTTTAGAGTCGGTGAAACTTTAATTTTGTTTAATCAGAATTCTGATGACTTTATTTATAAAATTATTGGGGTGAATAAAAATTGTGTTCGACTTTCTCTTCTTTCTTCTGTAAGTAATGTGTCAGTTTCTAAGCGAAAAATTAGACTTTTCTTTTCGATGACAAAGCAGATGGAAAAGATGGAATTTGTTCTTCAAAAGTGTACAGAACTTGGAGTTAGTGAGTTTTTTCCTTTGATTAGTCAAAGGACAGAAAGGGGCGTCTTAGAGAAAAAAGAAAGATTACTTAGGATTTTAAAAGAAGCAACTGAGCAATGTGGGGAAAACAAAATTCCTCTTTTGCACGAAGAAAGAGAGTTGAAAGATGAGTTTCTGTCCGACAGGAAGGGGTTTGTTCCTGTTTTTGCACATTTAAATGGTGATGATTTTATTTATAATAAATTTATGGATTTTTGTAATATTGATATATTTATTGGTCCAGAAGGAGGATTTTCTGATGAAGAATTTGTTTCTGCAAAAAAGTTTGGCTTTAATTGTTTGAAATTTTCTGAAAGGGTTTTTCGTGCAGAAACGGCTTCTATTGCAATTTCTTCCTTGTTTTTATTGAGTTGATTTTGAAGTTTTTCTTGATAATATTTTTTAATTTCTAGTAATTGAGGAATCAATTTAGATTTTTTATCAAACACTATTGTCGTTTTGTCAATATTGTGTTATAGTTTTGTGATAATTTTTAATAAAAATAAAAATGAAAAAGCTTGTAGTTTGTTTTTTAACTCTAATATTGGCTATTTGTATTCAGTTTTTGCAGTTTAATGATTCTGCTTTTGCAGTCGATGTTGATGATTTGCATGTCGGTCTTCAAGGATATTGGCCACTTGATGGTGATGCAAATGATTATAGTGGTAATGGAAGAGATGGTGTTAATAATGGTGGAAACTTTGAGTCTGCAATTGTAGGAAATGGTCTTAGAGTTTTATCTTATGAGCCAGATGAAGAGCATGTTTCTGTTGCACATGATGCGCAATGGGATTTGTCAGGGGACTTTTCAATTGGTTTTTGGGTTAAACTTGATGAGCAATTTGATGGAGTTTCATTTATTGGAAAAGGAGAAGGTGGCGGTTCTACATATAAATGGATGATTTATCATCATAATGATAGGTTTGTGTTTCATACAAATACTGAGGACAATGATGTTGTCAATTTTTCAAGTCTTGGAAGAAAAACTTTATATTTCAAATTTAGAAATACTCAAAATCATGTTTCTGAAGTGGTTTTAAAGAATGTTAATTTAATTAAAAATGGAGGAGAAATCCTTCATGAAAGTGCTCCTGAGCTTGAGTTCTCAAAACTTTCAATGAATGAAAGGGTGAGGGCAAATTTAGAAGCCAGAAGGGCGAAAAGACTTGAATGGCTTAAGGAAAGACAAAACTATGAGTTTAAAGAAATTGTTATTCCTTATGAGGTAAATAATGGTAGTTTAAGCGTTAATATAAAAAATGTACCAATTGATTTTAAATTTGAGAGATTTTTACAAGTTGGAATGAGGGGTGATGATATCTTGAATTTACAAAAAATTCTTCAAGAACTTGGATACTTCGATTTTGAAGAAGGTCCGACTGGATATTTTGGAGAAGTAACAAAGAAAGCACTTATTGATTTTCAGATAGATAATTCTCTTGCTCCGTTTCCCGGTACTCTTGGGCCAAAAACAAGAGAGCTTCTTAATAATGAATATCTTTACTTGTTGAGTTAAATGTTATATAATACTGTAGTGATTATTTAAAATAAAAATAAAAATAAAAATGAAAAAAATCCTTGTATCAATGCTGGTTTTTTGCATGGCACTTGTGTCTGGTGCTGTGGCTCCTATGGGAGGAAAGACTGCAAATGCGCTTCCTGCGCCAACAGACTATTCGTTCACATCTTTATTAGATGGATTACTTTATTATTTTCCATTTGATAATAATTTAGTTGAATATCCTGTAAGGTATAATAATGGAGCATCAACTACTGCTTATTATGATGTCGATTCTGTAATTGGGCGTTCTTTGTTTTTTAATAAGTTTGTTCCAAGTGTGGTTGAAATTCAAGATGATCCAACAAATTCAAACTTTGATGAGGAATTGAGTCTTTCGACATGGTTTAAACTTCCAAATGGAAAAGATGGTGGTGAATATACTGTTATTGTGCAAAGGGATGGTTTTGGTGAGAATTTTCAACTTTATGCGAATTATTTTGATGAACTGTATTTTACTGTATGGGATAGATTAGGGGCTGAACATTCATATGCTTTTGATTCTCCTGCATTGCCTAATCAATGGCATCATGTTGTAGTAAATGTAAAAGCGAATGAATATGTCAGGATTTATTTTGACGGTGTTTTGGCTTATGAAGAAACAGCCTTTGTGCCTTCTCAAATCAATAATTCAGTTTCAAAAATTTTTATTGGTAATGATTTTTATGGAGCTTATATGGATGGATGGGTTGATGAACTTGCTGTTTGGAATCGAGTTTTGCTAGAAGATGAAATAGCTCATTTATATGATGACGGAATGGGAAATCCAATTCCTGTTGTTTATGATTATTTGAATTTTAATTTCGAAGACGCTACTAAAAGAGCAAATGTTGTGCCAACTGTAGATTCTTTAGACGAATATTATCCTGATATTGGAAATTCTGGCGGAATATCTTTACATGGAGATCAAGAGTTTTATTTATGGGGTGTTGGAAGTGATGGAACTGGTACAAACGCACCAATTACTCGAAATTGGGTTGATGGTGCTGGGGTAAATTACTATAGAGTACAATTGGATGCAGAAGGACTTCAAGACTTAAAAGTAAGTTCTAGACAAAGAAGTTCTAATACTGGGCCAAGAGATTTTAGACTTCAGTATTCAACATCTGGACGAATGCCACTTGTTTGGAATGATGTTCCTGGGGGAGATATCGTTGTAGGTGATAATTTTACTTCTGGAAGGCTTATTGATTTGGATCTTCCTGCAGAATGTAATGATTCAAGAGTTTTATATTTAAGATGGCTTCAAACTAGCAATACCTCTGTAAATGGAGGACTTGTTGCAAGTGCTGGTACCAATAGAATTGATGATATTGAAATTAAAGGCACGAAAATTAATTTCACTCCAGAGCTTTCAAGTCTTTCTCCTTCAAATGTTGTTGTCGGATCTGCAGATACAACTATTGAGGTGATTGGAAAACAATTTACTAGTGGTTCACTTGTATATTTATCTGGTGTGCCTTTGGCAACAACTTATAAAAGTTCTACAAAGCTTGAAGCCTTAGTTCCTGCTGGAAACTTGGCGATACTTGGAACATTTCCTATAACTGTATTTACTCCAACTCCTGGTGGTGGAATTTCAAATTCAGTTGATTTAACAGTTGGAAATCCAGTGCCAGTTTTGACAACAATTGATCCGGATAATGGAGTGGCTGGATCTGCTGGTTTTACTATGACTGTTACTGGTAATGATTTTGTAAATGGAAATTCGGTCGTTCGATTTGATGGGTCGGATAAAGTAACGACATTTGTTGATTCTGGAACGCTTGAGGCGACAATTCCTGCATCTGATTTACTTGTCGCAGGCGACTTTGATATTACAGTTTTTACTTCTGGTCCTGGAGGTGGCGAGTCTTTGGCTCAAGTTTATACTTTGGTTGACGCGGTGCCTTCGGTTTCTTCTATTAGTCCTGTTTCTAAGGTTCAAAATTCTGGGGCTTTTATATTAACTGTTTATGGTGCTGGTTTTGCTTCTAGTTCTGTAGTTAGATTTAATGGTGTCGATAGGGCAACTACTTATGTTAATTCAACAACTTTGACAGCAAGTATTCCTGCATCTGACTTAGTTGCACTTGGTGTTTTTCCAATTCAAGTATTTACTCCTGCTCCTGGTGGTGGACTTTCTGTTGCTGAAAACTTTTCTGTAGTTTCTGCACCTGCACCTGCTCCTTCTTCTGGAGGCGGTGGTGGAGTTGTGATTTTACCGGTACAACTTGCAAATGTTTATGATATTTCTGGTTCAGAAATCGTTATTGAAGATGCTTTAGATTTGAAATCTGAAAATATTAGAATTCGATTTGAAGGATTTAAAAATGCAAATCAATATATCGTTTCTGAAGATGAAAATTTTAAGGGAGCAAGATGGCAAAGTTTTGAAGAAAATGCAAGTTATAGGCTAAGCTCTGATCTTGGAAGAAAAACTTTATATTTCAAATTTAGAAATACTCAAAATCATGTTTCTGAAGTGGTTTTAAAGAATGTTAATTTAATTAAAAATGGAGGAGAAATCCTTCATGAAAGTGCTCCTGAGCTTGAGTTCTCAAAACTTTCAATGAATGAAAGGGTGAGGGCAAATTTAGAAGCCAGAAGGGCGAAAAGACTTGAATGGCTTAAGGAAAGACAAAACTATGAGTTTAAAGAAATTGTTATTCCTTATGAGGTAAATAATGGTAGTTTAAGCGTTAATATAAAAAATGTACCAATTGATTTTAAATTTGAGAGATTTTTACAAGTTGGAATGAGGGGTGATGATATCTTGAATTTACAAAAAATTCTTCAAGAACTTGGATACTTCGATTTTGAAGAAGGTCCGACTGGATATTTTGGAGAAGTAACAAAGAAAGCACTTATTGATTTTCAGATAGATAATTCTCTTGCTCCGTTTCCCGGTACTCTTGGGCCAAAAACAAGAGAGCTTCTTAATAATGAATATCTTTACTTGCTATAAAATTTATAAAAGGCGTTAATCTAAGATAAAGATTAACGCCTTTTTTGTTTTTTTAAAATATTTATCTAGCTTATATTAAATAATTTTTGCGCAAACGTTCTCAAAAAAGCCATCTTAGATAAACTATTAAATTGTTGGTAAAAAAACTTAAGGCTTTTGTATAAAAACTTATAGTTGACATATTTTTGCAAAATACAGTAAAGTCTTTTCTTGTATTTTGTTTAATGAATGAACTTGTATAAAAAAACTAATTTGGAGTATGAAAAAATCGAGCCTTCAAATAAAGAAAGGTTAATCTCTTTGGCTCAAAAATTAATTAAGCAAAATAATCATGTGAAAAATTCACCTGAGCATTTATATTCTATTGTTTTTGACTTTTATATTATGCAAATGCTTAGGTTTTTGAATAATGAAAAAAGAAGTGATGTTTTCAGTTTTGATACCTTTTTTAAAGGATTTAGTGATTTTGAACTTACGGCTTTTAAAAAGTTTGTTTCAACAATAAATGATGTTGATTCGTTAGATTTATTGATTCAAAATTTAGAAGAAAATGAAAATATTAGTGAAAATCCTAGTAATGACGAGATGTTGCTAAATTTAAGCGCTTTTCGTAAAGTTTTAGAAAGAGAAATGAAAAACTTGGACTCTTTGGAAAAACTCGAACAGCCAAACTTGGTTCCTTTGGAAGAAAATAGTCGGCCAAATTTGGATTCTTTGGAGGTATACTTTCCAACTTCTCTTAATTTTGGACAAATTTTAGAAAATAAACTTGTAAATTATCCGAATACTTTTTTGGATTTTAATAAATCTTGTGAAGAAATTAAAAAACTTATAAATGATTTAGAAAGTGAAGACTCCGCAAATGTTTTTAATTATTTAGATAAAATATTTTTTAAAAAAAGTTGTGATTTATTAAAATGCAATTTTTCAAAAGCAAGATTAAAAGAATTTTTGTTGAATTATTTGAATTTAATTTTAAAAATGTTTGAAGTTTCTAGAATTATTTATTCAATTTTTAACAATTTAAATTTAAGTTTTTTTAGAAATATATTATTAAATGACGAAAGATTTTTACTGAATTTATTTGAAGAACATAAAACCTACGTTAAAATGGATCGTTATTATCCATTGTATGCAAATGATGATGAAGAAACTCTTCTTGCTAAAAAAAGAGAATTAAGTCCAAGAAAATATCGTTGTAATAATGAATATACAAGACGAAAAAATGTGATTTGTTTTTTACAGATTTTAAATACAGATTATATTTCTTCTTTAAATGAAATTAGAGATAAAATTATTGCTTGTGAAAATGGCAATATTTGTCTTGATAATAATTCAAATAATTTACTAATGCTATTGCTACAAAAGCGCATTTCTGTAATTAGAGATAGTATGTTTTTTGAGTATTTTAAAAATGAAAAGAAAGAACTTTTAGAAGCTCTACTTACGGATTCTTTTATAAAGTTTGTTGTAGAAGCTCAAAACCCAAATAAAGAAAAGGAAATTCTTGATCTTGAATTCAATAAAAATTATGTGTCGCTTTTTTTTGATCTAGTTTGTGATACTTTAATGATAAATGGTTATATTGAGAGCAAATCTGATTTGGTGTGGATAAATTGTTCATCTTCTCCTCTTGACTTTATTCGTTCGACGGATTCGATGTTTGTTATCAAAAAAGGAAAATATAAAGATTTTATTATTAAATATGATATTACAAAAAATCATAGTAAAACTACAAATCTTTGGGATTCAGTAATTTTATTTATTCAAGATACAAAAGAGGAAAATATATTACGAGGATTTGAAAAATTTAAGAGAAAAGTAGAAAATTATATGAAAAAAGCAAGTTCATTTCCAGATAATCGAAAATCTTTTGCATACTTGGAAGGAGTTTCAGATATGTTTATTTAATAGTACTCTTAGAAATTTTAGTCTTATATGAGATATAATTTCTTCAATTTCAGCCTTTCTTGCTTGAAATAAGGTGTTTATTATTTTTGAATCTTTTGATAATGAAAAGAAATTTGGATATTGCTTAGATACAACAGAAGTTGTTAAATCTTTAAGATTTTCCTTAAGAATTTCGTCTTTTTCAGTTTTTGATTTTTCCCATGCTATTAGAGCTGTTCTGAAGTATCCAATTTTTTCAAACAATTCAAATATATGAAATAATGAATCGTTTTCGTTAAATAAAATCGAAAGGATCCTTTCTTTATTCGGCAGTTTGTATTTTTTAAATAAATATCTTAGAATTTTTTGTTCATTTTTTTTATCAACTAGTGTTTTTTCTGGTGCGGGGATGTCTCCGATTATTGACTCTGCCCAGTCATGGACTTCTGCGGTTTCTGCGAGTAATTCTATGTCTTCTGTACTCAGATCCTCAAAATATTTTGCAAAACTTTTGCAAAGGCCTCTCATGATTTTCATGTGATTTAAATTGTGAACATCTGCCCCGAGTGTTTTAACCCATTTTTCATTTGAAATGTGAGCTGGCTTGAATGGAGCAAATCTTATTTGTGTTTTTAATTTTTCGGAGTAATAACTTTCTTCAAATTTCTTATGAGAAAGCTTTTTATTGCTCATATAATTGTTTATAAGGCGAAATATTAGGGCAAACAATGCAATTTTGTCAATATGTGCTTTATGAAAAGGCACCAGTTTTTTTTAAATACAAGTTTATTTGGCTAACATAAAATAATTTTTAAAAATAATTTTAAGGTTTTTAAGTTTTAGATAAATCTTCGTTTTTTAAATTTAAATGCTTAAATAGTATAAAAGAATTCCTGCTGAAATGGCTACATTAAGCGATTCAATTTCTTCCTTTATTTCGATTTTAATTTTTTCTTTTGAAATTTCTAGGATTTCTTCGTCAATTCCTCTTGTTTCATTTCCAAAAACTATGCAGAAATTTTTTGGAACTTTTAGGCTTTGAAGTTTTGTGCCTGATTTTGAGCTTGTTGTGAAAATTGGAGCGTTGAACTTTTTAAGCCAGTTTATGTCGCCATCCTCGTAGATGTTTAAGCTGAAAATGGAATCTTTTGAGGCTTGAAGTGTTTTTGGATTGTAAAGTTCGGCTGATCTTTGGTCTATTACTATGTTTTTAAAACCGAATGCAAAAGCGGTTCGAAGTATTGTTCCGAGGTTTCCCGGATCTTTTATGTCGTTTAAGAAAACAACAGGGGAGTCGGCGTGTTTTCGTTTTTTCTTTTGATATATGGCTGAGATTCCAGATGGATTTTCGAGGCTTGAAAAATATGAGTTTATTTTTTCGTTAATTATGAAAAAATTCTCGCATTTTGAGCTTTTTAAAAGGAAATCTAGTGTTTCTTTGTTTTTTTCAGCAAATATTTTTGTGAAAAAAAGTGCTTCGAAATCAAAGCCTTTTTTTAGTGCATCGTGAATTGTGGTCGCGTTTTCAATTAAAAATTTATCTTCTTGTCTGCGGAATTTTTTTTGATTTAGTTTTTTAAGAAGTTTTATGTTTAGGTTGTCTGTGCTTTCTAGTTTTTTAATAAAGTTTTGCATAGTTTGCTTGGTTTTGTGGCTTTTTTTATTGCTTTGTGATTGTAGGGAACGAAATCTTTAGTTTTATCCAAACATTAGCCATTCTGGTTTGAAAAGAAGCAAAATTCCAATAATCACCATGCCGATACCTCCGATTAAATGTGCTATTCTTGCGTACTTTCCTGAAAGACCTGTTACTTGAAGAGTTATCATTGCGGTGAAGAAAATTAACAAATCGTCGAGCATAAATACAAGAATATACAAAAGCAAGTAGCCGTAATATGTTGACTTTGAGAGTTCGCTTAATGCAAGAATTTGAGTGTATACAGCAGGAAGACCAGCAGAACAAATAAGTTCTACTAAGTTTACTGCCCAAGCTAGTAAAATAATTCCAATAAGTGCTACCCAGAAGTTTTTTTCTTGTGTTAGTTTTTTTAATTTATTGAAAACCTTTTGTCGTTTTTCGTTTTTTGTAACTTTGCAGGTGCTTTCAGGGTTTTTAAAGAATTCTTTTAGATAATAAGAGCCTCCACCAACGGCTATAAGTCCTATTAAAACCCTTATCCAAACAATAAATCCAATAAATAATATTAAGTTTAGCCATGCTGATAAAAACAAAAAATACATTGACGCAGATGCGATGATAAATGTTGTTCCGAGAATCCACATTCTTACCTTATTTTCCATTCCGAGTAGAAGGCTTATTAGGAAGAGAAGAGTCCACATTGCGCAAGGATTGAATCCGTCTACTGCAGCGATAATAATTGTAATTATTGGGAGTGAAAGATTTTTTGTTTGTATTTCTCCAATAAGTGGAAGAGTTAGACTATCGGGAACTATATGGTTTTTTTTGCCTGTGCTTTCTGTTTCTACTTTTAGTCCAATTTCTAGTCCGACGTCTCGGCAAGCGTTTTCTGTTGCACATATTATTTCGTTTTCAATAGCTCGTCCTGTTGAATTTTCATCAAGCCAACCTGTAAAATATTTATCACCAACTACAGTAAATGGGACACCTCCAACATTTGCGTTTAATTTTTTACTAAATTCAACCATTAAATCACGATTTTTTTTGCTTCCCCAAACTTCGAAGCTTTGTACTCTTAAATTCGAATATTTGTCTTCCATTTTTTTGAGAAATGGCTTTTGTTTTTCACAATGTGGACATCCAGTCCCGTAGAAAAAATAAAGATTTACAATGTTTTCTGTTCTTTCAGTTTGGTCTATTGAAATTCCTGAATAATTTTTAGTTTCTGTTTCAAGAATTGAGTTTTCGAATGTTTCTAGGTTGTTTTCTGTTGTAAGAAAAGCGGTGTTTTGTAAAAAAAAGGCAAAAGAAAATATTGCAAATATTAGTGCAAAAAATTTTTTTGTTTTATTCATTTTGTTTAATTAAGAACGAAAATGATTATACATAAATAAGTTTTTAAAAAAAAGTTTTTTTATGTATAGTTGTGCAAAATTTTATAAAATAAAAACTATGAAAAAAATTATTTCGTTTGGGCTTGTTTTTGTTTTAATTCTTTCGTCGTGTTCGTTATTTGATGGAGGAAAAACAAAAGAAACAAGAAATAGAGAAGATTTAGAAGCTTATTTAAATCGAGAATCTGATTTTGAAATGCAAATTGCAGGGCCTTTTTATTTTGGAAATTTCGATGGTTTAAGTCCCATTTCGAAAGAATATTCTGAAATTCGAAGAGAAAGAGTTGAAGAAATTGTTGAAATAATGGATGAAAGTTTTGTTTTACTTAGAGATATTGATAAAAAACTTCGAGAAATGAGAAGTGTCTTTGCTAGTTTTGTTGAGGAAATTAAAGAGATTGAGCCAGCTTCAAGAAATTATGCAAATCAACTTCTAACAGCTACAAATATTGCGCCGATTTCCTCTTCATTATCAAATGCAATTTCTTTAGAAAGACATTTAAAAGATTATGAAAATACTCCTGAGTGGGGTTTTTTACAGTTTCAAAGGTATGCTTCGATTTTTAAACTTTCAGAACTTTATTTAATGGAGTCTGCAAGTTTACTTCAAAGAGCTTTAATGCTTTCAACTCTTGCAGAACTTGATAAAAGTAATGAAGCATTTGCGAAAGTTAATGATGAGTTTGTTTTGAAAATGGATAAAGTAAGTGAAGAAGTTAATGATCTTTTGAATGAATTGATGAGAAAAAATGCAATGCTTGTTTATGCGGATCAGGTTTTATTTAGTGCGGATATTGATTTTGCACGAAAAACTTTGGCTTCTATTGATTTGGAACTTTCAAAAATGGAGGGAATTTTTAAAGCTGGAAATTCAAATGAAAATTTGAGTGATGAATTTGTAGAAATTTTCAAAAGGCAATATGAAGAAATGAAAATTTATAGAGATTCAATTTTTGCATATATTTCAAGTGTGCCAGAAAGTGAGCTTTTGGCTTTAGAGAGTAATGTTGTGTCAAATAGTTTTTTTAATGTTGCTTTCGCTTCTGATTGGCCAAGTTATTTGCAAGGAAAAATTTCTGATGCTTATAAAACCGCTAAGTTTGCAAAGGATATGACTTTTGCGGCGGTTCGGCTTGGCGGAAAAAAATTAAAAGAAGGTTATGATGAATCTGGGGCTCATGAATTTATAAAAGATGGTGCGCAGATTTTGAATGGTGGTCTTGAAATTGTTAATTCTGGTGTTGCGATTTCTATTTATGGTATCCAAGGAATTTATTTTGGGGATATGGATTTGGCTGATTTTAAACGAAGAATAGAGGAAGAAAAAGCAGAACTGCATAAAAGATTTTTAGCTGGGACACTCGGTAAAGACCAATATGATGAAATTATTCATCAAGTTAATCAATTTCAAAGAAATACAGGCGTGTTTATTGAAAACATGTCGGAGCTTGCGGGCGATATGACTTTTATTGTTGGTGGAGATGCTGAGTTGAATAAATTTATTAGAAATGTGACAAGGGGTGTTGGAAATGAAGCCAAAAAAGCCTTAGATACAGCGACAGATTTTACAAAAAATTTAGCAATAGTAATGCATCCTGAAACAAGTAAAGAAGATACTAGAAAAGCGCTTGTTGATATTTTGGTTTCTTTAAAAGGAGTAAAGGATAAAGATGGAAATTATATTAAAGTTGAAATGCCGGATTTAATTGAATTAGTTAAAGAACAGGCATCTAAAGAACTTGGTTTTTCACAGGAAGAAGAGGCGAGTTTTGTAGAACAGTTGCAAGAAATTATGAAGGATGAACTAAAAGGAGCAGAAAATAAGAAAGAAGATTTAAATAAAAAAGACGATAATTCTTCTGATTCTGGGGAGGGTAGTCAAGATGGTGCAGGTGGTGAAGAACCTTCGCAAGATCAAAATTTTGGGAATGGAGGAAATGATAGTTCTTCAAAGGATAATAATGGCGAGGGCGACAGTAAATCAGATGTTTATGATCCAAATTTGTCTGATGATGAGTTGATACAAAACATTGCTGATATTTTAAATAATCCAAATATTTCAGAAGATGATAAGGCAGATCAAATAGTTAAACAAATTTTACGAACAGTTCCTCCAAAAAATAAAGATGATTACAAGGATCCAAGTCCAGATGAATTTGATATAGATAAAGACGGTGTGTTTGATGATGTTGATAATTGTCCTAGTGTTTATAATCCTGATCAGAAAGATACAGACGGAGACGGAATTGGAGATGCTTGTGACCCTGATTGTAGTGGAGATGCTGACTTAGATGGCGTTTGTGATGAAGTTGATAATTGTCCAACAATTCCAAATCCAGATCAGAGAGATTCTAATAACAATGGAATTGGAGATGTTTGTGATGATAGTTTTCCAGAACTTTCAGAAATTATCGGCCAATTAAAGGGGAATTTTACTATTCATAATGTGTATGTTTCAGATTCTGCTAGAACAAATATGAAAGAAGAAGGTTGTGATCCAATACTTTTGGAAGAAACTAAAGGGAAAACTTACCCTAGTTCTGTAAATATTTCTCAAAGTGGCGATAATGCAGGTACTTTAACATTTAAAGCTGAAGGAGATTCTATTCCAATGCCTTTTGTTTATGAAAATGGAGTACTTAGAGCTTCAAAAAAACAAGATGGGGCGCTTATTGATATAACAATTGATTATCGTTCTGGAGAGCCTGTTAGTGATATTAAAATTGATTATATGGAGGGGCAAGCTGTACTTTCTGGTTCTATGAATTTGAAATAATAGGAGTAGCTGAGCTTTTAAAGCCTTGAAATGAGAAAAATAATTATAATTGAATCATTATGAAGCCAGTTTTGAATATTTTTGGAATTGAAATTGTTTCTTATTCTTTGTTTATGTTTTTGGCTTTAATCGTTGTCTTTATTGGATCATACTTTTTTTTGACGAGGAATGGGCAGAGAAAAAGTGATGTTTTGCTTATGCTTATTGTGATGAGTGTATTTGCTTTTATTGGAGCAAGAGCTTTTAATTTTTTTGTGAATTATTCTTTTTATAAATCTGATTTAGCAAAACTTTTTGAATTTTCTAGTCATGGTTTTTCTCTTTATGGTGGAGTTCTTGGAGCAGTTTTTTCAGGTTTTTTAATTGCTAAACTAAGAAAGATTGAGCTTTTTCGTTTTGCAGATTTGATTACGCCGTTTGTTGGAATTGGAATAATTTTGATGAGAATTGGGTGTTTTCTAAACGGTTGTTGTTTTGGGAAACAAACTGATTTTATTTTTGGAGTGAAATTTCCTGAATTTAGTCAACCTCATTTAAAGCAAATTTCTGGAAGTCTATTTTCTGGAGGACTTGTAAAAACTGTGCATCCTACACAAATTTATGAAGTAATTTTTGTTTTTCTTTGCGTTTTGTTGGCGTTTTATTTGATTTTTAAGAAGAAAAAACTTGCAAGTGGTTCAGTTTTTTTAATTTCTGGTGCGTTATTTTCTGCTTTTAGATGGGTAAACATGTACTTTCGTGATTTGAATTATTCGGATTTTGTTATTGATGTTGTTTATCCAATTATTTATTTGGGAATTATTTCGCTATGTTTTGGGCTTTTGCTTAGAAAAAATAAATAGTGTTTTGTCGAAATTTATGATTGAAATTAAAACCTGTATATTTTTTGCGTTTAAATTCGGATAATTTGAAAAAAATTTGTAAAAGTGTTATAAATTTTGGTGTAATTTTTAAATTTTAAATTATGGTAGAATTTACTTTAAATGAAGGAGAAAATCTTCTTGGAAAATGGACTCTGAATCATTTGCCTCCAACAGGTGGAAGGTATACAGGAGTTTTAACTGTTACTGATGAAAGACTTTTGTTTGATGCAAGATATGATACTTCGCTTGCAGGGGCCATTGATGAAGCTATTTTTTTCAAAAGAGGATCTGAGTTTTATTTGCAAATTTCAAAAACAATGATTAAAAATGTTGAAGTTAGTAGTAGTTTTTTTAGCAAGAAGGTTCTTGTTACATTAAATGATGGTTCGGTTCATACATTTCATTATGGAATGCTTTCGGTTGCTAAAATTGCTGAAGCTATCAGGGTTAAAAAATAATATTTTTGTTTTATTTAAGAAAAGCTTTATTTTAAAATTAAAGCTTTTCTTTGTTGTTGACTGAAAAACAACAGTGCTTTATAAATTTAATTAGTACTTTTAACCTCCTTTTTCTATGAGAAAAACTTTGTTTATTTGTTTTTTTCTCTTATTTTTTATGTTTTCCATGAATCTGTCTTTTGCAAGTTTTTCAGATGTATCAACTCACAAATATAAAATTTCTATCGATTATTTAGTTAGTATAAAAACTTTAAATGGTTATGAAGA
>Ga0334883_1001817_pt1 | contig 29322 bp, 21 predicted proteins | sample GraSluR1_MG_6_FD_207230 | JGI IMG/M metagenome (GOLD analysis project Ga0334883, IMG submission 207230) | Sludge microbial communities from methane-producing bioreactor in Wageningen University, Netherlands - Granular Sludge_09_05-R1 | ecosystem: Engineered > Bioreactor > Anaerobic >...
TTCACCCATTTTTTTTGCCTCATCGGAATTTTGGCGCAGTTCAAAAACTTTTTCTGCAAAGTCTTTTTCATTTTCTGCCTCATGAACCAATCCGGCACCGGATTTTTCCACTACATTTTTTTGTGCCGTACAATCACTCACCAAAACAGGAACACCCAAAGACATGTATTGAAATATTTTATTGGCATAGGTGGTATCGTGATGTAAATTCCTGTGTAACGGAGAAATACAAACTTTGCTGGCCAGAATATAGGACGGAACTTTTTTCATATTCTGAAAACCCTCAAAACTAACATGTTCAATCAGATTTAAATCCTTAACCAGCTCTTTTAACTGACCGTCGTATTTGCTTTTTCCGGCAATCACCAATAGAATTTCAGGAATTGAATCTTTTAATAATCCCACTGCTTTAATAGCGGTTTCAAGCCCTCTCCTTTTTCCGGTTTCACCCAGGTAAAACAACACAAAATTCTTTTCAAACCTTTCTATTAAAGATTCGTCAATCTCATAATTCGTATAAAAGGAAGGATGAACCGTGTTGGGAAAAACTGCAATTTTTTCTTCCGATATTGAATAGCTATTTATCAGGTATTCTTTTGCCTCATTGGTAACCACTACCACTTTATCATACTTTTTCACCAGTTTTTCTTCCCATTTTTTCCACTTTTTCGGGCTGATGAGGATATTTCCCGGAAATTTCCGGACATGCTCGTAATATTTCATGATTTCCGGGCGGTTCTCATGCAAATCAAGAATTTTGGGAATGTTCTTATTTGGCAAAGCCCGCAAAACAGTTTTGGCAATTCGTATATCGTGAACATGCACTGCATCAACCTTTTCCTGTAAAAATATATCTTTTAGTTTTGGCTGAATAAACCATCTGTAAAACGGAAATGAGTATGCGAGGGATGATAAGCTGTAAATGAATTTCGGAACTTTTAACCGATGCACCTGTATTCCGTTAATTGATTCTTTTTCAGGCTTATTCTCGTAATCAAAACAAAAAAGGAGTATCGAATAACCGGCATCAATCAACGAATTTGCTTCATTTTGCACCCTTGGGTCGGGTGGAAATTCCTCGTCAAGAATCATTGCAATATTCATCGTCCAAATTTCATTTTTCCCGGCTAAAGTAATAATATTATCTTTTTGAATGAATTATTCAACAATACATAGCACTTTCAATTTTAGGAAAAATCGGAAAAACAGAATGAAAGATTAAGTATTATTGGCTAATCACACTAAATTTGCTGAATGTTGGTTTTATAAAAAATAAATTAAATCTGAAATGCAAACCATCCACATGTGCGACACCTACGGGCAGTACCTCACCATGAAAGAGGAGATTGATGCTGCCATGCAGGAGGTGATAAAATCCACCCAATTTATAAAAAGCGGGAAAGTACTGGAATTTGAGGAGGAGTTGGCCAACTATCTTCAAACAAACGTAATTGCCTGTGCAAACGGTACCGATGCCCTGCAGATTGCGTTTATGGCGCTTGGCCTGCAACCGGGCGACGAGGTGATTACCACGCCGTTTACTTTTATTGCTACGGTGGAAGTGCTGGCGTTGCTTGGTTTAAAACCGGTTTTTGCCGATGTGCATCCCGGCACGTTCAACCTCGATGAAAATGAAGTAGAAAAAGCAATCACACCAAAAACCAAAGCCATACTTCCGGTACACCTGTTCGGGCAATGCGCACATCTGGAGCCAATGCTTGAACTGGCAAAAAAACACAACTTGTTTTTAGTTGAGGACGCTTGCCAGGCACTGGGTACCGATTATATTTTCAGCGACGGCACAACAAAAAAAGCCGGAACTGTGGGGCACATCGGGTGCAATTCATTTTTTCCGTCGAAAAACCTGGGGGCTTTTGGCGATGGCGGAGCAATTTTTACCGGCGACGAAAAGCTGGCTGCCATTATTCGCTCCATTGCCAACCACGGCATGAAAGCGAAATACCAGTACGAACGCATCGGTGTTAATTCGCGGCTCGACAGTATTCAGGCAGCGGTTCTGAGTGTGAAACTGAAATACTTCAACAAGCACATCAAAGCCCGGCAAAAGGCAGCGGCCTGGGACGACAACCATTTAAAAGGAATTGAAGAAATCCGGTTGCCGGAACGAATAGATTACAGCACTCACACGTTTCATCAATACACCATTCAAACCAATCGACGAAACGAATTACAGAAGTATCTGAAAGAAAGGGGAATTCCTTCGATGGTTTACTATCCGGGAGTGATTCATTTACAGGAAGCTTATCAGTTTCTGGGATACAAAAAAGGTGACTTCCCGGTAAGCGAAAACCTGGCCGAAACCGTACTTTCACTGCCCATGCACACCGAGTTGACGGAGGAGCAGTTGGAATATATAACAAGTGCAATAAACGAGTTTTTCAACAAATAATCTTTGCGACTTGGCGTCTTTGCGAGAAAAAATTGCACGCAAAGGCGCGAAGACGCCAAGGAAAAAGTCAAACCAAATCATATTATTATGGATGAAAATTATTTAGCAAAAGTTATTGTAAACACATGTTATAATATTCATGTGGAACTCGGTCCCGGTTTGTTGGAATCGGTTTACGAAGAAATCCTTTATTATGAATTAACATCACAAGGATTAAAAGTTGACCGCCAAAAGGGAATCCCAGTAATTTGGAAAGATAAAAAGATGGATATTGGATTCAGGGCAGATTTAATTGTTGAAAATAAAGTAGTGGTTGAAATAAAATCTGTTGAAATGATTGCCCCTGTTCATCCAAAAATTCTTTTAACGTATCTTCGGCTGACAAAAAAGAAATTGGGTTTGCTGGTAAATTTTAACGAAGCATTGATTAAAGACGGTATCACACGAATTGTTAACGGATTATAAAAAAAATCTTTGCGCCTTCGCGTCTTGGCGAGAGAAATATCACGCAAAGGCGTAGAGACGCAAAGAAAAAAAACAACGATGAATACTACATTTATCCACAAAACAGCCGTGGTTGACGACGGCGCTCAAATAGGAAACGGCACTAAAATCTGGCACTTCTGCCATGTGATGGGAACGGCACAAATTGGCAAAAACTGCGTGCTGGGGCAGAATGTATTTGTTGGAAATAAGGCCGTTTTGGGCAACAATGTAAAATTGCAAAACAACGTGTCGGTTTACGAAGGGGTGGCTTGCGAAGACGATGTTTTCCTGGGTCCATCCATGGTTTTTACCAACGTGGTGAATCCGCGCAGCGCCGTTAACCGAAAGGAAGAGTTCAAAAAAACGCTGGTGAAAAAAGGCGCGACCATTGGCGCCAACGCCACAATCGTTTGCGGAATAATCCTTGGTGAATACTGTTTTATCGGCGCCGGTGCTGTGATTACCAAAGATGTAAAACCCTATGCGCTGATGGTTGGCGTTCCGGCACGGCAAAAAGGATGGGTGAGCCGTTCGGGTGCTATTTTGGGCGACGACCTGGTTTGCCCCGAAACCGGAGAAAAGTATATCTTAGCCGATGGATTTTTGAAACTGATTTAAATAAAAATATCACGCAAAGACGCTAAGGCGCAAAGAAGAATCTTTCTTTCGCGTCTTGGCGACTTTGCGAGCATAAAACAAAAATATGAAACGATTTGCACTGATAGGTTCGGCCGGATACATTGCCGACCGCCACATGAAAGCCATAAAGGAAACCGGAAACGAGCTGGTATGCGCTACCGACCGCTTTGACGTCATGGGCCGCATTGACAGCTATTTTCCGGATGCCGAGTTTTTTCTGGAAATTGAAAACATGGATAAATACATGGACGACATCCGGCGCGAAGGAAAGCCCATCGACTATGTTACCATTTGCACTCCCAACCACATGCACCCGTCGCACATCCGGTTTGCGCTGCGAAACGGCGCACATGCGATATGTGAAAAACCGCTGGTGGTTTTCCCTGAAGATATGCGCATCATCAAAGACATTGAAACTGAAACCGGGAAAAATGTATATACCGTTTTGCAATTGCGATATCATCCCACCATTCTGGCACTAAAAAAGGAAATTGACGAAGGTGGCAACAAAATATACGACATTGATTTGAGCTACATCACCACCCGCGGGAAATGGTACTTGAAAAGCTGGAAAGGCGATGTTTCCAAATCGGGCGGTGTGGCCACCAACATTGGCATTCATTTTTTCGATATGATTACCTGGATTTTCGGCGATGTAAACGAGAACATAGTTCACCACTATGGACCACACAAAGCCGCCGGTTTTCTTCAACTTGAAAAAGCCCGGGTGCGCTGGTTTCTTAGCCTCGACTACAGCGACCTTCCGCCACAAGCCACCGAAAAGGGAATGCGCACCTATCGCTCCATCACCGTAAACGGAAAAGAAATTGAATTCAGCGGTGGGTTTACCGATTTACACACTGTAACCTACCAGAATATTTTAAACGGAAATGGTTTTGGAATAGATGATGCACGCGAAAGCATTCTGTTAACCGACTATGTGCGGAATGCCAAACCAATTGGATTAAAAGGCGATTACCATCCTTTTCTGAAAAAATAATTCAGACTGAATTTAGAACTGCAATCAGTTTTTTTGTAAGGTTTTCTCTGGAATAGTTCAAAGAGCTTAAATCTGAATTTTTTTGAACGGCTGAAGTTTGTTTCTGATCGTAGTAATGAATAATCCCTTCTGACATTTTTTTGTGGTTTTTATAATTGAAAATCAAACCACTGTTGGTTTCAAGTATAATCTTTGCAGCATCTCCATTTTCCGGTCCAATAAAAAGAATGGGTTTCCGGCTTGCCAGATATTCAAACAGTTTTCCGGTTAAAATTCCCTCGTTATTTTTTACATCCGGAATAATCAGTAAAAGCAAATCGGATGAAAACAGATATTCTATGGCTTTTGAATGAGGCACATAACCTGTTACTTCAATAAGTTCATTTAAACCAGCATGACTGAATTGATCGGCTATTTCGGATGGAACTCTGCCAATGAACCTGATTTTTAACCTGGTTTTGATTTTCGCAGGCAACTCCGAAACTGCCCGAATCAAACCAGAAATATTGTATTCCTTTGATATGGTGCCAACATAAGAAATGTATAAAAATTCCGGATTGGGGTTGCTTTCAATATTTTGAAAATCATCTGTGTCAAAACCATTGGAGATGACAACGATTTTATCAAAAACACCTTCTGCTTTTTTTGCAAACAGTTTTTTCAACTCTTCACTTACTGTAATAATTCTATCTGATTTTTTCAGCACCTTTTTTTCCAGCCCTTTATGGATTTGCGTGGCAATTTTGGTTGGATACAACTGCTTAAAATAGTATATTTCAGTCCACGGATCGCGTAAATCTGCTATCCATTTTATTTCAAGCTCCTTTTTTAGTTTTAGCCCGATAAGTTGGGTGGAATGAGGTGGACTTGTGGTAATAACCGTATCAATCTGATAGGTCTGAATCAACTCTTTAGCTTTGGCAATTGCATATTTGTTCCATCCTTTTCGGGGGTCGGGAATAATAAAATTTCCCCGGATGAACCGGATAATTTTTTCTTTCAGATTAACTTTTTTCGTATTGGCAAAACCTCCGTATGGAACTTCCTTGTTTGATGAAACTTTTTTATAAAGGGAATACAGTTCTAACGATTTTGTAAAAAAAACCTTAACAGACTTGGGGATGTCTTTTTCGAGCGTGTAATCGGTTTGCGGGTAAGTGGCATACTCAGGATCAACAGTTAATACATAAGGTTCAACACCCTGTAGAGAAAGATATTTCACAAACTTTACCCACCGCTGAACCCCGCCGCCCCCGCTTGGCGGCCAGTAATAGGTTATAATCAAAACTTTCTTCATAATATCACTGACATGTGAAAATTTCCCGTTTGCAAATGAAAACCGCGAAGGAGGAGGCAGAGAAAAAAATAAAACTCTGCCTCTTTAATCCCTCGCGGAAAAATTTTATTCTAAAGTTACAACTTTTCAAACAATCTTCGCATGTTTACTTTCTCTCCAATAATTTTCCCCAGTTCGGAGATAGTCACGCGCTCCTGTTCCATACTGTCGCGGTAACGAATGGTAACGGTGTTGTCTTCTGTGGTTTGATGATCTACCGTTACACAGAACGGCGTTCCAATGGCGTCCTGGCGGCGGTAGCGTTTGCCAATGGAATCTTTTTCATCGTACTGACAGTTGAAGTCGAACTTTAGGGTGTTAATAATTTCCCGTGCTTTTTCGGGCAGGCCGTCTTTTTTTACCAGCGGCAAAACAGCCAGCTTAATCGGGGCAAGCACCGGCGGGAGTTTCAGCACTACGCGCGAATCTTTTTCCAGTTCTTCTTCGCAATAAGCTGCCGAAATCACCTGCAGAAACATACGGTCAACGCCAATGGAAGTTTCTACCACGCAGGGTATGTAAGATTCATTCAGTTCCGGATCGAAATAGCGGATTTTTTTTCCTGAAAATTTTTCGTGCTGAGCCAGGTCGAAATCAGTACGGGAATGAATACCTTCCACCTCTTTAAAACCAAACGGGAATTTATATTCCACATCCACCGCAGCGTTGGCGTAATGGGCCAGTTTTTCGTGCTCGTGGAAACGGTAATTTTCTTCACCAAAACCAAGCGCCTGATGCCATTTCATTCGGCTGGTTTTCCACTTTTCAAACCAGTCCAGTTCGGTGCCGGGCCGCACAAAAAACTGCATTTCCATCTGCTCGAATTCGCGCATGCGAAAAATAAACTGACGGGCTACAATTTCGTTGCGGAAGGCTTTACCAATCTGGGCAATGCCAAACGGAATTTTCATGCGCCCGCTTTTTTGCACATTCAGGTAGTTCACGAAAATACCCTGTGCTGTTTCGGGCCGCAGGAAAATTTTAAGCGCACCCTCGGCAGTTGAACCCATTTCTGTAGAAAACATCAGGTTAAACTGGCGAACGTCGGTCCAGTTGCGTGAACCCGAAACCGGACAAACAATTTCCTGGTCGATGATAATTTGTTTCAATTCTGCCAAATCGTTGTCGTTGAGTGCTTTTGCAAACCGTGAATGTAACTCATTGAATTTTTGCTGGTTGGCTAACACCCTTTGATTGGTTTCCCTGAACTGTTTTTCGTCAAACGCCTCGCCAAAACGTTTTTGAGCCTTTGCAATTTCTTTATCGATTTTTGCTTCGAATTTGGCCAGTTGTTCTTCAATAAGCACATCGGCACGGTATCGTTTTTTTGAGTCTTTGTTATCGATGAGCGGATCGTTAAATGCATCCACATGCCCGGATGCTTTCCAGATGGTGGGGTGCATAAAAATGGCCGAATCGAGTCCTACCACGTTTTCGTGCAGCAAAACCATACTGTCCCACCAGTACTTTTTGATGTTGTTTTTCAGTTCAACGCCATACTGACCGTAGTCGTAAACGGCGCTCAGCCCGTCGTAAATTTCGCTCGACTGAAATACGTAACCGTATTCTTTACAGTGCGCTACCAGTTTTTTAAAGATGTCTTCCTGTGCCATGCATTTAATTTTCAGAATGAATTAAGCGACAAAAATAGAATTTAATTGGTTGTTGTGAAAAGGGAGTGTGCAAATCAGGCCTGAAATGTTAATCCACTTCCTCAAAGTCAACATATTCCCCTTCGTCGCGGTTGCGGACATTTTTGCTCCCGGGATCGTATTCAATGGTTACTTCTCCTTCGCGTTTGCCTGAATGCTTCTGCTGTCGTTGCTGCTCCTGCATTTTTTTCTGCATCTCCTTCACCTTATTTTCAACAATAAGCGGCAACAAATAGCGTGTAAACAGTCTGATGACAAAATATACAATCGCAATAAAAATGATTGTCCTGAAAAGTCCGACAGGATTTAAAATGATGAATAGATTCATACTTACTCCAATTACTTCGTCTTAAATAAAAAATTTATTCCAAGGCACAAATTTAAATGTTTTGCCGAAGCTGGCTGAAATATCCCGGAAATATTATTCCCCGCAAGATAAAACTGCAGAAAATCGCCCGTATAAGTTAACCCAAATCCGGGTAGAACAGTAGAAAAATTCATCAGGGTTAAACTTCCGTACATTCCCAAATTCGGAAAAAAGAAGGTCTCAACAAACGGGGTAAAACTGTTTTGTATTTGATAGCTGAAAAAGGTTACCTGGTTGCTGGCTCCAAGGGTTGTTTTTTCGCTGAGCCTGAATTTTGCGGCGGCATGGATTTTCGTGGGCAGTGCCGAATAATTGCGTTTTTCGGCATCGCTTACATCAATGATATATGAAACCGAGTCTCCAAAAGCTTTCAATGCTTCCCGGGGCTCAAGATAGAAATCTTCGTCGGGTGCATTCGACTGATAGGGTCTGTTCTCAGAATAAATAACCGGCCGCGAGAACTTTGTATCGAAGCTGTTGTGTCTGAATCCGATGAGACCGGCATCGGTAATACTGAACGACCATTCTGCAAATTTGTTTGGTCGATAAACTATGCCAAAATCCAGCGCTACACCAAGGTTTCGGGGTTGAAAAAAATAGTCGCCCGGTGAAACACCAGCTGTAAAACTGGAAAAATGAAATACGGTATCCCGCTTGTGTTTGAAGGGGCCTGACAACTTAAAAGTACCTTCCGGTTTAAGAAACATCTTACCGTTTTCTTCGGGCGATTCAACCGACATATGCATTTCCTCCATTTCAAAATTCAACTTCCCAAATAAAATCTTCGGACGAATTCCTATATCCAATCCTTCCCAAATCTGTTTCGATATGCCCGGAGCCAGTTCGCGGTAATGCCTGAAAAAAAACGTTGCCGATCCCAAATCTTCATTTGTTCCGAAAAACCCAAGGGTTCCATCGCGAATAAAACGGACAATTTCCCTGTCGAACCGACCTGCACCAAAACCACGCTCCGACACCGACAGGCTAAAGGTGTAATCCTGGTGTTTCATGCTTGCAAAAAAAACAGTAACCCCTGCATTAACCCGGGCACTTCCCTGTTCCCCAAGTGCATTGTAAAACCGGCTGAAACTGTAGCTGAACCCTCTGGAGAAGAGCGAATTTAGCGGAACACTTGAATTCCAGTCGCCATAAACCCCCGAAAAAACCGGCATCCCAATCACAAGCCTGCCGGTGGTGTTGTGTATGGCCGGGTTTACAAAAGCCGACTGTGGTAACCCTGAAAAATTGTACAGGACAGAGGTTTCCTGTGCCATCATTCCGGCAGGAATTGACAAACAAAACACGACCAAAGCAAACCCTGCTTTTTTTATTAAACCAAGCATTCTCACGGTTATTGAACGCGTAAAATTAGTTTTTATCGTGGAATGAAAGAACACAAAAGAAGGAAGAGGTTGTCTCTACGGTATAACTTCAATCATTTTTGTCATGTTGAGCGCAGCTTAAACATCTGTTTTCCAAACAGATATATTCTTCGAATACGCTCAGAATGACGGAAGCAAAGACCTTTGAGACTACCTCTTCTTCGGTTAATCTGATGGAAATATAGTAACTGTTCGCAATGGGTTGGAACAGGTGTTTTATCTTTGGGTTACATCTCCCCCGCTCGACTCCTCAATGTTTTTGATTTCAGGATTACCGTAATACCGGATGTCGGCGCCACTGCTGGCTTTCGCATGAATTTCGCCTGTGGCATACACCGCAATGTCGGCGCCGCTGCTGGCACTGGCACGGCAAATAACGGCTTCCAGAGCTCGGGCATTAATGTCGGCCCCACTGCTTGCATCTGCTTCAACCGTTTTAGCCTTGCCACTCATTCGTATGTCGGCGCCGCTGCTGCAACCAAGAACAACATCCTTGTAAACAATATTCAGTATCACACTACTGCCACTGCTTGCCCTTACGTCGAGTCTGTCGCCCTCCAGCATATTTTCAGATTTCACATCCGATCCCGATGACGCATCAATCCCCCGGAGATTAATGGCCGTAACATAGGCTTTAACAGACTTTTGCCGGCGCCAGTTAAAAATATTGAACCAGTTGCCGCTTTTCCTGTAAATATGCAGGGTGTTCCCCTTTACTTCCGTAATAATTTCATCGATAATGCTTTCGTCGGCTTCAATCCGAACGGATTCCCTGTCGCCCATGGTAAGAATCAGTTCAATGCCTGCCGATACATTAACCACATCAAAATCTTTTACTTTTCTGTTTTGTTTGTTGTCTGCTTTTTCTGCCAGCCCGGCAGAGAGAAATCCTGATAAGAAAATCAGCAGAAAGAAAAATACCCATTTTTTAGTTTTCATCGAAACGAGATTTAAATTTGCCATACATGTAAATAGTTCACTTAAAAAAGACGTTTGAAAGTAAAGCAAGTTACAGTTTTTGGCATCATTTTTTCGGCAAACAAGTTTCTTTTCGAGGTAAAAACAATATTTTGCCTGAGGAGTTAATATATTTTAACGCAATGCATTTCATGAATTAATGTCTGATATCGGGTAATATTTTATAATTTTGCCGTTTCAGAAGAATATTTATCTGTTTGAATTTCATTCAGGTAATTAATAAGGAGAAGAATTATGAATTTGAAGAAATTTTGGATTGGAACATTGATAGTTATAATTGCCGGGTTGGGATTTTACAGCTTTACCCGCGACCAGAAGAATTTTGAAATTGCCAAAAACCTGGAAATATACTACAGCCTGTTCAGGGAGCTGAACATGTTTTATGTGGACGAAGTGAATCCGAACAAGCTGGTGAAAACCAGTATCGACCAGATGCTGGAGTCGCTCGACCCTTACACCAACTTCATTTCGGAAGATCAGATGGAGGATTTCCGGTTTATGACCACCGGCGAATACGGCGGAATTGGTGCGCTCATCGGTCTCCAGAAAGGTAAGATTGTGATTTCGGAGCCCTACGAGGGATTCCCGGCGCAAAAATTCGGACTTAGAGCCGGAGATATCATTCTGGAAGTGGAAGGCAAATCAACAGAAGAAATGACCACAGAGGATGTCAGCAATCTTTTAAAAGGCCCGGCCAACAAACCGGTGAAAATAAAACTTCAACGCCCGGGCGAAAAAAAGCCTTTTGAAGTGGATGTGGTTCGCGAAAAAATTGCCATCGATGCAGTGCCCTATTACGGCATGGTTGACAACAACACGGCTTACATACGTTTATCGAACTTTACCACCAACTGCAGCGAGGACGTAAAAAAAGCATTTCTGGAATTGAAAAAGAACGAGCCGGAAGCATTAATTCTCGACATGCGCTCGAACCCCGGTGGATTGTTGCAGGAAGCGGTAAAAATTGTGAATCTGTTTGTTCCCAAAGGTTCGGAGATTGTGAGCACCAAAGGGAAAGTCAAACAATGGGACAGAACCTACACGGCCACCTCATCGCCTGTGGACACAACCATCCGGATTGCCGTTTTAACCAACCGCGGTTCGGCTTCGGCTAGCGAAATTGTAGCCGGCGCCATGCAGGACCTCGACCGCGGCCTGGTAATTGGCGAGCGTACTTTTGGCAAAGGGCTGGTGCAAACCACCCGCGACCTGAGCTACAACACCAAACTGAAAGTGACCACAGCCAAATACCACATTCCCAGCGGACGCTGCATTCAGGCTCTCGATTATTCGCACCGCAACGAAGACGGCAGCGTAGGTTATGTTCCCGACTCGCTTATTACTGAATTTTCAACCAAAAAAGGCCGAAAAGTTTACGACGGCGGCGGGGTTGTTCCCGATATCGTTCTGGAACCCGACCAACTGAGCAACCTGAGTATTGCCCTGATAACCCGGTTTCTGATTTTTGATTTCGCAACACAGTTTTCCAATCAAAATGAATCCATTACCGGGCCGGAAGAGTTTGAAATTACGGACGACATTTACACTCAGTTTTCAGCTTTCGTTCAGGAAACCGATTTTGAGTATGAATCGCAGTCGGAAAAATTACTGGAAAACTTAATCGAAAAAGCGAAAGAAGAAAAATATTACGAACTGGCTTCTGATGAATTTGAACGAATTAAAGAGCGGCTTGAGCCTCAGCTCGATAAAGATTTGACTGTTTTCAGCAGCGAAATAAAAAGTCTGTTGAAAAGCGAAATTGTTTCGCGATATTACTACCAGAAAGGAGCTGTACGTGCATCCATCGGTGAAGACAATGTCATTCAAAAGGCCATCGATGAACTGGCTTCGCCCATAACTTACAAGTCCTATTTTGAACCGGGAATCATCATTACCATGAAACGACCGTAAAATCTTATTGCTTTTTTAATAATGGAATTTGAAGAACTGATTAACTTCCCGCTACTGAAATCAGAGCACCTGGAAATAACTGTTTCAAGCATATTGGTCGTTGTTTTAATACTTACGGCAACCATTGTGCTCTTGAGGGTTATCCGGGGTTTTTTTAAAAGATACATCAGCAGAAACGATGCAGAAAGGCGCTCTTACTGGTCGGTGTATCTGATTTTGCGGTATGTGGTTTGGGTGGTTATCATTGTTGTTATCCTTGAAACTTCGGGTGTAAAAATTTCCATATTGCTTGCCAGCATTACTGCTCTGCTGGTGGGTGTGGGGTTTGGTATTCAGCAGCTGTTCAGCGATATTGCCTCGGGAATCGTTTTGATTTTCGAACGGAACTTACAAATAAACGATATCATTCAGCTGGAAGACGAAACCGTTGGAAAAGTCATCCAAATTGGGTTGCGAACATCAAAACTGAAAACCCGCGACGATGTCATTCTGGTTGTTCCCAACAGCAAATTTGTAAACGATACCATCATCAACTGGAGCCAAATGGATTTCAAAACCCGGTTTTCGGTTGCAGTAGGTGTGGCGTATGGATCGGATACCCGGCTGGTTACCAAAATTTTGCTCGTATGTGCCTCAAGAATCAAAAGCATATCTGCCCATCCCAAACCATTTGTCCGGTTTAATGATTTCGGTGATTCTTCACTCGATTTTCAGGTGTTTTTCTGGGTTAGGGAACCGTTTTTGGTGGAATTTGCCAAAAGTGAACTCAGATATATGCCATCGACGATGAATTCCGGAAACATGACGTTCATATACCTTTCCCGCAACGCGATTTACACATTAAATCGAATGCCACTTTAACCCAGGTTAAACAAGAAATTAAATGAAACACGTTAAAAAATTCATATTCCCTTTTTTACTGCTTCTTACTGCTGTATTTTCAAAATATTTCATCGAAAAATACGAACTCGCAGGAAATGAGCATTTTGAGACATTCAACATGCTTGGTTCGGTGCTTTTAATCGTTAGTTTGGCATGGACACTCATCGTTGTTCTGCGAATTATTAAATGGGTATTTCTTGAAAAATACGACACATCGCAGGCTGACAATTTGCGATCGCGTAAATTTCACACCCAATTCAATATCCTCGAGCGAATCCTCATTTTTTTGATTGTCATCATTGCCATCGGGTTAATTTTAATGCTTTTCGAAGACGTCAGACAAATTGGTGTTAGTGTATTTGCATCGGCAGGGGTATTGGGGATCATTATTGGGCTGGCAGCACAACGGGCTATTGCAGCGGTTTTGGCCGGATTGCAGATTGCCATTACCCAGCCCATCCGGCTCGATGATGTGGTGATTATTGAAGGGGAATGGGGAAGGGTGGAAGAAATTACATTAACTTATGTAGTTGTAAATATTTGGGATAAAAGACGTTTGGTTGTTCCTTCCACCTGGTTTTTCGAAAAACCTTTTCAGAACTGGACGCGCACCACCTCTGAAATTCTGGGAACAGTTTTCATTTATACCGATTACCATGTTTCGTTCGAAGCACTGAGGGAAGAGCTCACCCGCCTGCTGAAAAGCACGCCCCTTTGGGATGGCAAAGTGAACGTGCTGCAGGTAACCGACGCCAAAGAACGGAGCATTGAAGTGCGTGCGCTTATGAGCGCCAAAGACTCGGGAACTGCCTGGGATTTACGCGTGTTTGTTCGTGAAAAACTGATTGAGTTTCTGCAGAAAAATTATCCCGAAAGTTTACCAAAAACCCGGGTTTTAGTTGAAAATCAGCCGGAAAAAATCAAAAAATGAAAATTTATTTCGCAGGCTCTATAAGAGGAGGAAGGGAAGATGCTGCACTTTATGCCGAAATAATTGACTATCTTAAAACTTTTGGCGAAGTGTTGACCGAACACGTCGGAGATCCCACTCTCACCCATTTGGGAGACGATGGCCCCACCGACCGGTTCATTCACAACCGCGACCTGGATTGGCTGCTTTCTGCCGATGTGGTGGTTGCCGAAGTTACTGCCATTTCTATGGGGGTGGGTTACGAAATTGGCCGGGCTGTGGCTGCCGGAAAAAAAGTGCTGTGCCTGTTCAGACCCGACACAGGAAAAAACCTTTCGGCTATGATTGCCGGCTGCCCTGATGTTGAAACAGTTCATTACAAAACGCCGGAAGAATACAAGAAAATCATTTCAGTCTTTTTTAAACCTTAGCAAAGCATTCTCATCCAACTCACGAACAATAACTTTGTATTTTAAATTGTTTTAAAATAATTAAACGGTTATAATTTAATTTTGGAAAAACCCAGATATATATTTTCGAGTGTTATTGGGAAACCACCTGAAGGAAGCCTGAATGCTGCAATTTTTCAACGGCTGTCGAAGGTATTCCTGAGTTTGATTATCATTCCCCTTGTTCTGATTTCATTTTTTGTAAATGCTCAGGTTAAAACAACAGGAACCCCATACATTCAGAATTATCCAAAACTGGCTTACGGAGCCGGAACCCAGAACTGGGGAATTGCCCAGGACAAAAACGGCTTGATGTATTTTGCAAACAACAACGGGGTGTTGCGATTTGACGGAACTCACTGGGACCTGATTCCGGTTTCGGGCACATCTCCTGTGCGTTCCTTAGCCATAGATGATGACAACAATATTTATGTTGGACTGATTAACGATTTTGGAGTTCTTGAGCAAAATTCAACAGGAATAGTACAGTATAAAAGCCTCAGACACCTGTTGCCTGCCGGCATTGACGACTTTGACGATGTGTGGAAAACATACAACATACAAGGGAACCTGTTTTTTCAGTCATACGAAAACCTTTTTGTTCTGCAAAACGGCCAAATTCAGGTTATCCGTCCGCAAAGCCGTTTCCATTTTTCATTTCATGTAAAAAACAGGTTGCTGCTGTATGAACCAGATTCAGGCATTTATGAATACCGGAACGGAAATCTGGATAAAGTGCCCTGGTCTGACAATTTTACCGGCAAAGAAATCAGGGAAATACTGGAAGTCCAGCGAAATCACCTGCTTATTGCCACCGACAGAGACGGAATTTATACGGTTGAAAACGGGAAACTTGAAAAATGGAATGTTCCTGTTTCAGCGTTTTCCGAGGAATATATACTATTAAGTGCAGCAAAAATCGGAGAAAGTTTTTTTGCCTTTGGTACCATTGCCAACGGAGTGGTTATTTCTGATTCGGATGGCAACATTATTCAACATCTGAATAAAAACCGCAGGCTGCAAAACAACACGGTTCTCAGCCTGTTTGCCGACCACGATGAAAACCTCTGGCTTGGACTCGACAATGGTATCGACTATATTGAAACCAATTCGCCGTTATCGTATATTTCTGATTTTGAAGGGTTGGGCGCCGGATACTGTGCGCAGGTTTTCGACGGCAACCTGTATTTGGGCACCAACCAGGGCTTGTATGTAAAATCATTTAATCAATTTTCGTACAACAACGAACCTTTTGAGCTGGTTGAAAATACAACTGGCCAGGTTTGGTCGCTGAAAATTTTTGACGACCAGCTGTTTTGCGGGCACAACGCGGGAACTTTTATAATACAGGGGAATAAAGCAGTGCAAATAAGCGAAGAGGAAGGTGGCTGGGATTACATTAAACTCAATAACCGGGAAGATTTGATCCTGGGGGGCCACTACAGCGGGTTGCAAATATTCAGTAAAAACGGCAGTTCGTGGAGCCATTTAAAAACAATAAAAGGGTTTAATGAATCAAGCCGTTTTTTGTTTCAGAACGATGATGGAACAATCTGGATGAGCCATGGCGGCAAGGGGGTGTTCAGAATTCATTTAAACCAGGAACTCGATTCGGTGATGAACTATTCCCTTTTTACTTCCAGTCATGGGTTACCTTCCGACGAACAGAATATTATATTTGGATACAATAATCAAATCTATATTTCAACCGTCGCCGGTGTTTACCGTTTTAATGCTGAAACCAGCACATTTGACATTGCAACCCGTTTTACGGAAACTTTCCCATTCAACGGCCGCCTGAAAACTTTTGTTCCCGACTCTGAGGGAAATTTCTGGTTTATTACCGACCATGAATCGGGAGTGTTCAGGTTAAATGAAGATTTAACCTACACTAAAATTACTGTCCCCTTCAAACCTCTTGAAAATCAGTTTGTCAATGAATTTGAATTTATTTATCCGTTTAACAACGACCATGTTTTTATTGGCATCGAAAACGGATTTGCCCACTATTCAAGCAAATTCCTGAAGTCGTATAACCGCGCTTATCAATCTATTATTACAAAGGTTGAACTGCCAAATTTAGATTCCACTATTGTTTTACTGAACAGAACAACCGGAAATAATTTTTCTTTCCCCTACAAAAAAAATGCATTCCGGTTTCATTTTGCAGCTCCATTTTTTGAAGGACACTCCCGGTTGCAGTTCAGTTACCTGCTCGAAAATTATTACGATGCATGGTCAGGCTGGCGTCCGGATCATTACCGTGATTTTACCAACCTGCGCGAAGGGGAATATACTTTTAAACTGAAAGCCCGTAATATTTATGGTGAAGAAAGTGAGATATCCACCTTTTTGTTTAAAATTACACCCCCCTGGTACAGGTCGAAACTGGCCTATTTTCTCTATCTTTTCCTTTTCGGATTAATTCTGTTCCTGACCTTCAAATTTTTCTCAAACCGTATAAAAACGCTAAAAAGAAAAGAGGCAGAGAAACATCAGAAGGAACTAAAGGAACGCGAACAAACTTTTCAAAAGCAATCTCTTATGGCCGAAAAAGAAAACATCCGTCTCAGAAACGAAAAATTAACGGCCGAAATGCAGCACCGCGATAAAGAACTGGCCAACCAAACCATGAGTATTATTCACAAAAATGAGTTACTGGTTAAACTGAAAGAAGAATTACAACACCTCCAAAAAACAGCCTCTGATGGCTCGGTAAAAACTAAACTTTCAGCCTTAAACAGACGCATCAACAAAGAAATAGACAATGAACAGCAAAACCAGATATTCGAAACCTATTTTGAAGAAGTGCACAAGGAATTTTTTAAAAGGATAAGAGATAAATACCCGGATTTAACAGCCCGTGAAATGAAACTTTCGGCTTATATCCGGATGAATTTCACAACCAAGGAGATTGCTGTTTTACTAAACATTTCAAACCGTGGCGTTGAAATTGCCCGCTACCGTTTGCGAAAAAGATTCAACCTCGAACGCGAAACCAATCTGACCACCTTCTTACTGAATATTTAACCGGAAGAAAAAAAGCCAAACTGCGGAACATGTTGTTTAACACATCTCCTGGTGATGTAACTTTTTGTCGGGATTTCAAGTTTTAAATTATTTATTATCTGATACTTACAAAAACAATGATGAGTTATTGATGTATTCACAAACACCCCCTGATGTATTTTTGCAGCATCTGTATTTTTACTTAATAAATGTTAAACCCACATCTTAGCAGCCCAAAATTGAAATTTTTTAAGTAAAAATTAAAATGTATCCTATGAAAAAAATTCTTTTTTTCTTTCTATGCTCACTGTTAACTCTTGGAGCATTTGCCCAGCAAATCACACTACGCGGTGTGATTACTTCGGCCGATGACGGACAGCCTCTTCCGGGAGTATCAGTAGTAGTTCAGGGAACTACAACCGGTACGGTTACCGATTTCGACGGGAATTATGAATTGCAGGTTGCTTCTGACGCTGTTCTTCAATTCTCTTTTATTGGTATGCGTACTCAGGAAATCGCTGTTAACAACCGAACCGAAATTAATGTTGCATTGGATGCTGACGCATTTGATGTTGAAGAAGTAGTGGTTGTAGGTTACGGTGTTCAAAAGAAAGCCTTAACAACCGGATCAAACCTGAACGTGAAAGGTGAAGACATTGCAGAAATGAATACAGGTTCAGCAATGGAAGCCCTTCAAGGTGTTGCTGCTGGTATAAGTATTACCAGAAACAACGGTGCGCCGGGTTCAGGAACACGTGTTACCATTCGTGGATTGGGCACCATCGGTAACTCAAATCCATTATACATTGTTGATGGTGTAGCAGTTGGAAATATCGATTACCTCAACTCATCCGACATCGAATCCATTGATGTTTTAAAAGATGCAGCATCTGCCGCCATTTACGGATCGAGGGCTGCCAACGGTGTAGTTCTGGTTACTACAGTCAAAGGCAGCCAGGATCGTACCGCAAAAATCACTTACGACACCTACTACGGAGTTCAGAATATTTACAAAAACCTGGACCCGCTAAATGCCCAGGAGTACATGTACATTATGGACGAAGGCAGGGTAAACGACGGGTTGGCCCCATTTGACTGGGAAACCAGGATCAAAAACAACAGCTGGTTAAACAATAATTACCCGGGAATGGGAACCCAGTTGGGTGAAGAAGTTTGGAGCAAACTGCAAAACGGATGGGAAGGTACCAACTGGATTGATGAGATGACATCCAAAAATTCACCGGTTCAAAGCCATGCAGTAAATATTACCGGCGGAACCCAAGACCTTACCTATGCCATGGGTGTTTCCTATTTCGATCAGAAAAGTATTATTGGTGGCGATATCACCGACGCAGGTTACAAGCGACTGACAACTCGCCTGAACACACAAATGGTGTTGAAGAAGAACGCTGAACACAATATTCTGACCGTAGGTGAAAATTTAACCTATACAAATTCTGAAAACAGAAGTGCGCGGACAGGAGATATTTACTGGAACGACCTGCACAACGCGCTTGTGCAACACCCGTTAATGCCTGCTTACTGGCAACCAGCCATTGACAACAACATCAACAGGTTTGGATTTACCCCAACCATGGACGGTGTTAATCAGCATACAAACCCGATTGCATCGATGTATTATGCATCCAATTACAACTACGGCAAAGGTAATCGTGTTGTGGGTAACTTTTTCGCAGAGTTGGAACCGATTAAGGATCTGAAACTGCGGTCATCATACGGTATCGATGCCTGGTTTGGACACAACAGGTCTATGAATCCTACTTACGCATTGGGAACGCTTTATACCGATGATGTAGATGGAGCAGAACAAAGCCAGTATTTTGGTAACAACTGGACGTGGACTACCACACTTTCTTATGGAAAGCGGTTTGGCGACCATGACATTAACGGTCTGGTTGGTTACGAATTGCTTCAGAACCAAATCAGCACTGAAGTTGGTGGTTCAAGAAACAATCTTTTGTTCCCGGGCAATCCCCGTTACGCATACATCGCAAATACCAAAAGTCCCGAATCGATCAGCGATATAAATACCTGGGGGCGTGATAATGGAGCTGGTGGCGGTGGTTTAATGTCGTACATTGCAAGGGCACAATACAATTACCAGGAAAAATACCTTCTTGCAGTTACCATGCGTGCAGATGGTTCTTCCAACTTTGCAAAAGGACACAGATGGGGTTACTTTCCCTCGGTTTCGGCCGGCTGGATTATCACCAGTGAGGATTTCTGGGATGGTGTAACAGATATTGTTGATTTTGCAAAACTGCGAGCCAGCTGGGGACAGAACGGTAATCAATCCATTCCCAACTTCATCTACTCCTCACAAATTGCGTACGTTTTCCCGGGGTACTTCTTTGGCGATACCAAACCGGTATCGGGCACCACTGCATATCCTGAAAGAGTTCCAAACCCCGATGTTACATGGGAAACTTCGGAACAGCTAAACATTGGTCTGGATGCACGATTGATTGACTCGCGGATGGGAGTTACCTTAGATTGGTACAAGAAAACAACCAAAGACTGGCTGCTTGAAGCTCCCGTTCTGGGAACCTCCGGTGCTGCCGCTCCATATATCAATGGTGGCGACATTCAAAATACCGGTTTCGAAGTTATGCTGAACTGGAATGACAGAGTGAACGATTTCAGATATGGTGTAACTTTAAGCGGAGCCTACAACAAAAACGAGGTAACCCGTATTGCAAATACCGATGGTATCATTCATGGTCCCTCACATGTTTTATCGCAAGGTACAGCTGCAATTTCAAGAGTTCAGGTTGGTTTTCCAATCGGATATTTCTACGGTTACGAAACTGATGGAATCCTGCAGAATCAGGATGAAGTTGCCGCCTGGGTAACACCTGAAGGAACACCTTATTTCAATGACCAACGACCGGGTGATGTTCGCTTTGTGGATCAAAATAATGATGGCGTAATTGATGAAAATGATAAAGTTTATCTGGGGAACCCAAATCCTGATTTTGAAATGGGTGCGCAGATAAATCTGGAATACAAAGGGGTATATTTGAATACAACGCTCACCGGAAAATTCGGCATGCAGGTAATGCAGTCGTACCGGTCGTTTGCCGACCAGTTTACCCAGAACTATACCACAAGTGTATTTGACAGGTGGCACGGAGAGGGAACTTCAACCAAAATGCCGCGCCTGACCTACGGTTCAAACAGAAACCAGCAGTACATGTCGGACATTTACATGCACGATGCAGATTATGTAAGAATCAGCAACTTAACCATTGGTTACGATTTCAGTAAAATGCTTTCAGATTTCAGAGCCGTTTCGAACCTGAAAGTGTATGCTGCTGTAAACAACCTGTACACATTTACCAAATATGACGGAATGGATCCGGAAGTAAGATTTAAAGGTCCAGGTAATGAAGATCAATATAATTGGGCATCGGGAATTGATCTTGGGTTATATCCATTGCCAAGAACAGTGATGTTTGGATTAAGTGTTGCCTTTTAATATTTAAAACAGTACGACGATGAAAAAACTAATATATATTACATTTTTTGCAGGACTTGTTCTTGCATCAGGCTGCAACCAGGATTTACTGGACACAGACAATTTGTATGGAAAAAGCCTGGAGACTTTCTACAGTACGCCTCAGGACATAGAGGAAGCCATGGCAGGCGTTTATAATGCGATTTATACCGTGAATGTACACAGTGACGAAGCGGTTGCTGCCAATTTAATGTCGGACATGATGCTTGGCGGCGGTGGTCCCGACGATAAATCGGCTAAATGGGTGGATAATTTTGAAGATCCGGCCGAAGATACCTATCGCGATTTATGGGTACAATCCTACAACGGTATTGTACGTGCAACGGGGATTATCGAAAAAACTGCAGAAGCTGATTTCACCAGCTATTTCCCCAGCCCCGAGGAAGCTCAGGCATTTAAAGACCAGGCCATTGGCGAAGCCCTGTTTATGAGGGCTTATTACTATTTTCGCTTAGGAAGATTCTTTGGAGGTGTGCCACTGATTGTTGCACTTGACGACCCCAGAGATGCGCCCCGTTCTACTTATTCTGAAACCTTTGCGCAAATTGCTTCCGATTTGAAACTCGCCATTGAAACCATGCCGGCTACTCCGTTCCCCGAAATTCCAACATCGCAATACGGACACGCAAATAAATGGGTGGCACAGGCCTATCTGGCAAGGGTTTATTTGTTCTATACCGGATATATGACCAACATTGAAGGTCAGTCAACCAGAGAATTACCCCTGGCTGAGGGCGGTTCGCTTTCAGCATCGGATGTTTTGGCTCAGCTGGAAAACCTGATGAACAACAGCGGTCATAGATTGGCAACTGATTTTAGAAACCTGTGGCCTTATTCATACCTGAATACTGCTGCCGGCAGAACAGTACTGCCCTGGGCCGAAGAAGAAGGTTTGGAATGGGTTGGCCAGGATGGTCATACACCCACATTTGGAACAGGTAACTACGAAACCATGTTTGCCCAACGCTACTCTTTCGGAGACTGGGGATGGACCAACGGGAACATTTATACCAACAGATATCCCTTGTTTAACGGTATTCGCGATAACTCGATGGTACCTTTCGGACAAGGCTGGGGATGGTGTACTATCAATCCAAAACTATTCAATCAGTGGGATAACGACGACCCACGGAAACTGGGCTCAATTATACAGGTTGGTCAGGCTGATCAGGGTACCGATGGTTACCAGAGAGATAAAGGTGACCATGAAACCGGACTCTTTAACAAAAAATATACTTCTTTACAGTATGCCGATGAAGAGGGTACCGTTAAAGGTATGTTTGTTCAGTTGTACAATTGGGGTAATGCCGATTATCAGTTAATGCATGCGCAGGATTATATTTTGATGCGTTATGCCGATGTATTGTTAATGCACTCGGAAATCAGCCAGACTGCAGACGGAATGAATGCGGTTAGAGCAAGAGCTGGCCTGGAACCTGTGCAATATTCCCTGGAAGCGTTAAAGCAGGAAAGAATGCATGAACTCGCCTTTGAAGGATTGCGTTGGTTCGACCTGGTTCGCTGGGGAGATGTCAATACCGCATTTAACGATGTTATTGACGTGAGAAACTCAGGATCTGAAGCAAAATACAGAGTTACTTACAGACCGGAAACCAAAGGATTAGTTCCAATTCCGGAAACTGAAATGAGATTGTCAAACGGGATTTACGAACAAAACCCGGGCTGGTAATAGGTTTAATTTTAATTGTTTAGACAAATGAAAAGAAATAGAATAATATACAGTCTTTTGGTTGGATTTTTGGCACTGATGGTGGTGTCATGCGATTCAATCGTTGATGAAAAATTCCTTGAAAACAGCACAACTGTTGAAGGAGTAGAACTGGTTGCAACCCAAAATTCTTCCAACGGGAACCTCATTGAGTTGAGTATGAATACGCCCGGAGTAACAGGTTACTGGAACTACAATCTGGGCAAAGCCCTTACTAATAAAGTCGAATTTGTATATCCTATTCCGGGAACATCGACCTTTACTTTTGTGGGAACCCTGGGAGCAGAGTTTTTTGAGAAAACCATTGATGTACAGGTTGATGTACTGGATACACCACTCGAGCAGGACTGGTATGATCTGGTGAGCGAACAAACAGCTGAAGGGAAAACATGGGTATTCAACGGAGGACCTGAACCCGATGGCGGAATGTGGTGGTTTATGTCCGACCCGGGTAACCCCTGGGGATTATGGTGGAATGCTGCTGGCGACTGCTGTCCGCCTGTTGACGCTGCAGGGAAAATGAAATTTGACCTTGACGGAGCTGCAAACTTCACCTATTACAGTGGCCCCGATGCATCACCGGTAAACGGAAGCTTTGTACTTGATGTTGAAAATCAAACATTACAGGTAAATGGAGCAAACATTTTGGGAGCTGAAGAACCGCGTGGAAATCCCGACGGATTATACCAAATTGTTTCACTTACAGAGGATGAAATGGTGCTGTTTGTTTCAAACAATGCCGGTGGTACCGGCTGGACCTGGGTTTTCAAACCTGAATAATAGCATTGACAGAGAAAAGAAATAGTGAATAGTTTATCCTGAATTATTCAGAAAACCATTCACTGTTCATAGTTTAGTTCAAAAAAGGGTGTTCAAAAAGTTGTCGTTTACCGGCAGTTATTTAGTGGGATAAAATCAGCGTTAAAATTGCGCTGTTAAGAATAGCACCGGATTATTTTCGGCGAAATTCTGATGACAACTAAATCAGCTTTTTGAGCACCCTTTGTTTTTTCATAAAATTGCTCATCAATTAAAAGACTGAAATTCAGATAAATGCAGAATTTATTTCTGGCAGTATTCTTTATTCTTCTCCTGGCAGCTGGTTGCGAAGACACAAAAACGGGTCAAAATTCTGATGAACAGGAAATCATTAACCTTCTGGGTGAAATGACGCTTGATGAAAAAATCGGCCAGATGTTTCAGGCAACTAATGGTTTTTATTCAAGCGAAGAAGAATTGAAAAACGCGGTCAGGGAAGGATGGGTTGGATCGTTTTTAAATATCCAGGGTGCTGAAAGGGTTGCTGAAATCCAACGCATTGCCAGAAAAGAAAGCCGGATGGGAATTCCGTTGCTTTTTGGACGCGATGTAGTTCACGGGTACCGCACCATTTTCCCAATTCCTTTGGGAATGGCAGCTTCATGGGACACCGCTTTGGTAAAACAAGCGATGCGCATTTCGTCAGTTGAAGCTGCCTCGATGGGAATTAACTGGACATTCGCTCCCATGATTGATATTACCTGGGACCCGCGCTGGGGGAGGATAGCCGAAACTTGTGGTGAAGACCCGTTTCTTACTTCGCAGTTTACGAAAGCAATGGTGGAAGGCATTCAGGGAGATTTGAATGCCCCCACAGCTCTGGCAGCCTGTGCAAAACATTTTGTGGGTTACGGCATGTCGGAAGCCGGAAGGGATTACAACACCACCTACATTCCGGAACCGTTGCTGCGGAATGTGCATTTAAAACCGTTTAAAGCTGCTCAAAATGCCGGAGCGCTAACTTTTATGTCGGCCTTCAACGATTTAAACGGGGTACCCACTACCGGAAACGAATTTACGCTGAAAACCATTTTACGCGATGAATGGAATTACCGGGGAATGGTGGTTAGCGACTGGGCCTCGATTGAAGAAATGATTGCCCACGGTTTTGCCACCGATAAAAAGCACGCCGCCGAAATTGCCGTGAAAGCCGGTGTTGATATGGAAATGGCAACCACTGCTTATGTTGAAAATCTGAAAAAACTGGTTGAAGAAGGAAAAATCAACGAAGAGCTGATAAATGAGCGGGTGGCAAATATTCTCCGCGTTAAATTTGAATTGGGCTTATTCGATAAACCCATTGAAAACAGTACGCTAAGTAGTGATACTATTTTGGCAAATTCGCATTTGGCTCACGCACGCGAACTGGCACGCAACAGCATGGTTTTGCTCAAAAACAGCAACCACATTCTTCCGCTTTCAAAAGAAATTCGTTCGCTGGCAGTTATTGGCCCGCTGGCCGATGCACCGCACGATCAGTTGGGAACCTGGGTCTTCGATGGGAAAGAAGAAGATTCCCAAACACCAAAAGCAGCCTTTCATGATTTGCTGGGAAACCGTATGCGCTATGCTCCAGGCCTGGAATACAGCCGCGACAAATCGGAAAAAGGGTTTGGAGAAGCGCTCGCTGCCGCCCAAAGTTCGGATGCTATTCTCTTTTTTGCAGGTGAAGAATCCATCCTTTCAGGCGAAGCAAATTCCCGGGGAACCATTGATTTGCCAGGCATTCAAACCGAATTGCTCAGGGAATTAAAAAACACTGGAAAACCGATTATACTTATTGTAATGGCCGGAAGACCACTGGCAATTCAGCATGAACTTGAAATGGCCGACGCCGTGTTGTACGCCTGGCACCCGGGAACCAAGGCCGGGCCTGCCATTGCCGACCTGATCTTTGGCGATTATTCGCCCACCGGAAAACTGCCGGTTACGTTTGTGAAAGGGGCCGGACAAATTCCGCTTTACCATTACCGCAAAAATACAGGCCGTCCGGCAACTACAGCAGATGTAACCTACATTGACGACATTCCCCGAAACACCAAACAGCTGTCGCTCGGGTTTAAATCCATGCACATCGACTATGGCGTTGAACCCCTTTTCCCGTTTGGTTTTGGCCTGTCGTACACTAAATTTGAGTACGAAAATATTCACCTCTCCAATACAACTTTAAGTGCAAATCAGACGATTACCGTTTCCGCAGCAATAAAAAATTCAGGAAATTTTGAAACCAATGAGATTGTTCAGTTGTATATTCGCGACAGGGTTGGAAGTTTAACTCGGCCGGTTAAGGAGTTGAAGGGGTTCCACAAAATTCGTTTGAAGACAGGCGAAACAAAAACCGTTCAGTTCGATATAAAACCAAAAGACCTGGAATTTTTTAACGGGGAACAGTATGTTACAGAGCCTGGAGATTTTTATGTTTGGATTGGACCCAATTCGGCTGAAGGTTTGAAGGCTGAATTTGTTTTTGAGTAGATGATTAAAATTCAATTGATTATGAATAAGATCAAATTTTTATATATCGCTTTGTTTTCAATCTGCATTGGAATGGCTTTGGAATCCAAAGCGCAGGACTCCGGTTTTGAACTGGTTTGGTCCGATGAGTTTGAAACCGACGGCGCACCTGATTCTGAAAAATGGGGCTACGATACCGGCGGTCACGGCTGGGGAAACAACGAATTGCAGTTTTATACCGCTGCACGCAATAATTCTTACGTAGAAGATGGAAAACTGATGATAAAAGCCCTGAAACCAAACAACACCTGGACCTCGGCAAGGCTGGTTACCAAAGAAAAAGGCGACTGGTTGCATGGCCGTTTTGAGATTAGAGCCAAACTGCCTGAAGGCGTTGGAACCTGGCCGGCAATCTGGATGCTGCCTACTGACTGGGAATACGGCGGCTGGCCTGATAGCGGCGAAATCGACATCATGGAGCATGTGGGCTACGATTTTGGGAAAGTGCACGGAACAGTCCACACCGAAGCATATAACCATTCCATTGGAACACAGGTGGGCAAAGCCATCGATGTGAAAAACGTTTCCACCGAATTTCATGTGTATTCCATCGACTGGACCGAAAATGAAATTATCTGGTATATCGACGGGGAAGAGTATTTCCGGTTCGACAATCAAAATAAAACGTATAAGGAATGGCCATTCGATAAACGGTTTCACCTGATTATGAACATTGCCATTGGCGGAAACTGGGGCGGAGCGCAGGGAGTTGACCCAAACCTGAAAGAAGCAACCATGGAAGTGGATTATGTGCGGGTGTATAAAAAAAAACTTCAGTAGCCGTTAGTGAACCGGCAACCCGGTCAATTCTGAAGGTCTGGCCCAATCCGTTCCGGGATGTCATCAGGATACATGCTCCGGAACCGCTGGATGGCATTGCTGTTTTTGACCTCGCCGGGAAATTCCTGTTCGCGAAGCCTGTACTTAATTCAAACAAAGCCGAATTGAATCTCAGTGCAGCTCCTTCCGTTTCTGTTCTTCGTGCAAAATTTAAAAATGGTACAACAAAAAATGTGGTGCTTGTTAAAAACCGGTAGAACCGGGAATTACCAACAGGTCATTGAAAACCGGAGCTTTTATTTCTGCGGATTGCACGCCGGCCTGGTTTTAATGGTGGTGATGCCCGTGTTATTTTATTTCCGTTTTCCATATCCGGCAACGCTTTCCCCGAGTCTTTCAGCAACCCGACCGACCATTTAATGATAACCAGCGAGCTGATTAAGGCTGCAATGGTATTCATTTTAGTGAATGTGATATAAATTCACTTATTTGTAGTTGGTAAATGACTGAAGCCCTTGTCTTTATTGCGTTTTATTGATAACATACTCATTTATTGTCGTTTGTCAGATTATAGGTTATTTCTCTGCGTTTTGGCATAAAACTTTTTCAAAGCTCAACGGTCTTGTTGTCAGCTAAACTCAATGTCAATCGTTTACCTATTAACTTTTTTTCTTTTAAGTCTCTATTCCTGGTTGCACTATATCGTTTTATCAATTACTAAATCGTACTTTACTAAAAGTCCGGTAATTCCATAAATAGAAAATTTTGCTTTCTTTATCCGGTTAATTTCCGGGTCTATTGAATAGTTGTATGAAGTGCGAAAATCTGCTTTTTCAATAACTGTATTGTCAAAAGTTGCTCTTGTCAGGTCGCAATTATCAAACAGCGAATCTGTCAAGTCACATTCTGTGAAATCGGCTTCCTGCAATTGCGTATTCTTAAAAGTTGTTTTTTTGATTTTTGTCTTGTAAAATGTCGAATGATTTAAAATGCAATTTTCAAAGCTGAACGAAAGTCCAAATTCGTTGCAATTGTCAAAATGCAACCCCAACATTTTACAATCTCGAAATTTTATATCCCGAAATGCAGTTTTTGTCAACTTAGCCAAACTTAAATTGCATCCTGAAAACTCACAATCCGTGAATTTGCAATCAGATATATCTACATTAGAAAAGTCACAGTTGATGAAACTGCAATACTCATATTCTCCTTTTGCAAGTGGAGTTTTTTTGAAATCATAATTTTCAAACTTCTTTTCCTCTATGTATGCCTGTTCCATGTTCGTTTATTGTCAGTTGTAAAGTTCTATACGCTTGCCGCTAACGTTCCGCAAATAAGATTAGTTGCGGATTGCGTATTGCTTTCCTGTCGAAAAGCACTGAGGCTGATGCGGGTGACCCCGATAGCTATCGGGGTTGATTATCCGCACCGAAATTAATTATATTTTGCTGTTGCCGTTTTATTGTTTGTCTTTTTGTATTTGTTTCTTGGTGCAATTGGTGCAATTAATGGTGCAATTCGTAAAAAGAACCAGCACCTTTAGAACTGGATGCTTTTAATATATCTTTAGATACCAAATCAGCTAAATCCCTGCTTGCTGTATTTCGGGATACTTTAAAAATGGCTTGGTAATCACTATTTGCGATTTTCCCTTTGCTTTTGACATATTCGATTGCTTTTATTTGTCTTTCATTTAACCCTAAAGTTTTCAAGTATTCGGGATTCAAATTTTCTTTTCGAAATTCAACCCAAAAGCCTGACATATCGCAAAAATAAACTGGTTTTGGGATGCCAAACTGAACACATTCATTAATCATTTTAATTGTTCCGCGGCCCCATGCTTCAATATAGCCACTTCTGAAAAGTGCGTTTGCAATGTCTGGATTAAATGGTTTTGATGGATGTTTGATTGAAAGTTTTTCAATAGTCCAGTTTTCAGGTAATTTCCCTTCGTTCCAAAATATGAGTTTGTCTTGGTAAACGCTTATCTGTACAGGTACGCCTTCTGAGTAATCTTTATGCGTTACAGCATTTAGAAGGGCTTCACGCACTGCGTCTTTTGGATATTCATATTTCTCTACCCGATTTAATCCTTCATAACTGATTGAAGAATTGATATATTTTGAATAGAGCAAATCCATAGTCTTTTCGACTTGCTCAAAAATGTTACCATGAACTTCATCCTGAAATTTTAAGTTTTCGTCAGAAAGAAAATACCCAATCTTGATATATGCTCCGGTAACAAATTTCTCTGGATTTGGGTGAAAAAGGAGTATTGCAGCTCTTTTCAAATAATCATTTTCCCTTAATTGCAGGTTTTCAATTAAATTATCGTTTGTATCAGATAGAGCATCTTCGTCGATACGTTGCGCTTTAACAGCCTTTTTGCGGAAAAAATCAAAAGTGTCTGCTTTTAAGTCGTCCGTTTTAATATTAGGAACCGGAACGCCATCCCAGCGTTTACCCTTCTTTTGAAGCATAAATTTGTCAAGTGCTGCACCTTTCAGTTCTTGTTTGGTGCTGCCAGTTCT
>Ga0334883_1001819_pt1 | contig 29316 bp, 16 predicted proteins | sample GraSluR1_MG_6_FD_207230 | JGI IMG/M metagenome (GOLD analysis project Ga0334883, IMG submission 207230) | Sludge microbial communities from methane-producing bioreactor in Wageningen University, Netherlands - Granular Sludge_09_05-R1 | ecosystem: Engineered > Bioreactor > Anaerobic >...
GTGGCGATGCGCTTCTCCCGGGAGATCGTTCTGGTCAAGCGCTTGGAGCACCCCCACATCGTGCGCCTCTACGATTTTGGTCAGACCGAGGCGGGCTTGCTGTGGATGGCCCTGGAGCTGGTCAACGGCAAAGAGTTGGCCGCCGTCTTGGAGCAGGAGAGTCGCCTCTCGCCGGTGCGGGCTCAGGGGATCATGCTGCAGGTTCTGGCAGGGCTGAGTGAGGCGCACCGACAGAACATCATTCACCGGGATCTCAAGCCGTCGAACATCATGTTGGCCAAAGAGGCAGACGGCTCGGAGCGGGTCAAGCTCCTGGACTTTGGCGTTGGCAAAGCCCTGGGTGAGCAGGAGAACTCGGCCATTCAGGATTTGACCGGTGCCCAGGGTGACGCCTTTGGCACGCCGCGCTACATGGGCCCAGAGCTATTGCTCAAGGGTGAGATCGGGCCGCACTCGGACGTCTACGCCGTGGGGCTGATTCTCTTTGAGACGGTGACGGGCTTTCCTGCCGTGCCAGGCGACACGGTCTTCGAGATCCTCGCCCGGCAGCTCTCGACGCCGCTGGTCATGCCGCCTTGGCTCGCCGAGTCACCGCTGGGTCCGGTGATTCAGAAGGCGACCTCCAAAGACTGGCGGCAGCGTTACCCTACGGCGCTGGCTTTCTCTGAGGCGTTGGCGGCGCTGGACCTGAGCCAGATGCAGGTGGGTCCGCACTGCGATCCGCAGGTGCTCTTGGCTGCTGAGGGAGCGCTGAGCTACGAGGAGACCCTGGCTCGCCTGATGTCTGGGGCACCGCTCAAGGCCTTGCGGCGCGAGGCGAGCGCCGTGGGGCTGTTGCCGGTGGAGGCGGACGATCCCGACGTGCGCGAGCTGTTGCGGGCGCGGCGGCGCCGCGTGCGGTGGTGGCTGGTCGGGGCGGTGGCGGCGGTCGCTGTGGTTACGGCGTTGCTGTTATTGCATTTTTTGCAGGCACCGCCAGCCGAGGCCGAGTCGGCGGTGGTGGTCGCGGCGCCAGAGCCGGTGGTGGAGACGGTCACGCCCCCGCCCGTGTTGCTCGAGATGGTGTCGTGGGCCTTCGAGAGCGAGCCCCCAGGGGCGACGGTGCAGGTCAATGGCCGCCGCGTGTGCCACCGGACGCCGTGCATGGCGGACATCGTCGGAGCAGAGCGCCCGGTGACGGTTTATTTCTCCCTCGACGGGTATCGCTCGGTGTCCAAGAGTGTGATCCCCAATGCCGAAGGTCGTCTGGAGGTGCAACTGCCCCCTCTGGAAGCGCCGGCGGAGCCCAAGGTCGAGGTCGAAGAGGTCGAGCCGCGGCTGCGGCAGCGGTCGCCGCGGGCGCCCAAGTGAGGTGGCGCGTGCCAGCGCCTGCTCTCGTTGCTTTTGGCGTCACGGGGTGCTTGCTGTGGCTGGCGCTGGGCCCATGGGGCTGCGTGGTGGAGCGCGACTTCGGGGACCTCGCGCCCGAGGGTGACGTGGAGGCGCAGGTCGCGCCCTATGGGCAGCCCCTGCGGGTGGTCCAAGCCTGGCCCGAGGATGGCGCCCAAGGCGTGGCGCGCAATGTGCGCATCGTCATCGACTTCGATCAGTACCTGGACCCGGCGGTGAGCGATGGGGGGGCCATCAGGGTGCGCTCGGGGGGCGTCGCGGTGCCCGTGCGCACCCACTACCGCTTGAGCCGCCGCCGCCTGGTGGGAGAGCTGCGGCAAGAGCTGCTGGCGGAGCTGCGCTACGAGGTGAGCCTGAACCCGGCGACGGTGCTGGCCCTCGACGGCTCGCCCCTGGCGGCGCCCTGGACGCTGCGGTTCAGCGCTGGGGATGAGGTGGCACCACAGGAGGGGGTGACGCGCACTACCTCCTGGCCTGAAGTGGCGGCGCGCTTCGACCTCGGGTGTGGCTGCCATCAGGTGGAGCCCAGGCCGGCGCAGTGGTTCGACATCCCGCGCCTGGACCGAAGCGCTCTGGTGGGGGCTCCGAGTGCGCAGGTGCCTGGGCGGGCTCTGGTGGATCCCTACCGGCCGACGACGAGTTACGTGATGCACAAGGTTTTGGCGGACTATCCCGACCGGGTGGGTACGGTGATGCCGCCGCCCTGGGCCAGCGAGGTGGCCAAGACGCGGGCGTTGCCAGCCCAGCCCCTGAGCGTGGCCGAGGCAGAGGCGGTTGAGCTGTGGATATTGGCGGGAGCCACGCCCTGAGGGCGCGCGCCGCCTCAACGTTGACGCCGCAGTCGTGAGCACAGTACTTTGCCGCGACACAACGGGCCTGTGGGGTCCACAGCAGCACAACGCGAGCGGAGGCAGTGATGGCAAAATCGGGTACCATGCGGCACCCCAAGGCGCTCTACTATTTATTCTTCGTCGAGCTGTGGGAGCGCTTCAGCTACTACGGGATGCGCGCCATCTTGGTGCTCTTCCTCGTCAACCGTCTCTTCCAGGACTTGGCGCGGGAGGAAGCCGACGGGGTCGCCTACGGGATCTATGCGGCCTTTGGGGCGCTGGTCTACGCCACTCCCGTCGTCGGCGGCGCCTTGGCCGACAAGATCCTCGGTTACCGTCGCGCGATCATCGCCGGCTCATTGCTGATGGCGCTGGGCCTCTTCCTCATGGCGGCAGAGCAGCAGATCGTTTTCTTTGGTGGCTTGGGGTTTCTGGTGGTCGGCAACGGCCTCTTCAAGCCCAACATCAGCTCCATGGTGGGTGGCCTCTATGAGCCCGGCGATCCGCGCCGCGATTCGGGATTCACCATTTTTTACATGGGGATCAACCTCGGGGCGCTCATCTCGCCCTTGGCCTGCGCCGGCGTCGCTGGCCTCTTGGGTTTTGCCTATGGCTTCGGCTTGGCGGGCTTTGGCATGTTGTTGGGGTTGGGCATTTTCCTCTTTGGCATTCACAAGGGCGTGTTCAAGGACAATGGTCTGCCGCCCATCAAGGAGGTCAAGGAGCATGGGCCGAGCGCAGCGGAGCTGGTACAGCGCAACAAGCTCCACACCTGGGCCGCCCTGGCCGGGGCCATCGCCGTCGTGCCGGCCATGAGTTTGCTCATCTACCACAGCGAATTGGCGGCTTGGTTGCTCGTGGCGATCACCGTGACGGTGGTCCTGGTGGTGCTGGTACAGTTCATCACCCTGAGCGGCCCGGAGCGCAAGAAGATCTGCGCCATCTTCGTCTTGGCGCTGCCCACGGTGATGTTCTGGGCTTTCTTCGAGCAAGGGGGCAGCTCACTGACGCTCTTCGCCGAGCGCAACGTGAACCTCTTCGTCATCAACGCGGGCCAAACCAACGCCATCAACCCCCTCTTCATCATTGCGTTGGCCATCCCCTTCTCGGCCTTCTGGACCTGGCTCTCGGGGCTGGGTCTGAACCCCTCGACGCCGATGAAGTTCGCCCTGGGCATCGCCCAGCTCGGCTTTGGCTTTTTGCTCTTCGCCGTGGGCGCGCGTTTTGCCGGCGATGCGGCCCTGGTGCCCATGGTCTTTTTGGTCTTGGGTTACTTCTTGCTGACCACGGGCGAGCTCTTCATCAGCCCCATTGGCCTGTCCATGGTCACGCGGCTCTCGCCGAAGAAGCTGGTGGCCTTCATGATGGGGGTGTGGTTCTTGGCCATGGCCTTTGCGCACCAAGTGGCGGGCGTCATCGCGCGCCTCACGACCAGCAGCAGCAGCGGCGGTGACGGCCTCTTGGACAAGTTCAGTCGCTTGGTCTCTGGCCTCGATCCCGTCGCCGCCGCCGAGCAGGGGGGGGCGCACCTCACCCTGATCTCCTATACCACGGTCTTCAGCTCGGTGGCCCTGGTCGCCTTCGGGCTGGCGGTGGTGGTGGCCATCTGCTCGCCTTTGATCCGCTGGCTGATGCACGGCGAGCACTGAGGGTCGCCGCTGCGGCCCCTGCGCTTCAGGGCGGGGGCACGGCGTCGGGGTCGAGCATCACCGCGACGATTTGCTGCCTGTCGGGGAGGGTGACGAAGGCGCGGTGGAGCTTAGGCGCGTAGAGGAGGCGTCCCGGGGCGCCATCGAGGGGATGGGTGGCGATTTCGGCCAAGGTCTCGGGGTGGCGCAGGGAGAGCTTGCGCCCTTTGCCGTCGAGGAGCAGGAGGTAGGGGGCGACCCAGGCGAGCTCGACGCTGCCGACGCCGACTTCGGCGCTGTGGGCCACGGCCCAGCGCTGCCCATCGAAACGGGCCAGGCTGAGCTGACCCTCGGGCGAGAGGGCATAGAGGGTGGTGGCTGTAGGCTGGAGGACCCGCATGGGGAGCGCCGGCAGAGTGAGGGTGGCGCCGGGCACACCGCTGGGGGTGATCTCCAGGAGCTCTTTGGCGGTGTGGCGCAGCAGCCACTGCGAGGGCGTCGGCGATTGGAGGTCGCCAGGCTGGAGGGCGACGGGCCAGCCCCGGATGGCGCTGCGCTGCACCTCGTCGTCGCTGCTGGCGGTGGCAGCGAGGCGTAGGATCTGACCTTGCTCCTCTTCGGGGTGCTCCGTGTCGATGGTGACGACGCGCAGCGCTTGGTGCGGTGCTTGGCCGGTGACGGTGAGGGCGACGGGGCTGGGGCCGGTGCTGAGGCGAGCGCGGACTTCGCCGGAGACGGGATCGATGGCCATGAGCCCGCGACCGTCGGTGGTGCCGCGCACCAGGAGCCACAGGCGACCGGCGGCGAAGGCGGCGGCGGCGGGGGTGCCTTCCACGGGGAGGCTCAAGAGCTCGACGAAGCGCTGTGGGCGTTGGGTGAGGTCGAGGTGGAGCAAGAGGAGGCGCTGGGCTTCGACTTGGAGGGCGGCGAAGAGCGCGTCGCCGAGGGACGTGACCGCGCCGGCGAAATCATCGAGGAGCTCGAGGCGAGCTGGCAGGGCGTCGCCCGTGGCGGTGGCGTCGAGGCCACAGAGCATGGCCGGGCCGCCGCGGGTGGCGGCGACCACGGCGTGGGCGCCATCATAGGCCAGGGTGAAGACGAGCCCGGGACAATCGTAGCGGGCGATCTCGGCGAAGGGGGTCGCGGGCGGCGCCCGATCTGGGGGGGCGGGGGTTGGCGCTGGTGCCGTGTCTTCGGGCGCCGGGGCCGGAGGCTCGCGGTCGCGGCACGCCCCGGCGGTGGTGGCTACCAAGAAGCACAGCAGCCAGAGGCGCAAGAGGAGGGGGGCGGCGATAGCGGTACGCTTCACGATTCCTCGAAGAGAAAGAGCAGGTCGCGGTGGTAGGGGGCGCCGTCGTGCTCACCCCGCAGGATGACGCGCCAGCCGCGGCCCACGGGGAAAGTGCGCGGCGGGATGGCGTCGAGGTCGAGGGTGTCGCGCCAGGGTTGGGCGATGCCGTTGACCCAGGCCGCGCCGGTGTCGGTTGGGGCCACTTCGAGCTCCAGGCGCAGCGGGTCGTGGCGGAGGTGGATGGGGGGGGCGGTGCCGGCGTCTTCTTGGAGCGGTGGGGCGCGGTGGGCTTCGCGCTGGAGGAAGCGCAGGCTCTCTGCGGTGAGGCGGTTGGTCTCGGCTTCGATGCCGTCGCGGTAGGGCAGGGAGATGGCCACGAGGAAGCGTTGGCTGCCGTTGCTTTGGCTGATGAGGGCCACTTCGAGGCGGTCGTCGTCGACGTACTTGCCGCCTTTGTTGAACACCTCGACGGGGCCGAGGACTTCGGCGGCGCCGTCGCCGATGCACGAGGGGGCGCGGCCCAGGGCTTGACGCAGGGCCTGGCGGTCGGCCTCGCTCAGGAGCGGGTAGCGCTCGGCGGGGTGGAGTTCGGCGTCCAGGGCGACGCGGCGGATGACGTCGAGGAGCTCGAGGAGGGTGGTGCAGTTGCCCTCGTTGGGGCAGCGCGGATGCTGGCTGGTGCCGATGCGTTCGGGGAGGGTGCCCTGGTGCTCGCCTTGGACGTAGGTGATGGGGACGGAGGTGCGCATGTTGGCGTCGGGCGCTTTGCGGGCGTAGCGCCGCTGTAGGACCATGTGGGGGAGCTGCATGGCCATGGGGAGGTAGTGGGCGTTGATGGCGTCGAAGCCGGCGATCATCATGAGGCGGTTGTAGGCCGGGTTGGAGCTGGGGACGATGGCGGCGGTGTAGATGTCGCGCACGCTCCCCTGCCAGAGGCCGTTCTCGTCTTCCATGCTGACCTGGGCGTCGCCATCGAGGCCGTGCTCGGCGAGGGCCATGAGGGCGGCCACGGCGGCGGCGAGCTTCACCGTCGAGGCGGGCCAGAAGCGCTGGGCGAGCTGATCGTCGACGCTGTAGAGAAAACCCGAATCGCCGAGGGAGAAGAAGCGGTAGGCCAGGGCGTCGACGCCGGATTCGACTGTGGCGACGAGGAGAAAGCTGGGCTCTGGGGTGGCGATGGCGTTGGCGCCGAAGTGAGCGCCCAGTTGGGTGCGGTCGGCGGCGTCTTCCACTTGTTGGTACCACGTCAGGTAGGCGTGCGTGGCGACTTGCAGGATCTCAGGGGGTGTAGGCGCGGCGGCGGGTGCGGCCGGGAGCGTCTCTCGTGGCGGGTCGGTCGCCATTGGTGCGGTCGGCGGCGGCGCGTGGGGATGGGCCAGCTCGGGGGTGGGATGCTCGCTCATTTCAGGTCGGCAGGCAGGTGCCGTGCAGAGGACGAAGGCCAGCAGGGCTAGGGCACAGGCGGGTCGGTGGACTTTGATTCTGTTCATGGGGCTCTAGCGCGGGGGGCGGCGGCGCTCGGCGAACCAAGGCCGGTAGGAGGTCATGCGCTCACGGTGGGCTTGGGGAGCGCGCCGTTTACAGGTGCGCATTTCGTCGGAGCCGCTGGGCGCAGCCCAGCGGATCTCGACGCAGTCCGCCGGGTGGTAGGCCATCTCGAAGCCGGCTTTGCGGGCGACGATGTCTTGGAGGGAGAGCTGTTGCGGGGTGCCGTCGGAGCGGGTGTAGGAGAAAGTACGTCGCTGTAGCTCCTGGTCGAGCTTGGCTTGGATCTCGGCGATGGCCGGCTCGACCTCGTCGGGGCCCAATCCGAAAGCTTCCGGGCGCCGGCGCACGCTCTCGGGGAAGAACTCCACCGTGTCGATGGAGATGAGGAGGCGCATGTCGCGGGACGGGGTGGAGAAGTCTTCCCAGGCGCCGGAGGTTTCGAAGATGGCGTAGCCCGTGGGCATGTCGACGGCGTTGGCGCCCTTGGCGGTGACGAAGGCCTCCCCATTGTCGACGGAGACCACCCGGCGGACCACGCCTTCTTCGAGGGCGTCGATGAGGCTGATGAGGAGGTCCATGGGGTCGAGGGGGCGGGGGTTGATGATGCTCTCCATCTTGTCGTAGAAATCGTCTTGGGTGCCGGCGTACTGCTCGCGGCTGAAGGGCGGGAAGTCTCGGTGTTTGGCGAGCTCGTCGTTGGTGAGCACCGTGGCCTGGCCGCTGCGGACCACCACGGGGCGGAAGGCCTTGAAGCCGGCGCCGACGTCGGTGGTCTCTGGGGTGAAGAGGAAGGAACCGCGCCAGAAGCGGCGCCGGCCGATGGTGCCATCGGGCTGGGCGTCGGCGCCGATGAGGATGCCGTAGCCATCGAGGGCTTGTCCGCGCCAGCCGGCGACGATGAGGAGGTGGCCGTAGGGATCGGCGTAGGTGGTGCCCGGGGCGAGGTTGTGACGGGTGAGGGGGATGGGATAGAGATCCGTGTCTTCGTCGTCGGGGTGGGTGCGGGCGCTGCCGGAGTGGACGCCGTTGCGGACATCGCGGTTGTTGAAGTTGGCGAAGGCGGTGACGGGATCGCTGTGGCCGCTGGCGTCGAGGTTGGTGATGAGGCCGCCACATTTTGGGGGTCGGCCCGCTTTGCCGCGGCTACAGCGGCGGTAGCCAAAGGGCAGGCCCATTTTCCAGGCGAAGTAGGCGCGCAGCATGTAGGGCAGATCGGCGCAGTCGGGCTGCATGCGCAGGCGCTGATCTTCGCCCAAGCCGAGGTGATCGTAGAGGATGTTGCGGTAGGGATCCTGGGTGAGGCTGTGGAGGTTGCGCCACGAGAGGTCCTCTTCGAGGGGGTAGTCGAAGAGGGCTTCGACGAAGGCCGCGTAGAGGTTCTCCATATCGCGGTCCCAGGAGGCATCGACTTTCCAGGCGTTGACGACGGCGCGGGGGGTCACGCTGTGGCGGCGGGCGATGTTGAGGTTGCGGCAGGCGGCGACGCGGCTGCCGTCGCCCACCAAGACGCGCCATTTGCCCTCGGGGGGGGCTTCGAAGTCGCCGATGAGGACGTAGGGCGGGCCGCCGTAGCGGCGCAGGGCCGGCTGCAGGCGTTCACCGGCGGCGTTCTGGAGGACGATCTCCAGGGGGCCGAGGACGGTGGAGGAGGTGACGATGACCCGCAGCGGCTGGCCGCTGTGGGGCTGTTGGGGGGAGGTGAGCATGGAGACGCCGCGCTCGCCGCGGCACTTGCCGCTGTCGATGACGGGGGCGGCGCGGCGCGAGAGGGCGATGGCTTGCAGGGCCGGTTCGGGGCTGTGGCCGATGACGGTGATGGTGGTGAGGCGCTCGATGAAGGCGCTGCGCGAGGTGTTGCGTCCGAGCTGGAGATCCGAGACGGTGATTTTGTCTACCTTGAGCACGGTCTCCTTGGGGGGATCGGCGTCGATGTCGAAGCCCTCGGTGCAGGGGTGGACGTAGTCGGCCAAGGCGTGGGCGGCCATGGGGACGCCCTCGGCGTTGCGACCCAGGTAGAGCATGATGTGGCCGGGGAAGTGGAGCAGGACGACGCCGTGGGCCAGGGCGGCGTCGAGGATCTGCAGGCGCTCACTCTCTTTGTGGAGGGATTGGACGTCGATCTCGAAGGTGCCGGCGTGGGCTTGTCCGGCCGAGTGGCGCGGGAGGTAAAGGCCAAAGGCGCTCAGGACATCCATGACGTAGCGCGAGCAGTCGCGCCGGCCCTGTTCATCGCCCCAACCGTAGTCTTGGCCGAGGTAGCGAAAGACCTCCGTGAGGAAGGCGCGCCGGGTCAAGGGGCGCCCATTGTCGATGACCTTGTCGGCGGGGAGGTCGACGGTGACGAAGCCCTTGGCGGTCGCCACGACGCCTTGGTGCGCTGCGTCGCCGACGGCGACGAAGGTGCCCATGGTCAGGGGTTCACTGGGGCCAGGCAAGGGGATGGTGTCGGTGACGAGCCAGCGGCGGGGGGCCAGGAAGCGCGGGCGTTCGGCGGCGGGGACTTCGGCTGAGAGGGGCGCGCTGTCGGCGATCCAGCCCCAGGAGTAGCGGGTGCGTACCATGCGCATCCCCGCCGGCCAGTGGGCGACGACCTCGAGGACTTCTTGGGCGCGGATGGTGCTGCAGTTGTTGCGGTCGAAGCGGAGGTCACGATCGGCTTTGTAGTAGCCCGCGACGTGCGGCCCGCAGCGCAAGGGGATGCCCGTGAGGGCGACGTGGAGCTTGGCTTCGCTGAGTTGGCCTTTGGCGTCGCGCAAGGGTTGCCAGGCGGCAGAGTCGAGGCTGCTGCCATCGCGGAGGACGTAGTTGCTGGAGGCGAACTGGGCTTCGAGGTAGCCGATGCGGGTGGAGAGCAGCTCCTGCCAGCGCTCGGCGCTCAGGGCAGCGCCGATGTCGCTGATGTCGTCGGCGAGGGCGAGGTTGTGGTCGTGGATGGCGTCGGTGGTGAGGATGATCTCGTCGAGGTCGAAGTGGGCGGCCGTGCTTTGGAGCCAGGTGTCGAGGTTGAGGTCGCGCGGGGTGACCCCCGGTAGGGGGGCGGCGGCCTCGCCGCGGGGTGGGCAGCCGTCTGGGGGCAGGGCTGGGGCGCTGGGGGTGGTGTCGGTCGGGAGGGGCGGGGAGTCGCGATGCTCGGCGCCGGGTTCGACGGCTTGAGGCGGGGTGCAGGCGCTCAGGGCGAGGGCCAAGAGGAGGCTGTGGATGAGGCGGTGAGAGATGAGTGGGTGAATAGGTTGAGCTCGGGAGTGCATGGGCACCTCAGTGGCGCGCGCCGTAGCCGGCCTTGGCTGGGCACTTTTCATTGGCAGCAGAGGACCTGGTCGAGGGCCGCCTCGATGGTGGGGGCTTGGAACTTGAAGCCCAGCCCTTGGAGGCGCTGGGGGAGGGCCCGACAACTGGGGAGGATGAGCTCGTCCGCCAGGGCACCGGCGAGGGCGCGCAAGGCCATGGCGGGGACGAAGCCGAAGGCGGGCCGTTGCAGGCGGCGGGCGATGGCCCGGGTGATGTCGATCTGGCGCGCCGGCTCTGGGGCGCAGAAGTTGAAGGGGCCCTGGGCCTGGGGGTGTTCGAGGAGGAAGAGGGTGGCGGCGGTGAGGTCGGCGATGGTCATCCAGGACCACCATTGCTGTCCGCTGCCGAGCTTGCCCCCCAGGCCGTAGCGGATGGGCTGGAGGAGGCGCTCCCAGGCGGGGGCCTCTTCGGCGACGACCATGGCGAAGCGCATGATGGCAGCGCGCACTTTGCCATCTGCGGCGAGCTCGAGGGCGGGGCGTTCCCAGGCGCTACACACCTCGGACAAGAACAGGTGGCCTGCTGGGCTCTCTTCGGTGATTTCTGCCTCACCCGTGTCGCCGTAGTACCCCGTGGCCGAGGCTTGCAGCCAAAGCGGCGGCGGGGATGGGGCGGCACGCCAAGCTCTGACGAGGCGTTGGGTGCCGTGGACGCGGCTATCCATGACGCGGCGCCGATGGGCTTCATCGAGCCGGCCGTTGCCGAGGGGTTCGCCGGCCAAGTGGATGAGGGCCGCGGCGCCATCGAGGGCGTTGACCAGGGCGTCGTCCCGATGCCAGTCGTAGCGGTGCTCGGGCGGCGTGAGGGCGATTTTGGTGTCGCGCAGCAGGACGCGAACGCCGAAGCCTGCGTGGCGAAGCGCGGGGATGAGGTGACGCCCAACGAGCCCAGTGGCTCCGGAGACGACGACGACTCTGTTGTCCATGCTGGCCTCAGTGGTGGGTGGATCTGTGGGAAAAGGCAACGGTCATGCGGTGTGGCCCGACACAGAAGTGAGGCGCAGGATAGGCGAGGTGGGCGATGATGGAAAGCCTCACGCTGGCAACCCTATTCAGAAACGCTCTGGCAGTGCTATGGTGGGTAGACCTTTGAGCTGAGGAGGCCTCTGCGTCTCGTGATGTCTACTGCGTCCCATAGGAAAGCGCGCCCCAGGTGGGCTAGGTCGGGCCTCGGTTGGCGGTGCTTCGTTGCGCTGCTGCCCCTGCTCTGGGCCGCCTCGTCTGCCGTGGCTGGCGCGCCGAGCGAGACGACAGCGGAGGGGATGCGCTGTGTGCCCCTGTCGGGGGTGTGGCTCCAGGAGAGCGAGCCGCGCATGGCGGCGGTGTTGTGCCAAATCGGTGCGGGCTGTCCGCACTTCGTGACCTTCGTCGACGGCGCGCCAGCACAGGTGGCTTGGGTGCCCACGTCCCTGGACACGTGCGCGCTGCGTCCGGTGGGGAGCATCGGCCGTTTTGCCCTCTACTACGACGGCGAGGCTTTGATCGGAGTGGATGGGGAGACCTTGCAGGTGAGCTGGCAGATGGCCTTGGCCAAGGTGGGCGAGGTGGTGTGGCGTAGCCCAAGCTTGGCCCTGCTCAGTGATGAGCGCTTGGTGTTGTTGGGGGCTGGTGCCAAGGCGCCCACGCTGCTGCTGGACACGCCGGTCACGGCGCCGCTGCAGCTCATCGACCAGCCGGAGCGGGTGGTCCTGGTGGAGCGCGGCGGGCTGAAGTGGTGGCCGCGCGGCGCGGACGGGCGGCTGATGCCGGTGGAAGAGAACCCTTACCCGGAGCAACTGTCTTTGGGCGATTTCGCCGTGGATGGGCAAGGGATGGTGGTGTCGCCGCCCGAGAGTCAGCGGGTGATTTGGCTGCGCTTCGAGCCAGGCGAGCGCACGGGGCTGCGGCTCAACGTGACGGCGACGAGTCGCGGGGTGAGCGGGCTGCCTGAGCACGCCATGGCCATCGCGACGGACACCCATGTGACCCGTCTGATCGGCCGCTGGGGCCGGCTGATGCAGAATCGCTATGAGGTGAAGTACTGGCGCCTGACGCCTGAAGACCGGGGTACGCTGGCGTCGCCGCGTCCGCTGGTGATGGCCCGGGGGGACTACATCGCCATGGACGGTGGCTTGCGGGCGGCGCGGGCGGCCATTCTCGATGCGACAGGGACGACCTGGCGCCGGACCCATCTGCTGACTTACGACGCTCCCGGTTCCTTCGTCCACATGGGGACGCGTACCCTGCTGACCTTTCACCCCGGCGCCGAGGCGCCACTGCGTCTGTGGGATCTGGTCAGTGGTCAAGGGCAGGCGGCGCTGAGCGCCCAGACCTTGGCGGCGGCAGGCTTGGGCGTCGTGGACCAGGTGCAGGCGTGGCGCCCAGGCGATGAGCGCACCTTCTTGCTGCGCGACGCTGGGGGCGCTGGGATCGCCCTCGACCTGGAGACGTGGACGCTGTCGGCGGCAGCGACGCCCTTGCCGGGAGCCAAGATCGCGACAACCTTGGTGCCCGTGGGCGATGGCTGGCTTTTCACCTCGGTGGATGCCGCTGACGCGGTGGTGGGGTGGCGGCTTTTGACGCCGAGCGCGGGTGTCCAGACGCTGGCACCGCGCAGCGAAGTTCAGGACGCCCACTCGGAGGGCTTGCGCTGGTATGGCTATTGTCCACCCAGTGGGGACTGTGTGCGCGCGCGGCCTGTCATGGTGCGGCCATCGGGCGATGATCGGGCCTGGTCGGAGCTTCCCTTGGTCGGCATCAGCGGGCAGCCGACGCCGCTTGCGGTGGCCATGACGCTGTTGGCCTTGGTGTTGGCGGTGGTGATCACCGTGTGGCGCACGGGCCGCGGGCGTAAGGGGCTGGTGGGACGGCAGGAGAAGCGCAACGAAGAGGTGTCCCTGGTGCTCGCCGTGGACCACAAGGGGCGGCGCTATGTGACTGAGCGCGACGCCGAAGGCTTTGTGCATCGCGGCTTGACCCAGCTCCCGTGGCGTCTTGGGCTGTCGGTGTTGCTGGGCGCGGGCGTCGCCTTTGGCTTGGGCTTCTCCAAGCTCATCGTTGAACCCCTTGGCCCAGCGTTGGTGTGGTGGGCGGCGCTGATCGTCCCGAGCGCGGTGATGAGCTGGCTGGTGCTGTCGTGGGGGGCGTGGAATCGCCTCTACTTGTTGCGCTTTGGTGATGCCACTGAGGGAGAGTGGTATGACACGGGGACGGCGCGCCAGTCCCTGTGCTACACCTTGCCCGATGGCCGCACCTTCCGGATGGGGCGGCGGCAGTGGACGACGGCGGACCTCGTGCCGGTGGTGCTTTACGATCCGCGGCGGCCACGTTTTTGTGCGCAGTACACGGGCAATGGGGTCTTGGCGATACAGACCCGGACGACCCACGGCAAGCTCTCGGGCAACGCCGTGACCCATGACCTCGGGTTGATGCTGCTGTCGCTGCTCGCCGTCGGGGCGGCGGCCGGGGTGATCGCTTCTTCCTTTTTCCAAGCTTTCCCGGACGATCTGACGTCGTGGCACTTGGGCCGGATGGAGGCGCAGGCCCAGGCGCAACACCTCCCCTTCGCCGAGGTCTGCCTGGAGACCTGTGCGCGGGAGGGGGGGGCGACGTGCGCCGATCAGTGCCATCACCGCCAGCTTCATCTGATTTTCAAAGCCGCAGGCATCGCCTTCGAGAGAGACCCGGCGCTGCTTCCCAGCGATGTGGTGCGGGCGCAGCGGAGCCAAGTCGAGGCGGTGGTGGCCGAGCTCGCCGAGGCCGAGGGGCACCATTGTGATGCGATGGCGACGAAGGTCGCGGCGAGCGCCGTGTGGAGTCAGGCTTTGGAGAGCGCTTTCCGCGAGGTCTATGGCCGGGAGGGCCACTTGGGCGATCCGGCCCTGGCGGCTGAGGAGCAGGCGCTGGCGGCGCTCGTAGAGGATCGCGTGTGGCCGCTGTGTGCGCCGCAGGAGGGCTGCGCGCGTGGCGAAGCGTGCCTCGCGCCACCGAAATGCAAGGGCGACACCCAGCTTCTGCGCGGGCAGCTCTGTGGACTCGCCGCGGCGACGCTGGGGATTGGGCCCGAGGCGGTGCCAGCGCCTTAGGGAGCGTGCGGGCCGATGCCGGGGCACAAAGGCATTGTCAGGGCTGGCCCCCATCCTCTATAAACGGGGTGGTGGGGGGCGGTTCAGAGAGCGAGGTGATAGCTTATGCAGCAGTACAACGTGCAAAATATCAGAGAGAAATTCGAGGAGTACACCAGCAACCAAGAAATCGTCGCGGCAGCCGCCTGCTCCATGGGCGGTGCGCTGATCGTGCTGTTGTCGCTGGTGGGGTGGCTGGGGGGCGTGCAGTCCATTGCGCGCTCGGGCTATTCTTGGGGTGCCATCCTCATCTACTTGATGGTCATCCCTTTGGGGGTTGCGATTTGGCGCGGGATCTCCTTCGCCGCGTGGGCGGCGGCGGGGCTGATCATCTTTGACTTCGTCATCGACATCATCGTCTCGTACGCGCGCTTCTCCGATTTCCCCGGTTGGGCCGTGGCCTTCAAGTTCATCCTCTTCTTTCTCGTCTTGCAGGTGGTGTGGCAGCGCGATGAGGAGGAGGAGGTAGAGGCCCCGGCGCCTGGCTACTATCAGGCGCCTCCGCAGCAACAGATGCCGCAGCAGGCGCCGCCGCCCGTGGTGGGGCGTCCCAGGCGCCAGGTCCCGGGCCCGCGTCGCTGATGAAGGTCACCGTGGCGGCGCGGCGAGCGCGTCGAGGCTGAGCACGTGGTAGACTGGGGCGTAGGCTTCGACATAGGCCGGGCTGTGGGGAACGAGTGGGAAGCCCTCGCGATTCATGCGGGCGATGTAGGCTGCGAAATCGTGGGCGGACACGGGGCCGTCTTCCCACTGGCGCAAGAGTGAGCCCGCGAGGCCAAGCTCGGCGCTGAGTGGCGACGCGGCGTCGATGGCTGCCGCCGCCTGGGCCGCGGCAAAATAGCGGCGGAGATCACCACCGGCGCGGAGAAAGGGGCGCAGGTAGACCCGTGCCACTTGGCGCTGTGGGCAGAGCAGCTCCACGGGTTCCTCCCAGGGCTGCGGCTCGACGCCGAGGGCTTGGGCGAGCTTGTGCAGGGGCAAGAAGCCTTCGTCGGGGAGGGGCGGCGGTGGGATGGTGCGCTGGTGGAGGAGTAGATAGAGATCCTGGGCTTCCATGTCGGGATAGCGCTCCGCGTGGTCTTGGAGCAGTTCCCACAGGTCAGATTCTGACATGACTCAAGCGCTCTCACAGTGTGCGGCACGCGCCGCGACGGCGGCGGCGGCGGTGGTAAAGAGCCCGCCGCCACCGAAGACGATGACGCCATCGCCGGCGACGAGCCGTTCTTGTAAGCCTTGGGCCAGCGCCGAGAGGTCGTCGTAGGGGGCCACGGCGTGGCCGCCGGCGGCGCAGACGGCGGCGGCCAGGGCGGTGCTGCTGATCTCAGGGCGTGTGGCTTCGCCGCCGGCGTCGAGGGGGGCCAAGTGGACGAGGTCTGCGGCGCCCAGGGCGGTGGCGAAGGCGTCCCAGTGGTAGGCGAGGAGGGAGTAGCGGAAAGGTTGAAAGACCGCGTGGATGCGACCGGGGACGCGGGCGCGGAGGGCGCGGAGGTTGCCAGCGATGCAGGTGGGGTGGCTGGTGTAATCGGTGACGAAGAGGAAGGGGCCGAGGCGGCGCTCTTCGAAGCGGTCGACCAGGCCATCGTAGGTGGCGACGGCAGCTTGGATGGTGGCAAAGGGGACGCCGAGGGCCAGGGCCATGGCCGCGGCGGTGATGAGGTTGCGGGCGTTGAGATCGCCTTTGAGCGCCGGATGGAGGCGGCCCAGGGGCGCGGCGTCACGGGTGAGGGTGAAGGTGAGGCTGCCGTCGGGTTCGAGGTTGAGATCGCGGGCGTCGAGGAGGTGGGCGGCGTCCGTGTCCCCGTGCGGGTCCCAGCGACACAACGTCGTGGGTGGATCCAAAGGTGAGAGGCGCCGCAAGAGAAGTGTCATGCCCTCGCCGTCGCTGCCCAGGACGCAGTGGCCGCGGCCCCTGGCGCGCCAGCGCTGGTAGAGCACCTCGAAGGAGGTGGCGATGTCCGCGAGGGATGGGTAGACGTTGAGGTGATCGGCTTCGATGTTGTTGATGAGGAGGTGGCTGGGGTGGTGGCAGAGGTGGGTGCGGTCGGACTCATCTACTTCGGCGACGAGGAAGTCGTCCTCTGGGAGGGCGAGGGCGGCGCAGTGATCGCTGCGTCGTGGCGCGCCGAGGACGAAGCTGACCCGGGCCCCGTGGGCCTCGAGCATGGCGATGAGGGCGGCGGCGCAGGTGCCCTTGCCGTGGGTGCCGCAGACGGCGATGCCCTGTGGGTGGGCGTTGACCCACCCGGCGAGGTAGGCGCCGCGGGAAGAGAGGGGGATGTCACGGGCGCGGGCGGCGCACACTTCGACGTTGTCTGGTGGGATGGCCGAGGAATAGACGACTTGGCCGATGTCCGGCGTGATGTGGCTGGCGGCGTGGTCGTGGAAGACGGTGGCGCCGGCAGCGCTGAGCGCGTCGAGGATGGGCGTGGGGCGTTGATCCGAGCCCGAGACGGTGACGCCCTTGGCGAGGGCGAAGCGCGCGAGGGCGTGCATGCCAGCGCCGCCGATGCCGACGAAGTGAACAGAGGCTTTCATGGGTTGGCCTCGAGGTGCAGGCCAGTGGCCTGCGCGTTGGGTGGCGCCACGAGAGGCGCGGCGCGACGTTTGCCAAGGCGCTTGCGCAGCGGGGTCAGTCGGTGACGGTGAAGGGGACCATGCGGGTGGGATCGAAGAGCCCGTTGTCATCGGGATCGCAGTAGATCCAGGTGGCGCCGCCGTCGCCCGAGAAGCGGTAGACGAGGGCATAGATGCCTGTGGTGGCGATGGTCAAGGTGCGGGCGTACTCGTTGTTGTTGTCGCTGGTGTGGCCCGTGTTGTAGTTGGCGGCGGCCCAGGTGAAGACGCCGGTGGTGTCGTCACGGGGATCTTCGTTGTCGGGGCCGTAGCCGAGCTGGGCGAGGATACCCGGGCAATAGGTGCCATTCTCGCTACAGTTCTCGACGTAGACGCGGCCAAAGAAGGGGACGCTCTCGGCGCCTGCGACAGCGGTCAGGTTTTCGGGATCTTTGTCCTGGGTGGGGTACTGGAAAATGCACCAGCCCACGGTCTTGTCGGCGACGCTGAGGGTGCCGGTCTCGTCGACGCTAAAGGCGGTGTCGGGGTTGCTGTCGCAATAGGTCCACTCGCCGCTGTCATCGACGGCGAAGCGGAAAGCGTAGCGGTAGTCGCCGTCGGCCGTGGGGACCAAGATGCCGCTGTACTCATCGTTGGCGGAGGTGGTGTGGGCGGCGTTGTAGGTGGCCGCGGTCCAGGTGTAGGTGCTGGGGTCGGTGCTGGGGTCGGCGGTGTCGGGGCCGAAGCCGATCTCGGCTTGGACGCGCGGGCACTGGGTGCCGCCGCCGGTGCAGCCGTCCACCAAGACTTGGGCGTAGATGGGGGTGGTGGCGACGGTCTTGACGGTGGAGGTCTGGAGGGGGCCCTGGAGTCTGCACCAAGAGACGCCCGGGGTGACGGGATCGCCGACCTCGACCACGCCGAGCTCCGTGAGTTGGACGCCGTTGTCCGAGCCGTCGAGGTCGCAGTAGGTCCAGCTCTGGCCGTTGTCGACGGAGAAGCGATAGGCGTAAGCGTAGGTGCCGTTGGTGTTGATGTTCAGATTGCTCACGTACTCGCTGTTGTTGTCCTCTTCTTCGCGGGCGTTGAAGGTGGCGTCGCGCCAGTCGAAGATGTCGGGTTGCACCTGCGGGTTGCGGCCTTGGGGGCCGTGGCCGAGTTGGGCGCGCACGGCGGCACAGGTCTGCTCGCCTTCAGTGCAGCCGGGGACGTAGACCCGGCCGAAGATCGCTTCGGTGTCTTCGCTGACGCCGGTGGCGGTGCTGGGCGGGTATTGCAGGTTACACCACATGACGTGGAGGGTGTCCTCAGCGACGTTGAGGGTGCCGGCGCTCTCAGGCTGGAAGCCGTTGTCCGAGCCGTCGAGGTCGCAGTACATCCAGCTTTGGCCGTTGTCGGCGGAGAAGCGGTAGGCGTAGGCGTAGGTGCCGGGGCTGGCGACGGTGAGGGAGGCCATGTGCTCGTCGTTGTTGTCCGCCGTGTGGGCCGGGTTGAGGTTGGCCCGTTTCCACTGGAAGGCATTGGGCTCTGCCGCGGCGTTCACCCCTTGGGGGCCATAGCCGAGATCGCCGATGATTTGCTGGCACTGCTGCTCGCCTTCGGTGCAGTCTTGGGCAAAGACCCGGCCGAAGATCATCTCGGTCTCGGCGCCGGGCGCGGCGTTGGTGCTGGGGGGCCAGTGGAGGGAGCACCAGCCGACGGAGGTCACGTCGGTGGCGACGGTGAGCTGACCCATTTGGTCAGCCTGGAAGCCATCGGCCGAGCCGCCGAGGTCGCAGTAGGTCCAGGAGTTGCCGCCGTTGACGCTGAAGCGATAGACGTAGGCGTAGCTGCCTTCGGCGCTGGGGGTGATGGTGGCCATGTACTCGTCTTCGTCGTCATCGGTGTGGGCCGGGTTGTAGCTGGCCCCGGTCCAGGTGAAGCCCGTCGGGTTGGTCTCGGGGTTGACCGAGGTGGGGCCCCAGCCGAGCTCACCGAGGACGGTGGCGCATTGTTGTCCGCCATCGGTGCAGCCGCCTTCCCAGATGCGGCCAAAGATGGGCTCGGTGCTCTGTCCCGGTGCCACGCGCGTCGAGGCGGGCCAGTGCAGCTTGCACCAGTCGACTTCTTCTGCGACGGCGGCGCGGTACTCGAAGGCGTCGGCTTTGGTCACGCTCTCGCCCGAGGGGTTGGTGACGATGATGGCGACCTTGCCGGGTCCCGTCGCGGCTGGCGAGGTGGCTTCGAGCTGGGTGGCGCCGATGAGCCTGACGTTGGCCCCAGGGTTGTCTCCAAAATGGACCGTGGCGCCGTTGATGAAGTTGCGCCCGTGAATGGTCACCACGGTGCCGCCCGCCACTGGGCCCGCGATGGGGGAGATGGCCGAGACGAAGAGCTCTGTGGGGTTGACCGTCTCTTCGTCGATGACGTCATTGGGCGGCAACTCGCTGAGGTCGAGATTCTTCTTGGGGGGATCGTCGTCACAGGCGGTGGCAAAGATCCACGCCAGGGCCGATACGGCGATGAGGCAGCGGGTGAGAGAGTCGTGGCAACGCATGGTCGTCTCCTTCAATGGACAAGGTCGTTAGCGGCGCAAGCTCAGGTCGGAGCGGAGAGGCTCTCCACTGCCCTCAACGAAGAGATAGCGGTTGTCGCCGGGCTCCCAGTGCACGGCACCGTCGGCGTGGCGAACGATCAATTTGTAGGCAAAGACCACCCCGGTTGGCAAATCGACTTCGAGATGGGCGCGGTCCCCCAGGCGTTGCAAGGGGCCTAGGGCTAGGTTTGGGTTCCACGCCCCAAGCTCGGGCGCCGAGCCCACCACGAAGACTTGGGCCGTCGCGGGCAGCTCCGCGACGTCGACCTCGATGCGCCACTGCTGGGTCGCAGCCAGGGGCGGGGGCACGGCGGCGTCGCTGCTGTGCAGCACGAAGGTGTCGCCCTGGTTGAGGCTGAGCTCGGTGATCTGAGAAGCGCCGGCGAGGAGATCGCGCCAGGTGCCAGGGACGAGGTCGGCGAGGGCGAGATCGCGGCGGGCGGCGCCGTTGTAGATGATGAGCAAGATGCTCGCGCCGGCGTGGCGGCGCCGCACCACGAGGAGGTCGGGATCGAAGTGGACGACTTCGCTGGTGCCGTGGACCAGGACCGGGTGCTGGGTGCGCAGTCCAAGGAGCGTGGTCAGATGGTTTTTCAGCGTGGAGGCGGCGAGAAAGACCATCTGACCGCGGTTCTCGGGCTCGTGTTCGCCTTCGAGTGCGGCTTCGGTGCCATAGTTCAAGCAGGGGGTGCCGCGCAGGGTGAACAGAGCGGTCAGGGCGTTCTGGACGCGCTTGGTCTGGCTGCCACAGGCGGTCATGATGCGGGGCATGTCGTGATTGTCGACGAAGGTGACCAGGCTCAAGGGGTCGGCGTAGAAGCGATCGTTGCCGAGGACGGCGGCGATGTGCCCGACGGATTGTTGCTGGCAATAGACGTCGCGCAGGGCGAAGGCCAGGGGGAAGTCGAACATGTGGGTGAAATTGCCCACCTTTTGCACGTCGTTCACCACTTGGGGCGAGCCGTCGTAGAGTTCCCCGAGGAGGACGATGGCGGGGTGTTGGTCGAGGAGCTCGCGGTTGTAGCGGCGCCAGAAGTCGAGGGAGACGTGTTTGACGGCGTCGATGCGGTAACCCTCGATGCCGACGGAGTCGAGCCAGTGCAGGGCGCCTTGGAGGAGGTAGGCGTAGACTTCGGGGTGGCTCTGGTCGAGGTCGGGGAGGCCGTGGACCTCGTGGGTGACGACCTGGACGGGGTCATCCCAGTCGACGATGGTCCCATGCGGGTGGAACCAGTGCGGCTTCTCATTGAGTAGGGGCGCTTGATAACCGACGTGATTGACCACCAGGTCGAGGAGCATGGTCATGCCGCGGGCGCTGAGGGCGGCCTGGAGCTCGTGGAGATCGGCCAAGGTGCCAAAGCGCGGGTCGATTTCGTGCAGATCCCAGACCCAGTAGCCGTGGAAGGCGCCATGGCCCATGAATGGTTCGTAACGGGTGCGAAAAATGGGTGAGAGCCACAGGGTGCGCACGCCGAGATCGGCGAGGTAGTCGATGTGATCGATGAGGCCGCGGAGGTCGCCGCCGTGCCAGGCGCTGGGGTCTTGGGTGTCGACGGCGAAGTCGTTGCTGGGGTCGCCGTTGGCGAAGCGGTCGACCAAGACGAAGTAGATGCTGGGCGCCCGCTCCCCGGGCGCGGCCGGGGTGGCCGCGCTGGTGGTGACGGCGGCGACGCGACCGCGCATGAACTTATCGACGAGGCTGCCCAAGCGCCGGGCGACCTCATCGGCGACCAGGGCGAGGGCGTCGTCCTCGCCTTCGTGGGCGTAAGTGAGAACGGCGGGGATGGTGAAGGTCTCGACCATGGCGTTCTGCGGCGTGTCGGCCTGGGCGACGCTGAGCTTGACACTCACGGTCCAGCGGTAGCGACCGCTGAGTTGGGAGTAGAAGTCGGCCCGGACTTCAGCCAGGACCAGGAGATCGCTGCCGGGGGCGGCGCGTCCCATGACGCCGAGGCGGCGCTCGGTGTCGCGGACCAGGCCAAAGTCGCCGCCATAGGTGGCGAAGGGTACCTCGACCGTGGCGAGGTTGCGCACGTTGAGCGCGGCGGTGAGGCGCTCGGCGAAGGGGGGGGGGGCGGCGCGGGTGCTCTGGTTGGTGTCGTCGTCGACGGCAAAGACGAGGGCGACGGCCGTGTTCTCGGCGTACTTGGGCGGCGGCGTCTGGGCGACACAGCCCAGGGTGAGGGCGAGCGCCAGGGATGGAAGAAGGCAGCGAGTGAAGACCTTTTGCATTAGAACCACGCCTCCGCTTCGATAGAGATGATTTGGTGCCAGTTGCGATCTTTGAGAGAGGACAACTGTTCGATGGTGAAGAACTCGTTGCTCTGGTCGAGGGACTCGACGAAGCTGTTGCCAAAAGCGTTGTGCATGTTGGAGTGCTGGAGGCCGTAGAGGAGGCGGAGCGAGGGGCGGGAGAAGATGCCCATGCCGCCGGGGTTGATGACGAAGCCCGTCTTGAGCTGCCAGGTCTTGCGGAGATCGAGATCGCCGAACTCGATGCCGTCGAGATCGGAGGAGCCGTTGCTGCTCTCGAAAATCGAGGCGACGCCAGCGCGCCAGAGGTTGCCGTTTTTGCTTTTCTCTTGGGCGTAGCTGGTCTCGGTGAGGAAGTGGACCGTGTCAGAGAGGTAGACCTGGGCCCGCAGCACGGTGGACCAGATCATCCGGTCTTCTTCGGAGGGGGCGATTTCGTTGTCGTTGTCGAAGTGGAAGCCGAGGAGCGCGCCCCAGACGACGTCGAGCCAGCCGGGGATGACGGCGAGCTGCATCTCGTTGCCGAGGTTGATTTCGAAGCGCTCGTCGGTCCAGTTCTTGACGTAAATGTTGAAGGTGCGGCCCAGGAAGTCTTCGCGGACCAGGTTGCGGGGGTGCTTGCGCAGGTAGTTGGCGAAGAGGTTGTTCCAGCGCAGGGGGCCGAGCTTACCAAAGCCCAAATAGGCGACGGCCTTGAAGGAGGTGGCGTCTTCGGGTTGGGGTTTGGGGAACATGGTGGCGACTTGGTCGATGGAGGCGCCGCCCATCTCTTCCCGACGGTAGGTTTCGACGACCCGGCCACGGACGAAGTCCTCGTAGGTGACGGATTCGGGCAGGGGGGTGTGGTGCGGCGCGTTGCGGTTACCTTCGGCCGAGGGTTCGTAGTAGAACTGGCCGCCGAGGCCGAGCTCGAGCCCGTCGATGGGGCGCAAGCGGACGGCACCGCCGAAAGACCAGATGGTGGCGTAGTTCTCGCGGCGGAGGAAATAGCCGGCATCGCCGACGCCGACCAAGACGTCGACGTAGGGGTGGGAGTAGGTAGCAGAGACGCCGACGGTGTCGAAGAAGATCTCGGCGGGGCGCATGTCGTAGAGGCCGAGGTCGCCGTAGTAGTAGTGGAGGGTGCCCAGTTGCCAGCTCACGTCTTCGAGCAAGACGTTGCCCGCTTTGACGTAGAGCTGGGTGAGGGCGAAGGCCCCGAGGGAGCCGTTGAAGATGTCGGCACCCTGGACGGAGCCGCCTTCGATTTTGGCGTGGAGGCTGGTCCAGACTTCCTTGGTCCCCGGGGTGGGGCGCATCAGGTCGAGCTTGAGCTCGAGGGCGGCCCAGGGGTCTTCGTTGAGCAAGCGCCCCGAGAGGTTCCACAAGCCGAGCTTAGACCAGCCGCCGTCGAAGTCGGGGCGGGCCATGACCCGGAAGTAACCGCCAGCGCTGAAGCGGTCTTCTTGGGCAAAGGCTTGGCGCGCGTCCATGGCCGCGACCCCCGTGACGAGGACGACGCAGAGCGCCCAGAGTGAGGTGCGGGTCGTGGTGGGAAAGGGAACGTTCTTCTTCATGTGAGACCCCTGTGTGCTCTCTCGATGGGGCGAAGACAGGACTCACCGTGGCGGCAAGCCCTGAGCATGTGGGAGCTAAGCGTTGCGCTCTGGGACCCGAGCGCATCGGCCACAGCCGGTGGGGTCCAAGGGGCAGCGCCCCTGGCCACTGGCGTGGGGCACCAATTTACTCGACGCCGCGCAGGATGACGATGGTGCGGGACTTGACGCCATAGGCGCCGGTGACCACTTCGGGGTCGCTCGTCCAGATATTGTGCGAGCTTTGGGCGGCGTCACTGCCCATGGTGTCGAGGTATTCTGGGCTGTCGAAGTAGAGCTGGGTGTCCACCAGGCGCTCCCAGGCTTTGTGATCGGGGAGGGTAAAAGAGATTTCCGAGCCGGCGTCCATGTTGATGAGGACCAAGAGCTCGGGGCCGACGCTGCTGTCCCAGTAGTGTTGCATGACGGCGCGTCCACCCCAGTTGTCCATATCGCCGTTGCCTGCGTGCTTCCACGCCATGGGCGCGGCGCCCTCGTAGGAGGTGGGGGCGAAGGCGTAGGCGTGATCTTTGCGGAGCTGGATCATCTTGCGGACGAAATCGTGCATCCGGACGCGGTCCTTGTCGGCACTCCAGCCGCCCCAGTCGAACCAGTTGTAGGGGTTGTCGGCGCGGGTCGAGTAGGCGTTGTTGTTGCCGTGCTGGGTGCGCATCCACTCGTCGCCGCCGAGCATCATGGGGGTGCCGTGGGCGACGAAGAGGGCGACGAAGAAGTTGCGGATCATCTGGCGCTTGACCCGCTCGTCGCTCCAGTCGCGGGAGTGGTTGTGGTCGTCGCCGCTGTTGGGATCACAGAAGGGGCTGGTGGGGTTGTCGCAGCAGATGGGGTTGAGGAGGCCGCAGAGGTTGTTCTTTTCGTTGTAGGAGACCAAGTCGTAGAGGGTGAAGCCGTCGTGGGCGGTGATGAAGTTGACCGAGTGGTAAGGTTTGCGGCCGTTCCAGGCGAACATGGCCGCTGAGCCCGTGAGGGTACCGCCGATGTCGACGCCGCCTTGGTCGGCGTTGAGGCCAGGTTCGTCGTAGTTGACGAAGGAGCGCCAGATATCGCGGAAGCGGCCGTTCCACTCGTACCAGGCCTGCTCGTCGTCGACGTCCGAGGCAGGGAATCCGCCTGGGTGATAGTGGCCGAGGTGCCAGGGCTCGGCGATGATTCTGGTTTTGTGTTGGCGCATGACCGGGTCGTCGATGATGTCTTGGAGGACGGAGTTTTTCGGGTCGAAGCGCCCGGGATCCTGGTCGTCGATGCCGAGGACCGTGGCGAGGTCGAAGCGGAAGCCGTCGACATGCATCTCTTCGACCCAGAAGCGCAGGTTGTCGATGATGAGCTTGCGCATGGGGGCATGGTTGGTACGGGTCTGATTGCCGACGCCCGTTTGATCCATGTACTGGCCCTTGTCGTGGGCCTGGAGGTAGTAATAGGCGGCGTTGTCGAGGCCACGGTAGGAGTAGATGCTGGCCACGAGCTTGTCGTCGTAGTTGCCGAGCTTGGAGTAGTCGCCAGGGAAGAAGTCGTTCAGGGCGATTTTGGAGCGCCAGAAGCCGCCTTCACCCGTGTGGTTGTAGACCACGTCGAGGATGACCTCGATGCCGTTTTGGTGGAGCTGGTCGACCATCCACTTGAACTCGTCGATGATGTCGTGGGGGCGGGCGCTCTGTGAGGCGAACTCGCGTTCTGGGGCGAAGAAGTTGAGGGTGTTGTAGCCCCAGTAGGTCCCGTCGCTGGGTTTCTCCATGACGGGCATCAATTCGACGGCGGTGATGCCCAGGTCTTTGAGGTAGGCGGCCTTTTCGCCGATGGCGCGGTAGGTGCCGGGGACGGAGGTGCCTGAGGCTGGGCTAGCGGTGAAGCCTTTGGGTTGGACCTCGTAAACGATCATGTCTTGCCAATTGTGGCCAGGGAAGTCGGGGCTTTGCCGTTTCTGGCGCCAGGCGACTTCGTGCTCGCTCCAGACGTACTCGCTCTTGAGGATCACGCTCTTGGCGGCGGCGCCCCAGGTCTCGACGGTGCGGTCGGGGCCGCTGGCGAGGGAGCCTTTGCCCCAGTCGTGCTCGCGATGGAGGCGGAGGGAGTAGGGATCGAAGAGGAGCTTGTTGGGGTTGAAGCGGTGTCCCTGGTCGTCGACGTCGGCGATGAAGCCTTTGATGGAGCCGGGATACCAATCGGGGTCGTATTCCCAGTTGGGGCCCCAGGCGACATAGCCGTAGTGTTGGCCGACGCCGATCCCTTCGACATAGAGGTTCCAGACGTCGCCGAAGCGTTCCATGGGGACGCGCCAGGTGGGCTGGCTGGACTCGGGGTCGGAGAAGAGCAGCAACTCGACGCGGGTGGCGGCTTCGGAATAGACGCTGAAGTTGGCGCCGCGGTCGACCAGGGTGGGGCCGAGGTGTTTGAGGTTGCGGACGTCATCTTCGCTCAGGGATGGCGCGATGGCCTTGGTGGCGAAGAGCTTGGCCCGTTCTGGGTCCTCGTCACAGCCGCCGAGGCCGCCGAAGAGGCCCGCGAGGGCGAGGGACAGGACTAAGAACCAGGCGAGGCCTTTGGCCTTACGCCTGGGGTCGCAGGGATGAGTAGGGGTCATCGCGATTTTTTCATTGCACGGCATAGAGGGCGCTCCCGAAGCTCTCGACGTCGATGTTGATGCGGAGGTTGTTGACGGTGACGCTGGCGCCGCTGAGGGCGTCGACGAGGACGTCACCGTTCTTGAGGGCCAAGGCGGCGACGTTCACGCTGAGGGTGCGCGAGCTGCCGGTGCGGTTGAAGGCGACGATGACGAGATCGTCTGGGCTCTCCATGGCGAAGACCCAGGCTTGGCCGTCGCTCGCCATGTCGAGGGTGCTGCGTTTGCCGCGCCTGAGGGCTGGGTGCTGGTGGCGGAAGGCGGCGAGTTCTTGCACGTGGGCCAGGGTGTCGACCTGATGTTGATTGAGCGCGTTGCCGAAGCGCATGAATTTGCGGTTGTCCGGGTCGCCCGCGCCTTCGAGGCCGAACTCATCGCCGTAGTAGATGAGGGGGATGCCTGGGGTGGCCATGAGCAGGGTCCACGCCATGCGCAGTTTGCGGTAGGGCAGGCTGTCCGTGGGGGTGCCCGGCGGGTTCGACCAACCCTGGGCTTTGCCCCCGTTGCACCAGAGGTCGCCAAAATCACCGTTGGCGTGAGAGAGGGCGCGGCAGACGTCGTGGTTGCCCAAGAAGGTGCTCATGACGGCCCAGTCGCCGTAGTAGCCGTCATTGTATTTCATCATGCCCTCCATGGCGCGGAAGTCTTCTTCCATGCGCAGGAAAACTTTGGTGATTTTCCAGTACAAGGGGAAGTCGAACTGGCCGTCGAGCATCTCGGGGCGAACGTAGTATTTGAGCTGGTCGTAACCGTCTTCGCCAGTGAAGGTCTCGCCGACCATGTAGAAGCGCAGGCCGGTCATGCGGAGCATGTCTTCCATGCGGCCGCGGATCCCGTAGGAGAAGTCGTCGATCATGTGCTTGACCGCGTCGAGGCGGAAGCCGTCGATGTTGGTCTCCTGCACGAGCCACTCGGCGTGGGCCAGCATCCGCTCGAGGGCCTCTTGGTTTTCGAAGTGGAAATCGGGGAGATAGGGGGCAAACCAGCAGGTGATGGGTTTGGACCAGCCGATGTGCTCGCAGATTTCCTTGGGGTTGGTGTTGAACCACGTGTGTTGGAATTGGGACCAGAGGGGGCTGTGCTCGTGGACGTGGTTGGCGACGAAATCGACGAGGACCCGAATGCCTCTGCGGTGGGCGGCTTCGACGACGGCTCGGAAGTCTTCTAGGGTGCCGAAGTGTGGGTCCACGGGCTCGACGCCGGGCAGAGGATTGTCAGCGGTCCAGCCAGTAGAGATGGGCCAGTAGGAGTGGTAGGCCGAGTAGGCGACGCCGTCGTCGCCCATGCCCAAGCCGGGGGTGTTCTGGCTGATGGAGGAGAGCCACAGCACGTTGACGCCGAGGTCGTCGAAGTAGCCGGCCTCGATTTTCTGGAGGAGGCCGGCGAAATCGCCGCCTTGCCAGTTGGCCTTGAAATCGACGTCAGGAGTCGGTGCGTTGTTGTTGGGGTCGCCATCGGCGAAGCGGTCGGTGAGGACGAAGTACATCAGACCGTCATTCCAGTCGAACGGTGTCTCTTCGTGCCAGAGGGGAACGTAGAGGAGGTCTGCTTTTTGGCCGTTCTGGTCTTGGGCATTGAAGCGGTAGGCGTACTTGCCGTGGGCGTTCAAGGTGTCCGTGACGGTGACGACGCCCGTCGGTGCGTCGAAGGCGGCGGACACATTCTGCCCGTTGCGGGTGACGGTGACGCCAGCGGTGCCGATCTGTGCGCCTGCTGCGCCGTCGACGTATTGCACTTTGAAGTGCACCTTCCCGTCCTGGACCTCAGGGCGGTGCATGAGGCGGAGGTAGGGTTTTTGGCAATCGGGGACGATGAGGCGGGAGTTGCGTTCACCGCCGCTCCACTTGAAATAGAGGTTGCCCGGATCTTCGAACCAGCGCTCCCCTTGTGGGGTGTAGAACTTATAGGCGTAGTGTCCGGGGGCGAGGTTGAGGGTGGCGAAATAGGTGCCGTCGGTGTCGAGGATCATGGGGTAGGAGTCGTCCCAATTATTGAACTCGCCCCGAATGAGGAGGCTGGAGAAGGTCTCACCTTTGGGATCGAAGCGGACACTCACGGCGCAAGTGCGGGGGCTCTGAAAGAGGGCCTCCCCTGAGCTGTCGTCACAGATTTCTGGGCCGAAGCCGATGAGGGCGCTTTTGCAGGTGGGGCGGCAAGTGCCATCGCCGTCGTGATCCTGCGAGCCCGGATCGCAGGCGCACTGGGCGGCGCCATCCACGGCCGTGCACTGGGTGCGGTGGGATGCCGTGCACGGGTTGGGGATACAGGGATCGGGGAGGCAGAGGCTGCCACTGGTGACGTATCCCTCGGCGCAGAGGAGGCAGCCGTCGCCGGTGTAGCCCGCGCGGCAGACACAAGATTCGCGTCCCGTTGCGATGATGCAGGTGCCATTGGCGCCGCAATCCAAGTTACAAGGCGAGCTTGGCGATGGGGTTTCATCACAAGCCCAAGTGGCGGTCGAAGCCAGCGCGACCAGGAAAGCTAGCCATCTCAATCGTCCCATGAAGATCCCCTTCGTGCGCTCGCGCTCGCCAAGAGCGTGGCGTCAGCCTTCGAGTGATAGCAAGATTCCCTATTGGGTTCAAGGCAACGCGGCCGCTTACGCTTCGATGCTTAGGAAAGTGGCACCGTATCAGGCTTTTCGAAAACAAGATCTGCAGAAGTTGACCGCAGCCTATACAAGGACTTAGGATAGTGGGTTGCGTGGTAGTTGAATGACCGACGATGAATCTGCGCCGTTCCGGTGCGCTTCGGTCCGTGCGACGTTGGCGTCGGTGAGCCCCTGTGGGCGAACAGAAGTGGGCCACGGCCTGGCGTTGAGTAGCCCCCCCAATTCCTGTTTAACCTGTGTTGAAGTGTGCCGAGGTGGATAGATGCGTGTCTCTTTTAGCGGTCGGTATTCGCGGTTCTTCTCTTCGGGGGTGTCGCTGGCGCTGTTGTTCGGTGCCGCGGCGTTGATTTCGTGTGATGACGACACCAAGACCACCGATCCCACGCCGGATGTCCTTGAGGTTTCCGATGTCCAGGTGCCGGATTTTCCCGAAGTGCCGCCACCGGACCTGAATGAGGTCGAGCCGGATGTGGTCGTGCCGTGTACGGCTGGGGAGACCAAGTGCCTGGATACGACGACCATGCTCTTCTGCGTCAATGGCACTTTTGAAGAGCAGATGTGCTTTGGCGGCGATGTTTGCCGCGCTGACCGCGGTTCCTGTGGACCGCCGCTGTGTCCGGTGCCGGGCTTGCCCTTCCGCTGTGAGTCACCTGAGGTGGAGCTGGTGTGCAACCCCGACATGGTTTCGTCGACGCCGCGGGAGTGCCCCGAAGGCCAGATCTGCGCAGATCTGCGTCGGTGGGCGTTGTGGGGTGCAGGTGTGCACGCCGGGTCACCGCCGCTGCAAGAGCCCGGTGGAAGTCGAGCAGTGCAATGAGAGCGGCACGGGTTGGAGCGTCATCGAGAGCTGTGCCGAAGCGACCCTTTGTGGCGGCTCGGGGCAGTGCACGCCGCTGTGCGAGCTCAACGAGAAGACGGCTTCGTTTTTGGGTTGTGAGTACTGGCTCTTGGACATGGACAACATCAGCCACATCCGCGGCGCCAACGATCCTCTGCCGCCGGTGTGGGGGGTGACCGTTTCCAACGGGCACCCGACCTTGACGGCACAGGTGAGCATCATCGGCGGTGGTAACAGCTACACGACCTCTGTCCCGCC
>Ga0334883_1001821_pt1 | contig 29284 bp, 25 predicted proteins | sample GraSluR1_MG_6_FD_207230 | JGI IMG/M metagenome (GOLD analysis project Ga0334883, IMG submission 207230) | Sludge microbial communities from methane-producing bioreactor in Wageningen University, Netherlands - Granular Sludge_09_05-R1 | ecosystem: Engineered > Bioreactor > Anaerobic >...
CCTCACAAATGATTGGATCTTTGAGGACTTCCCAAACTTCGTGATAGCAAATACTTAAAGCAAAAACTATTGGAAATTGGAGTGGATTTTTATCATAGGAGGCGAACATGAAGAATCATCGGCAACCTACGACTACACTGTTCGTACTCTCGGCTCTGCTGATGGCCGCATGCGTGTGCCCATCCTGGTCGCAGGCCGCCGCGTCCTCACTTGTTTTTGATGCACACAGGAGAACAGCCGTCAGCGATGAACCCGGCGCATTCGATCTTGAAAGCACACGACACACATGGGACGCCTCGCAAACCGCTGTCATCATCTGCGACATGTGGGATCGTCACTGGTGCCGGGGCGCGACAAGACGCGTTGGCGAACTTGTGCCCGTCATGAACGAATTCATTACCCTCGCCCGCAAAGCCGGCGCGCTGATCATACACGCTCCCAGCGACACCGTCGGTTACTATGCCAATCACCCCGCACGACGCACCGCCCAGGACGCCCCCCGCGCCGCCAACTTGCCAAAAGGTATCGCCTCGTGGTGCTCGTGGCTGGACGAAAACGAAAGAAAGGCCTATCCGATAGACCAATCCGACGGAGGCTGTGACTGCCGGCCCAGATGCCCCGGCGGAAGCCTGTGGCGAAAACAGATTGAAGGCCTGGAGATTTGCGCCGAGGACGCCATCAGCGATTCCGGCGTCGAAATATGGAACCTCATGGAACATCGCGGCATTCGCAATGTCATGGTTATGGGCGTGCACACCAACATGTGCGTACTTGGCCGCCCTTTCGGCCTGCGCAACCTGGCTCGCAACGGCAAAAACGTCGTCCTCGTCCGCGATCTCACCGACACCATGTACAACTCGCAGATGCATCCTTTCGTCGATCACTTCACCGGCACCGATCTTATCATCGCCCACATTGAAAAGTACGTATGCCCCACTATGGCGTCCACCGCATTGACTGGAAAGCCGCGGTTCCGCTTCAAAGAGGATAACCGCCCCACCATCGCCTTCCTGATCGCCGAAAAGGAATACCGGTCCGGCCGAACCCTTCCCGAATTCGCGGACCGCCTCCAGCGCAAACACAACCTCTTCTGTGAATTCATGATCGGCGTACGCGACGGAACCCCTGCCCAGCGAAACACGCTCAGCGACGTGGACCAGTTGCAGGCGGCCGATCTCGCTGTCGTTTATGTCCGACGACGTGCCCTGCCTGATGCTCAAATGACGCATCTCCGTGACTATCTTGACGCCGGCAAGCCGCTCATCGGAATCCGCACCGCCAGTCACGCCTTCGACGCCAGAGGCGCCAGGAGCGACGACTGCGTTGAGTGGCCTGCCTTCGACTCGGAAGTATTAGGCGGTAACTATCACGGCCATTATGGCAAGGCCGAGGGTGCGACAGATGTGGTTGTTGTAAAGGAAGCCCGAGAGCATACGATCCTCAAGGGCGTTTCCGGTTTTGACAGTCCCAGTTGGCTCTACCAGGTCCGCCCCCTCGCCCCGACCACACAAGTGCTGATGATGGGCCATATCAAGGGCAAAGAACCCGAGCCCGTGGTATGGACCAACAACTACAAAGGCGGCCGCATCGTTTACACCTCGTTAGGGCATTGGGACGATTGGAAGATCGAAAGCTTCGATCGCCTGATGACTAATGCGGTATTCTGGGCCATGGACCGGCAGGTCCCCTGACTCCACGCGGCAAGGATGGCTGAGCCCGGCATCACCACCCGGGAGACGGCGACGCCGCACGCCAGTTGCCCGGATCATTGCCCGACCTTGCCGCACTGGTTGGCGCCCGCTCCAGCGCGTCCCCGTCGCCGTCCGCCGTTCGCGGCCACGGGTCATAGTCGCCGTAAAGCACCTCATCCACAATTACCCACGGCTCCTCTGGGTTCGGCAAGTCAGGCGCTTCCGGCTTCTCCAAGGTGATCCGCTCACCGGCGTTGGACAAGTTGCCCTCATACGGACCGAATATGTTCACCCCCGGTGTCAGCACAACCGAAATGCCATAGTCCAGCTTGAACCGCGCAAGGGCCGTAGCATCCATCACAGGATCAAACGGCACTATCAGAATCCTCTGACCCGCTCCGATTGAAGACCCTGCCTCAAACGTAAACCCTACCCCGTCATCGAGCCTCCACGCCCCTGCCGAATTGTATAGATTCACTGCCTGTACGCCCGGGTTCATAAGCTCGATGTACTCATGCTCGTTGCCCGCAGGATGATACATCAGTTCCGTTATCACCACACTTTGCACCGGATCGCTGTTGGCGGACCCGCGCGTCGGCGACAAAGCAAACCAGTACGCCCCGCCGTCGGGATATCGACCCCATGAAACGAAGTTCTCCTGTCCCTTGAATTGCACAAAATCAACCACGCGATCGCTGCTGTCGCCCGGCAAGTACGACAGGAATACATATTCACCGGCCTTGTTCAGACCGAAACCCGTCGTAATTGGATTATGGAAGTCGCTGATTTCATCGAAGCTGATATGTCCGTAAGCAGGAAGACTCACGCTGGGAAGTGCCCATTTCTTCAAATCACCGATGCTGTCGCTCAAGTACCAGTTGCCATCCAATTCGATCTCCGAACCGCTCATATTATACAACTCGATCCAGTCATTCGAATCGTACTCCGGCCGGTCGGGGTCAAAGTAATCAGTATGCGCCATAACTTCGTTGATCACCACTCCCGCGGGCCAATCGGGATCGTCCGCACCCGGTGAACCGTGGATGAATGTGCTGGCCCGCCAGTTGCCGCCGTAATTGCCGGATCCATTCGGCTGGCCCTGCAGCGCCGATTCCAGCGGCACTAAAGAGTGCCCCGCACCGTCTGCCGACAAAGGCCATCCACGCGCATCACTGTATACAAATTCGGCAATCACGCCGTTCCACTTGTCCTCCAGCCTTACCCTCTCCCCGTCATTGGCCAGCCTGTTCGGGTACTCGCCGGCGATCCGATCAGACAGACCGGTACCGTAGCGGCTCTCGAAAGCCGCCTTGTTCTTCACCACCAGCACGAATTCGCCCGGACCAAGTGTCTGCACCGCACCGATACCGAAATCGAAAGTAATCCCCGCTGTAAAAGAAACGCTCGACAGGTCAAGCGGCTGCGGGTCATCGCCGATGTTCTTCAGTTCAACAAACTCGTAGTCATTCTTGTCATATCCGCCCGGACCCTCGGCGGGATGATACATCACCTCCGTTATCCGAAGGTCCTGAAGAATGCCCACGCCCAGCGCTTCTCCTGCAATGAATTGAACCGGGTCGGACCAGTGGCTCCAGCGATTGGTGTCGTCCTTCATCCGAACCCGTACACGATAAGTCCGCCCCGGCCTGACTACATCCACCGGGATCCTCACGTTATCGTCGAATGTCGCCAACTCGCCGCTTTCCCATAGCGCGTCGATCTCGTATTTGCCCGGCCGCCGGTAGTAATTCGGTGGGATAACCGGCGGGTCCTCTCCCGACGATGGCTCAGCCCCAAGCGAAACATCGACAAAACAATCACTGCTGCCGCTTCGCAGCACATTGACAACCTGCACCGCCGCCACATTCGTGCCGCTGACCAGGTACAAACTCGGATCCGGCACTGCAAAATCAATGAAGTTATTGTTCTCCCTCGCAGATATCCCGTAGCTGCTCAACTGGGCGTTGTAAGCAACGTCTTCGCCCGGCACCCCGTCATATGCCACTCGATAGCCATTAATCCAAAGGTTAAATCCGTCGTCATATTTGACCGAGAGCTTCAGCGATCCGATCTGTGCAGGATCAGCAACCTCGAATTCCTTCCGCAGGTAGATCGTCGTGTAGTTTCCGTTCATATCCGAAAGATATGTCCCCATCGGCAGCGACGAATCGTAACCCACAGGCGCCGCCCCCTGCCGCCACGCCGTCGTCGCGGGATTGTCGTTGAAACCGATCTGCCGCCACTGACCCTGAACCGTCGAAGGCTCCTCCGTGCCCTTAAAATATCGCCACGTCGATCCCGGCGATATCAGCGTAACCGCGTCCGATGGACCGCTGGCGGTGCTGAAAGGCGCGACCTCCGCTATCCGCCACTTCATGCCCGCAAAAGTGTGCGCCCCCTGCGGATCACTGAAACTGCTCGTCCTGAACCGCAGATCATTAACGGGATAGCCCTGCTCACCGATATATGCCACTTGCGGCTTGTGAGGTATCGCCGGATCGTCCCAGTACGAATTAAAGCTGCGGTACCCCGTCACGTAGTTCTTCATGATCTGAGCCATGCCCGGAAAATCCTTGGTCGCCGCCTGCTGGTAAAACCGCCCGGTTCCCCCCTTGTCGGAATGGGTTCGCGTATTCATGATCGGGTTATAGTCCCACATAGCGCGATCCGCATCCACAAAAGACGGCCCCCCCGACGGATCTTTGATTATCGCCGCATACTCGTCGATCAACTGGTTCATCTGATCCGGGTTAAACAGCAGATCGTGAAACTCGCGCAAACGGTTGTCATACTCCCGGCGCAGACTGGTGTTGCTGAAGATCGCCCCTTCATTCTTGAAAGGATCCTCCCCGTTGCCGTACATGCTGTTGGCCCATGTCAAATCAAGGTCCCACGGCAACTGCGACCACAGGCTCGTCTCAGGATTCAAGTAAAAGAAGTAGTTCTTGCCGTAGCCGATGTCTCCGTGATGAATACCCTCCACCACGCAGCGATAGCCGTAATAACAGTCCAGGTTCACGTTCTCGCGCCACCAGGCCTCCGTAGGATTCGGATCGTAATAATAGCCGGACTTGAACGCGTAAAAATCAGACATATCCGCCACCGCCGTCGGACCCTGGTTGTTCTTCTCATTGCCGTCTGGAAGATGCGCTTCGATCTTGTACAGGTTGCCGTCCGGCAAACCATGTTCGTCCAGGAACCGCCCGTCCATCTGCTCAATCGCCAGGTAAAGCCCCCAGAAATCGCCGTCATACTGCGTAGGACCGAACTCGTTCGCCTCGTCAATAACACGAAAATGAACCCAATGCGTCTTAGGCGCAGCCACGCCCATCATGTTGAACAGCCTGAACCCCACCGCCTCAAACATCCCCTGTTCCCCGCGGTGCCAGTAATTGCCCTGCTGAATGCACGCGGAGAAATTTAGTTTGCGCCACAAAGTATCGTACTTGTTGCCGTAGTCGTCCCTGGCCCGAAAATTACGCCCACGATTGAAATCGAACTTCCACATGTTCTTGCCCATCGCGTACCGCCAAACACCGCCCCGGGCGCGATGCCGAACATGGTCGTAAACATCGCCGTCGTAGACCAGCGTACCCCACCACAAATAGTCGCTTCCCATGTAGCCGCCCCACGTCGACGCCTCCACCTCCGACCGCGAACTGATCAGGTGATAAACCGGCAATGACTGCATCACCTCCGGACCATAAGCAACCACGCGTCTCCTGCCGGCGTCGCCGCTGCCCGGCTCTATCGCCCCGGACCACGAGGGCACGCCGTTATAAACGAAATACGCGAAATTCGGGCACACGTCATCTGCATAAGGGCCGGTTATCGAAAGACCCGTATTGTCCTCAGCGGTTATTCGGTAGCGTACAAGCCGCCTGTGAAGCTGCATCGACGCCGGCATCACCACGGTGTATGTGTCGTCGCCCGCCGCAGCGTCGCCATTCATTCCGTCGTCGCGCATCGGGACGGTCGTCCACGTGGTCGAATACCGTGAGTCGGTCAGCTTGATGTAGTTGCCCGGATCGACAATCTGATAGCTGAGATTCACCGCCTTGACGCCCTCAGGATCCGTAACTTTGACCGTAATCGTAACCGGCTCATTGCCGCGAGGCGACTTGGGCGAATGCTTCACCTGTCTCATCTGCGGCGCGCCGTTGGCGGCCCAGACGCTGTTTCGTCTGCCGGGCGTCGGCGGTCCGCTTCGCCAACTGCCTCCCAGGTCATTGTCCAGATTCGGATTGATCAGTTGGATGGAGTGCCCCGTACCCGGCTGATTTGCGGGCATTGCGTCCCCCACGGTCGGCCAGGGAAATCCCAGCTTGTAATCCACCTCGTCGACAACGTTCCCTTTGGCGTCGCGCAGACGAATGGTCTCGCCGCTGTTGTTCAGCTTGCCGCTGAACACACCCCGCGCACTGAACCCGAACTTCTTGGCGAAGGCTTGCATGTCCTGCGTTATCACCAGATATCCGCCGGGTGCAAGCAGAACTCCATCCTCGAACTGCATATCAATGCCGCTGGAGAAATACCATCCCGACAGGTCGGCCACCGCATCACCGGCATTATAAAGCTCCACGAACTCCACCAACTCGGTCTTGACGTCGGGGTCATAGTGTATCTCATTGATCACAACCTGTGCCGATCCCTCTCTGAGCCAGTCGCCCGAAAGGACCGCCAGATCCGCCATGGTCACCGCACCGTCCCCGTCAATATCCGCCCCCGGCAGCCCCAGGTGTGCGATTTCCTCATCACTCAGCACGCGGTCATAAATCCGGACTTCGTCAATCACCCCTTTGAAGAAGCGAGACGTGCCCAGGTGCACCCCAATCCTGACCTCATCGGTGTCACCCGTATTCACGAATTGAGAACTGTAAGAGCTTATCGCATCGGCCGCGCCGTCCACATATATACCCACGTTGTCCGTCGTCGTCCCGTCGCACTTCACCGCAATGTGGCGCCATTTGCCATTGTTGACTCGCGTCGAGCCGATCACGTACCCGGCGCCGACTTCAACACGCACGCATCCTTCTTCGTTGATGCGGATAATCCACCTCTCGCTCGCCGCATCCGCAGTACCCCAGGTGACTACCTCCCCGAATTCCGTCGTCTTGATCCACGCCGCAATCGTGCGGGGATTCGAACCGGTGATTCCCTTGTAGCCCGCAATACGCACATAATCATCGACGCCATCCAATTGCAGCCCGCCGCCAAACCTCCCCGCGACCCAGCCGGCGGCGTCCATCTTCACGAGCACCCCGCTCCGGGCGTTGCCCGAACGATCCGCCGCAAGAGTTCCCGCGCCCTCGTCCAGGTTCCACCAGCCGACCAGACCCGAATTCGCATAATCACGATGCTCCAGCCAGTGATCGGCAACAAGCAGCAGATCTTGGAAACAGACGCGGCAATCCCCGTCCAGGTCTGCACCCGGACATTGGCCAAATACGGCCAAAGACATAATCAGCAGAAAAAAAGACAGGCAGATCGTTCTGTGCAGTGCGGACAACCTTCATATCCTCCGTTATTCGATACCGAAGCTCATACGGCAACTTGACAACCAGAGACCTCATTGCCCCCTGTTCTGCCCCGCAGACATAGCACTCACTATGACGTAAATCTGTCTTGCAAGCCGTGCATCGCAAGACGAACGGGTACCGTTTCAGCAAGCCAGTATATCACGATCAGGGGTCGATTGTCAAGCAAAGACGCACGATCAGGGATACAATAAAGCACCGGCCTCAATGCTGAAAATGAAGCTGCCGCCGCCGATCAGAAGATTCGTGCTGCTGCAGAACCTATGGGAAATCCACCTATCTTGGCATGGACAATTTGAACTTTGTCTAAAGGTAAATACCCGTTAACTTTTCAAAATAAACGTCCGATACTGATTTCAGACGTGGTTTATTGCAAATCACAATGTGGGGTGTAATTCCGGAAAGGGATTTCCGGGCAACATAGCTTCTATTGCATGAACTGGTGAATGCTTGGTCTTGTCTTGAAGCATGTAAGCCGTCCCGAACGGGCAAGAATGGACACAAACCCGTTCGGGAGCCATGGTTAGCCGACCGTTGGGGGCGTCTGCAGGTACGCACGGAGGCGGGAAAGCCGGCGCACGTTACTTTTGCACGGGCGTTCTGTTGAGATGTATTCGGGTTCAGACATGGTACACATAAGATGAGAAGTGAACTGATTCAGGAGTTTCTGGAATACCTGCGAGACGTCAAACGCTTCAGCGAAAACACCATCCGCAGCTACGCTCTGGACTTGGAGCACTTTGCGGATTACCTGGCGGCAAGGTCTTCCGGAGAGGCGGCGGAAGCGGGGCAACCGGCTTATTTCAAGGCGGCAGGCGCCGCCGTTTCCACCGAAACAAAAACAACAACAACGCGGCTGCTGCTGGAGACGGACACCGAGGCCATCGAGAGCTTCATGGCCTATTTGAATGAGCACGGTTACAGCCAGTCGACAAAAATCCGCAGGCTTTCTACCATAAGGACTTTCTACAAGTACCTGCTAAACCGAAAACGTATTGAGGACAATCCCGCCGCTACCACCAAGCTTCCCAAGAAGTACAGAGAACTGCCGCGGGTCCTTGACCAGGAACAGATCCAGCGACTTCTGGACATGCCCAACACCAGTACGCTTCTTGGCGCCCGTGACAGGGCTATCCTCGAGATGCTGTATTGCACGGGCCTGCGCATAAGCGAGCTCGTCGCTCTCGACATGGACGATATCGACTTCCTCAGTGATGCAGTCCACGTCAAGACTCCCGGCCGAAAAGAACGTGTCGTCCCCATATGGTCCTCTGGCATCCAGGCCCTTCAGAAGTACATCACACTCCGCAACAAGCGGGCGCAGACCGATCCGGCATTCGCCAACCGCATTCTCTTCGTCAACAAGAACGGCGAGCGCCTCAGTTCGCGAAGTGTCCGCCGCAAAATGGACAAGTATCTCATCAAGGCCGGACTCGACCCCGCCATCAGCCCGCGGACCCTTCGGCACAGCTTCGCCGTTAACATGCTGCGAAGCGGCTCCGACATTCACACAGTCCGCGAACTTCTCGGACACCAGTCGCTTTCGACGACACGCGCCTACAGGCAGGTCGCAGGCCGCCCCGAAGAGCACCCCGAGGAGGAACAGCATACTAACGAACCCCAGAACGTCACTGAGGCTGAAGAGCCGGAGAAAGAAGAATACCCGGAGGACTTTCCCGAAGAATATCCGGAGGAATGAACCGCGAAAAGCACAGGAGAAACGCATGGAGGCAGATGCACGAGCAAACTGTGGATGGACTCGCAGGATCGCCGACGATTACGATTTTCTTATACGCCGGGCTGAATACTACCTGGCCGCCAACCGCTTTGAGCCGGCCCGACTCGACTATATCAAGGCCTCACTGCAGGCGCCCCACAAACCTGGGCCATACGTCGGATTAGGCCTCGTGGCGCTGCAAACACACGACCTCCAGAAGGCCCGAACCGCCTTCGAAACGGCCTGCCGCCTCGACCCCGCTTGCGCCAGGGCCTTCTGCGGACTGGCGATCGTAAACCACACACAGTCTCGATCCGAACAGGCACTGGGCATGTACTGTCGCTGCCTCGAACTCGACGGCGACAATATTACCGCCCTGCTCGGCCTGATGGAGCTCTCCGCCCAACATGGACGTTTCAAGGAGATCAAGCGTTTCCTGCGACAGTACGCCGTCCGCCACCCGGAGGATGTCGCCTCCAGACTCGCGCTGGCCGCCGTCCATCTCAATGAAGACCAGTTCGCCGCCGCAAGAGAGGTGCTCATGGACGTCCTGATCATCGAACCCCGGAACGCCACTGCGTCTGCGATTCTCGAAGAACTCGCCCACGTTCAGATTAATACCGAAATCGAACGCGCCAGACAGATGTATCTCATCCCCAACTGCAGCACGGCATAGGCCGCTCGCTCATCGCCCCGCAAGCAGATTCAGCAGCGTCTGTGCAACCGCCCCAAGCGGAACCACCGTCTCAGCCGCGCCTTGTTTCACCGCTTCCTTCGGCATACCGTAAACGATGCATGATTCTTCATCCTGAGCAACCGTATGCGCCCCGTTTTGACGCATCTCCAGCAGCCCCATCGCACCGTCGTCGCCCATGCCCGTAAGAATCGCCCCGACCGCGTTGGAGCCCGCGTGTTTGGCGACCGACTTGAACAGCACCTCTACGCTCGGCTTCTGCCTGCAAACCTGCGGACCGTCCTTGACCGTCACAAAGTAATTGGCCCCCGAACGATTCAGCAGCATGTGATACCCTCCGGGCGCAAGCAGCACGCGCCCCGGATAGACGTGATCACCGTCCTCGGCCTCCTTCACGTTCATCTGGCACATCTCGTTGAGCCGCTGGGCAAATGAAGTCGTAAAACGTGCCGGCATGTGCTGCACCACAAGAACGCCCGGCGCATCGGCCGGCAATTGCGGCAAGACGTGCGACAACGCCTGCACCCCGCCGGTCGAAGCGCCTATCGCGATGATCTTGTTCGTCGTTTCAATCCTGCTGATGCTCTCCGCCCGGCAGTTCGCCCCCGATGCCGCCGCCACGTATCTGTCCATCCGCGCCCTGGCTGCGCACTTGATCTTCTCAACGAGTTCCTCGCACGACTCACCCACGCTGTAAGCGGGTCCAGGCTTGCACATCACGTCAACCGCCCCCGCGGCCATCGCTTCCATCGCCATGCGCCCTCCTTTGGGCGTCAGCGAGCTGAGCACTATGACCGGCATCGGATGGTGCTTCATCAACTTCTCAAGGAACGTTATCCCGTCCATACGTGGCATTTCGATATCCAGCGTAACCACGTCCGGCCGCAGTGATATGATCTTATCCCGCGCAATGTATGGATCGGGAGCAGTCCCTACAACCTCGATGTCCCGGTGCTGTCCGATCTGCCGGCTAAGGATCTTGCGAACCACCGCCGAATCGTCGACGATCAAAACCTTCGTCTGTGTTTTCAAAGCAAGCGGCATTATTGCACTCCCGCACTCTCACATAAGTGTCTGCACCGCGGCATATACCCAGTCCTTCAGCCGCAGCAGCATATCCGGGCGTCTGTTTTCACCCAGTTCCTCAAAGGCCGATTCCGCCTCGTGGCAAAGCTCGTGCACATCATCCAGCCCGATGATGCCTGCCTCACCCTTGAGCTTGTGCAGAATCCGTTTGATCGCGGCTGCGTTTTCATTGCGCGCTGTACCTGACTCATACTCCAGTGTAACGCGTTCCAGTTCTTCCAGTAGTGAAATGGTCGAGTCGAAGTAATCCCCAAGAAGGTCTCGAACGTCGGCGGCTACGGTCAGGTTCTCTGGTTCCGGCAACCGACCGTTGCACCTGATGCCGGAGAAATCTCTTGTCTTCACTGATAGACTCCTATGCCTGAGACGTGGCCAAAAAAATACGAACCGCAACGCGGTAACCGTCCGCATTGAACACCGCCGTACCTGGCAGTGAACAGAAATCCGCCCATGACCGAACATCGCCGTCCTTCAATATGGCAGGCACCGACACATCAAAAACGTCCTCCTTGGATGTCGCCAGACGCTGCAAGATAAGCCCGCAAATGACATTGCATAATTCCTTGAGTCCATCAGCACGGACTGCATCACTGACGTCATCCGTCGCCGCCATGTTGCCTGCCAGCACCTCGCAGAATTCCTGAGGCGCAAGTATCTCAAGTACGCCGCTCAGGGCGCCGCTGAACTTCACGTCGACCAGCATGCAGTCCGAAGGATCGCACCCATCGTCTTCCGGCGGAAGAATCGCCATAAAAGCCATCGTCTCGAGGGCTTCGGCTACCGACTCATCAACTATGTTCGATGTATCATTCATGCCCCGGCTCCTATCGTCCTGTTGATAAGATCCCTGAAATCTTCCGGCTTGAAAGGTTTGTGCAGATAGTCCTTAACGCCTCCCGCCAACAGGCCTTCAATCCGCGCGCCGCTCGATTCGGTCGACACCACCACAACCGGAATATGACGCGTCGCGTCATTGCCGCGCATGCGGTCGATCATCTCCCGGCCGTCCATAACAGGCATGTTCAAGTCGGCAATAACCAGATCAACCCGGTTGCTTTGCATAATCCCGATTGCTTCGCTTCCGTTCTCAGCCTCCAGCACCTCTCCTGTCTCCAGGCCGATCATCTCCAGCATGCGGCGGATGGCCTTGCGAGTCAGCAGCGAATCATCGGCAATCAGTATATTAGCACCCATATCATGGTCTCCACTATTTCGCATCGGCTTACACGCCCTTTCTTACAGGCTCTTCTCGTCGCCGCCGCCTTTCACTGCAACCGCGCCGGTCTCAAGATCGAGATACATGTTGCGCGGCCACGTGCCCCCGACGTCTTCGGCGTCTATGAACATACCGTGCTTCCAAAGCACCTTGCGAATCGCCAGGTGGTTCCGCTTGCCGATATCGAAGCCCTTCGGACCTGTCTCCATCGCCGCACCTCCGGCGATCTTGACGTGCATCCGCTTCTTGTTCGCCCCCATCGACACAAGTTTACCGATAAGCAGTTTCATGCCTGTGTCTGCGAACATGAACGGTTTCTCGACGGCGCGCTCCGGCTCCATGCTCGAACACGGAAGCTGGTAATGAAGCATGCCTCCCGTGTGCATGGCCGCGTCATAAAGGCACACGGCGATGCAGGAACCGAGCGAATAGGTCACGATGACGCTTGCGGGATCAGCGCTGACCTTCGCGTCGGATACGTTTACAATGGTTTTCGTCTTCAGCATATGGAGAATCCTACGGTTTCATGTAAATCGTCGGCTGAACGTACTTGAATGAGTGATCTATCCCCGTAAGCGACTCAGAATGACCCGTGAACAGAATGCCTCCCGAATCCAGCAGACCGTAATACCGGCTGATCAGATTCTGCTGAGTCGGCTTGTCGAAGTAGATCATGACGTTTCGGCAGAATATAAAATCCACCGGACCCCGGATCGGCCAGTCCGCCATCAGGTTCAGATAGCTGAATATCACCGTTTTCCGAATCCGATCGTTGACTGCGTAGACCTTGCCGCCCTCGACACGGCGACTCGTAAGAAACGCCGCGCGCTGCATCGCCGACAAGGGCGCAATGCGGGCCTCCTCATAAACGCCGCGCTTCGCTTTTTCCAGAATAGCCGTCGATATGTCCGTCGCCAGAACCTTGATATCCCACCGACCCTGACCTTCAACCGCCTCCACAAGCGATACCGCTATCGAATAAGGCTCTTCACCCGAAGAACACCCCGCGCTCCATGCCCGGATTCGATAGTTCTGCTTGCGCCTCTTGCGCTCCATGAGCTGCGGCAGAAAAACCGACCGCAGATACTCGAAATGCTGCATCTCGCGAAAAAAGCTCGTCAGGTTCGTGCTCAGGCAATCCACCAGATTCGAAAACTCCTGACCGCTTGAGTCCTGCAGCATGAAATCTATGTATGCCGCGAACGATCTGAAATTGCACAGCCGCACGCGCTTGGCAAGCCGCGCCCGAACAAGCTCCTTCTTGCCATCGTGAAGATTGATCCCGCAATGCTTGTAAACCAGATCGCTGATCAGGCGAAACTCCTTTTCGCTGAGCTCCACTTCATCCAGAACAGGCGTTTCCATGACTGCTCCCTTCTCCATGATCAGCCCTGCGCCATTTCCATCAGGCTCGGAACGTCCAGGATCAGGCTGACCCGCCCGTCGCCCATTATCGCGCCTCCCGACACCCCTCTCACTCCGCCAAGCGCCTGCCCCAGGCTCTTGATCACAACCTGCTGCTGCCCCAGCAGCTCATCAACCATGATGCAGCATTTGCGTCCGTTTTCCTCCACCACTACCAGCAGCGAATCCGTCGGCTCCCGCCGCTGCGAACCCGTCTCGAAAAGCTCATGCAGCCGCACCAGCGGAAGGAGCTGCCCGCGGACCGTTACCATTTCGCCGCGATTCATTACGCTGGACACCTGCCCCGCAACAGGCCGCAGACTCTGCTCGATGGCGTTGGTCGGTATAATGTACCGCTGCTGGTCCACCGACACGATCTGGCCGTCGATAATGGCTAATGTCAGCGGAAGACGGATGCTGAACGTAGTCCCGGCCCCCAGAGTCGTCGCGATATCGATCCTCCCGCGCAGCGCCTCGATGTTCCTCTTCACCACGTCCATCCCCACCCCGCGACCGGACACACTGGTAATCTTGCTCGCCGTCGAGAGTCCCGCGTGAAAAATCAGCTTGTATATCTCATCGTCCGTCGGCGTCTGCCCGGCCGCAACAAGCCCTTTGTCCAGGGCCTTCTGCAGAATGCGATTCTTATCCAGCCCACGCCCGTCGTCCTCGATCTCGATCACAATGCTGCCCGCCTGGTGAAACGCACGCAGTTCCACGCGCCCCGTTGCGTCCTTGCCCGCCTTCCGCCGCTCATCGGCCGTCTCCAGGCCGTGATCCACACTGTTGCGCACCATGTGTACCAGCGGATCGGCAATCTTGTCGACGATCGTCCGGTCGAGTTCCGTTTCCTCTCCCGACATCCGAAAATCAACCTTTTTGCCCGCCTTGCGCGAAAGATCACGGACCAGCCGTGCCATCTTCTGGAAAACACCGCTGATCGGAACCATTCGCATCGACATCGACAATTCTTGAAGGTCCCGCACGATCTTCCCCTGGTGCGCAACGTTCCGAGAGCACGACTCCAGCGACAGCGTGCCCCGTATCACGTCCTCGGCAACCATCGAATGGGCGATCACCAGCTCCCCCGTCATGTTTATCAGTTCATCAAGCCGTGCAGTGCTCACCTTGATCTTGTCTTCCACTGCACTGCTCTTGACCGAACCCGCCGCTTCCGGCGCAGCCCGTCCGGCTTCCTCCAGGACGCCGTCCAGCTTCTGATCGTTCTCCGCCCCCGCCGAACTCTGCATGGCCTCGGCCAATTCCTGCTCCTTGGCCAGCGACTCCAGCCTCGCCAGCAAACGAGGCAGTCTTGCCTGAGCCGGCACCGGACGTGAGGTCTCCGCGCACTCATGCAGAATCCCGATCATGTTCTTCAGCATGTCCATAGACTCGAGAATCGCATCCGTGTTCTGACCCGCCATAACAAGCTCGCCTTTGCGCGCCATATCCAGCAGGTTCTCCGCCGAATGCGCCAGCGAAGATATCTCGTTGAGGTTCAAGAACCCCGCCGTCCCCTTAATAGTATGAAAGGCCCGGAAAATGCGATTGAGCGTTTCTTGATCGTCCGGCTTGTTTTCGAGCTCCAGCAGCCCGGCTTCAGCCGTCTCAAGATGCTCCTGCGATTCCGCAATGAAGTCCATGACCAGCGCCACGTCGTCATCGGGAATGACCATCCCCTCTTGCCCCCTGTTCTCGGCAGAATTCTCCGATTCGGGCGCCGCTGCTTCCGCCGAATGCTCCGAGTCCTCGTCCGAGTCCATGATCTTGTTGCAGAGCTGCTGCAGCGAACAGATCGTCTGCGAAACCCTCTCCAGAGCACCAGTCGTATCATCCGCCGCCTGCTTGAGAATCTCCTGCAAGAGATCATGCGCCCCTTCAGACACATGTTTGGCCTCCTGCAGCAGCTCTTCCGGACCCCTGCCGATCTCGTCGAGAGATTGCCTGATCTCGCTCATCAGACGGTCCAACCCGTCGATTTCCGCGACATCACCCGGACCTAACATATTAATGCTGCACGCCGCCTGCTCGAGCAGTTCGCCTAATTTCCCTGCCTCTTGCATGTCGTCTCTCCCGGACCGCCCAGAACGGTTGCGCGCCTAAACCGGCAGCGCAGCCTGCGGCATCCTGCCAGTCTGAGACACATCCCGGCTCGTTGTCAAAACCCTGAAAATGTCGAACACCGTAACAATCCCCTCGACCGTACCCCCCTGATCCACCACGGGCAGGCACCGACCGCCGAAATGAAGCATTGTATCGATGATCACATCAAGCGGCGTCTGCGGCGTTATGGTCCGCACCGGCCGCGTCATAATCCACGAAAGCTTTATCTGCAGCGTCGCGTCATCTTGCGGCCTCTTCCACTTGGCGAACACCGGCCGCAAATAAGGGCTCACCGCCCCCGCCGCATCAGAACGCGACACTATCCCTTCCAAAACCCCCCCGCTTCCGATCATCACGTAACCCGTCTCATGCCGCTGCATTGTGTTGATCGCATCCTGCACCGTATCCTCAGGTCCGAGCCACGCAGGCTCCCGCTGCATAATCTGCCCCGCTGTCAGAGTCAACGCCGTATCGCAGGACTGCGACTCGGCCGTCACCTGCGCTGATCCGGCGCCCTGACCGCCAACTGTAATCTCCTCGGCAGCAGCCGCTGTGTCCTCCCGCTCCACCACGTCTTCGGCAGCTTCAACAATGCCTTCGCCTTCCTGCAGCTCGCCCACCACCGATGCCGATTCTCCCACCTCCGAAACCTCAGCCTCATCTCCCGCCGCAGCATCGGCGACCTCCCCCACAGCCTCCGCGGATTCATCCTGTACCGCTTCAGTTTCGACGTCTGCTCCCTCACCTTCGACGTTCGCGTCGTCAATCGCCGACTCGCTCGAATCAGCCTCTTCCTGACCGCCCGGCAAGACTTCTTCAGCCTTCGAGCCGATTGACCCTTCGCTGGCGAAAACATTCGGGGGGAATATTACCCCACACGTAAACTCCGGGTATGACTCCACCTTCATCGTCGCCGATATGAACAGAAACTCCTCGTCGCTGCCGACCCCTAAAATCTTCTGCGGATCGTCCCACGGCTTGCCGATAAACGTGCCCGTCTGCTTGAAATGCCGGTGTCGTTTACGAAGCGACTCCCTGAATACCCGGTCCCATGTCCCAACCATCATATTACCGAGCTCAGCGATCGCATCGCTCATGCGCTGTGCCTCTTCCCTGGAACCCTGCAGGATCACTTCCTTGATTCGGTTCTCCGGAAGCATCACCACCACGCCCGACAAAGTGAACAGCCCGCCCTGGTCGAACACCACGTAAAACGTGCCGTTCAGCACGCCTTCGCTGCTGACGCTGTTGACAGCCGTCAGCTTCTTGAATCGCTTCTGCAGTCCGCTCACCGTCTCCTTGACGCCGGCCTGCACCGACGAGTTCATCTCTACGCCGAACATGCCCGAAATGTCTTCGCAGAACGCCCCAAGAGCCTCTGTTGACAATTCAAGTACCTGCGATTCTATGTCTGCCTCTGTCTTCTGCATCTGCGACACCCGCGCACAATCATTTGTGGGCTTCACGATAAAGAAGTGAAACCTCCATCACGTGCTCGTCCTCGATATTGATCTTGACCGATGCCCGCCGACTGCTATCCCCGAGACTGCTTGCCATCTCTCGACCCTGAACCACTGACGGAATAGAAACCTGGATGTCCTCGTAAACGTCCGTCAAACGCGACTTGACGCTCCCCATAACCATGTTGGCAACCTCACCAATCGCGTCGGTCACCTCCTCGTTCGAAAGTTCACCCGCACTCTCCAGCCCTAACATATTCACCGCTATCGCCTCCGCGCAATCCTTGCCCGCGCAGATCGCCAGGCACCCTTCAAGGCTGTTGCTGAAGGTGATCGTCGCCATCAGAGCTTCTCCCTCGATCGGCTGATCAACTTCGCCGCAAGGCTGCAAGTCCATGAAAATCATCGTCTCGAAGACTTCCTTGGCCGCCTCCAGCAAAGTATCCGTAAAACACACATCCTGAATCATTTCTTCGCCCCTGCAAACAAGTACAAGCCCATGCGGCCAGGATCGCCGGGCCTCAACAAAACGCTAAACGTCAATTCATAAACGGCGACAGCTTTTCCTGGAAACGCTCGGGAGTGAACGGCTTCGTTATGTATCCGTTGGCCCCTTCGCGAAGTATACTGTCAATCAGGTCCTGAGAACTCTCTGTCGACACCATGATGATCTTCGTATCCGCGCACCCGGGAACCTCCGCACGCACCTTCTTGACCATGTCGATGCCGTTCATCTCAGGCATGTTCACATCGCACAGAACGATATCTACCGGAGACTCCTTCAGTTTTTCGATTGCCTCGGCGCCGTTGCCCGCCTCTTCCGTCCGCTCGAAATCTAGCCCCGACATCCGCACGGTGCGCATCACAATCTTTCGCATGGTCGCCGAATCATCCACAATCATCAGTGACTTGGCCATAAATCCTCTCCATCACAGTATTCTGCCGTAGCATGGACTCTTTTCTTCCGATAATCCGCGCGATTATCGACCGGATATGTATCGGCACTTATTTCAAGCCAATTGAGGCAATTCGCCCTTTCGGCCGACGTTTCACCGGCTTAGCACCATGTGGGAGAAGTGAGGGATGGAAGATTAGAAGTGGCTTGCGGAAGTCTCGAACACCGGATGTGCAAACGAGAAAATCCTCGGACTCGCCAGTTGCTTATACTCAGCAGTCGACATGATTATCGACCTCTCGTGCCTCTCGCCCGGAAATGCGATGTATTCGCTCTCATCCAGCGCAGCGTCCATCAGAGTCGGCAGGCCGTACAATACGCCGAATGCCGGCTCCGCCCCCGTCTGGCACCCTGGGAAGATCCCCCTCCTCTCGCTTTCGTCTAAATACTCCACCGGACGCAGGCCCAGCCTCTCTGCGATGATTTCCGTGTCAATTACGTACTCCGCCGAAAGCACGCACATAAACCTCTTTCCCCCCGCCCTCACAACTGCCGCCCGAGCGGCCTCCGCCGACCCAAAAGCCTTGCCCGCCCGGCCGCGTCCCAATCGCCCCATCCCCTCGTCAAGCATGTAGTCGGCTTCGAATTTGTCCAGAAACTCAAACACGCCCATGATCTTGGCCCTCCGAGCTTGGATGGTCCACACTTACAATCATTATTTAGTTATACGTTCAAATCACCTCGCAGTACGAAAAAAAACGCACCTGCCGCACCAACACCCCCAAAAGCGCCATTGACGCACGCCGTGATAGTCATTTGCTGTAGCGACCTTAGCTATTTACCGCTTCCATAAAGTTATCTGCGGTTTATTTTGACAGTAAGAAATGTCGATATCAGTACTGGCCCGGCGGTTCCTGTGAACCGCCCGACACCCTGCTGGTTCTCAAGAGGGTTTGACCCGGCCGCTTGGGGGTCGTGCTCTATTCGAACGGCCAAATGTCTGATGGACTTCTCTGGGGGTTTTTGTATGCACCGGATACTCTATTTATCGCGCGGAGGCGACATGGGTGGAAGCCAGCGACAGCTCTTCCACGTTTTGACAAATCTTGACCTGCGCCGATACGAGCCAATCGTCGTGTGCCGGCGACAGGGCGCCTCCACCGAGCAGCTCCGCGCCGCAGACATCCAGACCCACATCATCCCGCTAAGACCTTGGCGATCCTTTCCAAGAGGACTCTGGCGATATACCGACGCACGAAAATTGGCCGCCTTTGCCGCCCAACAGGATGTATCCGTCATCCACAGCAGCGATTTATGGCTGAGCCAGTACGCAACCTGGACCGCCCGGCGATTGGGGCTGCCTTCCGTACTCCACGTGCGAGCGCCTCTGGCCGCTGCTTGTATCGTCAAACACGGCTGCAAGGCCGCCGATTCACTCATAGCCATTTCAAAACGTGTGCGACACGACCTCCTGCTCGGCGGCGTCTCCGACGAAAAGATCGCCCTCATCGGCGACTCCGTCGACGTCGAACGCTTCACTCCCGGCGCCGGCGAGCGAAATATACTAAAGCGCCAGTTTCCAAATTCCAAAGGTACAATCATCGGCCTCGTTGGAAGAATCGAACCCTTCAAACGTCAACTCGATTTCCTCAGGGCCGCCTCACAAATCCTCAAGAAGCATAAGCGAAATGCAACCTTCGTTCTGGTGGGCAACGTCCATTGTACGCAGTATTACCGGCAAGTGCTCGATTTCATCAGAGACAATCAACTTGAAGACCGAGTGATCCTCACCGGCCCGCGCGACGACATGCCTCAGGTGCTCGCGTCTCTCGACATACTCGTCAGCCTCTCTGGAGGATCCGTCATGTTCGAGGCCATGTCATGCGCAAAGCCCGTACTCTCCGCCGGTTTCAGCACCAAAGCCAATTCAACGCACCTGCAAGATGGAAAGACCGGCTTGCTCGTCAGCTCAAAAGATACCGTCGACCTCGTCCACGCCATGCTGCGCCTCATCGATAATCCCGACCTCCGCCGTTACCTCGGCGTTCAGGCCAGAGCCTGGGCCGAAAACCACCTCTCCCACGTCAGTATGGCCCTCCAAACACAGGCCCTCTACGACAGGCTTCTCGGCGAATACGCCCCCCGATACCGCACGGCAGCCGCCGGCATCCGCGCCCGCACCGCCGCTGCCGAAATGGTCTCTGCCGTCTCCGTATAATAACCGCGGCTCACCACGCCGTCGCCGCCGCCTGTGCGTCGCTCAATTGCAGCGCCCGCCGCACTTTGTCCATATTTCGGTGCGGGTTGTTCGGACCCCACCAGATGTTCCCCTCCACAATCACCGGCCCCGCCGGCGTGATTGCAACGTCCCAGCCTATCGCGCGAACAGGCAGAAAACGCTCAGCCGCTCGATTCACAACCTCCACGAATTCCCCCCAGTGCGGCAGAACAAACTCGCCGAACGCCGCGCCCGTCGCCGGGTGCCGATCAACCGGCTCCAGCCCGTTCCCGCAGGAACGCAGCCGAACCGCCGCCTGCGGAATACCGCTTTCAAGATCGATGCAGCATTGAAGGTTCCCCCCAAGTCCGACGCCGAAATTGTCGATCGCCGCCTCAGGCGCCGTCAGTTTCAAGTGCGCATGCAGCAGTTGCCCCCTGCCGTCGGCATCCACAAGCGTGCACGCCCGAACCGTCTGAAGAAATTCCGAACCCGTCAGCCGCCGCAGGTCATCATGGTTCCGCAGCCTCTCCTGGATAATCAGCCCGGAAGAATACGTCTCGCTCGACATCAGCCGCCGCAGGCCCTCAGAGTCGTAAACCCGTCCGTCGAAATTGGCAAACCCGCCGCCGCGCCGCTCCAGGACATACACCCCGTCCCCATTGCTGCCCCGGGCCGGCTTCAGGACGAATGTCCCCGGCAATTCCTCCCGCACATAATTCGACCATCCGTCGCCGGCAGCCGGCAGCCATCGCCCGTCTGATGTCACACCACCGGTTCCCGCGAAAAAAAACGCATAAAGCGCAGGAGTCGCAATACCGTTTGCAGCGCAGAACCGGTAGAACATCCCTTTGTTCTTGAGGAGATCCGCCCAGGACGGCGGGTTGACGCGCTCCTGCAATTTCGTTAGTTCCCGACGGCTGACGTAACGGTCCAACGTCGACCTGTCGAAGTCGCCGTCAAAAAGACCTAAATAATAAGCCTCCGACGGCTCGAACCGCCGCTCCCGGCACATCTGAACCGCCCTGCGAAATCCGATATATCCCCGACCACCCTCGGTGCGCTTCACCTTCGAACAATAACGAGCCGTCTCCACCAGCATCCCCATCTGCCTCAGTGTCTTGCGCATAGCGCCCCCCTTTCTGACCGCTGATCATATCCGTATCGGCAGTTTGTAATTCCGTTTCAACGCACCATTTCCGTTCAGCATCGCCAGCCGCCTCTCGTAAAAACGCCTGATCCGTGCATCCTTCAAAAGTGGAAAATGAACCTGTATCAGATTGATCCCCGGACAGTTGTTCCCCTCGATTACCTTAAAACCGTCCGCGGTAACAACGATGTCCCACCCGATGTAAGGAACGAACGCAAGACCACGCGCCATCGTCAGCACCCGATCCTTTATCTCATCCCACCGCGCGACGCATGCCCCTTCGATCTGCCCGTCCGTCTCGGGGTGCTTCTTGAACGTCTGCGTGTATCCCGCCGCCGGATAACTCACCGCCTTGCCAATCCGCCCCGTATCCACGTCCACCATCGCGCTCAGACCGCCCGCAGTCCAGTTGTCTATGGGCGCTGATCGAAACGTCCCGAATCGATGAACCGCCGCCGCCACAAAAGGACCCTCCGCCTCGTCGTCCCACAGAGTCAGTATCCGAACCGTGTTCGTCGCATGTGTGTATATGCTCGCCGCGTAGGGATGCTGCTCCACGAACTCCGTCGCCAGATAACCGTCCAGACCCGAAACGCATGACACGAATTCTGCCCGGCACAGCACCTCGCGATTCACTATAAGCCTGTCCCGCTCCCTCCGAACAATCCGAACACCTTGACCTCGCATGCCCACTATCGGCTTGATCGCCGCAGCCCCTTTGGCCATGCAAAATTCCGCCAACGCCTCAATCCGCTCATCCCCGTCCCGGCCGAGCCGATGCCAGCGACCCCCCCGAATAACCCCGTAAATCTCCGGCAGGTGCTCACTGTAATCGCTCAGCATCTTTGCCAGATAAAGCTTGTCCATCAGCACGATCGAAAAGTACCCGTTGATCCGACAAGCCTTCTTCAGACGCACAAGATCGCTCACGTAATCACCCGGATCATTCTCCCCGAACGAATGAAGAAGGTAAGCCTCGCTCACGAACCCCCGAGACCACATCCTGATCTTGTTCAAAATGCCGATGTCAACCGGCTCTGAATTGGCACGCAGAAACAAAATGTCGTCCAGTCGTTGTTTGAACCGCGCATAGATGCCCAAGTCGAATCCTTTCTGAATCCGCCCCCCACAGGGCTGTATTATAAATATCGGCAAGACCCCCGTAAAAACTTTGCCGCAACCGCAACAACTATATCCCCGCGGCGGCGATTGTCAACACCAAAAAATCTCCCGGCACTCTCAAATCCCATGGCCGAAATAGCGGAAAAAACCGTTTACAAAAGCCCCCTCACCGTCAATAATCTGCATCTATCATGGAAATGGAGACCGAAAGATGACGAACATCTCAGCAGCAGTCGTCGGCGCCGGCTTCATCGGCCCAGTGCACGTCGAAGGCCTGCGCCGGGCAAACATACCCGTTGCCGGCATCCTCGGAGCCACCGAGGCAGAATCCACATCCGCCGCAACCGCACTCAAGCTCCCCCGCGCATACACAAGCCTCCAACAAATCCTTACCGACCCTTCCGTCTCCGCCGTCCACATCGCCACGCCCAACCGGCTCCACTTCGAAATGGCCAAAGCATCTCTCGCAGCCGGCAAGCACGTCATCTGCGAAAAACCCCTCGCCATGAATTCCGCCCAATCCGCCGAGCTCGTCCAACTCGCCGAACAGTCCCGCCTGGCCGCCGCCGTCAACTATAACATCCGCTACTATCCTCTCTGCCTCGAAGCCGCCCAGCGAATCCGACAAGGCGACCTCGGCGAGGTCTTCACCGTCTCCGGAAGCTACGTCCAGGACTGGCTGCTCTACCCAACCGACTACAACTGGCGCGTCCTCGCCCAGGAAGGCGGTGACCTCCGCGCCATCGCCGACATCGGAACGCACTGGCTCGACCTTATCCGGCATATCACCGGACTCGAAATCCAGGCCGTCTGCGCCGACCTCAAGACCGTCCACCCGATCAGGCATCGCCCCAAAGGCGAAGTCCAAACCTTCAAAGGCAAGGAAGAAGCCCCCAAAGTCGCCACCGAACCCGTAAACATAACCACAGAAGACTCCGGCTGCGTCATGATCCGCTTCGAAGGCGGCGCCCGCGGCTGCCTCTGGGTCTCCCAGGTCACCGCCGGCCGAAAGAATTGCCTCCGTTTCGAAATCGCCGGCGCAAATGCCGCACTCGCATGGTCCAGCGAACTGCCCAACGAACTCTGGATCGGCCGCCGCAACAAGCCCAATGAACTCCTCATCCGCGACCCCGCCCTGCTCAGCCCCGCCGCCGCCAAACACGCCAACTACCCCGGCGGACACAACGAAGGTTTCCCCGACACCTTCAAGCAGTGCTTCCGCGCCTTCTACGACTACATCGCCGCCGGCGACATGACCGCCGCCCCCACGTTCCCAACCTTCGCCGACGGCCACCGCGAAATCGTCCTCTGCCAGGCCATCCTCGACAGCCATCGACAACAAAAATGGATCGAATTGAAAGGAAAAGTCAGATGAAACTCGGATTCGTAACCGCCATCCTCCCGGACCTGTCCCTCGAAGAAGTCGTCAGCTTTGCCTCAGACGAAGGATTCAAATGTATCGAAGCCTGCTGCTGGCCCGTCGGAAAGGCCACACGACGTTACGCCGGCGTCACACATGTCGATGTAACCAACTTGAAAAAGTCTGACGTCGCCAGAATCAACGACCTCCTCGCATCCGCAGGCGTCGAGATCAGCAGCCTCGGCTACTATCCCAACCCCCTCTCGCCAGATGCCGACGAAGCCAAAACCGCCGTCCAGCACCTCAAGAAAGTCATCAAGGCCTCCAGCATGTTGGGTGTCAACCGCGCAACAACCTTCATCGGACGCGACTGGACCAAATCCGTCGAAGACAACTGGCCCCGCTTCCTTAAGACATGGACCCCCCTCATCAAATTCGCCGAGGACAACGGCGTCTCCATCGGCATCGAAAACTGCCCCATGTTCTTCACCAACGACGAATACCCCGGCGGCAAGAACCTCGCCTCCAGCCCCGCAATCTGGCGCCGCATGTTCCAGGACATCCCTAACAAGAACTTCGGCCTAAACTTCGACCCCTCCCACCTTGTCTGGCAGCACATCGACTGCGAAAAGGCCGTGCGGAACTTCGCCGACCGCATCATCCACGCCCACGCCAAAGACGCCCGCATCGACCGCCATAACCTCGATGAAGTCGGCACACTCGCAACGCCGCTCAAATACCACACCCCAAAACTCCCCGGCCTCGGAGACGTCGACTGGTCGAAATTCCTCTCAACCCTCTCCGATTGCGGCTACGACGGCCCCGTCTGCATCGAAGTCGAAGACCGGGCCTACGAAGGCTCCCTCGCCCTCAGAAAGGAAGCCCTCCGCCAAAGCGCCCGCTACCTCCGACAATTCATGCCGGCCTAAACCCAACGAAAGAAAAAAAACTAGGGACAGCCACCCTATTTCACCCGCCATGACCGCGGACTAGCACTGTCTCTCTGCGCCCCGCTCCCTATCTAAAATAGGGACAGCCACCGGTTTTCCGCCCCGCCACGGCAAAAAAAGAAAAATAGGGACAGCCACCGGTTTTCAGTTGACGACGACGCTCGCAACGGGTACTCTCCCGCCATTATGCCCAGAAGAGCACGCATCTCAATCGCCAACATCCCCTACCACGTCACTCAGCGTGGCAACAACCGCCAGGACGTCTTCTTCGTCGACGACGACCGCCGCACATACCTGTCCCTCCTCAAGCACCACTGCGACGACTGCGGCCTCGAGATCCTCGGCTGGTGCCTCATGCCCAACCACATCCACCTCATCGCCCGCCCGTCAACCGATGACGCCCTGTCCAAAGCCCTCGGCCGCACACACTTCCACTACACGCAATACATCAACCGCCTCCACGCCCGCACCGGCCACCTCTGGCAGAATCGCTTCTACTCCTGCCCCCTCGGACGCCAGCACTTCTGGCAGGCCATGCGTTACATAGAACAGAATCCTCTCCGCGCCGGCATCGTCCGCCACGCTTGCGACTACCCCTGGTCAAGCGCCAAAGCCCATGTCGCCGCCCGCGACGCCACCGGCCTGCTGAACCTCGCCTACTGGCGACAAATCGCCTCACAGATCGACTGGTCCGCCGTCCTTCAGAAAAACCAGCCCCCTGCCCTGGTCGACCAACTCCGCCTCAGCACCCGCACCGGCCGCCCCCTCGCCGACGACGCCTTCCTCAGCAAACTCGAAACCCTCCTCAACAAGCGCCTCCGCCCCCTCCCTCCCGGCCGCCCCACAAAACCCAAAACTAGGGACAGGCACCGGTTTTCTTGTTGACCGCCCACCCCCGTCACCCTAAATTATCCAAAACGCAAAAACCAGGGACAGGCACCGGTTTTCCCGCCAGCCAATCCCGCAGCCATCGCGGCCTCTAACGCACTCTCATGGAGACCACAATGAACTACACCTACAACGAAATCGCCGGCATGATCGACCACTCCCTCCTCCGCCCCACCATCACCGCCGCCGAAATGGCCCAGGGCATCGACCTCGCCCTCGAGTACCAAACCGCCAGCGTCTGCATCATGCCCTGCTACCTCAAAATGTGCGCCCAGCGCCTCGCCGGCAGCCCCGTCCAACCCTCCACCGTCATCGGCTTCCCCCACGGCAACCACACCACCGCCATCAAACTCGCCGAAGCCCAACAGGCCATGGACGACGGCGGCCGCGAACTCGACATGGTCATCAACATCAGCAAGGCCCTCAGCGGCGACTGGCCCTTCGTCCGCGACGACATCAAGGCCGTCGTCGACGCCGCCCACGCCCGCGACTGCAAAGTCAAGGTCATCTTCGAAAACTGCTGCCTCACCGACGACCAGAAGATCAAACTCTGCCAAATCTGCGGCGATCTCAACGCCGACTGGGTCAAAACCTCCACCGGCTTCGGCGCCGGCGGCGCCACCATCGAAGACCTCACCCTAATGCGAAAACACGCCCCCAAACACGTCCAGGTAAAAGCCGCAGGAGGCATCCGAGACCTCGACAAACTACTCCAGGTCCGAGCCACCGGCGTCACCAGAGTAGGAGCAACCGCAACCGCCGCAATATTAGACGAAGCCAAACGCCGACTCGCAATCACCTGATGCATAGGGGCACCACTCGCGGATGCCCTTTCTCTCAAACCGCAAACACCCTGCGCTGCCCGACTACAAAAACTCACCTTTGCCTGGCATCGCGGCCAAATACGCCCAATCGCCTGAAAATACCCTCAAGAGTCCTGACCGTAGTCGGGCAGCGCACGCTCTCATACAAGTTCATAGCGGTCCAAGTCAAAAAGGGCCTCCGGTTTCCCAGAGGCCCTTCGGGGCAATTAGTCACGCCTCCGGTGGAGGAGAAAAGTTCCCAAGCACATCAGCAGCAGGGTTGCGGGTTCGGGGATGTAGACGTTTGCCCAGACGGGGTCGTAGCCAGTCTTGTCGATGAACCTTATGTCAAATGCCGAACCATCAAGCCACAAGCCTTTGACCCCCTTTATCAGGCCGTTCTCATATTTCCACCCCCAACCGTCTTGAGCGTGAATGTGAATGTGCTGGCCCGTCGGCTTACCGTTTATCCACGTCACGTATTGGTAGCTGCTAATGAAGTCGATTCGGCCGCCATACAGAAAGGCTGTGGCGTTCTGCCCTATCGAAAACTCTTCTGTAAGTCCGCCGTAATAATTCAAGCGAGCATTGTGCCCGACGTCGAGATCCATTATCCCGCCCACATCAAGCCCAAGGGGGACGCTCGTGGACCATACTTCAAGGCGGCTGGAATTGCGAACCTCTATCCAATCTGCCCCCCCGCCATCAACAACAAGGACACCGCTGAGCCAATCGAGCGCATACGAGTACTCACCAGCGGCTATCACGCGATCTGCATACTCATAACCCGCGTCGGCCGTCGATAGGTAGGACGCAGCCAGCATGAACACAACCATTTTCTTCATCATCATACTCCCAAAGACATTATTCAGTCTGGATTGTACCCATATGCAAATCGACAAGATGGTCGTACAGCACGTCCATAAACTGTCGCCAGTCAGCCGCATCTATCTCTTGCTGTATATCCGGGTCGGTTAGCCATAAGCTTTCCAGTGGACCGATGACATTGGCCAGGACCAAATAAAGGTACCTGGTACCTTTATTTCACCGCTCTCGCTCGCCTTCACTATCGTCATTGTCCTCATCACAATATTTTTTTACAATATATTTTGCGTATCCTATATTTGACACTACATATACATATGCTGCACACCCAAAAACACTCAGCACTGAGAACTCGCGGGATACGTCTGCTGTGCCAAGCAACCACATCACCCACACATGAATTATTACAGCAAAGAAAAAACCATAAATCAAACAATAAGGAAGTAATGTCCACATAGACAAGAACGGTCGCCTTAGAATCCACAATCTAAACATAATTGGGAAAAGCAACACTCCGAGCAATATCATCGAAATTCCCAGCCCGTAAATTGCTGGATATCCACCCGAGGGAACACTGTATCCTGTCATTGCTTCACCCCGTTTCAGTTGACATTCCATAAGACCATGTTTTCGCACTACAATTCGTTACTTCCAACATCAACAGGTAATTAAAGGGGTCAAGGTAATTAAAGGGGTCAGACCCCATTTCCACCATACATGACAAACCCTTTTCACGTCCAACCAATTACTCAGTCACCCCGTAATTCCCTCATCACCGCGTCATCAGCGCGAACACACCCCAGCCCATGTATTCGCGCGTGTAAGCGGCGTAGCGCTCGGGTTCCGAGGTCAATTTGGCTCGAACATCTTCGGCCAACTCGTCCTCGGGATTGGCTTCGAGCCACCGGCGCATGGTGAGCCACTTGGCCGCCTCGTATCTGTCCCAGCCGTCCTGGTCTGCCAAAACCATTTCCACGACGTCGTAGCCAAGCCGGCCCAAAGACGCCAAAAGTTCCGCAAGCACGAGAAAGTCGGAGATTGAGTGAGCAAGACACCCCTTGGCAGCATCTTCCGTCGGCGGCAACTGCCGCCAGTACGGCTCGCCGATGAGGACGATCCCTCCGGACAGGAGGCTCTGCCCCAGAAGTTCGATGGTGCCCGCAACTCCCCCACCGATCCACGTGGCGCCCAGGCACGCCGCCACACCAACCTTTTCCTCAGAGACGTACCCGGCCGCATCGCCATGAATGAACTCGACTTGATCGGCGACACCGAGTTCTTCAGCGCGACGCCTCGCCTGCTCGGTAAACAATTGGCTCATGTCGATGCCGGTGCCGGTGACCCCGTAATCGCGTGCCCAGGTGCACAGCATCTCCCCCGAACCGCTGCCAAGGTCCAGCACCCGCGTCCCCCTCTCCAAACGTAGCGCCGCCCCCAGAGTGGCGAGCTTCTCCGCCGTGAACGGGTTATGGATGCGGTGAGCACTCTCAGTAATGTTGAAGATCCGCGGAATATCCAACGCAGAAAATCTCCTTAAGAGCTTTTACAGGCATTCTAATCTCCCGTCCCCCACAAACCCTTCCATGTCCAACTGATTACTACGATACTCAACATCCCCTACCCGGTCAAGACCGTTATCGGGGTTGCCAACCTGAGGAAGCTAAAGGATCGCGACTTTATTGATAGATGTTTTCACTCCTCCTCCTTTGCGGCGTTCCTTAACCTTGACCCCCTACTCAATTAAAGGTCCACTTTTCCCTAACCGTTTCACATCCACTACTCATCCTCGACCCTCCACCTCGCCCGTCCAACGCACCCTCCACTCGACCACCACAAACCCGCCCCCCATCTACCTCCACCAGACGCCTCCGCACCCGATTTTTATTCGTGGCTCCAGTTCGCTCCCCCGCGCGCAAAACTCTCACTAATCCGAAAAAAACACCCCCTTAAGAACACTCCCGCGCAAAAATGTGAAAAAATGCGCACTTCTGCGCAAAAAATCACCCCCCTTTTCAGCAAAAAAACGCAAAAACGCGCACTAACCCGCATTTCTCACCGATGAATTGAAAAAGACTGCTCTTTTTGGTATAACGTCGTTTGTACAAGGAGGTTATCCCAAAGACAAGGAGCAGTCTTATGACAACAGAGTGTAATGGTCGCACATT
>Ga0334883_1001831_pt1 | contig 29149 bp, 23 predicted proteins | sample GraSluR1_MG_6_FD_207230 | JGI IMG/M metagenome (GOLD analysis project Ga0334883, IMG submission 207230) | Sludge microbial communities from methane-producing bioreactor in Wageningen University, Netherlands - Granular Sludge_09_05-R1 | ecosystem: Engineered > Bioreactor > Anaerobic >...
CATGGAACCCTGGGATGGAGCTATACGCCGGAGGGGCGGGGAGTTGACGGCGCGACTTCCTTTGACATCTTTTTATCCTACTCCTACAAGGGCGAGGCGGACTGGTGGCAGCCCCACCTCCAGGGGACGCTTGACGCAAGGGTAAGGTATCCCGACGGAACCCAGGAAAGGCATCGGCGGTTCCGGGTGAACGAATACCTCGATTCATGGCACAACTACAGAATTGTCATCGAAGAAGACCTCAGGGTGGCTTTTCTTGTGGATTCCAGCCTGTTCTTCAGAACCGAGGCCGCGCTCCCTCCCGATCTGGGCGACATGGTCATCGTGCTGGGAGACCGCTCCAACGCCTGGGGAAGGGTCTTCCACGACAATATAGTGGTCAGAACTCCATGATAGAAGAACACCGCCGTGACTGAAGTGAGTTCTTCCGTCTCCGAACCCGCCGACTCGGATATCTCCCTGCTGAAAAAACTCATCGACAAGGGAGAGTACCTTAAGGCGTACGATCTTGCCGTCCGTTTCGACACGAGTCTGGAGCCAGGGACAATCGAGCTTGGCAAACTTCACTCGATAACCCTCTCGAAGCTGGGAATGCCTGAAGACGCCGCAGCCCTTCTCGAAAGCCTCAGAATCCCGGTGAAAAATGACGACTGGGAGTTGGAAGCTCTTCTGGGAAGCTATTACAAGAAGCAGTGGCTTCGTGACAGAAACAGTGACAGGGATCTGGCCGGAACCCTCCTCCGGCGTTCCTTCCTCAGTTATACCCGGGCCATTGAACTCGGGGGTGACTTCTGGTGCGCCATAAACGCCTCCACACTGGCAAAAATCAGCGGCGATACCGGAACCGCGTTGATGCTCGCCGAGCAGGCATCGGAAGAGTGCTGGAAGGTTTACGGTAAAACCCTCACTACCAGTTCTTTCTGGATACCCGCCACCCTGGGGGAGGCGTTTCTTGTCAGGGAAGACTTCCCCTCGGCAATCAAATGGTACAGGGCGGCAAGAAGTCATGTCGGGGGCAACCTTGGCTGGCTGCAGAGCGCAAGAAGCAACGCGAAACTTCTCCTCGAGGTCATCCGACCCGACCCGGAAACCTTGAATCAGGTGCTTGACGCCATCCCCCGTATGAGAATCGCTCTTTTCGCCGGTCACAGACTGGATGAAAAGGGAAGAGCATCCACCCGATTCCCGGAGGATATTTCCGACAGAGTCCAGAGCAGGCTGAGAAAGGCCCTGGTCAGGCTCCATGTAGACATGGGCATCGCCTCAGCGGCGGACGGTTCGGACATTCTCTTCCATGAGACCATGCAGGATATGGGCAAACGCACCGAGGTGGTGCTTCCTTACGGGATTGAGAGCTTCAGGAAAACCATTGTGGACTCAGTGGGGGAGAACTGGGGCAACAGATTCGATGCGGTAATCCGGAAGGCTGACAGCATCGATGTGTCATCCACGGGAAACTACCGGCAAAGCCATGACTTCATCCATGACTTCTGCAGCGACTACATGCTGGTCTCGGCAGTGGACTGCGCGATTTCCAACGACGCTGAGCTGGTTCCCATCGTACTTTGGGACGGAGGCGGCAGCGGGGGTAAGGGAGGAACCGCCGATACGGTTGCCAAACTGCTTTCCGCCGGACTGAAACCCCAATGGATCAAACCGGGAGATTTCTACGGCGCGGGAAAGCAAACAGGAAGAATGGCCGACCTGCACCCGGATGGACGGGATGAGAATGTTACACCCCCGACATTTCCCAGAATCAGGCCCATCGTAACCATTTGCGACAATCGTTCCGGGTTTTCCGAGGAAGGCTGGATCGAAAGAGCCGCGTCGCTGATGAGCTGGATCGATTCCTTCTGTTCCACCGAGGATTGCGTTGTCTTGAAGAATGACATCTTTCATCGGGGTATCAACCTGATCTTCAATCGGATGGACGCCGCATGGACACTCGCCTCGAATTTCCGGAAAGTCGCCGATGATTTTGAAAACTGCTCGCTGCTGATCCATGCCGGAGTTCTGGTGAGCATGAAGACATCACTGAATGGAAGCAGGGACAGCTACTGCAGGGAAGCGGAGGAAGCCATCACTGTCTGCCAGGCCATCCGCGGACCCTCGAGGATTTGCACCATGCAGGCCAGGGCGTTGTCCGGGGTGGCAAAGAGCGAAAAACACAGCTTTCGCTTCAGGGGCACCTTCGATTTCAACGACGGGCGATCACTGAAGTTGTATGAGTTTGCGGTCTGACCGGCTTTCCGGTCCGTGGGAGCCGGCAGAATCCTGCCTGTCGCCTATTGACAGAAGCACCATTGCCAGCGTCAGAGCCAGAAGGGGAACAAGTTTCCGGATTCTTGGCCTGATGGAAACTGGGTGAGTTGGAGTGTTCATGACTCCTCCAGCGGTACCTGATGCCGCCGCGGATGGCTGCACGCAGGAACGGCGTTGAGTTCCGCTCAATCCCGAAGCTGATCCCCGCCTCCATCGGAAAGCCACGCCAGCACCGCGGGATGGTTCCAGTCCAGAGTGTAGGCCCGTGACAGTTCCACCCTGTCCCCGGGGCTAACCCTGCGACGGATCACAGGCTCACCGTTCACATAGGTGTTTACTCCGGGAGTCGCGCTCACATGTTCGATGTAGAGCCCGTCCATCTCCTGTACCAGTCGGGCGTGAAAGAATGAGACATGGGCGCTGTTGACATGAAGGTCATTCGTGGTTGAGCGGCCGATGCTGAAACGGTTCATTGTCCCCCCCTGAAGCTTCGATGCCCTTCCTGGAGCGCAGCAGCGGAAAGCTGGTCACTCCGCATTCCGACTGCCCCGAGGACGAACATCTGGCCGATTCCTCCTCCTGTTCCCTTCGGAATGAAAACTATTCCCGGAAAGAATCGAAGCAAGAGGCATGCTATCGTTGCTATCTGCAATAAACACCCGAGCATTACACACAAGCAGTTTATGTTTTACTGTGATGCTTATTTTTGACAGCAGGACATTTCGGGTGAACCGGACCACGGGTCCAGTCTCGGTTGGATCCCCGGGGCGGGGCGGCGCTCTCCCCGGCGACGGTCAGCGCTGTGATTTCAGTACTGGCCCATCTTGTTCAAGCGCTTCGCCTTGGTTTCCATGATCCGGAACACGCCCAGACCCACGAACAGGTAGAACAGGCTGTTCCCCAAGATGAAGAAGTACCACCACAGGGGAAAGACCTGACCCGACACGATAACCCGGTTCGCCGCTGAAGCTCCGGCGATGAAGGGCAGAAAGGCGTAGGGGGTCAGGGGGTGGGTGGGCAGCATCATCATGCCGATGAGGCCGAAGGAAAGGATGCCGTTCACCGCCCCGATGCGCTTGTGGATCAGTCCGATGCCCCCCATCATGAAACTGATGCCCACCAGGGACAGGGTGGAAAGAACCACCATCAGGTAGAGGAAGGGCAGGTTCACAGACATCCATCGCCCGGTGGCTGCCATGGAAAGAAAGAGCAGGATCGTGATGAACACGAAGTTGAAGAGCAGGTTCACCAGAGCCCGAAAGAAGAAGACCCGGTGGGCGCCGAGCGGGGAGAGATAAAGCTGTTCCAGGGTTCCTCCCTGGGACTCGTTCAGAATTTCGTTCCCGGTGGTCTGCATGGCCAGCATGGCGCTCATCCACATGATGTACCCGACCAGCATGGCATCCTGGGAGTCTCCGGATACCGCATCCCCGCCCAGTGTCCTCACGCCCCAGAACATGCCCATGAAGATCAGGAACATCACGCCGACACTGGCCAGGGTGTTGAACAGGTACCGCTTCATTGTCCAGAACAGCATCCGGACCTCGGAGACGAACAGGTTAAGGGTGCGCATCGTCCCCCTCCCGGATCATCTGGAGAAAGATCTCCTCCAGGTCGTTCTCCACGGTGCGAAAATCCAGCAGCTTCCCCGGGAAGGCAGCCAGGGCCGCCACCATCGGCGCCAGGTTCCCGAGGGACGCCAGTTCCACCTTCAGGGAAGAGCCCTGGTGCGAAACCCTGCCCCAGGTCGACAGGCTCTCAAGAAGTTCCGGGGAGGGAGGCCGGTCCAGCTCCACCGCGAAGAACTTCCCGGCAAACTTCTCCCGAAGGGTGGACACGGTTTCGTGGGACACTATCCGTCCCTTCCGCACGATGAGCACCCGGTCGCAGACCGATTCGATGAAGTCCATGTCGTGGGAGGTGATGAGGATGGTCTTCCCCCGGTTCCGCACCATGTTCCTCAGCCAGTTCCGGATCATCCGGCCCGTCTCCACGTCAAGCCCCAGGGTGGGTTCGTCCAGCAGAAGCAGGTCAGGGTCGTGAATGAAGGCGCAGGCCAGGGCGCATTTCTGCTTCATCCCCGAGGAGAACTGCCTGACCTCCTTGTCCGCCACGTCATCCAGGGCAAGCCCTTCCAGAAGCGCCTCGATTCTGGGGGCCACGGAACTTCGGGAAAGGCCCCGGATGCCCGCGTAGTAAGCAAGGTTCTCCCGGGGGGAAAGGTACCAGTAGATGTTCCGGGCCCCCTCCAGCACCGCCCCGGTGCGTTCCAGTACCCTCCGGGTCTGTCCGGGAACGGGAAGGCCGTTCACCCGGATGGAGCCCCGGTCGAAGGCCACGAGGCCAAGGATGGACTTGAGGGTGGTGGTCTTCCCGGAACCGTTGGGACCCAGGATGCCCAGAATCTCCCCCGGAAGCACCTGGAAATCAATCCCGTCCACGGCGGTAAGGTCGCCGTAGGTTTTGACCAGGCCCTTCACCTCCACGCAGGTTTCCCGAATAAGAACCCCCCTTTCACCCGCAAAAATCTACGAGATGCCCCGGTCTGCCGCCAGCCCAATGCTCCCGGAAAGTGTCACATTCCCATTGTTGCGCGCTCAGCAGGAGGTCTTTCGATAACCCCGCTCCCATCAGGGGGGATGGTCACTATACGTTTCAGCCGGCGGCGCCTTGACACAAGGGAAGGGCAATCTATGAGAACATCCTCGCTGCTTCGAAGGGAGATAGGGGACACACTGCGGCAGACCGGAGCGATGCTTTTCTTCCTGCTTCCGATACCCCTGTTGTATGCTCTCAACAACGCACGCTTCGGTGGCGGGACGAGCCTTTACCATCACTTCTTCTACGGTGGTTTCTTCGTGCTCGCCGCGTTACTTCTGGTGCTTCCTCGTTTCATGTTCGAAAGGGAGTGCCGTGACGGCGCGATGGAGTACCTGAAGACACTGCCCCTGACCCCGGCGCGGGTTCTGTGGGTGAAGATCCTTCCCCGTCTTGTCGTATCCTGGATTTTTGTGTGGCTTTTCGTGCGAGTCTTCTTCGGCGGCCTGTTCAGCCTTATGACCGGATTGGGGGGCTGGGAGCTTTGCCTGCTGTTCTTCCTTCCAGCTGCGCTTCTGATGGCCGGCGGATTTCTGCACGGGGTTTCAGGCAGGAAGGGCGCTCTTCCAGTATTGATGCTTCTGATACCTGTTCTCTACATCTTTTTCCCGGGCCAGGATGTTGCCCACTCACTTTTCGTCGCTTTCCTGAGACGATACAGGGAAGGGATGAGCCTGGGAGTTTTATATGCTGCCCGGGCCATCTCTTTAACCATCGGCGTCAGTCTTCCCCCGCTGCTCACCCTTCTTGCGCTGATGCCACTTTTCCATCAGTGGCAGAGCACACCGGAGAAGGTTCTGTCGCAGAGGATCGTAAGAAGGGCCGCGATTCCCACCGCGCTTCTGCTTGCGCTGTTTCTGATCTGCATGTAGATGCGGTATGAGGAGCAGTGGGGCTGTATTCATTGCAGCAACTTAACGTTTTTGTTATGATACTGCCATGAAATTCAACGAGCTGATTGCGATCGCAGGAGATGAACCGGTTTTCAGCACCGGTCACCTTCTCGCCGGTGACGTTTCACCGCGGGGCATCCGCGCCCAGCTCTCCCGCTGGGTGAGCGAGGGGCGGCTGATCATGCTGCGCCGTGGGCTCTACACCATTGCCCCCCCGTACCGCACGAAAACCCCGTCACCCTTCGTGGTGGCGAACGCCCTGTCGCCAGGGTCCTATGTGAGCTGTCAGTCTGCGCTTTCCTGGCATGGTGTGATCCCCGAGGGGGTTCCTGCGGTCACTTCGGTCACCCCGGGCCGTCCGGGTATTCACACCAATCCCCTGGGCACATTCATCCAGCGCCATGTGAAACCCGATCTGCTCTGGGGTTTTGAGAGCGCTCCGATGCCCGAAGGCGGAAGCGCCAGGATGGCCCTGCCGGAAAAGGCGCTTCTCGATCTGTTGTATCTTGAGCACAAAGGTGGCTCACCGGAGTACATCAGACAACTCCGCCTTTCCGGACACGGTGAGCTTTCCGCAGCGGTCCTTCGGAAGTTCGCGGGGCGATGGGGCAGCCCGGGCTTGCTTGTTGCCGCCGGGACAGTGATCGATGAGCTGGGAGGGAGCGGTCAATGAAGGAAGAGCTTCGGAGAATCGTTGAGACCACTTCTTCGCCATCATCAGCGGTCTGTCCAGTGAGGGAGTACCTTCAATCCAGGATACTCGCATTACTGCAGGATGCGGGGGCAATGATCCCCCTGGCATTCTGCGGTGGCACGGCCCTGCGGTTCCTTTACGGCATGCCAAGATACAGCGAGGATCTCGACTTCTCACTGGAACGGGGTGACCCCGGCTTTTCCCTGCGGCCCCTGGTGCAAAGGATCACGGGTGTTCTTGCCAGGGAGGGCTACGCGGTTGATGCGGGAAGAGAAAGGGGTTCCGGAGCGGTTCATGCAGTGATGCTGCGGTTTTTGGGGCTGCTCCATGAACTTGGTCTGTCCCGAAGGAAGGAGCAGAACCTCTCGATCAGGATCGAGGTGGATACACGGCCCCCTGATGGAGCTGTTCTCGAGGTCAGCACCGTCCGTGTTTTCCAGCTGCTCCGTCTTCAACACCACGACCGTTCATCGCTGCTTGCGGGAAAGATCCATGCCGTCCTCACACGCGAGTACGCCAAGGGACGCGACTTCTACGACCTTCTGTGGTACCTATCCGGCAGGGGGTGGCCGGCGCCGAACATGGTACTGCTTCGGAACGCCCTTTTGCAGTGCGGTTGGCCCGGGGAACGGGTTGCCGGCATCAACCCCGGGAAAGAGCTTGAAACAAGGTTCCGCTCACTCGACTGGGCAGCGGTGCGCCGGGACGTCCTCCCCTTTCTGGAGAAACCCGGGGAGGCAGACCTTCTCAACGAAGCCGACATGTGTGCACTCCTTCAGGGTCTGAACTGGTGAGTGGCGGAGCCCGGCTTTCCTGAGTTTCCCACATCATATCATTGACAGTTATTGAATTATGTACTACATTTCTTTCGTAACATCTTTCTCGTAACGAAGGGAATGAAATGGCAAACCCTTTCTCATACGGCGGCATCGTCAGCGACAGGCAGTTCTGCAACAGGGTCACCGAGCTGCGGGAGCTTGCAAGGGCGGCGAAAAACAACGAGAGGCTTTTCATCCACGGGGAAAGGCGGGTCGGCAAGACCTCGCTTCTGAAGTCCGTGATGAGCAGGCTCAGGGAAGACGGGGGCATCTGCTTCTACATCGACGTGTGGAAATGCGTTGACGAGGCGGACTTTCGCAGGGTGTGCGCCTCGGCCCTGTCGGGTTACGCGCTGGAGAAGGGAAAGGGCGCCCTGGGGAAGCTGGCGGAGCTTTTTTCGGGTGTCGCGCCCTCCTTCGGTATCGACGAATCGGGAAAGCCCACGGTCACCCTGGTGCGCGACCGAAGCCGGCCCGAGGGGCCCGATCTGGAGGAGATACTGAGGGCGCCGGGCCGGATAAGTGCCATGGAGCCGGGAAGACCCGTTCTTGTTGTCTTCGACGAGTTCCAGCAGATCAGGGAGATATCGGGTCTGAAAATCGAAAAGGTCCTTCGAAGCGTGATACAGGAGGAGACCGGCGTGGCCTGGTTCTTCTGCGGAAGCCGGGCCACACTTCTCCGCGAGATGTTTTTGAAGAAGGGCAGCCCCCTCTTCAGGAGTTCGGGTCACTACCCCGTTGAATCCATAGGGCTGGCCCACTGGCGCCCCTTCATCACCGGTGAGTTCGACCGGAACGGCAAAATGATCTCACCGGAAACGGTAAGGGTGCTTGTTCGGGCAACGGGCGGCCACCCATTCTACACCCAGATGCTCTGCTCCTCCCTCTGGGACATCTCCGGGCACACCGCCTCCGGGAATGACCTCGAAGCTGCCGTTTCACTGCTTCTGGACAGGGAGAGCGGCACCTACTCAACCCTGTGGAACTCACTTCCCGACCAGCCCAGGAAGATGCTTCGGGCCATTGCCCTTGAAGGCACGCTTCTGAAGCCCACATCCGGGGTCATGGTGAGGAAGTACGGCTTCTCATCGCCGTCCACCGTAAAGAGCGCCCTGCTCTACCTGCTGAAGCACGACCACGCCCTGCAGGACGAAAAGGGCGGTTACCGGCTTTCCGACAGGTTCCTGGCCATGTGGTGCCTTCGTAACGTGGCGACATAGGAGGTCGGAGGAGGGAAACCGCTTCACACTTGCCCTTTCACAAATCCTCGTTTCATTTCATATTTACTGCATGGAAAGAACCATCAAGGTTTTCAAGAGTGCTTACGAACTGGACAGGTATGAGCGTTCCAGGCGCAGGGCCATGTCACCTGAACAAAGGCTTCTGGAGCTGGAATCCATCCGCAGCGAGGCAGGCAGATTCCTTTATGAGCATTCAGCCCGACTTCGAAGAGTTGTTACGGTTACTGGAAAAACAAAGCAGTTGAGTACCTGATAGTCGGAGGCTATGCGGTTGCTCTGCATGGCTATCCCCGATACACGAATGATATCGACCTCTTTTTCAATCCATGTCATGAGAATGTTGATAAAATCATCGGCACCCTGATCGGGTTTGGGTTTCCCTCCGATCAGCTCAACCGGGAATTGTTCTCCACACCGGGAAACATAGTAACCTTCGGTGTTGCTCCCGTAAGGGTTGATTTTCTGAATGAGATTGATGGTGTCTCCTTCAAAGAGGCCTGGCCCAACAGGGTCCGAAGGGCTTACGGAAGCGTAACAGTTAATTTCATCGGCTTTGATGATCTGATCAAGAATAAATCATCAACTGGTCGTAACCGTGACAAACTTGACGTTGAGGAATTGACCTGACAGTTCCGGAACTGCGCGCTATCACGCTATCCCGTGCTTCTTCCCCACCTTTTCGAAGGCTTCGATGGCCCTGTCCAGGTGTTCCCGGGTGTGGGCGGCGGAGAGCTGTACCCTGATTCGTGACTGGCCCCTGGCCACCACGGGGTAGAAGAAGCCTATGGCGTACACTCCCTCTTCCAGAAGATCGTCGGCGAACTGCTGTACCAGGGCGGCATCGTTCGGGTACATGCCGAAGAGGATGGGGATGATCGCGGTTTCCCCTTCGATGATGGCGAAACCCGCGGCTTTGATTCTCTTCCTGAAGTAGCTGATGTTTTCGTGGAGCCTGTCCCGGTACTCGGTGCTGGCACGGATCATCTCCAGAACCTTCAGTGTTCCCCCCACCACCGGAGGGGCCATGGTGTTGCTGAAGACGTAGGGGCGGGAGGTCTGCCTCAGCCAGTCCACAAGTTCCTTTCTGCCTGCGGTCACTCCCCCGCTGGCGCCTCCGCAGGCCTTGCCGAAAGTGGTGGTGATAAGGTCGGCCTTTCCCAGAACGCCGAAGTGCTCAAGGGTGCCCCGGCCGGTTTTGCCCACATAGCCGGTACCATGGCTGTCGTCCACCATCAGCAGGGCGTCGTGGGCTTCGCAGATCTCAGCGATTCGGTCCAGCGGAGCCATGTCGCCGTTCATGCTGAACACGCCGTCGGTGGTTACAAGGCGGTACTTGGCGTTCCTGACGCTTTCAAGCCCGAGAATGTCCTGAAGGCCCGGAAGTTCCCTCCCGTCGAACTTTCTGAGGCCGGTTCCGGTATGGCAGTGGCTGTAGACATGCCTCCTGGCCTTGCAAAGCCTGACGCCGTCGATGATCGAGGCGTGGTTGAGCTGGTCCGCGATTATGGCGCAATCCTCGTCCAGAAACGGCTGAAAGACTCCGCCGTTGGCGTCGAAGCACGAGGAGTAGAGAACGGCGTCTTCCGTGCCAAGGAACTCCGCGGCTTTGCTTTCAAGCTCCTTGTGAATGTCCTGGGTGCCGCATATGAACCGAACGCTGGAAAGGCCGAAACCCCTGGTTTTCAGGGTTTCCTCCGCAGCTTTGAGAACCTCGGGGTGGCTGGCGAGGCCAAGGTAGTTGTTGGCGCAGAAATTGAGAACCTTCCTGCCGCCCCGCACGGTTATCTCCGCGCCCTGTGGCGAGAAAAGCACCCTTTCCCGCTTTATCAGCCCTTCCGCCTCCCGGGCTTCCATGAGGTTTTTCAGATCCTCGAAGATTTTTCTGGACATCCGCTCCTCTTTCAAAACGGGTTGCGAACTGAACTGGGATGGGTGTTGGGGCTACGGTTTCTGCGACGGGAAATATAACGGATGGGGGGCGCGTCCGCGCCCCCCGAAGGGTCAGCGGGGGCAGATCGGAAGGACGACCCGCCCCCTGGATTCGTTGAGCACCTCCGCCGCCGCGAGATAAACTGCGCTGAGTCCGCATACTATCCCCTCGAAGCCGGTGAAGATGCCGAAGGCCTTCGGCATCGCGAACCAGTGGTCCACCGCCAGAAGCCAGAACAGAATGAAAAGGCTGAGGAACACGAACTGAAGAGCCCGGTTTTTTCCGAAGGTGCCGAACCACATCCAGAAGGTGAACAGGCCCCACATGAAGAGGTACCACCCCATGAAGGCCGGGTCGGCGCCCCCCTTCATGATGATGAACACCAGAGTAAGCCAGAAGAGGCCGTAGCTGGTGAACGCCGTGGTGCCGAAAGTGTTTCCCTTCCGAAACTCCATGATGCCCGCGATGATCTGGGCCATTCCTCCGTAGAAGATCCCCATGGCAAGAATCAGGTTGTCCATGGGGAAAAAGCCGGCGTTGTGCATGTTCAGGAGAACGGTGGTCATCCCGAATCCCATCAGCCCCAGGGGGGCCGGATTGGCCAGTTTTACCTCTGTCATGTTCGCTCCCGGTCTACATCCCGTACTTCTCGATGATGCCCTTCTTGTCCAGGCCCAGTATACCGTACTTCTCCCCCACCTTCCGGAAGGCTTCCACGCATTGGTCAATGTGGTGGTCTTCGTGGGCGGCGGAGAGCTGAACCCTTATCCTTGCCGCGCCGGCTGGAACCACCGGGAAGAAGAAGCCGATGACATAGATGCCCTCGGCGTACATGTCCCGGGACATGTCGTTGGCCAGTTTCGCGTTGAACAGCATCACAGGAACGATGGGGGTTTCCCCTTCACGAACCAGAAGCCCCGCCTCGGTGATTCCCTTCCGGAACCTGGCGGTGTTTCGCTCCAGCTTGTCCCTGCGCTCGGTGCTTTTCGAGATCAGGTCTATGACGGTTATGGAAGCGGCAACGATCGGGGGCGCCATGGAGTTCGAGAACAGGTAGGGCCTCGCCTTCTGCCGGCAAAGCTCCACGAGTTCCCTCCTGCCGGAGACACAGCCTCCGGAGGCTCCACCGAGGCCCTTCCCGAAGGTTGTGGTGATGATGTCCACCTTGTCGATTACGCCGAAGTGCTCGTGGGTGCCACGGCCGGTTCTGCCTATGAAGCCCGAGGCGTGGGATTCGTCCACAAGGATCATGGCGTCGTACCTGTCGCAGAGGGCGCACATCTCATCCAGAGGAGCGAGATCACCATCCATGGAGAAAACGCCGTCGGTAACCACCAACCTGTTCCTCTTGTCCTTGTGAAGAATGAGCTTGTTTTCCAGGTGCTTCATGTCCATGTGTTTGAAGGTGTCGTACTCCGCCGAGCACAACCGGATGCCGTCCACCAGTGATGCGTGGATCAGCCTGTCGGCGATGATCACATCCTCGGGGCTGAGGATTGCCTCGAAAACTCCGGAGTTGGCGTCCATGCACGATGGAAACAGAAGGGTGGCCTCCATTCCCAGAAACTCCGACACCCGGTCCTGCAGTTCCCGATGAATGTCCTGGGTTCCGCAGATGAACCGGACGGAACTCATACCATAGCCTCTCTGGTCCAACCCCCGGTGGGCCGCCGCCACCACATCGGGATGGCTGGAAAGCCCAAGGTAGTTGTTGGCGCAGAAATTGAGCACCTTCTTCTTCGGTGCGCCCTCGGGGTACTCGACCTCGATTTCCGCGTCCTGCGGAGAGCAGATGAAACGCTTCTCCTTGTAAAGGCCCTTTTCCCGAATGGTCTCGATTTCCCCTGCAAACACGGTTCTGGTTCTGTCGCTGTATGCCATTCCTGATGCTCCCGTCAGCCCTGGTGCTTCTTCACCAGTTCGCAAATGGAGTTCACGGTGTCAAAGGCTTCCGGGGTGGCTTCGTCGTCCGGAAGCTTGATGCTGTACTTCTTCTCGAGAAACACCTTCAGGGATACCATCGAAAAACTGTCAACCAGTCCCGATGAGATCAGCGGGGTGTCGGCGTCGATGTCCATTTCGTCATCCTCGTCAACGTATTCTTCGATGACGTACTGCAATACGGTGTCTTTCATGCCTTCCATCTTTTTTCTTCCTTTCAGGCTGTTGCCCTGTTTCAGTCATCCTCGAGGGTGGAAAGGTCGCCGGTGTCCTCACCCCACTCCAGAGCCCTGAGATAGCGGCGGAGTATCTTGCCCGACCTGGTTTTGGGCAGTTTCTCCAGGTACTCGATCTCCTGGGGCATGGCCAGCGGGGAGAGTCTCTTGCGAATGAAGTTCATGATCGAAAGCTCGAGGTCGTCTCCCGGTTCGTAACCCGGGTTGAGGGTGACAAAGGCTTTCACCACTTCCATGTTGACCTCGTCGGGTTTGCCTACCGCCGCCGCTTCCGCGATGGCTTCGTGCTCGATCAGGGCCGATTCCACCTCGAACGGGCCCACCAGGTGACCTCCGGTGTTGATCACATCGTCGTCCCGTCCCACGAACCAGTAGTAACCGTCGTTGTCTATGCTGGCCCTGTCGCCGGAGACGTACCAGAGGGACTGGTCCTGCCTGAGCTCGTCGGGCGTGGCGTCTTCCCTGGCGCCGGGAAACTTGCTGCGGTAAAGGTCCGGCCTCTGCCAGTACTGCCGGAACATCGAAGGCCAGCCGGGACGGAAGGCGATAAGACCAACTCTGCCGGGCTCGGTATGTGGTTCGTGGGTCTTCAGGTCCAGCACCGTGGCGGTAATGCCCGGGAAAGGCTTGCCCATGGATCCCGGCTTGATTTTCATGCCGGGGTAATTGGTTATCATCATGGAACCGGTTTCGGTTTGCCAGAAGGTGTCGTGGAAGGCCAGGCCGAAAACCTTCTCGCTCCAGATCACCGCCTCGGCGTTCAGCGGCTCACCCACCGAGGCCAGATGTCGCAGGGACCCAAGGTCGAACTTCTTCACGGTTTCCTCGCCGTCCCGCATCAGTGAGCGGATGGCGGTGGGGGCCGAGTACCAAACAGTTACCCTGTTGTCCTGAATGAACTGGTACCATCGGGCGCTGGTGAACCCGGAATCCAGCACGCACTGTGTTATGCCGAGGCTCCACGGGCCAATGATGCCGTAGCTTGTTCCGGTTACCCAGCCGGGATCGGCGGTGCACCAGTAAACATCGTTCTCCTGAAGGTCGAGAACCCAGTGGCTGGTGAGGGCCTGCCCCCACACCGAGCTGTGAACATGCTGGGCGCCCTTGGGCTGACCGGTCGTGCCGGATGTGTAGTGAAGCACCGACGGGGTTTCGGGGCCGGATTCGCAGGACTTGAAGCTCTCGACCCTGGGGGCGCTTTCAAAATCGTAGAAGTGTTCACCCTCCCGAAGTTTTTCAGGGTTGCCCTCCACCACTATCACATGCTTCAAGGCCGGAAGCCTGTCCTGTATTGCCCTGACCTTCTTCACATGCTTCTGGGTGGTGAGAATGGCGGAGGTTCCAGCCCCGGCAAGCCTGACTTCCAGTGATTCATCTCCAAAGGCGCTGAAAAGGGGCTGCACTATCCCGCCCATTTTCAAAACGCCCAGAAAGGATATGTAAAGTGCCGGAATCTTGTCCATGAAGACGCAGACCCTTTCACCGGGCTGCAGGCCAAGGTTTTGCAGGAGATCAGCGAATCCGTTGGAATACACCCTTACGTCGTCAAAGGTGAAGGTCTTTTTCTTTCCGCCGAAGCCTTCCCAGATAAGCGCCGGTTTGTCAGCCAGGCCCCGGTCGCACACCCTGTCGGAACAGATGGCGCCGATGTTGAGAAGCTCGCCTTCCTTCCATCCCATTACATCCCGGGCGATGCCCCAGTCAAAACTGTTCAACCTTGATTCATAGCTTCCGATGTTGCTCAAGACAGCCCCTTCCGTTCTTGCCTGTGTTCGAGAACCACAATGGCCAGCGCTACGGTTCCGCTGTGGCTGATGGAAACCCGAACGGTACCCACATCCATTTTCGCCGCGGCGGCGGCGGTATCTCCATGAAGTCGAATGGAAACCTCTCCGGAATCACTGTTTCTGAGAACTTCCACCTGGTTCAGTTCAGTAATCATGCCGGAATCCCGGCATCCCAGCGCTTTCAACACCGCTTTCTTCGCGGCGAATCTGCCGGCGAAGCTCTCGTGGCGTCTGGCCCGGGACCCGGCATACCGGGCTTCCTCGGGAAGAAACACCGTGGATATCAAGCGGTCTGTAAGCTTCTTCCGGAAGACCGCAAGGTCAACAATGTGAATTCCCACCGCGGCAATCAACCTGCTGTCCGTTGCCCGTTTGTGAAGCGGGACGTTCCGGCGCCGGTTGTCCACCGGGATTTCATGGCCAAATCGATCTGTAGATCGTGTAATTGTGGGATACGATCTCGACATACTTCTTGGTTTCGTTGAAGGTTATCCTTCCGAAGAACTCCTCGGGCGCGACCCTTCCAGCACCCCAGCGCAGGGCGTTGTGGGGCCCTCCGTTGTAGGCGGCCAGGGTTTCCCTGATGTCTCCCCCCATCTGATCCCTGTAGGAGGATATGCAGGCGATGCCATACTCGATGGACACCGACGGGATGTAAAGCATGTCAGGGGTGAAGCCCTCCCAGCCCCTTTCCGCCGCCACATACTCCGATGTGCTGGGTATCATCTGCAGAAGGCCCCTGGCGCCTGCGGTGGAGTACACCCAGGGCGAGTAGCCGCTCTCCTGTTTCATGATGCTGTATATCAGAAGGGGGTCGATGTGGTATCGCTGGCCGGCTTCGGCGACCTGGGCTTCCCACGCTTTGGGGTAGCGAAGCCTCCAGAGTTCCAGCGGGCGTTCACTTCCCTCCAGGCTCCACATTGTGTAAGCGGCCCAGGGCCCCCTTTCCCATATCTCGTGCCTGGCGTAGAAGGGGCCCAGTCGAAAAGCGCCACCCACCCGGCTCTCCGCTGCGCGGAAGAGATCCTGCGCCCAGGCCCTCCGGCCGACGGAAGAAAGATACGCGCCGGCAAGGGCTTCTTCCGGTGGCGCTGCCGGCGCCCGGTTGTTCCTGGTCATCCATTCTTCCAGGGGTTCGCCGGTGTAGTGGGGCTGCCAGGGAGGAAGGTTCAGATACTCCCTGGCGAAAACCGCGGGAAGGCTTTCGGGGCTGTCGGCGACGAGGCCCTGCAGCACGCTCTGCCCCCGGGAATCCCCCGCTTCCAGTAACAGCCTTCCATACCAGTATCTTGCCGAGGACCTATAGACGCTCTGGGTCCATCTTTCGATGAAGGACGAGAATTCCTGGGCGGCTCCGGGATCGCCTGTCTTCATAAGCCCCACGCAGAGGTAGTAATGAGCATCGTCCGCCGTGGTGTTTCCCGGATACCGGGCAATGGTTTCCCTGAAATAGGGCAAAGCCCTTTCCCAGTGGCCATTCTCCGCCAGAAGGCTTCCTCTGTACCAGGGAAGGTTGCTGATCCGGACATGGGAGGGCCACTTCTCCTGATAGGTATCGAACACATCCAGAGCCTCTTCCACCATCCCCAGGGCGGCCAGGCTTCTGCCCAGGTTAATGGCGGCGTCCGGAGCTTCCGCGCCCCGGGGCCACCGGCGGAGATGCTCGGAAAGCATGTCCGCCGCCTCACGGTAGAAACCGAGACGGTCTCTGGTTCGGCCCGCCAGGTAGTGAAGATTCGGGGGGGGATTCGGGCTGCGGATGGCAATTTCGTAAAGCTCGTTCCAGAGCCCTCCCCCGTAGAAATTCTCCGCCACCGAGGAAGCCATGACCGGGTCGTTGAACAGGGTTTCCCGAAGCACCGCGTACGCCGCCGCGTGCATGTCCCCCGCGGGCCACAGATCGAAGGACGCCAAAAGATCGTTCTCCCATCCCTCATATCCCATGCTGCGCTTGTGCATTCCCCGGTGGTGCCTCATGGCGGCGGACATCTCGCTGTTTCCAAGGGCTTCCGCCCTTCGCCACAGAGTTTCCTGCAGGGAGGTGTCGCCGGTTCCCAGGGCAACCCTGTAGGAAAGAATCAGGTGATCTGTTCCGGCTCTGCCGGGCAGGTTGTCCCCGGAGTATGTGAGAAACTCCCGTGCTTCCACGAATCTTCCTGCGTTAACCAGACACTCCGCCACCGCCAGTGACGCGTACTCGCCGTACGGGGCTTCACCTGAAAGCACCAGCGGGCCAAGCTCCGGGGCGACATCCCCTCCTCCAAGACGTAGGGCTTCGAATACCGTGACGGAATCCGGGCTTTCGATGAGCAGCCGTGCCACTGTCAGGTTTGGCTCCCGGGATGCCGCCGCGGCCTTCCGGGCCAGCACCGCCCTTCGGGGATCGCCCGGAGGAAGCAGCATCGCTGAGGTGACATAGGCTTCCACAGCTTCAGCGTACTGCCCCTGTGCCGCCAGGCTGTCCGCCATGCCGGCCAGCCTCAGGCTTCGGGTTTCCGGGCTTTCCTGGGGGGTTTCAACAGGCACGCTTCCGCACCCTGTCAGAAGGGTCAACAGAAGGATCAGAATCGCTGTGGCTGTTCTCAACTCTTTCCGTCTCCGGTGTACGCCGCCAGTTCGTCCCTTACTTCAGGGTTTTCCGGCGCCAGAGACGCGGCCCTCTCCAGGGTGTTCACAGCGTCGGAGTGGCGGCCCGCCGCGGCCAGGGCCCGGCTGTAGGCTATCATTGTCCGTATTGAGGAGGTTTCTTCTCCGATGAACCCCTCGAGGAAGGAGATGGACTCTTCCGATCTTCCCCCGGCGAGGAGCAGAACTCCCAGGCCCGATACCGCCTGGTCCAGATCCGGCTGAAGCTCCAGGGCTTTCCGGAATGAGGCCTCAGCGTCGGTGTCCTCTTTCAGCGCCGCCTGGACATGGGCCATGTTGCACCAGATCTCGGCCCTGTTTCCGTCAAGGTGGGCCGCTTCCTTCAGATCCTCGAGGGCGGCATTGTATTCGCCGATGTTGTAGTGGTGAATGGCGCTTCGGTTCAGCTGGCTGATGCCGTCCTCCATGGCCTTTCCGGCGAACCTCTCCGTCACCTCCTGCATCTCACCCAGCAGTTTTTTCTGGTTTTTCAGGCCCTCTGAAAGCTCCTTCTTCACCGCCTCAACCGCCTCAACCGTTTTTTTCTCAGTCTTTTCTATGGATTCCAGGGTTTTTTCGGTGTTCCTCTGATTCTCGGCGGTTTCCGCTCGAAGGGCATCGGCTTTCTCTTCCAGCGAGAGTTTCATCGCCTTCACCGAATCTGGAAGCGCTCCGATGGCTTCAACGATCACCCCCGACGCCTCGGATATCCTCATGGCGCTCTGTTCCCCTGTTTCCCTCACCGCGGTGTTCACTTCTCCCAGAACCTTCTCAAGCCTGTCCCCCAGCCCGACAATCTCGTCGCGGAGTTCAGGGGCGCTCTTCTCCTGCTGATTTCCGGCGATTCCCGCGGCGATTCCGTCCAGCTTCTCCCCCATGCTCTGAGACATGTTCCCGATGGAGGTTTCCAACTCAGCCAGCCCCCGGACAAGTTGGTCGGAAGCGCCGGCTCCAACTTCGGGAACCTCCCGGGAGCCCAGAACAGCCAGGGCGCTTTCGACACGACCGAACTGGGCCTCGAGAAAGCTTTCACCCGGCGGCGCCATTGGAGTGGTCTTCGCCACCTCTTCCCGGACACCGTCCAGCTTTTCCACGAGAACATCCATTTTTTCCGACAACTGAAGCACAGCCTGTCCCAACCCCCTGAGGAGCTGCTCAACGGTTACCTGGTTATCTGCCATTGGTCATCCCCCGTCCGAAGTGCCTTCTTCCTGTTTTCAGATCGCTGAGAATCCATCCCCGGCCTCCCGCGGCGCCTGAAGCCCGCTCACAGCCAGGGTGTCTTTCCTCCATGAATCTCTCCAGGGCTGCCTTCTCGTCTGCAAGACCCATCTGGGAAAGCGCCCAGTGCAGTTCGGAAAGGTGTCTCTGGTCACGGGTCTGTCTGTAGAGGGCCAGCCAGCCGGCGCAGGCGGCCTCCCTTTTTCCACTGTTCCAGAGGGCGCTTTCCGCGGATATGTCCAACTGCTTCCGTCGCGCCAGGGTTTCCCTCAGTATTCCAAGCAGTTCATCGTTTCCCCTGGCCTTCCGGTACGCCTCGCGAACCCTTCCTCCCGCTGCCAGAAGCCTTATGAAACCCGGAGTAACATCGGACTCCCGGGTTTGCAGGGCCTTGTCCAGAAGCAGGGAAATGGTTTCGGCAAGGTTATCGACACCTGAATCCGCAAGCCTGGTGGCGAAAGCGAGAACGGTTTCTCCATCAATGAAGGAACGGGCCAGAGCCCTTCCCGCGGCGTCGGCCTCATCCCGCTGTATCCTTGAGCCTTCCGAAAAGAACTCTGTAAGACCCCTCTGAACAAACTCGTCGGTTTCCACCGAATTCCAGAAATCCAGCCGGTTCGCCGGCTGCGCCCTGGCGTCCTCAAAAAGAAGCGAATCAACATCCGAAAAGCCCTTGCCCGCCAGAATCGTACGGATTCGGTGAGCCCTGTCTTTCAAGTTGGAAGCATCGCAGGTCAGCATGAGCCTGTGAAGTGCCTGCCACATTTCGTCACCCGCCCACTGCTCTATGCACTGATCAACCGACTCCGCCGGAGGGTTCAGATCCAGGGGTGCCCCATCGGCAAGAAACAGCTCCGGGTCTCCCATCACCACACCCATCAGGGCCTTCACCGGCGGTTGACTCAGTTCGAGAACGGACAATCGGCTGTGGAGCCCCGGGGCAAGACGGAGAAGCTGGCAGACCTCTTCCGTCACATCCAGCCCGGTGCTGTACTTGACGGCGTTGGTCACGCCGAAGAGAAGGGTATCGGTGTCGGTCTTTCCGGCGCCGTACTCCAGAGCCGCCTCCACCAGTTCCCTGGCGGGAGCCCCGCTCTTCTCCAATGCGGTGGTGGCCGCCATTCTGAAGCCCCCGGCATCACCTTTGAGAAGTCTTGACAGCGCCAGAAGCTTCCACAATTCCCATGCGTCCACGTGCCTCGGGCAGTTCTCCTCGAGAAAAGCCCCGACCTCCGGTGAATCCAGGGAGCCTGATACAACTCCCGCCGCCCTGGAAACATCTCCCGTGTTCACCAGGGACTGGGCCAGGGCAATGGCCGTGGGGCCCGATGCCTCCTCGGAAGCCATGTATTCCAGCACGGTTCTGGCCATGGGGGCGGTGCTGCTTTCAGCCGCGGCGGAAGACAGGAGTTCGACGGCCTTTTCCCGGTCGCCGGAGGAGGCGGCCCTGCAACCGTCCGCAAGGTCGGCCACCGGACCCGGAGGTATCTCCAGCCTTTCAACGGACACCGCCGCGGTTCCAAAATGTCCGGATTCGATGAAATACTCCAGCCTGAAGATCGCTGTTTCGATACTGTCGCCGGTATCGACCCTGGAAGCCAGGGCGTCCATCCAGTCCTCCCTGGCCCCCGGCTCAGCCAGCAACGGCAGAAGCTTCGCCACCACGCCTCCCTTTCCCGCATCGTTCAAGGCGGGCAGAAATCCTTCTGTGGTGGTTTTCTGAAGCATACTGAGCCTGATGTCGGAAACCAGGTCGGCAACTTTGGCAGCGACAGCAGGGTCTTTCACCGCTTCCGTCATGGCCGGGGAAGCGGTGACGGCATCGTCGACGCAAACCGCGGCGGAAGCCTGAACAAGAAAACCTGCCGGGGTGTCGGGATGAAAACCGGAGCTGAGGATGGCCTGGGCATGCTCCTTGGCAAGACCGCTGTCGAATATCTCCACAAGCCCCCGGTCAGGAACCCGCTCGCCCTGCAGAAGCAAAGCGATCCAGTCTTTGGCGGACTGGCTGGAATCGCCCATTGCGCCCGTGGTTGAAGCCCGGAACCTTCGAAGCCTTGGAAACCGGTCCATAAGGTGGGAAAGCCTGGAGAGAACCGCCGCGATGTCCGAGCGGGACTTGAGGTCCTTCCTTGAAGAAAGATGCTGAAGGGTCGCCCCCGCCTCACCCTCCCTTCCCGCCAGCAGCTTGTGAACCGCCAGCAGGGTAAGCACCGACGCGTTGGTCTTCTCCTTCTGCAGCAGTTTCTGAATCTGGCCGAATACCCACTCCGGGTCCTGCTCCATCAGAGAAGGTATCACCTGAACCGCGTCCTCCACCGAGCCTCTGTCAACCAGGAACTCGCCCAGCCTTCGGGTAACCTTGCCCTCCCGGTCCATTCCATTTTCTATGACGCTCCTGCATACCTCCGCCACCGGTGCCTGGTCAAGATCGGGGCACTCGAAAACCCGGTTCAGAGAGTCGATGCCCTGGGTGATCTCGTTCCGGGACAATCGAAGCCTTGCCTGCAGAAGGTGCGCCCGGGCGCTGGTCGGAGCCGCCAACACCATTCCCGCCGCCGCCTGCTCCAGTGTGTTTCCATCGATGTCACGATCAAGAAGCCTCTCCAGGACCGAACAGGCTTCATTCACCCGGCCTCCGGCGGCCATCAGCCTTGCGAGAACCACCGAAGCCCGGCCGGTGGGATCCGCGGGAATAATGCTCTTTTCCGTGATGGCGATGGCCTTCTCCAGTATCTCACCCTCGGCCTGGAGCAGGGTGGAAAGCTCGGATATGGCCCGTTCGGTGTCGGACAGAGAGACAAGAATCCTGATCCGGCCGAAGTTGACCTCCATGTCGGTCCCGCCGGTTCGGTTCGCTATCCAGCCGCTGAGCCGGGAAAGGCTTTCGTCGGGAAAGGATGATCTCTCCGCGGCATCGACCAGCACATCAACCGCCTCCGACGGCCTTCCCTTTCTGAAGAGCACCACCGCCATTGCCAGGCAGGGTTCCAGGTTCTTCAGATCTTCGCCGGAGTACTTCCCCTGGGAGTTGTACGCGGCTTCGATGCTGTCGGTGAACCTTGATTCCGTGAGCCGGTCCACGGTGGAAAGAAGCTCGATCATCCCGTTGTAATCCTTGCTTCGAAGCCTGTACCTCCAGAGCACCCGCAGGAGTTCCGTGGAGCGGGAAAAATGCCCCAGTTTCTCCTCCAGCAGCTTTACAACCCCCGCCCGAAGGTCGGAGTGGGCTTTGATTATCCGCTCGGAAAGCCTGGCAGCCAGGTCAGGGTGGCCGATGTCCATCAGAAACGGCACTACCTGCCTTGCCGCATCCTTTTCTTCCAGAAGGCTTTCGATCTCCTCTTCCATCAGAACCGCCGCCTGGTCGACCATGTCCCCGGCGGCCATATCCCTGGCTTTCTTAAGGATTCTCTGCGATTTTGATTTGAATAGAGCCATATCCCCCTACTCCGGTCTTATGATTAAAACCTCTCCAATAGACAGCGAAGAGTCGGTCCTGTTGTTGAGCCTCTGAATCTGCTCGACCGAAACGCCGTAGTTCCGCGAAAGATCCCAGATGGTATCACCGGAAACCACGGTATGTGTAAGCCTCCCCCCTCCGGTGACCATCTCGAAGCCGCCGCCGGAGGAAGCCGCCGGGGGGGTCCCCCTGAGCATCAGGGTCTGCCCGGGATGGATCGTGGTACCTGTGGAAATACCATTCCATTGGGCAACCTCCCGGGAAGAGACGCCGACCATGCTCCCGATGCCCCCAAGGGTATCACCGGAACGAACCGTATACCTGAAGAAGCCCGACGATTCCGCGGCCCTGGTGTTGACAGGTGTCCGGCTGCTTTCCGGCAGGCTCAGAATTGCCCCGGCGACAAGGTCGGTTCCGCTGTTGGCATCCAAAAGCCTCTGCCGGTCAACCCCGGTGGTTGCGGCAATGCAATCCCAGGTGTCGCCGTATTTGACCAGATAGTGGGTCGGGTCGATGATCCAGGCGGTCTGGAACGCAACGGAAGCGAATTCCGTGGGAATCACCACCTCCCAGCGGTCACCGCTTGCGGGAACGGTTTCGGCAAGATAGCCCCGGTTCAGTTCTGCCAGTACACCGGGGGAAACCCCTGTCTCGGCGGCCAGAAGCCGGAGATCAATGCCCGGAGGCACCAGAATCACGGAAAGACCGTCGCCTGTGGGATCCAGCTGATTGTACGCCTCGAGAGCCCTGGCGAACCGGGGTACGAAGTAGCTGGTCTCCCTTGGAAGGCTCAGTTCCCCGAAGGTGGTGCGCCCTCCGGAAAGGGCCCTTTGCAGAGTGCCCTCGCCGCAGTTGTACGCCGCTATGGCAAGCTTCCAGTCCCCGAACATTCCGTGCAGGTAGCCCAGGTATCTGGAGGCGGCTCTGGTTGAAGCCACCCATGAATACCTCTCATCCACCCTGTCCGCCATGCGAAGATTGCAGAACCTCGCGGTGCCGCTCATGAACTGCCACGGGCCCGCGGCACCGGCGGAGGAGTACCCTCCAACCGAGTACCGGGTTTCCACCCAGACCAGGGCGGCCAACTCAGTTGGAGCCCCTTCGCTTCTCAGCACCCTTTCCAGAAGACCCCTGAGGTCCTGATCCGCCGGGCAGTTCTCATGGGAGTAATGGACATCGCTGGATTCCGCAACGCCCTGCGGAATTCTCAGCGGGGCGGGATGACCCCGGGTTGCCCTGGGAACCAGGGGAATGACCGGAGTCTCGACATTGCTCATGGGTGACCCGGCGGAAGGCACGGCGCCTTGCCTGGGCCCGGGTTGGGTGCTGCGAATTCCGGAGCATCCTCCGTTGATTATCATATGCACTGCGAAGGCCAGCGCGAACAGAAGATTCAAGGAGGTATGCCTGTGCTTACCGTGGGTGTGGTGGGAGCAACGGGTCTCGTGGGGTCCAAGATGATCGAAATTCTTCAGGAAAGATCCCTTTCTCTTGGCAGGCTTCAAGCCTTCGCCTCCCGGGGCCGCGGGGACAGAACCATCTCCTTTTGTGGAGAATCCGTACCCGTTGAAATACTAAACCCGAAAGCTCTGGAAAAGGGCACCATTCTCCTGGGAGCCACCAGTTCCTCCGTGGCCAGGGAATGGATCCCCCCCTGTCTTTCCATGGGCACCACTATCATAGACAACTCCTCGGCTTTCCGCATGTCCGCCGGAGTGCCGCTGGTGGTTCCAGAGGTCAATTCCGGCGCAATTCCGCGGAAACCTGCGCTGATAGCCAATCCCAACTGCTCTACGATACAGCTGGTAACAGCTCTGGCGCCCTTGAACCGCATGAAACCCATACAATGGGTCTCTGTTTCCACATACCAGTCCGTCTCCGGAGCCGGCGCCCGGGGTCTTGAGGCCCTGACCCGGGATGAGGCCCTGCCACCGGGCAAAAACCGCCTTCACCGAAACCTGCTCTGCGAGATTGGCGAACCGCAGGACAACGGTTACACAGACGAAGAGATGAAGCTGATACGGGAAACCGCAAAGATCATGGACGCCGTCTTTCCAGTTTTCCCGGGAGCGGCAAGAGTTCCGGTTACGGTGGGGCATACAGAGAGCGTAACCGTTCGATTCCATGACCCCGTGCACTGGAAGGAAGCGGAACAGCTTCTCGACGGTTCGCCGGGCATCCGGGTTCTTCCCATGGGTGCTCAGCCTGTAACCGTGGAAGGCACGGACCCGGTCTGGGTTGGAAGGCTTAGAAATCATCCCGGCGATGAAAGGGTGCTTCAGTTCTGGATAACCGCCGACAACCTCAGGAAGGGCGCGGCTCTGAATGCGGTTCAGATCCTGGAACTGCTGATATGAAAAGGGGGCCACGGTTGCCCATCGCCCCCATTATACCTTAAACCGCAAAGCTTCTTACAGGTCCAGCTCGTCGTCGTCGATGAGATCGAAATCGTCTGCGAAATCTTCGTCTTCGGCGCCGAGGGCGGCTCCGCACTCCTCGCAGAACGGGTTCTGAGCAGGGTTCATATGATTGCACGAAGGGCACTTCACGCCGTCGGGAACCGACTGCTCAATCTCGTCGTCGAGTTCGAGTTCGTCGATGGAGTCGGATATGTCGTCTTCATCGGCATCCTTGGCGGAAGCAGCAGCCGCCGCTCTGCCCAGGGTTGCCTCGTCCACATCCCGAAGAACCTTGCGAAGCTCGCCAAGCTCGGAACGGAGAAGGTCGAGTTCGTTGGCGGTTTTGTTGCGTTCGTTCTTGACGCTTTCAAGGTTTTTCTGGAAGTCCGGGTCGTTCTCGTCGTGTTCCCTGAGCCTGGCACGAATCTGAAGCTCGTCCACCGCGTCGGACTGCTCCTGGTGGCTTCTTTCGAGTTTGTCGATCCGGGCGGTCAGTTCCTCGACCTTGGATACCAGAGCACCCTTCTCTTCGCCGATGCTGCCCAGGACTTCGTCCAGTTGGGCTTCATAGTCTTTCTTGATGCGGATGTAGACCCTGTTATTGGTTTCGTCCTTCAGCGAATCGAGGTTGGAAAGACGATCAACCAACTCCAGTCGCTGGTCGAGGAGCTTCTGGATCCTGGCTTCAAGCACTTCGGCCATTTCGCCTCCTTACAGAGAGTGCGTTCAAAAACAGGCGGACAATACCGGAAACGCAAAGAAAGATAACTGTCTATCATCCACCGTGCAATGTCAAGGCAATTATAAACGAAGCAAGTGCCTCAAGGGAATCCCAGCCCCTTTTCAGTTTCATATCCGTTTCCGCAAAAGACATTGCCACTGGCGCAAGAGCCCTTCCCCGCCAGAACCGCGCCATTTCAAGAACCTGTTTGACCCGGTACGGGCTGATTCCCAGGGTTGCCGCCACCTGTGACTCTCCCCCGCCCTTCTCCAGAATTCCAGCGGCGCACGCCGCGAGAACCCACTGGGAATGAATCAGCGCCAGAAGCCTGATGGGCTCCTCGCCGGAGGACAGCAGAACCGACATCATGGAAAGGGCACTCCCGGTTCGGCATGAAACGGCGTGATTCGTCATTTCCAGGGCATTGCATTCAGGAAGGGCGCCGGATGAGGCCAGAACCATTTCGGAGGTGACCGTTGCGTCCGGCCCGTATCGAATGGAAATCCTTTCAATGATTCCGGCGAGATTCATGAGTTTTCCGAAGGAGAGCGCGGAGACGGTCTCCGAGGCTTCACGGTCCAGCCTGACCCTCATCTCCCCGGAAAGCCTTTTCGTCCAGGGCCACATTCTTCCCGGGAAGGGTTCCCAGCATTGGAAGACAGTGGCGCAGGCACCGAGTTTTTTCAGAAAGGCGGTATTCAGGCTCTGTTTCTGGGTCAACAGAAGGAAGAGATGCTGGGAATCCTTCTGAGAGACCGCTTCTACGAGTTCCTGCTGGGCTTTCAGTGGAATCTCATCGGTGTTTCTGATCAGAATGAACTTTCCGGCACTGAACAGCGAGCCCTCGCTGGTGAGCCGCTTTACAACTCCCGGAAGCACCATGTCTCCCGAGAGCCTGGCGGCCTCCAGCCCCAGGGTTTTGGCTCTGGTTTCCAGTGATTTCTCGAGCCTCAGGCTCTGGTAGGGTTCCTCGCCCGCCACCACGAAAACACCACCGGGAGAGGTGCTTTCCGCCAGTTCCAGGGCTTTGTCGAAGTCCTTTACAAGCATTGCCGATCCTTCAGGGCTTGCAGAAACACCAGACTCAGGTGTATTTTCCCGGCCAGTTACCCACACACAGCGGAGGGTTCAAAATGCTTTCCTGGTTCCGGGATAATGCGAAGATATTCCTTGTGGTGATCATTGTCATCTTTGTGGTCATGATTTTCGTGGACTGGGGCTCCGGCAGAAGCCGGGCTGCCAGGGCCCAGCGAATGGTCATGGGTTCCGTGAACGGAGTGAGCATTCTGCCGGGAGTGTTCGACGCCGCCAGGAACGAGGTGTACTCGTCCCTCAAAAACCATCTGGAACGCTCGGGCAACCCCGACCCTGACAACGAGCTGATACTTCTTTACAACGAAATCAACGAAGCCGCCTTCGATCTTGTCGTGGAAAGGCAGATTCAAAGGGAGTTCGCGGAACGCCTGGGTTGGAAACCGGTCCACGCCGGCCTCGCCGATCACCTGATCAGGGCTCAGATAAGGCTCGCGGGGATACCCGACCCCGACACCTACCTTCAGCAGTTCCGGAATGACCCGAACTACAGAACCGCCGCGTACCAGCTTCTGCTTCAGGCGGACAGAGGCCGCTTCGACTCCGCCATCACCCTTTTCAGGATGACTTCCAGGGCGGAAGCCCTTTTCCTCGCCGGCGATATGTACACCCAGATCCAGGCCCGGTACATTCCCTTCAGGGCAACCCCTGCGCTTCCCGACGAAGAGAATCTTCTCCGGTTCTACTACGACAACCCCGATCTCTTCCACCTGCCTCCCCGGGCGGAGATACGGTTTGTATCCGTGATTGTATCTCCAACCGATGAAGACCAGGCCTACTCCCTGCGTATGGTGGACTCCCTGGCCATGTCCGGCGGCGGTTCCCCGGACACCCTCAGCCTTACCCGGCGCCAGATGCTTGAATCCCTGGGCTGGGAGTTCGAACTGATCCCGGGACACCTCTCGGCACCCTTCATCGGCAGGTCTCTTTCCCAACCTCAGAGCGGGCTGATGGCGAGCCATTCCGTCGAACTTCTTCACCTGGCCCCGGGCCCTGATCCCACCGGTCTCGAAGACAGCCTGGTCATCGTCCACTGGGAGCTTCCCTCCCTGCCCAGCCGGGCCGCTCTGAGAAACGCCCTGTGGACCATGCAGGATCTCAGAACCGAACTGCTGCGAACATCGGATCCCTTCATCACAGACGACCTGATGATAACCAACTGGGGAGAGATGACTGTAACCGCAGACACACCAGTGGGATCAGGAATCAGTCAGGCCATGCTGGCCTTCGCCCTGGATACGGTGTGGACCGATTCCATAGGCCCCGTTTTCTACAACCCGAGTTATGACGGGGGCTACCCCACTCTGACCGTTGCCAGAAGGCTTTCCCGAAGCCCCGGCGGAGCCCTCACCCTGGACGAGGCCCTTGAGAGCGGAAAGCTTCTCGTCGAGGCCTACTCCAGACTTCAGTCGCAAGAGGCAGAAACCATGGCCGCCATGGCCCTGGCCAGGTGCCGCGAGACCGGTGAGTCTCTGTCCATGCTGGCCGAGGCGGACTCGCTGGAGCTCTACACAACCCAGGTATTCTCGCCGATGTCCGTGAGGGTGTGGGCCGAATCCGAAGAAGCGCTTTACCGGGGTCTCCTGGGTTCCAATGGCTTTGCGGATGCCAGCATTCTCGCCCCGGAGTTCACACCGACAGGCCCCTTCGTCAACGGTGGCGTGGCCTTCCTGGCTGAGATAACTTCAAGATCGATTCCGGATTTCAGTGACAACCCCGGCATGATCGCCTCCATCTATGTCTCACTTGAGCAGGGCAAGGGCCAGGGTTTCAGCAGGAATTTCATTGGTAATCTGAGAAGCCGGGCCGACATCCACGACGGCAGGGAAGAGTTCTACACCATGATCGATTCGCTGAGGGCAACCGGCGCGTATCAGTAGTGATCCGGACCGCTCCGCAGCAGGTGTAGAAAGTAGGGGCCTCCGATCAGGGCGGTGATGATCCCGACCGGCAGTTCGCCGGGGCTCACCACTATCCTGCTTACGATGTCGGACCACACCAGAAGCACCGCTCCGCCCAGGGCTGAAAGAGGCACCAGCCTTCGGCAGTCGCCGCCGGTAATCCTTCTGAGAACATGGGGCACCACAAGCCCGACAAAACCCACCGGCCCCACGGCGCCCACGGTTCCGCCGGCGAGGATGGCGGAGGCGGTGAGCATCACGGCTCTCTCCCGCCGGGTGTTTACGCCTCTGGTCTCCGCCAGTTCTTCTCCCGCAAGCATCTGATTCAGAGTGCCGGTGCGCAGGAGAACCATTGCGGTTCCCGCAACGGTGAACGGAAGCAGGTAAAACACCCTGGAATAGCCTGCGGCGGCCAGGTCGCCCATCATCCAGCGGACGATCTCCATAAGCCTGGACGCCGGGCTCAGGTACTCCATAAGCAGCAGGAGCGAGGCTCCCAGAACATTGATCGTAACCCCGGCAAGAATCAGCGTGGAACCTTCCCTGCTTCCCCTGCCGGCAAGGGTGGTTACCAGAAGTGTAGCCGCCAGAGCGCCGCCGGTTCCCGCCAGGCAGGCCCAGTAGCCGGATATGCCGATTCCGAAAAGAATTACCGCCCCGGCGGTTACCCCTGCTCCGGCGCTGACTCCCAGGGTGTATGGCGTAGCCAGAACATTTCTCAGAACAGCCTGCAGCACCGCCCCCGCCACCGCCAGTGAAGCGCCGGCCAGAATCGCAAGAGCGGTTCTGGAAAGACGAAGGGAGATGACCACGCTCCAGGGTGCCGAGGAACCCATGGGCCCCGTCACTGCTGAAACCGCGATTCCAGCCGCCAGAAGCAGCACCAGCCATCTAAGCGCTTTCATCGGTCACCGGCGGAGGACACCGACCATCCTCCGGCGCCTGAATCCCTGGTCACCGACAGGGGGATTCCATAAACAGCGCTCATGATGCCGGGAGTAAAGATCTCCTCCGGACTTCCCGCGGCAATGCACCGCCCTCCACTGAGAAACATCGCCCCCGAGAAGTGCTCTCCGGCCATGGCAAGCCTGTGGGTTGAAGCAAAAACCGAAACGCCCCGGGATGCCAGCCTTTCCAGTATCTCCCACAGCATGGCGGTATACCTGTAATCCAGCCCGCTCCCGGGCTCGTCCAGAAGAAGGATCATGGGTTTCTGAACCAGCACCGACGCCAGAAAGACCATCCGCCGTTCACCCCCGGAAAGATTTGCCGTAAGCCGGCCCGCAAGGTGGAGTATTCCGCACTCCTCCATCACCTCTTTGGCGGC
>Ga0334883_1001832_pt1 | contig 29146 bp, 15 predicted proteins | sample GraSluR1_MG_6_FD_207230 | JGI IMG/M metagenome (GOLD analysis project Ga0334883, IMG submission 207230) | Sludge microbial communities from methane-producing bioreactor in Wageningen University, Netherlands - Granular Sludge_09_05-R1 | ecosystem: Engineered > Bioreactor > Anaerobic >...
TTTAAGGGCAGCAGGGCTGTAGCATCGTCGCAATCTTTCACAATGAAATTAACAGTTTCCTCGAATGTTGCCCTTTTTATTGCACTGAAATCATCTCCCAGCTTGTTTGCGGTACTCATCAGAGGAACCCCTCCGTACAAACGGCAGAAGTTATGGTAAACAAAGGCTCTCAGAAACAATCCTTCTCCCTTCAGTACATCTGTTTTGGCTTTGACTGCTGCCTGTTCAGAAGGCGGATAGTTATCTTTTATCTGATCAATATTATCAAGGAAGATATTAATCCTCTGAACATTCTGCCAGTTACCCGTGGACCATGACAAATGGGTGAAGAAAGGGTTGCCCTGTGCTCCTCCCAGATTATCCGGAGAGATTGTTCCAAGGTTATATGGCTGTGAACTGCTTCCCCTTCCTACAGGCATCTCATCAGCAACCGAACCCAGCATTACCCCCCGAAATCCATAGTTCAGAAAGTGATAGCAGTAACTCAGATAAGCACTGGCAAGAGAGGGATCAGACCAGACTGTTACATCAGAGTAAGAATCAAGCGGCGTTTTATCGAGCAGGTCTGCTTCGCAAGCAGGCAGTAAAATCACCACTGTTAATGACACTAAAATATTCTTAATTTTTTTCATAACATTTATTTTTAACTGTTAAGATCAGAAGGCAATTCTTGCTCCTATGGCATAAACCTTATGAAGCGGATAGCTGGTGACGTTGTCTAATTCAGGATCCATCTTCATATCAAAAGCATTATAGAGCAATGCCAGGTTCTGCCCCGTGAACGAGAGACGCAAATCCTTCATTTTGATATTCTTCAACAGCCTCTGGGGTACAGAGTAAGCTATTTCGAGGTTTTTCCACCTGCAAAAGGCATGATTATAATAATCGAAGCTGGTCAGGTAGTTTTCTCTCCAGTACTCCTCAACACGTTCAAAGATCCTTGGTTTTTCAGCGGTCTTATTATCCGGGGTCCATCTTCCGTCGGCATAATACTGAAAATAATTACCCCATTTACCCATGATCGGGAAACCGGCCCTGTACCATGTATTGCCGACACCCTGGAACAATGTACTGATTGAAAAGTTCTTATAGTTCAGACCTATTGTCACGCCATACGTTATTTCAGGATTTGTGGTGAAGTCATATATGATACGGTCATCGGAATTTATCACGCCATCATTATTATAGTCTTCGATAATGACACCGCCTCCGCCTCCGGTATTTGCTGCATATGGATCAGCCACCCTGGGGTATCCGGGCATATCATCCGCATCATTAAAGACCCCGATAAATTTATACTGAAGTATTGCCCCGACCGGATGACCTGTAAAGACCTGCCATGCTACTGTTCTCTCCGGTTCGTCATACTCGATAATCTTATTGCGGGCAAATGCAAAGTTGCCGGAAACCTGGTAACCAAAATTCCCTGATCTGCCGTTATATCCAAGCACAGTCTCAAATCCCTTGCTGTCAACAATACCAAAGTTCTCGTCAGGGAGTGCAATCCCGGTAAAATCGGGTACCGTTGCATTTCTTTTCCAGAGAATATTGGAACGCCTCTGGTAAAATCCGTCGAAGTCCCATCTTATCCTGCCATCAAGCCATTGGGATTCAAACCCTGCGTTAAATATATTTGCAACCTCCCAGGTTATATTGGGGTTAGGGGTGCTTGCCTGTAAAAGACTTGCGGCATAAGCCTTGGAAGAGCCTGTCACCATACCTGTACTGAATCCGTATGAGGTCAGGTACTGAAATGCAGCAACAGCATCATTACCCATCTGACCCCAGGAACCCTTGAGTTTTAAATAGTTTATGAAACCGATATTGTTCCTCCAGAAGTTCTCGCTTGACACTCTCCATCCAGCCAGGACACTGGGGAACGTACCCCATCTGCCGGCATCTTGCGAGAACCTCAAGGAACCATCATGACGTAATGTGAATTCCAACAGGTATTTTTCACTGTAGTTATAGGTTATCCTGCCGAAATAATTAAGCCTGGCATCAAGGCTAATTGATGAAGCATTATTCATTTCATCTGTTCCTCCCGCATTAAGATATGGTAACTGATCAGAAATAAAATATCTGCGGTACCCCTGAATTCCCTTGTTAAGGTAATCCATACTTTCTACAGCAACAAAACCACCGACAGTATGAACTCCAAAAGTCCTGTCATAACTGATTTTCAAACTGTTGGTTATCGTTCTCGCATCATAATAATAATCTGTCAGCCTCGGTTCTGCAATGGTTCCCCTTGGGATTCCCGTGAGAAAATCTGATCCGTCCTCTTTACCGGTGTTGCCTGCGGCCAGATAGCCTGCCTTATCCATGAAGTATAAAACCACAGGTTTAACGAAGTACTTTCTTACACGGAAAAACATGTCATATGCATAATTACCCGTAACTGCAAGGCCCTTAACCCATGGGATTTTAACAATTGCCGTTACCATATTGTGGCTCCTGTATAATTTGTCGTCATCGAAGCCTGCATCAAATGTGGATGTTGCCAGCGGCTGATCGCCGTATTCAATATCGGGGCCGTAAAGTCCGTTTGGCCAGACTGCCGGTGAGGTCGGAAAATTACGGATCAATCCGTTGAAAATTGATGATGTGCTTTTAGTCGGGAACGACTTATCTTCCTCAGATCCGCTCAGATCAAAGTTTATGGTGATATAGTCGTTAATGGATACATCTATGTTTGCTTTCAGATTATACCTGTTGTATTTGGTAGCGCTTCTTTTATATAGTCCGTCGTCAGACTGGGTACCAAAAGATCCGAAATACCTGATGGTTCTTGATCCCCCGGAAACTCGGAAAGTATGGTGGCCTGTATTGGACCAGTCTTTGAAAGTCTCTCCGAACCAGTCAGTGTTGGGATGTGTCCATGGATATTCTCCTGATCTGTGTTTTTCTACATCTTCCAGTGAGAACATCATGTTAGCCTCAGATATTCCACGATAAGCCTCCACCTCCCTTATCAACTGGGCATATGTAGGAGCGTCACACATCTTTGGCAGTACTGTTGGCTGTCCCCATCCGTGATAAAAGTCATACTCAAAACGAGGAGCGCCTTCAGCACCTCTCTTGGTTGTAACAAGAATAACCCCGTTGGCGGCCCGCGAACCATAAATCCCGGCTGATGCATCCTTCAGTACAGTCAGACTCTCAATATCTCCGGGTTCTATGGAGCTAAGGTCGCGTCCGGGAATCCCGTCAACAACAACCAGCACTGCGTTGTTCCCGAGTGTTGCCTGACCTCTTATCAACAGACTGGCTGCATCACGCCCGGGCTCGCCGGTGGTCTGCTGCACAACCAGTCCTGGCAGCCGACCACCAAGGGCAGTGGATACATTGCTTGTCGGTGAAGTAGTTATCTCTGCAGTCGATATAGTAACTACAGACCCGATAACATTTACTTTCTTTTGCGTACCGTAGCCAACAACTACTACTTCATCAAGGGCAAGGGCTTCAGTTTCCAGGGTTATGTCAATTACAGTCCTGCCTGACAGAGGAACCTCTGCAGTTATATAGCCAATAAAAGAGGCAACAAGCACGGCATTTGGATCCGTTACTGTTAAGGAGTATTGTCCTTTTACATCAGTAATCGCTCCGACAGTCGTACCCCTGACATAAATGTTCACCCCCGCCAGAGCCACACCATTCTCATCGGTAATGGTTCCGGAAATCCGTATTTGCTGCAGCTCAACAGTGCCGGACCCACCTTTTGCCATATTGTCCGGATCATTAATGGCATAAGTAAAAGTTCCGGAAATATTGCAGATTATTGCAATAAAAAAAACTATTGTAATTTTCATGTGTGAATGAATTTAGTTTTAATAGGTCACAAAAACAGTCCCGTATAACGGGAAACCAGCATGTTGTTGAATTAATCACATACTATTTTGTACCTGAACAACATGTGGATTTCATAATTCTCATTATTTGAACCAACACCAGAATCAGATGTCTGATTTACAAATGAATTTTAACATCGTTAAATGAAATACGAATTCTCTAATACCTGATCCCGGTATCCATAGAATTAATGATTAACACAAATCACCGGCATATGGTACATGGTACCTTCTAACGCAGGTTAAAGATCGCCGAAAAATTGTCTGAAATGTTTCATAGGCAGTCAGGAGGTTAGGTTAGGTTAGGTTAGGTTAAGTCAACTAATTAATAAGTTATCTTATACAGACAAGCCAAAACATTTCAAAAAAGATGTTTATATAAAATTAAGCAAATTAATTCGACAAAAACAATAAAATCCAAAAAAAAAATCAGGGGACGCTAAAAGTGATTGTTTATCTGGCCATATAATCAGAATCAGTCATGCTCTAACAGTTTCAAATCCCATAAAACACTATATTTGTTCTGCCGGGAAAGCATCCACAAGTTAAGACCGTAAAACCAGATAACCATTTGGCATTTACAACAGATTATGGAGACTGAAAACAGACCTGTATCTAAAAGGCTCGTATCGCTCGATGCTCTTCGGGGATTTGACATGTTCTGGATTATGGGAGGCGAAGGGATCTTTATAGGTCTCGCTTCCCTTACGGGCTGGCCGGTTTTTGAATGGTGCGCCCGTCAGCTTGAACATGTGGAATGGCACGGGTTTGTTTTTTACGACATGATATTCCCTCTCTTCCTTTTTATTGCCGGAATATCTTTTCCGTTCTCGTATGCCAAAAGAACTTCGATGAATGCCAGCCGGGCATCAATTTACAAGCATGTCATTTATCGCGGACTGATACTTGTTGTTATCGGGATAATTTATAACAACGGCGTGAGGTTCGATTTCGGAGAGCTCCGCTATGGAAGTGTACTCGGCCGCATTGGTCTTGCCTGGATGTTTGCGGCACTTGTCTTTATGAATACGAAACTTGTCTGGAGGATAGTATGGTTCTGGGGAGTGCTGGCAGCCTACTGGCTGTTGCTTCTTCTGATACCGGCACCCGACGGAGGCGGAGCTCATGTTTTTTCGCAGGAAGGGAACCTGGCCAGTTATATTGACAGGATATTAATGCCCGGCAGATTATATCTGGGAAATCATGACCCTGAGGGGATATTCAGTACGATACCTGCCATTTCCACTGCACTTCTCGGAATGTTCACGGGAGAGTTTCTTATCTCAAAATATCTTAAGGACAAACCATTCAGAAGGGTTATTTATCTGGTTATTGCAGGAATTATTTTTATGATCATAGGCAAGATCTGGGATCTTAACTTCCCGATAAACAAAAACCTGTGGTCCAGCTCATTCGTATGTTACGTAGGGGGATTGAGCATTCTTCTTTTTGCATTCTTCTACCTTATTATTGATGTTTGGAATTTCAAAAGATGGACTCTCTTTTTTGTTGTGATAGGCATGAATCCTATAACCATTTACCTGGCAAGGCGCATCATTAACTTCAGGGCAGCATCGAATTTCTTCTTCGGTGGATTTCGTGAGATCCTCCCTGAGGCATGGAGTCCGCTGACAGATGCCATCGGCATTACAGCCATAGGATGGGTGTTCCTCTATATCCTCTATAAAAAGAAAGTCTTCCTGAAGCTATAGGGAACCAGCCCCTCTCCCCGAAACAATTATTCAATATCTCTTCGATCTGATTTTTAATTTCTATATTTTTAAGGAAAATTTAATGATTATCAGGATTCATAAACACAGATCCTTTGATTTTCTGAGTATTCTTAAATTTACATTAAAGATTGCTGACAGTCATAAAAATTATAAACAGAAAAATGGAAAAAATTGTCATCCTAACAGTTCTCTTTTCAGGTGCTGTCTCCTTTAGTCTCTCACCGCAGTCGACTCAGATCAAAATAACCGATTCCAACACACCGCTTCATGCCCTTCAGCCCGATTATCCGGTACCCTATGGAGCAATGAAAAGCGAGAATATTACTGCCGTTCTTAACAGGATCTATGACTTCCTTGACCCTGCAACACCGGCAAATATGATTGACCGCCAGACAAAATCAAAAATCAGTGATCTGAAACAGCTCACACAAGGTGCAATATTTGAACCCGGTGTATTCAGGCTGGTAAGCTATGAGTGGGGAGTTGCATACGGTGCCATGCTGCTGGCCTCGGAAGCAACAGGCGATCCGAAATTCAGGGAATATACTATTAAAAGAATCAATCTCATAGGTGATGTGGCGACCTGGTTCGGCAATCAGAAGAGCACCAGCCAACAGGGAGGCAACCCTGTCAGATCAGTGCTGGATCCACGTTCTCTGGATGATGCCGGATCGATGTGTGCAGCCATGATCAGGAGCCTGAACTCAGGGGGAAAGTCTTCTCTCCGCCCGTTTATTGATAATTATATTGATTACATCTCAAACAAACAGCAACGATTAAACGATGGCACTCTTGCCCGTAACCGCCCGCTTTTCAACACCCTCTGGCTCGACGATCTCTATATGAGTGTCCCTGCTCTTGCACAGATGGGTAAACTTACCGGTGAGATGAGATACTTTGATGATGCTTCAAAACAGGTATTGCAGTTTGCACAGCGCATGTTCAACGGCGAAAAGGGTCTGTTCATGCATGGATGGGTTCAGGATATGGATGTTCACCCGGAATTTTTCTGGGCAAGATGTAACGGATGGGCACTGCTTGCAATGTCAGAACTGCTTGATGTTCTCCCCGCCGGTCATCCGTCGCGGGAAGAGATACTCAGACTGTTCCGCGACCACATCAGGGGTCTGGCATCCTTTCAGGGTGCTGCCGGTTTCTGGCATCAGCTCATCGACAGGCCTGATTCCTATTATGAAACATCAGCGACAGCCATTTTTACTTATTGCATCGCTCATGGAATAAACCAGGGCTGGCTCGATCCCCAGGCATATGGCCCGGTAGCCGTACTTGGCTGGAATGCCGTTCAGACAAGGGTAAATGATGAAGGACAGGTGGAGGGTACCTGCGTGGGAACAGGCATGGCATTCGATCCTGCTTTTTATTATCACCGGCCGGTTAATGTTGCGGCAGCTCACGGCTACGGCCCCGTTATAATGGCCGGTGCGGAGATGATTAGGCTCAACGGGAATTACCAGATAGAAATAAACGATTCGGCAGTGATGTTCTACCCCCAGGGTCATGACTGGAAGATAAACACTTATCAATTTACACCATAAAATAATATAAAGTGAAGAACCTGATATGCCTCCTGTTTTTACTCACCCAGGCACTATCTGCCCAGCAGCTTCCATGGCCTGAGGTAACACGTGAAACCCTGCCCTGGACCCGCTGGTGGTGGCCGGGCAATATTGTGAATCATGATGATATTTCTTCTAACCTGGAGACTTATAAAAAGGCCGGACTGGGAGGGGTCGAGATAACGCCTATTTACGGGGTGAAGGGACATGAGGATAAATTCATTGATTATCTGTCACCGGAGTGGATGGAAATGTTCATACACACCCTTAAGGAAGCGGAGCGTCTCGATATGGGAGTTGATCTGGCAAATGCTTCGGGATGGCCCTTTGGAGGACCTTGGGTCAATCCTGATGATGCGTGCAGGAACATAAACTACAGAACTTACACTCTGTCAGGCGGCGAAAGGCTTAAGGAGAAGATTGAATTTATACAGAAGCCGCTTGTCAGACCTGTTGGAGTACGACCAGATATTTCAAAGCTTGTTGATCCGATAAGCAAAAATGAGAATCTCCAGCTTTACGCCCTCGATCAGATAAGATTCGAAAAGCCCGTTCCACTACAGGCACTTATCGCCTATTCAGATAACGGCGATTTTGCGGACCTTACAGGGAAAGTCACTACCGAAGGTGAACTTGACTGGATTGCGCCTGAAGGCAACTGGACAATATGGGCTCTTTTCCAGGGATGGCACGGCAAGATGGTGGAGAGAGCCGGCCCCCGGGGAGAAGGTGATGTTATTGACCACTTTTCGGGAAGGGCAATTGATAATTATCTCAGACACTTCGACACTGTTCTGGATGGATATGATATAAGCACACTGAGAGGATGGTTCAATGATTCGTATGAGGTGGACGATGCTTCGGGTCAGGCCGACTGGACCAATGACCTTTTCTATGAGTTCTATATAAGGCGGGGATATGATCTCGGAGAACATCTGCCGGCACTCTTTCAGAAAGATTTTCCTGAAAAAAACGAAAGGGTGCTGTCGGATTACCGTCAAACAATCTCCGATCTGCTGCTCGAAAAGTTCACCACTCACTGGACAACCTGGGCAAACAGGCAGGGAAGGATAACCCGGAATCAGGCACACGGATCACCAGGAAATTTAATCGACCTGTATGCCGCATCCGATATTCCCGAAACTGAAGGAAATGAAATAACAAGGTTCAAATTCGCATCATCGGCATCTAATGTTACCGGTAAGCCACTCACCTCATGCGAGGCCGCCACATGGCTTAACGAGCACTTTATTTCGAACCTCGCGGATGTAAAGGAAGCCGCTGACCGGTTTTATCTGGGCGGAGTAAACCATCTTTTTTACCATGGGACATGCTATTCTCCCCCGGAAGAACCATGGCCCGGATTCCTTTTTTATGCAGCTGTTGAATTTACTCCGGTCAATCCCTTCTGGGGCGACTTTCACGCACTGAATGAATATATTACAAGGGTTCAGTCGTTTCTCCAGAGAGGAAGACCGGATAATGACATACTTCTGTATTTCCCCGTCTTCGACAGGTATGCAGGTTTTGGAAGAGAAATGCTGGAACATTTCGATGCCCTGGGTCCGGTTTATAATGATACCCCATTCAAGATTGCAGCGGATTACATGCTTGAAAACGGATACTCGTACGATTTTATCTCTGACCTCAGAATAAACAACACCGAGTCCGAGAGTGGTATTCTCTATACTGAAGGGAACATCTATAAAACTCTTGTTCTTCCGGGATGCAAGTATATACCAGCGGAAACCTTTGCCCAGATACTGAAACTGGCTAATGACGGGGCAACGATAATCGTATACGGAGATCTTCCCCAACATGCTGCCGGTCTCGACCTGACGGGAGAGAAAAGAACAATATTTGAGCGAATGAAATCTTCGATAAACTTACAACCAGTAAACACTCCCGGTATTTCAAGGGCGGTTTTCGGAAAAGGGAGAATAGTGCTTGGCGATAATTTAAGTGATCTTCTCTCATTTGCAGGGATAAGGCGTGAACCAATGGCCGACTATAATTTTAAATTTGTCAGACGTGAGGGCAGGAACGGCTATACCTGGTTCGTTGTGAACACTGGAGACGGAGCATTTGAAGGGTGGCTGCCCCTTAATGCGCAGGCATCATCAGCAGGCATATTTAATCCGATGACCGGAGTTTCAGGTCTGGCAAATATCAGAAATTCAGGAAAAAACAGTATTGAAGTTTACACGAGGCTATCACCGGGTGAATCGATAATTATCGAAACGTTCAATAACCCTGTAAAAGCGGAACCTTATCCTTACTACGATGCTCTCTCCTCTCCTGCCGGAATAACCGGCACCTGGAAGGTTGAGTTTATAAAAGGTGGCCCGTCATTGCCACCCTCAGGGAGTGTTGAAAAACTGATATCCTGGACACAATTTGGCGGGGATGTTCATAAAGACTTCTCCGGAAGTGCAAGATATTCAATTAGTTTTGTGCGGCCAAAAGAAAGAGCGGACGCATGGGTGCTCGATCTGGGTGAAGTAAAGGAGAGTGCAACGGTGTTCCTCAACGGGAAAAAAATTGCGACACTCATCGGACCCGATTTCAGGGTAGTACTGGATAAAAAGCAGGTGAAGGCAAGAAATAATCTCGAGATAGTGGTGTCAAACCTGATGGCCAACCGGATTGCATACATGGACCGGAACAGCATCGGGTGGAAAAAATTCTATAACATCAATATGGCTGCCCGGCTGAAAGAGAACAACAGGAACGGGTTATTTGACGCCTCAGCATGGGCGCCGATGGAGTCGGGACTGATGGGGCCGGTGACGATAGCAGGGATGAAGAAGTAGTGAGTAGTGAGAGGTGAGTAGTGAGAGGTGAGAAAAAGCCGTGAAACTCCATTTAGATTCAGTGTAACTCCTTGTTTAACAATATCTTAAATACCTTTAAATGACCAAAAATTCAATTACACGCCGGATCTTTCTGAAGAATTCAGCGATTGCAGCCGCAGGCATGGCATTTGCCGGATGTCCTTCAGGCTCACCAAATACATCAGGCGCAAAGAATAAGCTACCCCGATGGAAAGGATTCAATCTTCTCGATTTCTTCTCTCCAAATCCGCCGAGGAATCCCGGAGGGGGTAACAGGACAACCGAAGATGACCTGAAATGGATGGCTGACTGGGGTTTCGATTTTATAAGGATACCTATGGCTTATCCACGTTATCTCAGCTTCGACCGTACAAGGGATATTACTAAAGAGGAGGTTTACAACTTTGATGATAAGGTTCTGGAAGAGGTTGATAATCTGATTATGATGGCACATAAATACAAGCTGCACGTGAGCCTCAATCTTCACCGCGGACCGGGATACTGTATAAATGCAGGCTTCCATGAACCCTATAACCTCTGGAAAGACAAGGAAGCACAGGAGGCTTTCAATGCACACTGGACAATGTGGTCTGAGCGTTACAAATCAATTTCTTCCGATGAACTCAGCTTTGACCTGCTGAATGAGCCTGCCTACATCGAAGACATGAACGACCAGTATGCAAAGAAGGGTCCGGTACCCGGCGATATCTACAGGAAAGTCGCTGAAGGCGCTTCAAAAGCTATATGGGCAGTCAATAAGAACAGACTCATAGTTGCAGATGGCAACGGGGGAGGGAACAGTGTGATCCCTGAGCTTGAAGACCTGGGCCTTGCACAAAGCTGTCGCGGATATCACCCGGGACTGGTCTCTCACTTCCAGGCTTCATGGGTCTGGAAAGATCCGTCGCAGGCACCGGTGCCTGTTTGGCCGGGCATAATCGACGGCAAATATTATGGAAGGGAATCGCTCGAGGAATTCTATAAACCGTGGATTGAACTGAAAGACAGAGGGGTTGGTGTTCATTGCGGCGAGTGCGGATGCTACAATAAAACGCCTCACAACGTATTCCTTGCCTGGTTTGGTGATGTGATTGACATACTCACCAATGCCGGAATAGGATATGCTCTCTGGAACTTCAGGGGTGATTTCGGCATTCTCGATTCACGTCGTACCGATATCGAATACACCGACTGGTACGGCCACAAGCTCGACAGTAAATTGCTGGAACTGTTAAGGAAATACTGAATTGGCTGGATCGTTTAGGCTTATTCCAGTCGTGCAATCATGCGGTAGTGCAGTCTGAAATATGTTCCGGCATCCGTCAATATAGCGCAGGCTTTGCCAGCCATAGTCCCGATTTATCTGGACGACGGCTGGGCTCAGAGCAAGAAAGTTTGCCAACTGCCAACTGCTTTGTCAGCCGTAGCTTTCTTTGACCTTCGTAGTACCGATTTATCGGGACGAAGGAGGTAGCGAAGGCTGGCCAACTATATTGTCTTTCTTCGGGCTTCCCTGCCCGACTGACTGCGTCAGCGGTCAGGCGGGGGGCTTCGGGCTTCGGGCTTCTAACTTTTCAAGATAGTGAAAGGGCGTGATTATTTGATTCTATATACTTCCGATCCGGCCAGCAGAAAGCAGCCTAGTCCGAAATCCTCGAAATTGGGAACATTATTATACCCGACGGGCTGGCTGTCTTTTGGCTCCTTGCCTGTACCCTGTACATACCCCAGGAATCCGTTCGGATGTACGCATTCATTTATCAGACCGTTCCAGGCTTTTATAACCACTGGTAAATATTCTTTCCTGCTGAGAATACCATTATTGATACCCCACGCCATACCGTAGGTGAACATTGCTGTTCCTGTCAGCTCCTTTCCTCCGAAGTGATCGGGATCGTGCAGGCTCACGTTCCAGAAGCCGTCATATCGCTGGCATTCAACAAGCGCCTCTGCCATTTCCCTGAAAGTAGCTAGGAATTCGTTCCTGTAGGGGCTGTTATCCGGCAGAAAATCAAGTGTTCTCACCAATGCTGCCAATACCCACCCATTCCCGCGGGACCAGTAACAACTCTTTCCGTTGGGTTCCTTATAGGGAGGATCAAAATCCTGATCCCGCCACCACAGATGGTCAACGGGATTATAAAGTCCATTCGTTCCGTGTCTCGTTTTTGTGAACATATACATCTCAAACATGCGGTCGAAATACCTGTTCTCATTGTATATGATCCCAAGTCTGGCAAAAACCGGCATGGCCATGTGAAGGAGATCAATCCAGCTCCAGTCGTCGATCTTGTCAGTTGCAAGCATATTGTCCATGCAGGCTTTGATATCCCTTATCCTCTCTTCTTTTGACGGATCCATCAGGTAAAGATCGATGTATGTCTGGCCGCAGCACTGATCATCGCCGTTACGGGTAGTAATACCATTCCTGAGGCCCCACTTGTGAAATTCACCCCATCTGACCGCATAATCAAGATACGACGGGTCAGGATTCAGGCCGTATAATGCCATAAGTCCCTCGTAATAGGTACCGCGGGTCCAGATGTTGCTTGGCCGTTCGCGCTCGGTTATAATTGTTTTCCCCACATCGGGCCATTTATCCATGAAATATTTATTTGCCAGGACCATGGCCGACATTGTTTTATCTCCGGAGACCAGTTCAGAAGGATAGCGGTTGCGGGCATAGCTCAGGAGCAGGTCTGTAAGATTCATGGCTGCCTCGCGGTTCTGGAAACTTTCGGGCAGAAGATCGTGATCGATATATTCATTATAGATCCATGGATCACCCACGGCAAAAACATAACCTTTTCCATATCTGGCTTCCGCCATCAGAACTTTTCCGGCCTCTGCAAGTACAGGTTTTGCGGAACCCGACAATGCAATATCTGAAATCTCCTTCATGTAAATCTTTGAAACGCCCTTGAAAAGAGGATGATCAGGGAGGTTAGTGCTGGCTCCCATCTCCCATTGGGTGCCTGTAACCGGGTGAAGAGTTACATGATTAAAACTCATCCCGAATTTCGACATCAGCTTATTAAGGTTAGTGAATTCACAATTGGGTCCATCGTTGGCAAGGACAGCAAGCACACCTCCCTTCTTAACCCATTTTGCGATCGACTTTATATCATCTTTCCCGATATAATTTGGTGTTGCTGTCTCTGTTGTGGTGTCGGGATCAACAATTATATAAACATCTGCTTCCTTAAGTACCCGGGCAAGCGGCTTTTCGATAGTTCTTATCACAGCTCCCCGTGAGGTAAATATCTTTCCCCACCTGGAATAACCGCTGAATGCGGTATCGGTCCACAGGTAATGGAACGGTTGTCCCGTTCTTACATTCGTTTCCCGGTTGAACCAGGTATCGAGGGCTACAACAGGCTGAGAGTTAAGACTATTCACGTTTATCAGGACAATTGCTGATAAAAGGAATATACTGCAGCAATGATTCTTCATTTTAATAAATTTAAAGGTTACCTTTCCAAAAATAAGAAACTAAAGTGATGTGGCAAATTCGCCGGATGAATTCACTCTCTTTTTACTGAATTGAACGAATAGTTATATTTGTACTGATTGATAATAATCGTACTAACACATTGTATTATGATAATCAAAACCATAAAGCTGATCATGGCACTCGTATTCAGCCTCTCAGGTACATACATTCATTGCCAGGAAAGGATCAACACTTTTGTTCGTCCCGGGGAAATGTGGCCCGATACTGATGGCAACCATATCAATGCTCATGGAGGTGGAATATTATATCACAACAATACATATTACTGGTTTGGTGAGGCAAGGCTTCCCAGGGGTGAGAAGGACCGGACAAAATATGGTGTCGGATGCTATTCTTCGAAAGACCTGCTTAACTGGAAAAACGAAGGACTGGCACTCAGGGTAATTAACGACACAACCAGTCTTCTTCAACCTGGCTGTGTGATTGAAAGGCCAAAAGTGCTTTACAATAAGAAGACCGGGAAGTATGTAATGTGGTTCCATCATGAGCTCAGGGGTCAGGGTTACAGGGCTGCGCTTACCGGCGTTGCAGTAAGTGATAATATTACAGGGCCTTACACATACATCAGAAGCCTGAGACCCAATGCCCGAATATGGCCTGTAAACTTTCAGGAAGAATATAAACATGCGGCAGTTACAGAGAAAGACCTTAAAAGCTGGTCGGACGAATGGAAAAAAGCCGTTAGGGAGGGACTATTTGTCCGGCGTGATTTCGAAGGCGGACAGATGGCCCGTGACATGACACTCTTTACCGACCGTGACGGAAAAGCCTGGCACATTCATTCATCAGAAGAGAACCTTACTCTGCACTTTTCAGAGCTGACAGATGACTTTCTCGACTTTACCGGAATCTATTACCGTGTCCTCCCGGGTGAATCAAATGAGGCTCCGGCAATATTTTATACCCGGGGGAAGTACTATATGTTCTCCTCCGGAACGACAGGATGGAAGCCAAACCCGGGGAGACTTTCCGTTTCACCGAAAATAACGGGGGAATGGGTGGCACTGGGTAATCCCTGCAGGGGTACCGAAGAAGAGAACAGTATCACTTTCGGATCGCAGAGCACATTTGTCCTTCAGGTGCAGGGAAGGAGAAATTTCTTTATCTACATGGGCGACAGATGGATACCATCAAACCTCGCAGACAGCCCTCATGTCTGGTTACCGGTGGAATGGGAAAAAGGAAACCCTGTGATAAAATGGCATCAGGAATGGGATCCTCATAGATTCAGGTAGACTATCCGTTTAAAACGAGCAGACAAGATAACAATCAAAATTATTTACCTATGAAAAACAGTTTTTACATCTATCTTTCGGCATTACTGCTGCTTCTTTGCAGTTGCAGCAGCGACAGACAATGGCAAAACCTTATCGGAGATGACCTCAGCAACTGGGAACAGCTCAACGGAACAGCTCCCTTTGAACTATCCGAAGGGGTGATAACAGGAACGACCGTTCTTAATTCCCCAAATTCATTTCTCTGTACAAAAGAGACGTATGGTGACTTTATCCTGGAATTTGATACATGGTTTGATCCTCAGATGAACTCTGGTGTCCAGATAAGGAGCGAAAGCAGGGATGACTACCAGAATGGACGTGTGCATGGCTACCAGGTGGAACTTGATCCGTCAGAACGTGCATGGTCTGGTGGTATTTATGACGAAGCACGAAGAGGATGGCTCTATTCACTCGATCAGAATCCCGAAGGGAGGAAAGCCCTTAAGGTGGGTGAATGGAATCATTACAGGGTGGAGGCGATCGGCAATTCAATGAGGACATGGGTAAACGGTATTCCATGCGCCGATCTGATAGATGATATGACACCTTCCGGATTTATAGCCCTTCAGGTGCACGGAATAGGAAAAGACTCATCAAGGACCGGGTTAAAAGTGATGTGGAAGAATATCAGGATCATTACAGAAAACCCCGCAAAGTTTGCCACACCTTACGAGCCGGTTATACCACAGTACAGCTTCCTTGAAAACGAGCTTACCGAAAGGGAGAAATCGGAAGGATGGAGACTGCTTTTTGACGGGACCAGTTCCGCAGGATGGATTAATGCCAGGACAGGAGCATTCCCGGCAACAGGCTGGGTAATAAGAGAAGGCACCCTTACTCTTGATCCGGCTCTGAAAGAGACGGGAGGAGGAGGTGATATTGTCACAACCGAAAAATTCAGGAATTTTGAACTCATTGTCGATTTCAATTACGCAACAGGAACCAACAGCGGGATAAAATATTTTGTCGATATTGAAGCAGATGGCGGATCGAGAGCATCAATAGGATGTGAATATCAGATACTTGACGACCGCCTTAATCCCGATGCACAGGCTGGCCTGGCAGGCAACAGAACACTGGCCGGACTCTATGACCTGATTGCTCCGCGTAATAAAAGAGATAACGGACCAAATCAGTGGAACAGGGCCATGATAGTGGTGAACGGTCCAAAGGTACAGCACTGGCTCAACGGAATGCTTACAGTGGAGTACGAAAGGGGTACGCCGGAATGGAGGGAAGTCGTTGCCGGAAGCAAGTTTAAAACTTTCCCGGGTTTCGGCGAAGCTGAAGAGGGAAGGATACTCCTGCAGGATCATGGCAATCAGGTGTCGTTCAAGAATATAAAGATAAGGGAGATGTAAAGGCGTAAAGGTGCAGAGGCGTAAAGGCGTAAAGGCGTAGAGGCGTAGAGGCGTAGAGGCGCAGAGGCGTAGAGGCGCAGAGGCGTAGAGGCGCAGAGGAGCTGGAGAGCAGAGGCGCAGAGGCGCAGAGGCGCAGAGGCGTAGAGGCGCAGAGGAGCTGGAGAGCAGGGGAATGGAACTAAAAGGGAAATTTTTATTACCTTTGAAAGGATAAATTATTCATTGGTAACTTATAAAAATTCTCAGGCTATGAAAAGAATTGCACTGTTTGTCACAATATCGGTCTGCCTGGTGTTTTCCTCCTGCAGCAAGGAAAAAGAATCTGAACGGTTCAGGTTACTCACCACTCCGACGTGGACAACGGAACAGCTTCTTGTCAACGGGGTCAGTGCCGATGGGCCCGGGGAGTTACTCGAAGGATTCAAGGGTGATGCAAAATTCTATAAAGACGGAACAGGTTTTTTCGGTACCTATACGGGTACCTGGAGTTTTACCTCGGATGAATCACAGCTTATAATCACTACACCAGGTCTGATAATTCCTCCTGTAGATATCGTGCAGATTACTTCCACAAGAATGGAACTTACATTTCAGTTTCCCAATCTAAGCGATCCGCCCAACCCATACAATATCCGGATGGTTTTCACGGTTAAGTGATGCAACACTTTGTCAGTATCTTTCTTCTTCTTTTAAGCTTCACCACTGAAAGCTTTGCCTTGAATGGCGTTGTGAAGGGCAGGGTATATGACATCGATACCCGTGAACCATTGGCAGGCGTTTATGTCATCTGGGGCGAAAACCGTGGCACAACAACCGGAGAAGATGGCACTTACTCACTGACTGCTGACTCTGGCAGACTTGTCGTTATTTTCCAGTTCATCGGATATGAAACCGTTACCAAAACAATTTTTCTCCGGCAGGGTGAAACCGTTGATCTGAATGTCGGGATGAGCATGAAGATAAGAGAGATCGACCAGATAGTAATTAGCGCCAACAGGACTGAACAGCGGATAGCTGAGCTGACCGTGTCGATGGATGTTATTAAGTCTTCTTTCCTCTCCGATAATCATATCACTGATGCCCAGGAGCTTATTAACAAGACACCGGGCATTGAAGTGATCGATGGGCAGGCCTCGGTACGGGGAGGCAGTGGCTTTAGCTATGGTGCAGGGAGCAGAGTACTCGCCCTGATCGACGGTTTGCCGATGCTTTCAGCCGATGCCGGCAACATTAAATGGCAGTTTCTGCCACTTGAGAACCTTTCCCAGATAGAAATAATAAAAGGAGCCTCATCGGTGCTTTACGGTTCATCGGCACTTAACGGTATTATAAATTTCCGTTCAGCTGATGCCTCAAACATACCCGTTACCCGGTTTTTTACCGAAGCAGGTGTTTTCGGTGAGCCACGGAATAAGGAGTGGGTATGGTGGGATACACCAAGGCTCTTCACAAGCGCCTCATTTTCTCATATCAGGAAACTGGGGAATACCGATTTAAGCATCGGAACCAATCTCCTGATTGATGAGGGCTACAGGCGGCTTAACAACGAAAAGCTGGGACGGTTGAACCTGAGGCTGAAGCATTTCAGCAGGAAGATGGAGGGCCTCAACTACGGGATAAGCATTAATTCGGGATATACTGAAAAGAAGGATTTCGTGCTGTGGGAAGATGCAGAGGACGGTGCTTTGAAGCAAAGCAGTCTGACTGCCATAGAATTGCATGGCGATTTCCTTGCATTGGACCCCTTTATATCCCTTAAAAAAACCGACCGTTACAAACATGATATCCGTATGAGGGTCCAGTCGTCAAGGAACAGGTTCCCCGACAGTGAGAAGAACAACAGCAACGCTTTCTCACTATTCGCCGAGTATCAGGGCTGGTTCAGGATCCATGAGCATGTAAATATTACGGCAGGAGTATCGGAGAATTATATCAACGTGACTTCCAAGTATTTCTTCGGTGATCACAGCGGAATTAACATAGCCGGATTCAGCCAACTTGAAGTAACTCCTGTTCAACGCCTGAAAGCAGTTGCAGGCATCAGACTTGAACAATACTCACTCGACGGGGAGAAAGACAAGATTACCCCGGTACTCAGAACAGGCATTAATTACCAGGCAGGAGAGTATACCTTCCTGAGGGCATCATTCGGCCAGGGGTACCGCTATCCGTCGGTGGCGGAGAAGCATGCTTACACAACACTCGGATCAGTCAGGATATTTCCCAATCCCAACCTGATGGCAGAATCGGGATGGAGCAGCGAAATAGGCATCAAACAGGGCATTAGTATAGGAGCCCTTACCGGACAGGCCGACCTGTCCGTGTTCCTGTCTCACAACAGCGACCTGATAGAATATTTCTTTTCGATCTACCAGGATCCTCAGACCGGCCTTCCAGAATTCGGTTTTCAGGCAACAAATGTTGAACAATCAAGGATATACGGGTACGAAACCGAGGTCATCCTCTCACAGACAACAGAGCGTCTGACAACCACAATAACAGGAGGTTACACTTACATCTATCCTGTAGAATACAATAAGTCGGCGCAGCAGATAACCGATACATATCTGAAATACCGAAGAAAACACTCGGGCAAAATAACTGTTTTCACGAGGTGGAAAAGACTCGAGACGGGCTTAAGCTTCTATGCCAAGTCAAAAATACTCAATATCGATGATGTTTTTCTTAACCCTTTAACAAGGGAAGCGATCCTCCCCGGATTTTACGATTACTGGATGGCGAATAATAAAGGATATTATACCATGGACCTCTCAACCGGTTACAGAATCAGCAATATCCTCATATTGTCGTGCGTTGTCAAGAATCTTACAAACACTGAATATATGGGACGTCCGGGCGATATACAGCCTCACAGGAGCTTCAGCCTGAGGCTGTCAGGGATGTTTTAGCCGAAAACAAGCCTTTTAATTGGAAACAGACCTCTTTACCTTAATAATCCTGCAATCTATGAAACCGCCAAAGAATTATTATTTCCTGCCGCTTTCAACAATTTTGTTCTCAATCCTGACCACTCCTTCGTGCATGAGACCGGACAGAGGAGAGATTAAAATCAATGACTTCCCCACTCTTAAAGCAGAATTCTTTCAGCCGTCACGTGAATACACATCCTCCCCTTTCTTTGTGTGGAACGGTGAAATAACAACGGATGAGATAGATGAGTTCATGGTTGGTTTTAAGAATGCCGGATGCAGCCAGGTCTTTGTACATCCGCGGCCAGGATTGATAACGGAATATCTTTCCGACAAATGGTTTGAGAATTTCCGGTTTACAGTACAAAGAGGGAAAGAGCTTGGTATGGATGTATGGATTTACGATGAAAATTCATATCCCAGCGGATTTGCCGGTGGTCATGTACCGGCAGATATGCCGGAATCATACAACCAGGGCCAGGGATTAAGAATGATAAAGTCTGAAATTCTGCCGGATACGGCAGATCTGTTTTTTCTAATCCTGAAAGAGGAAGACGGGGTATATAAAGATATTACCTCCGTTGTACGAAATGAGTTGGGGAAACAGGGAAATTATTTCCTTTTTTCAAAGAGTTATTTTGGTAAATCTGACTGGTACGGGGGCTTCCCCTATGTTGATCTTATTTATCCGGGTGTAACTCAGAAGTTCATTGAAATTACAATGTCGGGTTATGAAAAATATACAGGGGAGGAACTTGGGAAAGCCATACCCGGAGTATTTACCGACGAACCCCATATTAACACTCCCGGTGGTATTCGCTGGACCCCGGATCTGTTTGATGTTTTTCTTAAAAGTTGGGGATATGACCTGAAGCTGTATCTCCCTCTCCTGTTTGAAGATACCGGGGATTATAAGAGAATAAGGCATAATTACACCCAGACCCTTCTGCAGCTTTTCATCGACAGGTGGGCAAAGCCATGGTATCAGTACTGCGAAGAAAAGGGGCTTAAATTCACGGGTCACTACTGGGAGCACGAATGGCCCAATATGAGGCACGGAGGCGACAATATGGCAATGTACGCATGGCATCATATGCCGGGGATCGACATGCTTTTCAACCAGTGGAACGATTCATCGGTAAGAGCTCAGTTTGGTAATATCAGATCAGTTAAGGAGCTGGCAAGTGCGGCTAACCAGACAGGAAGACAAAGGAAGCTCAGTGAGACTTACGGTGGATCGGGATGGGACCTTACCTTCACCCAGATGAAAAGGAACTGTGACTGGCAGTATGCACTCGGAGTAAACTTTTTAAACCAGCATCTGACTTATTTTACTCTTGCAGGAGCAAGGAAATATGATTACCCCCCGTCATTCGACTACCACCAGCCCTGGTGGGAATACTACAGGTATATAAACGATCATTATGCCAGGTTATCCCTGGCCCTCTCCTCGGGACGACAAATAAATGATATACTTGTTCTTGAGCCGACAACAACTGCGTGGCTATATGACTCTTATGCAGTCAGAAATCCAAAGGTGACCGAAACCGGACAGGCCTTTCAGTCGTTTATTACCCGGCTTGAGAAAAGCCAGGCGGAGTACGACCTTGGCTCAGAAAATATCCTTAAGGATCTGGGGTCGGTCAGGGGAAGTAAACTTGAAGTGGGTCAGTGCTCATACTCCAGGGTTGTCATACCTCCTCTTACTGAGAACCTCGATATTAAAACTTATCAGCTCCTGAGAAAATTTGCATCACAGGGTGGAGATATTGTCGCCTTTTCAGTCCCAACGCTTATTGACGGAGCCCGGAGCGAAGAGTTAATGGCCTTCTTTAATGAAAATCAGGGAAGAATCACCTTTGCAGAGGAGCTTTCCGAAGAATTCATCTCCAAAAACCTCGGCACTACTGATATTGAATTCAGCGATGTAAAGGGAGGTACACTCTATCATCATCGCAGGGTGCTTGACGACGGGCAGATAGTGTTCCTGGTTAACTCAGACCTCGAAAAGGATCTGACAGGCTTTTTCGCTGTAAAAGGTAAATCAGTAATAGAGATGAATACCCTTACCGGGGAAATACTCGGATATCCCTCTGTTAATCATGGCAATAAGCTGGAAATCAATTTCTCCCTCCCGCCTGCCGGAACTCTTCTGCTGTTCATTCCTGCATCGGGTCATGCAGAGTATGAAATACCGGCGAGGCCGCAAAGCTTCAGCCCTGTATCTTCCGCCTCACCACTCATGGTTAAAATGGACAGGGAAAATGTTCTTACAATTGATTTCTGCGATATTCAGATCGGCAATAAGCAGGCAAAAGATCTTAACACATATTATGCCACCGACATGGCATACAGGTATCACGGATTCAGAAACGGGAATCCCTGGAATTCTTCTGTGCAGTACAGGACCAGAATCATTGACCGTGACACATTCGATATCGGAACAGGTTTCGCTGTATCGTATCATTTTGAAGTGAAAGGGGTTACTGACTTTTCATCTTTCCGTGCAGTGGTTGAACGTCCCTGGCTGTGGAGGGTAAAGATCAACGGCCGGGAAACCGATTCCAATGAGGGAGAGTGGTGGCTCGACAGATCCTTCGGCGTATTTGATATCAGCAAGCATGTCAGGACGGGGCAGAACACTATTAACCTTAGTGTCTCACCAATGCGTATACATGCCGAAATTGAGCCTGTTTATATTCTCGGGCTTTTTTCGGTTGAACCGGCTCCGAAAGGATGGGTTATAACTCCGCTGCGGGATAGTTACACGACCGGCAACTGGAGAGAGCAGGGATTACCCTTTTATTCGTGGGGAGCAACTTACAGCAAAGAATTTAAAATTGATGACCCCGCAGGAGTATATGAGGTTGGTCTGGGACAGTGGAACGGGACTGTTTCTGAGGTTATTGTGAATGGCCAAAAAGCCGGAGTTATTGCATTTCCCCCATACAGGAGGGATGTTACATCACTTATCAAACCAGGAATAAACAGGATAGAGGTAGCAGTTATCGGCAGTCTTAAGAATCTGCTGGGACCGCACCATAACAATCCGGCACCCGGATTTGTCTCCCCGGGAACATGGAGGAACGTTAAGAGCTACCCTCCCGGAATTGAATATCAATTGATTGATTATGGACTGATGGATGAATTTGTGCTTTACAACGGAATATGAAATCAGCGAGCCCATCGTCTAACAATACTTCTTAAAAAGGTTGAATTTTCGACCAGTTTTAAAAAATCATCCGTAATTGGCCTGCAATCAATATACTTTTTCGGAATTGTTGCTTGTTACAAATAATTTTCTACATTTGACACTGCTTTTCGCTTTTGGGTCATTAAATGATTAAGAACAAGATTAAAGAAACGGAGTAACCCGAAAATGTTTGAAAGGTACTTCATAGTCACAACCAAAAAATCTATCCTATGAGAAAATTTTTGATTTCAATTGTCGGAACTCTGATTACCGGCACTCTATTGGCCGGCGGGCTGGTTACCAATACTAATCAGAGTGCTCTCTACACACGGTTGCAGAGCCGCAATGCCTCAACCGGCATTGATGCTGTTTATTACAATCCGGCAGGATTGACAAAACTCGGAAACGGATTTTTCCTTTCCATAAACAACCAGACGATCGGACAGACAAAATCTGTTTTAAACAATTATGCATATCTGGCCGGTACGCCAAAAGAGTATATCGGTAATGTAAGCGCACCCCTTTTCCCCGGAGCATATGCCGCATTTAAAGCTGGCAAGTTTGTGGTTTCGGCCGGATTCAATCCGATCGGAGGAGGTGGCGGTGCCACGTACGAAGAAGGGCTGCCCTCCTTTGAGATGCCTATTTCCGACCTTGTGCCTCTTCTTGCAAGCCAGGGAATACCCACAACTCAGTATTCAGCTGACATATTTTTCGAAGGCACTTCAATTTATTTCGGCTATCAGGCAAATATCTCCTACGAGATAAATGAAATGCTCTCAGTTGCAGCAGGTCTCAGAATGGTTACTGCAAAGAACACATACAGCGGTTATCTGAAAGACATAATGGTTAATCCTAACTACCCTGCATTTGGTGCAGCATTTACAGGTGGCATGGTCCCGGCAACAAACTTCTTCACTGCGGGTGCAGCCGTACTTGGCACTCTTGCCGCAGGAGCGACACAATATTATGCAGGCCTGCAACCACTTGTTACCGGAGGTTTTGGCGCTGTACTCCTGTCAGAAGCTGAGCCTTATGGTCTCGAGGCAGCCCAGATTGCCCAGATACAGCAGATAATGGGAGCAGCAGGACAGAGTCCCACCGAGATCGGAGCCGCCACGATAGCATATGCCCAGGCTGTTCTTGGTGCAGCAGCACCGGTATTCAGCGACAAATCTGAAGACATGACCGATTACGCCGCAGCCACACAGGATATCGAAGTGGAGGCCGAACAGACCGGCCGGGGTTTCTCACCTATCCTCAGCCTCAATTTCTCGCCTGTCAACAATCTGAATATCGCACTAAAGTATGAGTTTAAAACCAAACTTGAACTGACAACCAGTCTTATAGATAATAAGGGTGGCGGTATTTTCAATGAAGGTGATAAGGTAATCGCCGACATGCCCGCAATGTTTGCCGCAGGCGTTGAGTTCAGGCCCATTGACAGACTCATGGTCACAGGAAGCATGAATATGTATTTTGACAAGAATAATGACTATGACGGGAGTGAATCGCTCGAGGTCAACATGATTGATAAAAACTTCAAAGAATTTGCACTTGGCGCAGAACTCGGGCTGACAAGAAAGATACGGGTCAGCGCAGGCTGGCTCGGTACCTTTACAGGGGTCAATGAATTGTACCAGAACGACCAGAGATACAGCACCAATACAAATACCTTCGGAGGAGGGCTGGGAATACGCATCCTGCCGATGGTAGACCTCAATATCGGAGGACAATACACCATCTATGCCGAAGGCTCGAAAGGATATAACTATATGCTAGGACCGATAGCTGTTCCTGTTACGGAGACCTATAACAAAGACACATGGGTTATCGGTGCCGGACTTGACTTCTTTTTCGGGAAAAGATAACCTGTAACATATTTAACCGCATTAAGGGGGATCTGCCAACAGATCCCTCTTTTTTCTAGTATTTTATCCCCTGTGCATTAAGGTGTTCGATAAAATGTTCAAGGTCCGGGATCTCCGATGAGACAAGCCTGCTATACCATTCTGATGCGACTTTTTTATTACCTGCCTCTTCGGCCAGCTTTATTATATTAAGATACAATAAACCGCCAAATCCCATATTATCACTTCCGGTTTCCCTTGCCATCTTTATAAATCTGTCAAGCGCCAGAGAGGGTTCTCCCCTTTCGGCTGGTGAATAAGCATCTTCAATCTGTGCGTTAATCCCGCCATCAATTATTACCCTGTAAAAGGAGTAACAGTACTCCTGACAATCTTCAACCAGATCGATCCATTCCGTACCGGGTTTCAGGGGAGGGAAAGTCAGAATGAAATCCAGTTTTTCTCCTGTCAGCCTGAACTTATAGGTATCGGGACAAACCGGTATGCCGCTTGAAGATATTAGCCTTACCCGCTCTCCGCCGGGGTATATTATAAAGGTATTCCTGTCTGCACAGAAATATCCGCCGGTGGCCCGGTTTTCAACACTCATATAGAAGTTTGCAGAAGAAGAAGTTGTTTCTATCTTCTTTATTTCCAGCGTTTCATGACTCTTGAGGGCGAAGTTGGGCCGTTCGATTGTCTGTGAAAAAGAGGATGCAGGTAAAATAACCGGGATCAGGATCAGCAGTAAATTTATTTTCATTATCATGGCTCTGTTTTTTTAGTTCAAGGTTCAAGATTCAAGTGCCAGAAGTTTCTGGCTTCGGTCTTTAATGGCTCAGGGCACAGTGCTCCAGCCTTCGCCACCGACTTCGCCATTGCTTCGTCGGTCAAAAAAGGCTACGGCTGGCAAAGCAGGGCTCAGGGCAGGAGAGTAATTCTGTTTGCCAACTGCTACTGCCAACTTTCTTCGGTTCCGCTGTCGCGGAATCTCCTCCCGATTCTCGGGATTTTCTCACTTCGTTCGTCAAGCTTCGCTCCGATCTTCGGTCTTCCGTCTTCCGTCTATACTCTTATTTTTTCCGCTGACGCGGAACTGCGTCGTTTCTCACCTTGTTTCCTTTTGTCTTTTTTCTTTTGTCTTTTGTCTTCGAAACGGCCCTGTAGGCCGTCTTTACTGACTTTCGCCTTCTAAAATCCCTTATGTTAAAACACAAAGATAATACCAATGCTCCCAGAAAAGCATACAATGTTATACTATCTACAAGGGACGGGTTTACATCGAGTCCTGACAGCCTGTCAGTCAGGTATTTAATGTAAGAATTGGGGAGTCCTGTCTTTCCCGTCTTTTCCAGTACATCAAAATGCCAGTCAGTAAGGGGGCAATAGCCCATTGTCCCTGTAATGAGGCCCAGGAACAACCATGATGAGCCCGTAAGCACCAGAGTTATCATGTTCAGCACCCTTGTTCTTTTCCATATCCACCCGGAGAGATTAAAAAGAATGAGTGCAGTATGGAAGACCACAAAGAATATATCGAGGATCTGGTAAAACATTCAGTTAATAATTTGAAAATGCAAATTTCGTGAAAATAACATTATACTCTCCTATGTTGACAATCAAAGGTATATAAATCCTAATAATAGCCATGGTTCTCAATATTAACCATATATGGCTATCGCTTCTTGTAACATTTTCTTAATAACTCCTTAACCCCGATGAAACAGTATCGCCCTACCTTCGCCACGGAAAAGAGAACGTAATTATATCCAATAATCAAATTAAAAAATCATGAAAAAAATCTTAATCTGTTTTCTGACCGGTTTTATTATTCTGACTGGTTGTAAAAAGGAGTATGAATTACCGGAAGTTACTCCACCGGCTTCGGCGACCGTGGAGGTCAGTAAAGAAATTGATCTCACTTTCCAGTTTAAGGCCGAAGCAGGGTTTGGCTCGGCAACTGTAACTGCCACAGGAGGTACTGCTGTTATTAAAACAAATGCAACCTCCGGTGCCACAACAGGCAATATAGTTGTAACCTTTACTGCTGGAGGAACAATAGGGGCCGGATCCGTTACTCTGATTGTAAAAGATGCTGAAGGTCAGTCAGAGAATGCTGTTGCTGTTCTCTCGCTTTTTGAGAAGGGAGCGCCGGCAATCACCCCGCCATCAAATACTGATGTTGAAGTACTCAAAAACGTTGATATTACTTTTTCATTCACTGCTGAAGGGGGTTACAAATCAGCCATCGTGTCTGCAACAGGCGGATCTGCAACCGTAACTACAGCTCCGTCTGCCGGAGCAACAACAGGTTCAGTGGTAGTATCATTTACTGCATCAAGAACTATCGGAGCAGGGTCGGTTGTTCTGACGGTAACCGATAACAACAACAAACCGGGCCAGGCAACAGGCGTAATGAATATAATATCCAGACCTACAATATCAGTTACAGAGAATATCAGCTCTAACACCACATGGGAAACCGGCAAGATATATGTTCTTGAGGGTCGTATTACAGTGCTGGACGGTGTCACACTTACAATAGAGCCCGGTGTAATAATTAAAGGCCGGGAAGGCACAGGATCAAATGCAACTGCTCTGTTGATTTCGCGTGGCTCTAAACTGATTGCAGAAGGAACTGCGTCCTCCCCTATTATATTTACGAGTATTGCAGACCAGATCCTGCCGGGAGAGATTGCCAGTCCTAATCTGGAGCCGACTGTTCCCGGTCTGTGGGGCGGGGTTATAGTACTCGGGAAAGCACCTATCTCAGCCTCCACAGATGAGATGCAGATCGAAGGGATACCCGTGTCTGACCTTAACGGCCGCTATGGAGGAACCGATCCTCTGGATGATTCCGGCATCATAAAATATATATCAATACGCCACGGAGGTTCGAACATCGGCGAAGGCAATGAGATCAACGGCTTAACACTTGGTGGTGTCGGTTCAGGCACAATTATCGAAAATGTTGAGGTGGTTGCCAACGATGATGATGGTATTGAATGGTTTGGAGGTACCGTTAACGTCAAGAATGCGCTTGTCTGGAATTCTCATGATGATGCCCTTGATACAGATCAGTCATGGGCCGGTACTCTTGATAATTTCATAGTTATCTGCGGAGCTGGCACCGATCATGCTCTTGAGATTGATGGTCCCGAAGGTAGCATGCTGGCAGCCCATACTGTAAAAAATGGCTCGGTAAAGGGAAGTCCGGTTGCTGAACTTGGTGATTTCAGGGACGGAGCAAGAGGAACCTTTGAGAACATTTACTTCTTCAATTTCCCCGATCCTGCAACCAGCAGTGGCCGTGGAGATCTTTCTTTAAGCGGGGCAGCAACCCAGAGCAATTTCGCCGCCGGAATCCTGAGCTTTAACAATCTTCAGATAACTCCTGCTGCGGGGGTCGCTTTAACATCCATTTTCCTGAACGGCACTGACGTCCATGCCACTGAAGTGACACCGGCTACCAGAACAGTTGGAGGCGACAAGTCCGCATTCCAGGGATGGACATGGGCCAGTGCAGCGAACCAGCTAAATGATTTTTAAATAAAACCAATAAATCAAGACCCGCAGGTTACCGGTCTTGCGGGTTTTGATATAACCTTAAACCATTATTATCTGTTATGAAATTATTAAAGTATTTTTTCGCGATCCTTCTTTCAGTATTTTCCCTGAGCCTCTATTCCCAGAGCGGATTTATAAGGGGTACTGTATATGATGACACAAGGGGTGAACCCCTTATCGGAGCTGCCGTAGTTGTTGAAGGAACTACCAGGGGAGGCCTTGCCGACCTAGATGGCAAGTTCAGCATAAGCCTTGAGCCAGGCAGCTATAACCTTAAGATCTCTTTTGTCTCTTATGAGACTCTGATAATAAATGATGTAAATGTGACTGCCGGCAGGGTTACACTGCTCGACAACCTGCGCCTCATTGAAGCTGCCCATGGCCTCTCCGAAGTAGTAGTATCAGCCAGCATGGCACGGAATACCGAGACAGCCCTCTTTACCGTGAAAATGAAATCACCAAACGTACTCGACGGTATTTCTGCTGCAGGTTTCAGAAAAATAGGCGACTCCGACGCTGCATCATCCATGAAGCGTGTTACGGGAGTAACGGTGGAGGGTGGTAAATACGTTTATGTGAGGGGCCTTGGTGACAGATATACCAAAACCATCGTAAACGGTGTTGATATCCCCGGGCTTGACCCCGACCGCAATACCATGCAAATGGATATCTTTCCCACTACAGTGATAGATAACATAATGGTGCATAAGTCATTCAGCGCAGAGTTGCCGGCCGACTTCACAGGCGGTGTAATTGACATTGCCATCAAGGATTTTCCGGAGCAGAAAAAAGCAACATTCTCCCTGAGTACAGCTTTCAATCCCGATTATCATTTAAGAAGTGACTTCCTCTCATATCCGGGGGGGAAATATGATTATCTTGGCTTTGATGACGGAACACGTTCTATTCCGGCTATTTCTGATATTCCATTCTTTGCCGGTGTTATAGGCGATCCTGACAGTGAATCAGGCATCCGTTACAGGGAAATCCTTGAGAGTTTTAACCCGACAATGGCCGCAATAAGGCAAAATAGTTTTGTAGATTATAACCTGAGTACATCAATTGGGAACCAGCTTCCCCTGAAAAAGGTCACCCTTGGATACAACGTAGGATTCTCCTACAAGAGCAACACAGAGTTTTACCAGGATGCAGAATACGGCAGATATGGCATGTCAGCCAATCCTGACATCAATGAACTGGAAGTCAGAGAATTTCAGAAAGGAGATTTCGGTGTGAAAAGTGTATTAATGAGCGGGATGGCAGGAGTTGCACTGAAAACCCGGCAATCGAAATACCGGCTTAACCTGTTGCATTTGCAGAATGGTGAATCAAAGGCAGGAATATTTGATTATGAAGGTTCAGAGAAAGGGAGTAATTTCACGGGACTTCAGCATAATCTTGAATATAATCAGCGCTCCCTTACCAATATTCTGTTAGACGGGAAACATGTATTGAATAA